>OHHB01000280.1_pt1 | contig 17244 bp, 10 predicted proteins | sample 1567921 | NCBI WGS metagenome assembly OHHB01 (sample SAMEA3879522, study PRJEB24766) | human gut metagenome | biome: human-associated habitat; feature: feces | place: USA | collected 1985/1987
TAATTATCATTTTATTTACAACATTTTAAAATTTAACAAAGATGAAAACAAAAAGTTTTCTATTATCTACATTGGTGACTTTTATGTTTGCCGGCTGTAGTAGTGATGATGCTCGGGAAGGGAATATTCCGAGCGGTGAACTGAATGGAAAGGCGTATCTGTCGCTTTCCCTGCAAAGTCACACATCCACTACAAGAGCAGAGAATGTAGTAGAAAAACCGGGAAGTTCAGGGGAAAGTAAAGCAGGGACAGTCAGAGTTTTATTATTTGACGAGGAAGATGTGTGCCTTGATGTGGTTAATTTTGATGGTCTTACTGTTGGGAATAGCGGAGGAACAAGTGTAGAGGGGACAGGGACCCCGGAAGCTGCAGCTAGTGAAGCTCAATTAGTACCGGAGAAGACTAAAAAAGTATTTGTGGTTATCAATCCTTACACCGACGGGAATAAAGGGTGGAATTTAACTGCGGATGCTGTAAAAGGTAAACCTTGGTCTGTAATTAACACTGCCATTGAGGCAGTTATTGCCAACATCGCTACCAATGATAATTTCATGATGGCGAGTGTAGGCGAAGGAGCTGGCATAGAAGGAGCATTGATGGGAGTAACGGTGCATAAGCCGGATGGATATACCCAAGACAAAATAGATGCGGCAAAAAAAGAAGCAAAAGACCATCCTGCAGAAATCTCTGTAGATCGATTGAGTGCAAAAGTAGAGCTTGCTGTTAAAGAAGCTTTTACTACAAAACCTGATGGTGCCAAATTTACTTTCGATGGTTGGGAATTGAGTGTTACCAACAAGAATGTGAAACTGTATAGTGAACTTATCACTTATGACAATGCTACGAATGGAGCGGTTTATCGTCGAGATAATAACTATTTGCTTAGCGAACAGCCCGTTATTAATACTGGAAATAAAAAAACAGACGAAGCCAATTTGATGGCTGCTTTCGATTATCTGAAAAATATAGATAATGAAAGTGACGATATACCTGCTGTTGTACAAACAAATGGATCAAGTCTGTATTGTCTGGAAAATACAATGGAAGCTAAGGCACAGCAATTAGGATTCACTACCAAAGTCGTGGTAAAGGCTACGTATACTCCTAGTGGTTTGAACGAAAATAGCAGTTATTTCTCTTGGAAAGGAAACTATTATACATTAGACCAGCTTAAAGATGAATATACGAAGCATAGTGATGGTAGCGGGTTGAAAGTAGATTTGCCCAAATTCCTAAAAAAGGCGAAACTCATGGAAGAGAGTGTCACTGAACAAAGTGCCATTGATGCCGCCGTAGCCGCTCTTACCGCAGACAAATTTACTGCGAAAACCGGTATCATCGGACGCTTCTGTGCCGTACGTTATTATCATGAATCTGTATGCTATTACGATGTCCTGATTCGTCACGACCAAAATGTAACAACCAAAATGGCTTTAGGTAGATACGGTGTGGTACGTAACAACTGGTATCACCTGGAACTTCAGAGCGTGAGCGGTCCCGGAACACCGTGGATTCCCGACCCGTCTGATCCTGATCCTACTAATCCTACACCTCCGGGTACCGATGATGATGAAGCAGACGCATACATTTCTGTAAAAATCACTATCAATCCATGGACTTACTGGACACAAGGTGTTGATTTGCATTAATAGATGAAAATCAAGAGACACATAAAGAAATACATAATAATCCTTGCCGCTTTTATGGCGGCAGGGATTACCGGTTGCGACGTCTTTCATGACGATCTCGACCAGTGTGACCTTTTTCTTGAATTCAGGTATGACTATAACATGGTAAATGAAGACTGGTTTGCCGATCAGGTGGAGGAAGTAAAAGTCTATGTGTTCGATGCAGAAGGGAAATATCTTCAGACATTCATCGAAAAAGGTAATCCGCTGAAAAATACGGACTATCGTATGCTGATCCCTTATCGACTGAAAGGCTGTACGGCTGTTGTATGGGCCGGAAAAACAGATGAGTTTTACCGGCTATCGTCAATGACTGCAGGTGATCCGATAGACAAACTATCCTTAAAATACGAACCCGATAATGACATGAGCAACAATCATCTTGATGCATTATGGCATAGCGGTCCCCTGCAAATGTTTTCTCCGGAGAACATAAGCAATACAGAAACTGTCAGCCTGATACGTAATACCAATGATATAACGATAGGCATTACACGAGGCAGCAATCAGGTCGATCTTTCAAAATACAATATACAATTGATAGCGGCAAACAGTATTTATGACTATAAAAATAATTTTGGAGATGGAAACAAGAACATAATTTACCACCCTTGTGCGGATGAGGAAGACAACAAACTATCTCTTCAGACCCGGCTCCACACGCTTAGATTCGTCAAAGATGTCGCTATGCCTTTTTCCATTACGGAGCAAACATCAGGAAAAGCGATAGACATTGGAGGAGAAACAACCATAAACCTTATTGACTACTTGCTGAAAAGTAAACCGGAAGCGATGGGTGACCAGGAATATCTCGACCGCAGATATCAGTGGGACATTAACGTCCGCATCGGAGATAAGGAAGAGAACGGTTATGTAGCATTAAGTATCACTATTAACAACTGGACCTACTGGTTTCAACCAACAGATATGTAAGCCGTTTTTTGAAACGAAATTATGGCACAATTAAGGATGAATATAACTATCAACATACAATTTTCGGCAAATGTCCTGCTTTTGACAATATTTGCTTTGTTTGCTTACTCTTGTACAAAGGAGAACGAAACAACAGGCGCACGTATTTACGAAGGAGAAAGGATACCGATGAGTATTAAAATGGGAACACGCAATACTACTGCTGACGATGATGAAGTCATAAAATCCGTACGCGCAATTGTGTTTAACGACAAAAACGAATTGGTATACAACGACGTTTCTGATGCTTCCATAAACGTAGATAACATATATATCGCTCCCATAAGAGCGGCACGGGGATATAACAACATTTACATCATCTGTAACGAAACACCGGAGCTTACGGAAAAGCTCGCCACCATTACATTGGAAAATGAAATAGAAAAAGTGACATTCTCTGCTATAGGTATTGTTGCTCCGCCACCTATGTATGGAAATGTGTCACGTGCCTATGTGGAGTCTCGTAGCGACGGAACAAATGCCACAGTTACCATCAATAATGTTACGACAACGGAACTGCCGATTGAGGTAAACCGTATGGTGTCCCGCATCAGCTTTACGGCAATTAAAAATATCACCAATGAGGATGAAGATTTTAAAGTAACCAAACTGAATGTAAAAGTGTGTCGTATGCCGGTCGCCACTACTATAGGAGAGGGGCAGGCATATACAGAAAATGTATGGTCGGATGATCTTACTATATCAGGAACAGGTGAACTCGATAATAACGGTACGTATACGATAAATGGAAATAACTACACCATTCCTGATAACATAGATTTCATAACGATTCCTATTACTTATATTCCCGAACATCTATTGTCCGAACCTCAAAATGCTTCACAAGCAACCTATCTTAAAATTGATGCACAATGCGTTCTTAAAAACGGCAGTACACAGGTACTGAACTGCATCTATCTGCTGAATATCGGTCAAGAGCCTCCTAAAAATCATAACCTGACACGAAACAACCATTATCGGATATACGCCACCATTACCGGCATGGGAGCAATGGGACTTTATGCGGAAATAGTGGCAATGGAGGAACATGACATCACTATCAACTGGAAACCTATTGACGGACTGGTTATTGTAAGTGACAAGGCTGCAGACTATGACGCCGTAGCCGATACGTCCAGAAATGTGAATATATGGAATGACTTTAGTGTTTATTCAGGGATACTGAAAGCATATCATTCAGGAACAGGATACAAGGATATCCTATTTAAATACGGCAGCCTGATAGCCATAAGTTCACCGGATGCAAATACGGAATTCACCCCACCTACCAATGCCACTATATTGAATGATGTACTTTGGTATCCGGGCTCGTACGCTCCTTTAAATATTACGGAATGGGCGGATATTCCTTATCTGGAAACGGATAAAATACCCACAGATAATACAATTGTCCAAGTAGCAGCGGGAAAGGGAGACCCTTGCAAACTTGCCGGACTGTCCGAATCTCAAATCAAGACTTTGGGGATTGTGGATAATAAGCAGTGGCGCATGGCTACTCCGGCTGAAAATCTAATATTGAAAACGGCAGCAGAAAATGAAAGTAATTCACAGGGTTATCCTTCATTCCATTGGCTATTTTCTCCACATAACAGATATAGGGATACGAACGGTATATCGCAAGGAGACCGTTCCAATGGATGGTATTGGGATAACAATGCTACCGTATTCCATTTTTCCGGAGAAGAACCGCAAAATGCAGAAATTCAAGAAAATATGGACAGGCAAAACGCGTATATGATCCGTTGTGTGCGCAATGAGATGATAAAAAGCCAACTGGAAGTAGGTATCATCAGCAGTCCTACTTATCAGGGAACTGAAACGAGCGGAAATGCTTATTTTGGTATTATCTCGAATATTCCTTACTGGACAGCAACACTTGTCACAGAAGGAGCATATGTGGGTTCAACAACCGAATTTGACGATTTCTCATTTGTAGCCGGAGAAACAATACATACCACCCATGGCGGTAACACTCAAAACATACCGATATACGTCAAACGTAAAGAAAGTACCTCACCGCGTTCATTCAGAGTGAAAGTGGAGGGGATCGGTTTGGAAGGAAAAACAGTAAATAAAATACTCACAGTTTCACAAAGCGGATATGATTTACGTGCAAAAACGGGATTAAGCAGCATGGGTAATATACCGCAAGAAGGAGGATCTTATACTACGACTATTAACCTCACCCCTACGGACGTAACAATCTCTTCCGGAAAACTGTATTTACAAATCACTTATGGAGGTGTCATAAGGTGCAAAAGTACTGAAGTACATACTGAACCGAATAAATATAGTTATGATGTTACTATAACAATTCCGGAAAACAATAGTCCAAGTATCGTTGAGCTTATAGGAAATATATATTTAGAGTATGAAAACAACTTGACAGTTCCTCTTGGCAGTCCGACAATTAAGCAGAACGGAACAATATCCTCCAACAATGAGAATTGAGGTGAAAGTATGATGATAAATAGACACAATATGACAATAAAAATAAAATATAATGTGTATTTCCGGACAGCTTGCATTGCTTTGTTTTCACTGATATTCACAAGCTGTACAAAAGATAAACTGGAAGAATTCGATCCAGGAAATGCTACCGGCAAAATGGTGATGGTCAGCCTGAATGTCAGCCTTCCTCCTGCTGTAGAGCCAACGTCTGTGAGCGGGTATGCAGTTACCAAGCCATTTTTTAGAAACAGAACCAATGCTGATTCGCCGTTTACAGTAATTTTGGGAGAGGGGCAAAAGGAATATGCAATAAACTCCAATACCCGGGTATCCGATGGTACAACCTCGTTATATAATCTTTGGCTTTTCCAGTTTCATGAGAATGGTTCGATTAACGGAAAACCCCACAAACTTAGTGATGTAAAGACAGCTATTAATGACATGGTAACTATAGATGTTCCCTTAGTTGTGGCAGATAATCAGACTTTATACCTGCTTGTACTGGGACCTAAACTTGATTATGATATGAGTGAAGTGGGAACACTTGATGATCTTAAGAAATGGAATTTCAAATATCTGACTAATGTAGAAGGACATACCCAATCGCTTATCACAGCTGATAATGAGGTGCCATTTGCCGGAGAAGTGTCAGGAGTCACTGTCGTAAACGTTGATGATGGTAAACGTGGCCTGGTGGAATACAACAAGCCCGTTGGTTTTGTAGGAGGTATTGAAGTCAGGAGGTTGATGGCACGCATTACATTACGCTATAAATTTGAAGTGGAGAATTACCAATTACAAGGACTGAAATTATTGAATGTCAACAATACGATTCGACTTTCCAACCCTTCAAAAAATACCGCAGAGGACACTTATGCCACGCTTGAAACTGTTGATTTTGAGGGACCCGATTCCAATGATTTCTATTCGGCAACCTGGTATGTTGCACAGAATTGTCAAGGGACGATAGAAAAAATTCTTAGTGAAAATCAACGCTACTATAAAATTGTTGATAAAACCCCTGCTGGGGATGCACCGCCATTGGGTACGCAGATTGAGGCATGGGCATACCCGACAACTGCATCTGCAACTGACGAATATGCAATTTACCAGATGTATGTTGGAAATAACAATACCAATAACTTTGACGTAGAACCCAACCATTTTTACAACCTACGTACTACCATAAATGCAGACCTAACTTCAGCAAAGAATGACGAACGGATCAGAACGTATACCGCCAGTCAGTATGTAGAGTTTCATGCCAGTCAGAATATAAGCGTTGGTGGAGGAGCGAAATTTTATTATACAAAATACAACAAAGCGGGCGTAAGATATGATCTTGATGCAGCCTATGATGTACGTCCCATAGTTATACAGACTCAAGGACGGAAAGTGGAAGTTGGGATATATACGGATAATCTCTGTATCACAAAAGTTTCTTCTGATAAGAGTTGGCTCTATCTGTCTTCCTCATCTAATTATACAGATGCGTTCAACAATACTGATGAGCCATTGGCTACATCTGCCAAAGCAAATACCATACTTCCTACACAAGTGAAGTTTTATCTTTACAATGATGAATATGTTTATGATGAAAACGGTAAACTGGTCAATCCTGGTGAAAATGATAAGGACGGAAAGCGTTCCCTGTATATTAAAGTGACTACTACAACCGAGGGTGACGAAGGAGAGCCTATACAAGCTTATCATATATTCAAGATGGATCAGCGACCAGCTGTATATGCCGGACGTTTCGGAGGAGGGAAAGATGCAGACGGGAACTATATGATGGGATTAGTGCATGACAGATTGCCTGCGCGCGGCAGCTCTAAATATTTGGAAGACATAACAGTTGGAACAATACAATATGGTTATGATAAAGTTGAAACAGCTACATACTCATACGGAACCGATAATATGGATTACGGAAAAGAGGCAACGAGAAATTTGGCTGAGAATATTAAAAATCTCACTTGGAATAACGAAAAAATAGCTGCTCCGCAAAAAAATGCATCTGGATATGTATTGCTCTATCAATATCAATATCCGGCCAGCTCCTTTTCAGCGAGAGTTTGCTATGACAAAAACAGGGATAAAAATGGAAACGGACGAATTGATAAAGAGGAAATGGAATGGTATTTCCCGGCCTCTAATCAAATGATTGGTATGTATATAGGCAGTTTTTTAAATAACGAAAACTTTCCTGGTGGTGCAACAACAGAAGACGGAAATGACAATGTCAAAAGATGGTACCAAGGGGTGAATTCTTATCAAAAAATGCAAACCGGATTTTCCAGATGTGTCAGAGATATAGATATCTCGCTCGATACTGATTAATGATGACATGAACTAAAATAAATAAAGAACAAAATGAAAAGAATAACAGTCATAATCTTCGTATCTTTTTTTATCCTGCTGAAAGGGTATTCTCAAAAGATTGAAATATATGAAGAGGCGGGAATTAAGTATGCAGCTATTAAATCAATGGAGTTACCGGCAAACAGGGTGGAAAATAGAAGTGAAAACCCTGACTTTTATAAAACTATTCAATTATTTAAGTACACCGACAGCGGTATGGATACTGAACCCATTCAAGTTAACGGTGAGAATGTTTATGTAAAACGGATTACACGACATCCTTACAACGAGAATAATCAAACAATAAAAATCGTTTGGAAAGTATCGGAATACTTTATCATTTCTCCGGATAATGTATGTAGCGATGGAAATGATAGTGATGGAAAGAATGTGGGAGAGAAAACAATGAAATGGGCTACAGCGAACGGATACCTTGCTACGGCAAACACAAATAGTTACACTACGGCAAGTTTTGCAGTACCTAAAGGATGTGCAATGTATCGTGGAAAGGACGGGAAAGATGAACCTGGGACATGGCGGATACCTACATTAAGGGAGGGAAGCCTAATTATGATTTTTTATAAGGAATTAGAGAGAACCAAGGATAAAGGCACCGATTTCCAGCCGTTTGATTTGTCGTTAGATGATAAAAAGGGAACAGCTTATTGGTTGGCAACAGAAAATAATAGTAGTGGGAGTGCATGGTCTATAAAATTTTATCCTATGGCAGTGAAATATACATCATCCCTTATCTCCAAGGGTAGCACTCTTTATCTCCGCTGTATCCGGGATATTCCATTAAAATGAGTTACGAACAAAATCATTATCAGTTTATATACACACTTATTATCATACCAAATGAAAACGATAAAAGCCGAAATATTAATGATTGAAGGAGCACCATTCCCTGCCATTGAAAAAGTATATGATCCTTCAAGTAAAAAATGTAATGGGAGGATTACACCACAAGCCCCCATTGTCATCACCGGACATCACTTGGATATGTTAACATGGGATAGCGCCAATCTATACCTTGTGTCTTCAGTAAATGACAGAATGTTGATAGAATGTGGTGATATTCATAAATATTCGGACGATAAAGTGTATACAACCATTCCTGATATTGATGAAGGTGAATATTTTCTGGCACTGATGATTCTGATGAAAGATAAAGAAAGTTTCTTATATATCTTTCCCATATCTTTGATTGTACAATTTACTTAATCAAAATGTCACGATTAACATATGTATATGATAGAAGCAAGAAATAAAGACAAACAGCATAATAGCATAAATTGCAGTCAATGAAAGATAATAAGCCATATAGGCAAAATAAAGTATTTGATAATATATCAGAAACAGAAGAGTTTAATGTCTATACTAAAATAGACGATTTACCGCTTAATGAAACTCCTGCGTATCTTGAAGAAGGGATAAACGGGATATGTACGGGAGGCAGTGCGCTTTTCAATGTTTTTGGTAATAAACGACGGATTGTTTCCAATGATCTGGTTGTTATTTTTCCTTTCCAGTTGGCTGCTGTCACAGAGATTAGCGATGACTTTTCAATGACTTTTCTCAAAGTATCCAAAAACTTGTTTATGGATACGATAAGCGGAGTATGTATACCTACTCTTGATTTTTTCTTTTATATGCGGAAAAATTTCAGCACTCCGCTATGCGATGAAGAATGTCAACGCTTCATTCACTTTTGTCATATACTGATTTATCGTATCAACTTGCCTCGGAACTTATTCAGACGGGAGTCTATTATGCAACTATTACGTGTTTTCTATTGGGATATCTATGTGGCTTATAAAAGAAATCCGAAAGCTGCCGAATTAGTAAAATATACCCGTAAGGAAAAACTTTTATTCGACTTCTTTTGTTTGGTGATCGAATTTCATACCGTAAGCCGGGATGTTGCGTTTTATGCGCAAAAGATGTGCGTGTCCGCTAAACACCTTACAATGGTAATTACGGATATGAGCGGCCGTTCGGCAAAAGACTGGATTATAGAATATTCCATTCTTGAGATAAAGGCTCTTCTACGGGATTCGGACCTTGAAATAAAAGAAGTGGCATCACGTACAAACTTCCAGTCGAATTCCGTTATGACAAGGTTCTTTCGCGAACATACCGGCATGACACCGTCTGATTATAGAGAAAGAATTTTTATTCAGATAGATGGATCATGATTTATAGTTAGTTAAGTAATATACGAAATACTGCCTGTGAAGGTCGTCTATTGTTTGTTTTGTTTGTGTGGTGCACCTTCTTCCGAGAGTAGGAAAGGAGGTGCACCTTTTTTTGATTAAAGTTGTTATATTCCTGATCTCATAAGCTAATAGTGAGTACAAAACAGAGTGATTTTCGTCTTTACTTTAGTAAAAATATAGACTGGAATGAAAAGCCGACTGAAACAACAAATATTTGCACTTTCTCTATTAGCATGGACAGCCGTATGCCCTGCCGATGCACAGCAAACACGCTCACTTAGGGAGCAATTTCAAAATCCGTCAGACGAAGCAAAACCCTGGACCTTTTGGTATTGGATGTATGGTGCCGTGTCTAAAGAAGGGATTACAGCCGACTTGGAGGCAATGAAACATGCCGGATTAGGAGGTACTTATCTGATGCCGATTAAAGGTATTCATGAAGGTGCCCAATACGATGGCAAGGCGCAGCAGCTAACTCCCGAATGGTGGGAGATGGTACGTTTCAGTATGGAAGAAGCAGATCGTTTGGGGCTGAAATTGGGGATGCACATTTGTGATGGTTTCGCATTGGCGGGAGGCCCCTGGATTACTCCCGAAGAATCTATGCAAAAAGTGGTTTGGAGTGATACGATTGTAAACGGAGGAAAGCTGATGGCTATTCGCTTGCCACAACCGGAGGCTTATGAAAACTATTATGAAGATATTGCATTATTCGCTTTGCCGGTAGAAGGCGCAGCGGACGAAATGCAGGCAAAAATTACCTGTGTCAATCTAGCCACAACAGGAAATGTAAAAGCTGCTCAAACAGTGAATATGGATGCGGCAGGAGTGATCCGTTCTTCGTATCCTTGTTATATCCAGTATGAATACGAACAACCCTTCACTTGTCGGAATATTGAAATCGTTTTAAATGGTAATAATTATCAGGCACACCGCTTGAAAGTAATGGCCAGTGATGACGGAGTGAATTATCGTTTGGTTAAGCAGTTGGTTCCTGCCCGTCAGGGATGGCAGAATACGGATGAGAATTCAACTCATAGTATTCCTCCGACTACCGCCCGTTTCTTCCGTTTCTACTGGACTCCTGAAGGAAGCGAACCGGGAAGTGAAGATATGGATGCTGCCAAATGGAAGCCCAATCTGAAAATAAAAGAATTACGCCTGCATCGGGAAGCCCGTCTGAACCAGTGGGAAGGAAAAGCCGGACTGGTATGGCGTGTTGCTCAAGCTACCAAAGAAGAGGAAGTTGGGAAACAGGACTGCTATTCACTTTCACAAGTCATCAATCTGACAGAGCAATATACCGGTCATTTGAATGGAAAAACATTGACTGCCACTCTCCCCAAAGGAAAATGGAAATTACTACGCATGGGACATACAGCTACTGGACATACCAATGCCACAGCGGGAGGCGGAAAAGGATTGGAATGTGATAAGTTTAACCCGAAAACGGTACGGAAACAATTCGATAACTGGTTTGCGCAGGCATTTGCAAAGACCAATCCCGAAGTAGCTCGTCGCGTACTGAAATATATGCATGTCGACAGTTGGGAATGTGGCAGCCAAAACTGGAATAAACGTTTCGCTATTGAATTTCAGAAACGTCGTGGCTACGATTTGATGCCTTATCTACCTCTATTGGCAGGTATTCCGATGGAAAGTGTCGAACAAAGTGAAAAGATTCTGCGAGACGTACGTACTACCATATCAGAACTCGTCGTAGATGTGTTTTATCAGGTATTGGCGGACTGTGCGAGAGAATATGATTGCCAGTTTTCGGCAGAATGTGTAGCTCCGACGATGGTAAGCGATGGTCTACTACATTATCAAAAAGTAGATCTTCCGATGGGTGAATTTTGGTTGAACAGTCCTACACATGACAAACCGAATGATATGCTCGACGCTATTAGCGGAGCACATATCTACGGAAAGAATATTATTCAGGCTGAAGGGTTCACGGAAGTGCGTGGCACGTGGGATGAATACCCCGGAATGTTGAAAGCCTTGTTGGATCGTAATTACGCATTAGGAATCAATCGTCTTTTCTACCATGTATATGTACATAATCCCTGGTTGGACCGCAAGCCCGGTATGACATTGGATGGCATCGGACTTTTCTTCCAACGAGATCAGACCTGGTGGGATAAAGGCGCAAAAGCCTTTTCCGAATATGCTACCCGTTGCCAGTCGTTATTGCAATATGGACATCCGGTAACAGACATCGCAGTCTTTACAGGCGAAGAAGTTCCAAGACGTTCGATATTACCGGAACGATTGGTTCCCTCTTTACCGGGAATCTTCGGTGCAGAACGAGTGGAAAGTGAACGCATCCGTCTGGCTAATGAGGGACAGCCTTTACGTGTACGTCCAGTAGGTGTTACTCATTCAGCTAACATGGCGGATCCGGAGAAATGGATGAATCCGCTTCGTGGATATGCATACGATAGTTTTAATAAAGATGCAATCCTTCGTTTGGCGAAAGCAGAAAACGGACGAATAACGTTGCCGGGTGGAGCAAGTTATAAAGTGTTGGTACTGCCTCTTGCGCGTCCAATGAATCCCGAACCTGTATTGTCATCGGAAGTGCAGAAGAAAATCAATGAACTAAAAGAAGCTGGCATTTTGGTACCTTCTTTACCTTATACAGAAGAAGATTTTTCTGTGTATGGCTTGGAACGTGACATGATCGTGCCGGAAGATATTGCCTGGACGCATCGTCGTGGCGAACTTGGCGAACTCTATTTCGTAGCCAACCAAAAGGACGAAACACGCACGTTTACCGCAAGTATGCGTATTAACGGTAAGAAACCGGAATGTTGGAATCCGGTGACGGGTGAGATGAATATTCATCCTTCCTATCGTATCAACGGAAACCGGACGGAAGTTACTCTCACATTGGCTCCTAATGAGTCCGTATTCATCGTATATCCTGCAGAGGGAGTACATGAAGGCTATGGAGAGTCCTCTCTCCAACTGCAAAAGGAGAAAAAAGATATCGCCAGAGCCTCTTTAAACATAGCTTTGGAAGCAAAGGAATATACTATAACTTTTGCAGCTAACAAAAAAACGCTCACACGACAAGAACTCTTCGACTGGAGCCAAGAATCGGACGAACAGATACGTTACTATTCGGGGACAGCGACCTATAAGACCACTTTCCGCTGGAAAAATAAACCGAATAAAGACCAACAGATTTATCTGAATCTGGGAACAGTTTATAATTTGGCAACTGTTCGTGTGAATGGCGTAGATTGTGGCACAATCTGGACTGCTCCTTATCGTGCAAATATTACAGGTGCCCTGAAAAAAGGAACTAATGAGCTTGAAATAGAGGTTACAAATACTTGGGCGAATGCACTGACAGGAGCTGATGAAGGAAAAGCACCGTTTGATGGCATTTGGACTAATGCAAAATATCGCAGGGCAGAGAAAACGTTGCTTCCGGCAGGATTGCTCGGACCTTTGAGTTTTTCTATCACAGAATAAAATAGATTTTTAAGGCACGGATTACGCGGATTACACGGTTTATGAGAATCGTATTACATAAAGTAACAGCGCAATCCATGTAATCCGTACCCAATTCATTATAATATAGCTAAAGTATGAAAAGTTCAATTATTAAAACAGGTACAATGTTGGCAGGTTTTCTGCTTGCTGCCTGCCTGTCAACACACGCAGAAGTAAAGCTACCGGCTATTTTTTCTGATGGCATGGTGATGCAGCAACAGACCAATGCAAACCTTTGGGGGACGGCGACTCCTCATAAAAAAGTAACAGTGACTACTAGTTGGAATGGAAAACAATATGCAGCAACAGCAGATAAAAATGGGGCATGGAAACTGACAGTAGCTACTCCCGAAGCGGGAGGTCCTTATACTGTGACTTTTGATGATGGAACCCAAAAGACACTGAATAATATTCTGATAGGCGAGCTTTGGCTTTGTTCCGGACAAAGTAATATGGAAATGCCGATGAAAGGCTTCAAAAACCAACCGGTAGAAAATGCCAATATGGACATTCTTCACAGCAAGAATCCGCAAATCCGTCTGTTTACGGTGAAACGTACTTCTACATTCACTCCGCAGAATGACGTTATCGGTTCGTGGAAAGAAGCAACCCCGGCCAGTGTCCGTGATTTCAGCGCAACAGCCTATTATTTCGGGAGACTGGTAAATGAAATATTAGATGTTCCGGTTGGGTTGGTTGTAGCAGCCTGGGGTGGTTCCGCCTGTGAAGCATGGATGACAGCGGACTGGCTGAAAGCCTTCCCGGAAGCGAAGATTCCTCAAACGGAAGCCGACATAAAATCTAAAAACCGTACTCCGACCGTGCTTTATAACGGTATGTTGCATCCGTTAATCGGTATGACAATGAAAGGAGTGATTTGGTATCAGGGCGAAGATAACTGGAATCGTGCCCATACGTATACTGATATGTTTACCCGATTGATTAATGGTTGGCGTGCCGAATGGAAACAGGGTGATTTTCCCTTTTATTATTGCCAGATAGCTCCGTATGATTATGGGATTATTACCGAAAAAGGAAAGGAAGTGATAAATTCGGCATATCTCCGGGAGGCACAGGCAAAAGTAGAGCATCGTGTAGCTAACAGTGGTATGGCTGTATTACTGGATGCAGGAATGGAAAAAGGTATTCATCCCGCGAAGAAACAGATTGCAGGCGAACGCCTGGCACTTCTGGCTTTAACTAAAACGTATGGAGTAGAAGGTGTAAATGGCGAAAGTCCTTATTATAAAAGCATTGAAATAAAGAACGACACCGTAGTTGTCAGCTTCGAACGTGCCAATATGTGGATTAGCGGCAAGAACTGTTTCGAATCGAAAAACTTTCAGGTAGCCGGCGAAGATAAAGTTTTTTACCCGGCCAAAGCATGGATAGAACGTAGTAAGATGCTGGTGAAAAGCGATAAAGTGTCGCGTCCGGTAGCTGTTCGATATTGTTTTGAAAACTATGTGGAAGGAGATGTATATTGCGACGGATTGCCTTTAGGGTCTTTTCGTTCGGATGATTGGTAATCGCAAATAGACAAGGTAAAATATGAAAAATATATGAAGAGATTTTATCTGATTATAACCATATTGTTTGTTGGCGTGTCGGCTCTTTGGAGTCAGCATGCCAATCTCATTTGGAATACTCCCAGTCGTAATTCTTCTGAATCTATGCCTTGCGGTGGTGGAGATATTGGGATGAATATATGGGTAGAAGACGGTGATGTTATGTTCTATGTGAGCCGTAGCGGTACATTCGACGAAAACAACTGCCAGTTAAAGCAAGGGCGTGTACGTCTCCGCCTATCACCCAATCCTTTCAAAGACGCTAAAGATTTTCGTCAGGAGTTGAAGCTAAAAGACGGATATGTAGAAATCGCGGCAGGAAACACGCAGATACAATTTTGGGTAGATGTTTTTCATTCGATTATACATGTAGAGGTAACAAATGCACAACCGTTGCAGACTGAAGTCTTTTATGAAAATTGGCGCTATCAGGAACGGCCTGTCAGAAAAGGAGAGGGGCAACAGTGTTCCTACAAATGGGCTCCCCCGAAAGGTACTGTGACGGAGTCCGACTGTGTTTCCGTAAATACAAATCAACTTCTGTTCTATCATCGCAATCCTGAACAGACCGTTTTTGATGTAGTTGTCGCTCAACAAGGAATGAACGAAGTAAAATCTCAAATGATGAATCCTTTGAAAAACTTGACTTTTGGAGGAACTCTTTTGGGTGAAAACTTAGAATTTGCAGGCACTGCGGATGATGTATATGCCGGAACAGACTATCGTGCTTGGAAATTCCGTTCTTCCAAAGCAGCCCGGAAAGAACATATCTGTATTGTGTTACATACAGACCAGACAGAAACAATAGAAGAGTGGGAGCAGGGAATACAAACAGCTTTGCATAGAATAGCCCCCAAAGGTAAAGTTTCATCGAAGATTATCATACAGGATAAAAAACAGACACGTTCGTGGTGGAATTCCTTTTGGCAACGCAGTTTTATCGAAGCAGAAGGGGAAGCAAAAGAAATAACCAGAAACTACACCCTTTTCCGCTATATGCTAGGATGCAATGCTTATGGCAGCGTACCGACTAAATTCAATGGCGGACTATTTACCTTTGATCCTTGCCATGTCGATGAAAAACAATCTTTTACTCCCGACTACCGGAAATGGGGAGGTGATACGATGACTGCACAGAATCAACGTTTAGTATACTGGCCGATGCTGAAAAGCGGAGACTTTGATATGATGCCTTCCCTGTTTGATTTTTATAACCGCATGTTGAAAAATGCAGAACTGCGAAGCCGTGTATATTGGCAACATGATGGAGCCTGTTTTAGCGAGCAGATCGAAAATTTCGGTTTACCGAACCCCGCAGAATATGGTTTCAAACGACCAGACTGGTTCGACAAAGGATTGGAATATAATGCCTGGCTGGAATATGAATGGGATACGGTTCTTGAGTTCTGCCAAATGATATTGGAAACAAAGAACTATGCAAATGCTGATATTACCCCTTATTTACCTCTGATCGAGAGTTCGCTGATATTCTTCGACGAACATTATCGGCAACTAGCTTCCCGCCGGGGACGGAAAGCGTTGGATGGCAACGGACATCTGATTCTTTTCCCGGGCTCTGCTTGTGAGACATATAAGATGACTAATAATGCCAGTAGCACCATCGCTGCTCTAAAAACAGTATTGGAAACTTATGGAAAGAAGGAAGAGATGCTAAAGACAATCCCTCCGATTCCATTGCGGTACATAGAAATAAAAGATACGTTGAATCCGACTATTGCTCCGGTCTTGAAGCAAACAATTTCGCCCGCTGTAAGTTGGGAACGAATTAATAATGTTGAAACGCCACAACTTTATCCAGTGTTTCCATGGCGTATTTATGGAGTAGGAAAGGAGGATCTGGATATAGCCCGTAATACCTACTTTTATGACCCGGATGCCATCAAGTTCCGTTCGCATACCGGATGGAAACAAGATAATATATGGGCTGCCTGTTTAGGCCTGACCGAAGAAGCAAAGAAACTATCTTTAGCCAAATTATCGAATGGACCGCATCGTTTCCCCGCATTTTGGGGACCGGGATATGACTGGACACCCGATCACAACTGGGGAGGTAGCGGCATGATAGGACTTCAGGAAATGCTATTGCAAACCAATGGAGAACAAATACTCCTTTTCCCGGCATGGCCGAAAGAATGGAACGTACATTTCAAACTTCATGCTCCGGGCGAAACAACAGTAGAAGCCACTCTCAAAAACGGAAAAGTGACAGACTTGAAAGTTTTACCGGAAAGTAGAGAAAAGGATATTGTTATAATGATTGAAAAGGAAAAATGATAATTTTGCGGAGTGCCCTGAAAGGGCTTAATTATATAATTGTAAGGCTTTCAGCCTAACCGCTAAATTCCCATTTAACGAATGAAATATATAAATAAAGAATTATGAATAAAAGACCATTTATCATCTTATCAGCTTTTCTGTTGCTATTTTCCTTGATAG
>OHHB01000343.1_pt1 | contig 13961 bp, 7 predicted proteins | sample 1567921 | NCBI WGS metagenome assembly OHHB01 (sample SAMEA3879522, study PRJEB24766) | human gut metagenome | biome: human-associated habitat; feature: feces | place: USA | collected 1985/1987
AATGTAATAAAGAATATAACAGCATCGAGCCGTGTCCTCCTGAGAGTACAAAACGATCTCTGTTTGCCCATTCCGGGTCTGCCGGATTGTGGTTCATATGGTTTGTCCATAATTCATATGCCATCGGTGCTGCGCCAAGCGGCAGTCCCGGATGTCCTGATTTTGCTTTCTGAATCGCTTCTGCTGATAACACACGGATTGTATTTACTGACAGTTCCTCTATGTTCTTCATAATGATTCATTTCCTCCATTTCTTATTGTGCTGCCTGTACCGGCATTTTTATTTTTTTTATCAATCTTTAAAATCTGCTTCAACAAGGATGGTAACATCTCCGTTTTCGCTGCGTTTTCTCTTTAAACCGCCAAAGAATCTTTTTGAGCCGCGTTTTTCTGCTTTTACAATTGCGTGATTGATAATTTCCTTAATATCATCCATACGGATATTATCTACATTATTGCGTAATTTATCAATCTTTAAATAAAGTTCCAGCAGCGCATCATCACTGACTTCATACTGGCGTTTTCTTGCAAATTTTCTTGCCATTTCAACCAGTTCATTGACCGTGTACTGTTTTAACACGATGCGATGATTAAACTTCTGTGTCATTTCCGGATTGAAATTGAGCAGTACATTCATTTCTGCATCCGAATCCTCCAGAATAACAATCATACGTTCCGTATCCTGTTCCAGACATTCCAGCATTTCACTCATACGCTTCGGCTGGATTGCCCCCGCACCTTCAACAATCAGTGCGGTGCCTTTTAACTTATTCATCGCCTTTGCCAGTCCACGGTTATTGATACTGTCACCGGTCGTCTTTGCAATCTTACGTGTGTGTTCCGGATACAGGTAATTCACCGCACGCACAATGGCTCTTGCAAGATCAGACTTATCTGAGCTTGAATTACCGGAAATGATAATATTGCCGACCTGCGACGTTGAAATCGCCATTTCCTGTTCAAGGCTTTCAAAATATGCTGCCAGCTGGCTCTCCAGTCCCGGCATTTCACGGTATTTTCTGAAAATCTTTGCAAGTTCTCCGCTTAACTTCTTTTCTTCATCAATTTCCGTGCCTTCGCCCATGCCGGTGTAAACTTTCTCCTGCTGTACAGCACTGGCAAGCTTTGCACTGCTGATTGCTTCCAGCGGATTCATATCGGAAAGGTGGTCTTCCATCGGCGGAAGCTGCTGTGTATTTAATGAAACTTCCTCACTGACAGCCGCCCGCTGTCTTTGCGCCGCTTCCTGCTCTGCCGCACGCTGTGCCTGTTCTCTTTGTGCTGCTTCTTCCGCCAACCGCTGGGCTTCTGCCTGCTGCGCTGCTTCCTGTTCGGCTATACGCTGTGCTTCGGCTTTCTTTGCAGCTTCCCGCTTGGCTTCTTCAGCTGCACGCTGTGCTTCGGCTAACCGTCTGGCTTCTGCCTCGGCTCTTGCTTTCTGGGCTTCTTCCATGCGCCTCTGAATCTGTACTTCGGCCTCCGCTTTTCTTCTTGCTTCTTCCTCTGCCTGCTGACGACGGACATCCTGTGCTGCTGCTTCTTCTAAGTGTACGGTTGCTTTTCCGGTACGGATTGCAAGATCGGTCTTTGCTGCCTGTAACATCACCTGTGCGTGTGCATGGCGGCTTGCTTCTTTTTCATCAAAGGCTTTGCCTGCTGCCTGTGCCGCTGCTTTCTGCTCAACCATAATGCGCTCGTATGCCGCACTCTTTTCGTCCTTCTCATCTAACATCTTTTCCAGCTCTGTCTTTGAGAATTCCCTTGTATTCTGCTTTCCGTATTTTTCTTCACGGACCGCTTCTAACCAGTCTGCAAGGCTTAACTGACCTTCAATCTGTTCATCTTCCTGACTTTCACCGGTCGTTTCTTCCTGCTTCGCCGGCTGAGGACGCAGTGCCTCTGCCTCTGCTTTTTCTTCCTCCATGAATTCACTTAAATTTTTAGCGAGTGCCGCCTGTAAATTTTGTGTATCATACGGATTGTTATATGCCGGAATGTCCACTTTAATCTCTACTTCATCTGCCGGTTCTTTGACCGTATTTACAGCCTTCTGCCGGAATGAATCCTCTTTACCTGATAAATCGCCGCAGCTGTCTTCCAGTTTCTTCTTTGCATCTTCTATCAGTTCACGTAAAGATGAGGATGCCTTGTCAATACTTTCAGACAAATCCACCGTTGTATCAGCTTCCTTTTTTTCTGCTTTTGGTGCAGTATCCGTCACTGTCTTTTCTTTTACAAATTCTTCCGCTGAAAATACCGGTTCTTCCGGTGTTTTTTCTGTATCCTGCGCACCGGTGTTCTCATATGTATCGGAATCATCGGATTCGTCATCATCTTCATAGCCTATTTCGCGCATATCTTCTTCTGACTGCGCCCGCGAATGAAATGCCTTCTTAAAGAAAGATTTAATGCCACGGGTACTTTCATCGTCTTCCGGCAGAATAATATCATCGTCCGCATCACTTTCTGCTTCTTCCACCGCTTCTTCAATTTCATCGCTCTGGATTGCCGCAAGCTGCTTTTGTTCCTCAAACATGATTTCTCTGGTTGCTTCTATATCCTGCTTCTGATTCTTAATATCCTTTAAGATTTTTTTCTGTGTATTGGTCAGTTCAACGCCAAATTCCTGCTTTAACTGAATCGCCTTCTCTACATACTGTCCGTCCTGAAACCACAGTACAATATCATCACAGGTCTTGATACATTCTTCTTTTCTGCCTGTTTTGGCATATAACTTTGCCAGTTCAAACATATACTTTTCATCAATTTCATGCTCTTTGTAGTCCTCTAAGATTTCTACAAGTTCATTATCCGAGGCATTCTGTGCCTTTCTTAAATCAAAATACAAAAGAAAACGATTGACATCATGCGGTGACATCTTTTCATATTCTTCATAAAGTTCCTCTGCCGTTTCAAAATCTTCCAGCTTAATGAGCAGCTCCGCCAGCTTATAAACCAGCTTTCTGCCGCCTAAATTTCTGTTGTATGCAAGAATTGCCATATCTCTTGCTTCCAGATAATCCCCTGCCGCTTCCTGTACGTTAATAACAGTTGCCAGCGTGGACCAGTCCTTCACCTTCTGCCAGTTCATTTCCTTGGCAATCGCTGCCGCCTCCTGAAATGACTTCTTGGCAGCAAGCTTTTTAATTTGATCTACTTTTATATTAAATTCATACTTATCCAAAACAAACGCCACCTTTACTGTATATATCAAATAAATGATTTAAACATATTCTATTCAAGTTTATCACAGCGCAGTATTCTTGTAAACTCTTTTAAAAAGAAATGCCAACGTTGAGGCGTTTTTTGCCTATAGCGCCTATATAAAGTCGAATACTGCCTGCTCATAATCCATGCGCGTATATTCAAGTTCCTCATTTTTTGTACGACTGTAGTAATCGACAACAACCGTCTGCTGCCGGTTATGTACAAGCTTCTGTCCTAAAATGTAATTGACATCAAATCTTCCCGTAATCGCCGGGGTTGCACCTCGTGCCGGAACAATGAGCTGCACGTGGTTAGTCTTTAACAGCTTAAAAATCGGCTCCCAGATATAAATATCCTTTGCCGCACCGAACGGATTATCAATAAAAATGGTCTTGCCCAGTACACCCGCACTGTCTGCCGGCGCATTGATACTTGAAATATAATGAATTACCGCAATTAAAAACTGAATATAAATACCCTGTGACTGTCCGGTTGAACCCACTGCTTCTTCATACCGCAGATACCGGCTCTGGTCTTTCATGCGCTCTCTTTTATAAAGACTTACGCGGATGGCGTTCATATCGGTTACAATCACGGCAAAAAGGCGTTTCCAGCTTAACCGGTTGCGGATATATTTTAACCGCTCCTGTGTATTGTCAAAGCTTTCCGCCATCAGGACCGTTTCGTCAATGTATGCCGCCATTCTTTCCTTATAATCGGATTCCTTGGCATACGGTACGGACAGCCCGATAATAGAAATAACCTCATTATCCATCGTAATGCTTGAAAGCTTTGGCAGGCGGTCAAGTTCCGTCTTGATATTACAGCAAATCTGGACACACCGGTTCTCAAAGTTATCCTTGATACGCTCCATATCGGAAATCCCTTTGGATACGCGCTCTTTTTCCAGTGCAATCAGCGTATTGGTTTCGGAAAGTCTGGACTTTAACTGCTTAACGGCTTCAATGTCCTTTGGCACATGAACCGACATTTTAATCTCCAATGCCAGTTCTTTTGCATCACATGCCGTCAGTTCTTCCGTCAGCTTATCCTTTTTCTTTAAAAATTCTTCCAGCTTGCGCACCTCAAGCGCACACAGCTTTTCAAATTCTTTCTGTACCGTTTCATAGCCCGAAAAATCTGCTACATTTATGTCTGTATCCTCCGGCTGTCCTGCCATGGTATCTGCATTTTCCGTTTCTGACGCTTCCGGCACTTCAATGCCCGCTTTGGCAACAATTCTTGACAAATCCTTTTCCATTACGAGGAAATCCTGCATTTTTTCTGTCTGGCGTTTCTGCTCTTTTTCCAGTTCTTTGATCTGTCCTGCAATGCTGTCCTTATAATTTTTATGCTGTACAATGAACTGCTCCGGGTTATCACAGTCAAACGCTTCAAAAGCACCGTACTTTTCTTCAATCTGGCTCTTTCCGTGTGCAATACTTCCCTGCAGACGGTTCATTAATGCATTCTGCGCTTCCAGTTCTTCTGCTGCCGCTTTTTCCTGCTGTACCGCCTGCTCACGTTCCTGCTCAAGCGCACGGAGCGCATCATCCGGATTTGGGACAGCTTCTCCCTGTGCCTCTTTTGCCGCAAGTTCTTCCATTGTAAAATGGCGGCGTGCAATTGCCGTACTGCATTTTCCCATTGCCGCACGGTAATGTCTTAATAATTCTTCTTTATCATGCACATCGGCATTTTTTTCATCCAATGCCTTTTTCACTCCCGCAAAGCGGTTCTCCAGCTGTTCTAATGACAGCGCATGTCCGTCAGCATCCGCTAACCCTGCTACCGCACTGCCATCCGCCGCTGACTGCAGCACATGAATTCCTGCGGACTGTCCGCCGTCGGCTTCCACGCTTATATATGCCTGATAACGCTTGTCAAGACGGCTTTGCAGACGGTCATATTCTTCTGCCAGTGCATTTTTGCGCTGTAAGGCGGTCTGTTCTGCCTTTTCCTGCGCCTGCATTTCCTGCTCTTTTAAGAGCTGTTCCTGCTTTGCATCTGCCGCCCTCTGCGTGTATTCCTGCTTTTCACGGTACTGTACAAGAAGACTCTCTGCCAGTTTTGCGCACTTTTGCACGTATGGATACCGCTCCCGGTTTTGTGCCAGCTTTTCCTGCACCTGTGCTTTCCGCTCCCGGCCTTTTTTACGCAGGGCTTCCTCCTGTTCCATTTCTTCCTGTAAACGCTGTGCTTCCTTTTGCAGTTCCTCTAAACGCACAGACAGCGCTTCAAACTCTTTCTTTGCCGGTTCTTCTTCCAGCTTTGAAAGTTCCTGTATGCGCACGTAGTCATTCCAGACAATTTCTTTTCTGTCGGTCAGTCTGACCAGTTTTTCCTGTGCCGCCGCCAGTTCTTCCTGCGCCAGCTTTTCTTCCCGCCCGCGCAGCTTTTCATCCTTTAAAAATGCCATATCCTTTCTGGCATATACAACATACTGTTCATTTTCTGCCGTAAGCTGTGCTTTTGCCGCCTGTGCAGACAATACCGGAATCACATAGGCACTTCTGCCAAAGTCCGCAAGCACCGGGTCTTCTTTGATTCTTGAAAAATCGTTTTCAACAATAAATGCATACTCGGCATATGGGAATGCGGCAAGCACCTGTTTTCTTTCATCTTCCGAAAGCCCCGAAAGCCACTCGCTGCCTTCTTTTACATCTTCTCCGTACCGTCCTGAAAGATAGCTTTTTACCTTCTCCCGGTGTCTTCCGCCCGCACTGAATATCCCGTGCTTCATATTTTCAAGGAACTGCGTAAGCTGCGTACAGGCAGCGGTAAGCTGCTCACATTCCGCTTCCAGTCTGCGGTGGTTATCCAATACAACGCGGCATGCCCGGCGGGTATCCTGTTCCCCATAGACGGCCTTTAACTGTAAAAGCTGCTGCTTTTCTTTCTGTTCCTGTTCTTTTTTGGTTTCCGCCTGTCCTAACTGTTCTGTCAGCAGTTCAATCCGCGCACGGCAGGATGCCTGCTGCTGTCCGCCCTTTGAAAGCAGTGCTTCCACCTGTGAAAGCTGTCCCTCGGTCTGTAAAAGCTGTTCTTCCTGTTCTTTAATTTTCTGTGTGCAGGCACTGTATTCTTCGCCTGCCTTTTCCATCACAAGGATTCCTGCCTTTTCCATACAGGCACCCAGTTCTTTTTCTGCCTGTTCAATCTCTTTGGCAGTATGCACTGCAATCTGTTCTGCCGCCGCAGCCCCGCCCAGTAATTCCTGATAATCTGCCTTTGCCTGTGCCGCTTCTTTCTGACACGCCCGGTACTGTGTTTCTGCATTCTGCAATTCTTCACCGGCAGCATTCTTTTTCTGTACAAGCTGTGGCACAATCACCGCTGCCAGTGCATAGAGCTGTTTTGTCAGTTCTTCATCCGTTTGTCCGTTTGCCTCAATGGCTGCCAAAAGTTCATCGTAGAGCTTCTGATACTGTAAATATTCGCGGTATTCTACCAGACTTTCCGTTTCTTCCATCTGCCTTTTTAAGTGTTCTTCCTGTTCCTTAAAATATGCCCGCTTCTTCTCATTTGCAGCAATCAGTTCTTCCATTCCCGCAAGGGAAGCCTGTTCTGTAAGCACCTCGGCAGTCTGGATCATGCGCTGCTGTTTTAATAATTCTTCCTGTAAATGAAGCAGTTCGTCCTTCTGCTTTTCTTCCTGCGCGCGGTATCCCGACAGATTTTGTCTGCACTGCATAAGCAGCTTTAACAGCTGTCCCCGCAGATTTCCCTTTTCTTCATATAAAGAGCGGTATCCCAGAATATACTCTGAAAAAGCATCGAGCAGCTCCATCTGTTTATCATAATTGGTAATCTGTGCATTTTTCTTTGACAGTCTTGCAAGCGTATCCTTAATATCAAGCAGTGTCTGTGCCATCTGACCTTCGTCGTTGCCCACTGCCAGCTTATTGTGGAAAGATTTCTGAATAATTTCTTCTATTAATAAATCCTCTACAACTTTACGGCTTGTCTTATAATTGGTTTCAAAATATGTTCTTACATGTCCTTCGGTCTTATTGATGCCGCGGATAATTTCCCATTCGCTCTCATACAGCCCATACTTGCTGATAAAACTCTGATATTCGCCCTTTCGGTCAAATATTTTTACCGAAACGTGGAAATCATTATGTTCAAGCTCCCGCAGATACTGCTTTAAACCATTATAAGTAATGCGCTCCCCGTTTTTTGTCAGCGGCAGATTTTTAATATCGTTTTCACCAAACTCCCGGTAAAAAATACAGTAGTTAAAATATTCCACGCTGGCATTGTCACGTCCCGCCGGTGCTTCTTCTGCCGCAGAAAAACGCCCGGATATGCCGTCCGCTTCCGTGCCGTCTGCTTCCGTATCCTTTGCCTTTCTTGCGCAGAATCCCGTTGTCATATATTTATAGCCGTCATTGTTAGTGGTATCTAACTTCCATTCAATCAATGAGTGAATCACTGTATTGCCGCCGCCCGGACGGAACAGCTTTTCAACCGGCTGTTTTTCATCAAGCGTACAGTTCGGAATCACATTTTGAAGCAGCAGCAGCATTAAAAGACTCTTTCCGCCGCCGTTTGCAAGGTCATAAATCGTGTTACGGCAGTGAAAACGCATCATAAAGTCATCGTAATACTGCGTACCGAAATTGTATTTTACATTGTTTACACGGATTCTGTTAATCTGCGGCATGTTCGTCCCTCTCCTCTCCTGACTGGTCTAACAATTCCATGATTCTTCCTCTGGATTCGTCAAAATAATTTTCAACAACTGCGCGGAAACGGTCTGTCGGATAATACCGCTCCTGATTGTCACTTAATAACTGCTGGCTGACTAAAAAGTTGCAGACCAGCTTTACAAAACCCGACTTGGAATTCTTCGCCGCCCTTAATTCCGACAATTCCACGGTTGCCGCCGGCAGGCTGTCCCAGCTTAACGCAAGGCTGCGGAAGCTGTTTTCCTCAATTTCACTTAAAACAAAGCCGTTTTTCTTATCCACAATGCCTGCCGTTGTATCGTCCACCTTGCGGACAATGTCTTCCACGCGGACAAATTCGGCATACGTTGCACTGATGGTATCCGTATAAAACTCCATAATAATATTATAGATGATAAAATACGCCAGATAGAGTTCGCCGTTGGTACGCAGTCCCAGCTCCCGGCGCAGCGCTTCATTGCTGTAGCCAAACAGGCTGCCGTGCGCTTTTGGCGCGGCAAACAGCGAATTATTATATTCATAAACCGAAAGTTCCATTTTCTTTAACGACAACAATACCATATCATACACTTCCGGGTTGGTACTGTATTCCTGATACAGGGCAGCATTTGTCCCCTGCTCGCTTACCGTTTCCCCCGCCGCCAGTTTTGCGGATATTTCCAGTGCCTTTTCTATATTTCTGCTTTCCATTACTTTGTTCCCTTCCGTTCAAACACCAGTTCAGACTGTTCCATTGGCTGTTCGTCCTGCGCTCCTGCGGATTTTGGCGTAATCGTAAAATGTACCGGTTCACGGTCTGCAAATGCGCCGCTTAAAATGTCATCGAGAAAACTCTCGTTTTCCGTCTGACCGCCGATGACATACTCCTGTTTCTGACACAGGTTGACAAAAAAGGAATAGTAATCCGCATTTTTTAAAATATCCGGCGAATACATTCTGCTCATTGCCGCGCCAAATTCCGAAAGCGTAAACGTATCTCTCTTTTCAAATGCCGCCAGCAGATTATTCATTAAAAATGTATAGTTTTTACGAATACGCTGATCTTCCATTTCATCTGCAAACTGAATTTCCTGCGGCGGTTCTTCTTCTACTTTCTCCGCCGCTTCTGCCTGCTTTGGCTTCACGGTCAGTGCCTCGTCAAGTGAATCCAGCGTAAACCGCTTCTTTATATGCGGCAGTAATACCGGTGACAAAAGCTGTTCTAACAATCCCGCATTGTCGCTGCGGATTAAATCTGTCAGAAGCGCCCCAAAATGGATATGGCTTCTTAACCGTCCGAGTTTTGCCCGCTTCACGGCTTCTTCTGTCATCTGCTGCATCTGTGTACATGCCGATAAAAGCTGTCCGTGCCTTGTCATGGCTATCTGTAACTGGCTGTCCAGCTCGTAAATCTCCTTTAAAGTACGGTAATAGCTCTCCGACTGTACCGGTTCGGCTTCCATCTTTGCAAGCGCACCCTCGATAAAATCTTTATTTTTCTTAAACAGCTTTTCTTCTTCATCAAACCAGCGCATACCCGTATGGACAAAATCTTCATACGCTTCAATCCCCGCAAAGACATCTTTGCCGAGCAATTCCATAATCTCATTTTTTCTGCGCTGTAGGCGTGCCACTTCTTCATTAATCCGCACAATCACATCTTTGCCGCCCTGAAAATTCTGTGCCTGTATCATTTTTTCTAAGAGCAGCTGCTGCACACTGATTCTGCTTTCTTCTTTAATTTCTTTCGTATCCAGATAGAATTCAATTGCATCGGAACTGATGGAATACCATACCGTATGGTCACGGATAGCACTTTCCAGTACCTTGATACGTGAAATACATTTTTTCTTTTCAATAGGATCATAATATGGAAATGTAAACGGTCTGCCTTCATTTTTAATTTTATCAAAAATGTAATCGGCAAGTTCTTTGTATTCCTGTGCTGAAAGATTCAGCCCAAAGTCCCGTTTGAGCAATGATGTAATAAAGTCCAGATATTCCGGGTAAGTGACGTCCTTTTCTTTAAAGTTATTCTCCTCAATAAAAAAGCGCAGAATCCCCATGACAATATATCCCATGTCCAGCATTTCATATCTGCCTTCCTGAAACTGGGCAAAGGATACATCCATCAGCTTAAAAAAAGGATAATATTTTTTGAGATTGAGCATACGCTCTTTGTGTTCTGTAATAATATCGTTTAACATAGTATCCTACAATTCCGTTCTGCCGTCCAATGCACGCAGCAGTGTCACTTCGTCGATATATTCCAAATCGCCGCCAACCGGCACACCGCTTGCAATGCGGGTTACTTTAATGCCTGTCGGCTTAATCAGGCGGCTGATATACATCGCTGTCGTTTCACCTTCAAGACTTGAATTGGTTGCAATGATGACTTCCTGCACATCGCCTTCGAGCCGTTTCATCAGTTCCTTTAACTTAATGTCGGACGGACCGATGCCAAGCATCGGGCTGATTGCGCCGTGCAGTACATGATAGACACCCTCATACTTTCCGGTCTTTTCATATGCCGCCATATCGCGTGTCTGTTCCACCACCATAATCGTACTGTGGTCGCGCTTTTCATTGGCACAGATCGGGCAGATTTCATCATCTGTCAGCGTAAAACATTCTTTACAGTATTTAATATGCGCTTTGGCATCCGTCATGGCAGATGCCAGTCCCTCAACTTCTTCTTTTGGCATATTTATAATGTGAAATGCCAGGCGCTGGGCGCTTTTTGCCCCAACCCCTGGTAATCTCGACAGCTGTTCTATTAACTTGTTCATATGACCGCTGTAAATGTCCATTAGAACAGGCCTCCTGTCAGTCCTGAAAGTCCTCCGGTAATCTTAGACATCTGCGCCTGTGATTCTTCTTCACACTTGCGGAGTGCTTCGTTGGTTGCTGCCATAATTAAATCTTCTAACATTTCTACATCATCCGGATCTACGGCTTCCGGGTCAATCTTGACCTTTGTAACCTCTCTTTTACCGGTAACGGTTACTTCTACAACACCGCCGCCTGCTGCCGCACTGAATTCCTTTGCTTCCAGCTCTGCCTGCTGTGTTTCCATCTGCTTCTGCATTTTCTGTGCCTGCTTCATCAGATTGTTCATGTTGCCCGGCATACCTCCCGGAAATCCACCTCTTTTTGCCATTAGATATATTCCTCCTTATCATCTACTTCTATTTCCATATTAACGGATTCTCTGATATCTGTAAATCGATTTTGAAAATCTTCTCCATCCTGTAGCTTTGTAACAATCAGATTCACATGGATTCCTGTCCGCTCCTCAATGAGCGCAACCAGTTCTGCCTTGTCATCTTCCCTTGAAAACAGCTCATAGGCTGTCGGGGAAGACGTCATCAGTTCCAGACTCTGCCCATCCTCTGCAAGCGTTACATGTGAATTTAATAAATGGGTGCGCTTTAGCGGTTCTTCAATCGAATGGACAATGGAGTCCCACTGCTTTGCCAGCTGCTTAATATCCTCCGGCATTGCCTCTATTACGCGCTTTTGTGCCGGCTGGGACACTGCCATGCCTGCTGCCGCATAGTCGCTGGCATTGCCTGCCGCACCCGCTATATCTGCCATACCGCTTATGCCCTGTGTACCTGCCACCACGCCGTTTTTTAACGCTTCCATGGCTTCCTGCATTTCCTGCTCAAGCAGGGTGATGCGGCTTATCACATCACCCATATCCTGCCGCTGTTCCATCGCCGGACGCGTCAGCTTAATGAGTGTCACTTCGACTTTAATACGCTTCTGTGTTGAGAATTTCAGCTCATTTGCCAGCTCCGACAGCACGCGGATATAGCGCATCAGTGTATCGACATCGACCTGTTTACTGTCTTTTTTTAACTGCTCTAAATTATCTGCCGAAACATCGATAATGTCTTCCGCCTTCGCTTCATCATCCGTTGTCTTTACAAGCAGCAGATTTCTTAAATACCATACAAAGTCACTGACAAACTGTCCTAAATCCCTGCCCTGCATAATAATCTGCTCTAAAAGCTGCATGCACGCATACGTATCCGCCTTTAAAATGTACGACAGCATTTCGGCAAATACCGCCGTGTCCACCGCACCAAGCACCTCTAACACATTTTCATACTTTAAATCCTGTCCGAGGTAAAAGGCGATGCACTGGTCTAACAGACTTAACGCATCTCGCATGGAACCGTCCGCCGCCTTGGCAACATACCGGATTGCCTTTTCTTCGACATTGATATGTTCCGCTTCCATCAGCTGCGATAACCGACCTGCAATCGTTTCAATAGAAATGCGGTGGAAATCATAGCGCTGGCAGCGCGACAGAATCGTAACCGGTATCTTATGTGCCTCCGTTGTCGCCAGAATAAAAATAACGTATGCAGGCGGTTCTTCCAGTGTTTTTAACAGTGCATTAAATGCCCCTATGGAAAGCATATGCACTTCATCGATGATATAAACCTTATACCTGCCCTCTGTCGGTGAATACTGGACTTCGTCACGGATTTCACGAATATTGTCAACACCGTTATTCGATGCGGCATCGATTTCAATGACATTCATGGAACGCCCTTCGGCAATCGCCTTACAGGTCGGACATTCCCCGCACGGACTGCCGTCCACCGGATGCTCGCAGTTGACCGCCTTTGCAAAAATCTTTGCCACGGTTGTCTTACCGGTTCCGCGCGTTCCGCAGAAAAGGTACGCATGCCCGATTCTGTCTGCCCGTATCTGATTTTTTAATGTTGTAACAATATGTTCCTGTCCTTTGACATCTTCAAATTCCAAAGGACGCCATTTTCTATATAATGCCTGATATGCCATATTTTCTCTCATTCTGCCGCCACGGACGGCGCTTTTCTAAAAATACCGCTGCGAACTGCTTTTACTTTATAAATGTAAAAAAAGCCACCACATACTATGTGTTACACGTAATATGTGTTACATATAATATGTGCTGACGAAAACAATTCTCATCATAAAACCGCGCACCGGACGTCGTACAGCTGTCCACAGACGTTACCGGTACAGTTAGCTCGGCCCAGGCACCCTTCCGGCACACAGGAGGTTTCACTTAATGCTGCTTCATTCCTGACCTGACATGGTTCATGAATTCCTGTTGCGAAAGACCCAGACGTCAACACCACTTATACCGGGCAGCTCTACAGAAAACTGCCCTCGGCCCGATATCACCCCTGCTATAGCGGATTGCAGGTACAAGGCGCCGCTAATGCCCCGGCTGCGCGGTTCTTTGATTATACCTTTTATGGCCCGGATTGTCAAGATTGTCAACCCTTTAACTCTTTTAAATACGCCATGAAATTTTCTTTATTTTCAAGCGCTGTTGTCGTCGGACGTCCAAGGTCCTCTCTTGCACCGATAGAACATTTCACTTCAATCAGGCTTAATTCGCTGCGGTTTTTCGCTGCCTTTAAAGCCTCATCAAGTGCTTCAAACGTATCTACGGATACTGCATTCGGATAACCGCATGATTTTGCCACACCAATCCAGTCAATATTACCGCCGACAGTCGGCATGCCGCCAACCGTTTCGTGTGCGCCGTTATTAATCAGAACGTGCACCATATTTTTTGGCGCATTCGCTCCGAGCAGTGCCATAGCTCCCATGTGCATCAGCACGGCACCATCACCGTCGATACACCAGATTTTTGTATCCGGCATACTTTCTGCAACACCGAGTGCAATTGATGAGCTGTGTCCCATGGAACCGACTGTCAGGAAATCATATTTATGGCTCATCTTCTTTGCTTCACGGATTTCAAATAACTCACGGCTTGCCTTTCCTGTTGTGGAAATCACCGGGTCTTCTCCGGAAACGTCTGTAATATGGCGGATAATATCTTCACGCATCATCGTATTGTCATTTTTATAAACAACTTTTTCATCATAAGAGAGCGCACCCTTGCGGATTACAAAGGCAGCATCTTTTCCCTGTGCAAGCACAGTTTTAAAGTCATCCATGGCAGCTTTTAATTCTTCTTCTGTAGTTTCTTTTCCCACGATAAATGGCTTGATATCCATATCTTCAAGCAGTTTTATCGTTACTTCACCCTGATAAATGTGCTGC
>OHHB01000345.1_pt1 | contig 13843 bp, 14 predicted proteins | sample 1567921 | NCBI WGS metagenome assembly OHHB01 (sample SAMEA3879522, study PRJEB24766) | human gut metagenome | biome: human-associated habitat; feature: feces | place: USA | collected 1985/1987
ACCCCATCATCGATTCTAACCTAAAGAATTTGTGATAAACAGGAACAGCGAGGTATAAGAGCTGAAATGAAAAAGATGGGAAGACCAAAATCAGACAATGCAAAGAAAAAAGTATTAAGCATTCGTGTTCCTGATCAGCTATATTCCCAGATGCTTGCATACGCCGAACAACATAAAATGACTACAACGGACATTGTCCTAAAAGGGGTAGAGATACTTTTATCCGAGCAGAAAGAATAGTAAGTGCTTCTCTTTAAGAGGAGGAAACTATTATGGCGAAAGTCAGAAAAGATTTGCGAGGAAGATCTTTACGCAAAGGAGAAGTACAAAGATCATCAGATAAAAGATACATGTACACCTATACAGATCCGATGGGCAGACGTAAATTTATATATGCTAACGATCTGACAGAACTAAGAGAGAAAGAAGCTAAACTGATGAAGGATCAGTTGGACGGATTGGATCTCTATGTTGCGGGAAAGGCAAGTGTGAATGATACGTTTGATCGGTATATGTCCACGAAGTATAATTTGCGTGAATCTACGAGAAGTTCATATTTCTACACGTACGATCATTACGTACGTGATACCTTTGGAAATAAGCGGATTGCAGAAATAAAGTATTCTGATGTATTGCAGTTTTATTATTATCTTCTTAATGAAGTGAAAATTTCATTGGGAACTTTAGATACTGTTCATTGCTTGCTTCATCCAACATTTCAGTTGGCAGTACGGGATGAGATTATACGAAATAATCCTACGGATGGAGTAATGAAAGAAATCAGCAGAGAATCCGGAAAGAACAGAGGAATCAGACATGCATTGACCGTAGAGCAGCAAAGAGCATTCATGGAATACATTGCGAACCATCCGATATATTATCATTGGTGGCCTATGTTTACGGTGTTGCTTGGAACAGGGTGCAGAATTGGAGAAGCATTAGGGCTTCGATGGCAAGATTTAGATTATGACAGAAGAACAATCAGTATAAATCATAGTTTGAGCTATTATCAAAAACCAGAGAGCAACAAAAGTGTGTTGAGAATATCCAAACCAAAAACAGAAGCTGGAATACGTACAATTCCAATGCTGGACGTTGTAAAAGATTCTTTCGAAATGCTTTATGAAGAACAACTGGAAAATGGTTTTAATGAAACAGAAATTGATGGAATGTCAGGATTTATTTTTTGTAATCGTTTTGGAACAGTTCCAAATCCACAAACAGTCAATCATACGATTAAGCGTATAGCAAACAGTTATAATGCAGACGAAGTGGTGCGAGCTAAGAAAGAACGGAGAGATCCTATTATATTACCCAATTTTTCTTGTCATCATCTGAGACATACTTTTTGTACACGACTTTGTGAAAATGAAACAAATTTAAAAGTTATTCAATCCATTATGGGACATAGAAACATTGAAACAACAATGGATATTTATGCGGAAGCAACAGAGGAAAAGAAACAAGAGTCATTCGAGAATTTAGCAACAAAATTAGATGTTTTTTGAGAAGTGCTTAGTAGAACGGATGACAACAATTTGTTTGATTTACAACAAATTGACAACAAAAAGAACTTAATAATGAAGAATTGTGAAGAATATATAAGGTTTATAAATTTGGACAATATAGTATAATAACGCATCCCGAAGAATCATGAAGAAAACGTGAAATCTTTCCCGACAATGAAGTCACAGGGCGCTTCCAAGAACGCGGCAAACAATGCAGCGCAGGCGGGCGGCGTTTCCCAGAAGGCAGAAGCGGCGGCAAATGTATCTGCGGGGACTGCGGATGTGTCCGCACTGAGCGTACAGCTTGATCTTTCCAAGGTAAAGGTAGAGCCTCTGTTTGAGGATATGGTAGATTTTGAGACATTCTCCAAGTCCGATTTCCGCGTTGTGAAGGTAAAGGAGTGCGTGGCAGTTCCGAAATCCAAGAAGCTGCTGCAGTTTACCTTAGATGACGGAACCGGCACAGACCGCACGATTTTGAGCGGCATTCACGAGTATTATGAGCCGGAGCAGCTGGTTGGCAAGACCTGTGTGGCGATCACAAACCTGCCTCCCCGTAAGATGATGGGCATTGATTCCTGCGGTATGCTGATTTCCGCGGTGTACGACTACGAAGGACAGGAAGGGCTGAACCTGCTGATGCTGGATCAGAATATTCCGGCGGGGGCGAAGCTGTACTAAAGAGAGTATTTACTGCAAAAATCGTGTTGCTACAACTTTTCTACAACTTTTGCGCGAGCCCTATGAAACGGATGAGGCAATAGGAACAGGGGCGTCGGGAAATAAACAGTTCTAGATAGGGGCAGATGCGGCTCGTGCGAGTCACATCTGCCCCTAAAAATTTCCCGGAAAAAGATGGCTAACGCAGCTAAGATATGGATTTACGGCGAAAGGGCAGGACTGTGCCAATGTTATGCCAATATTATGTCTGATGGGAAAGGGTGCAGATGCTTTGTTCAAAGTCTCGTGCACTTTGGCAAAGATTGGTTACTTGTTCCCAATTCTCACAAACAATAGGAGCAAATTGTTCGAAAATGCGGGTTCTCTTTTTCTTGCCCGAAATGCGAATATCGTGATAAGTTTTCCTCTTGGCAATGACAGATTCCCAAGGATCTTTGATAAATTCAACTTCTGCCGTATTATCATAGGCAGCTACAATCCATGCCTCTGTACTGTCGCAGGGGATAACAATACAGATTTGACAGACGGACACGAACAATGGGCAGATTTTTCCTTCCGAGATACATCTCCATCCATTTGAACGACCAGAAAATCCAGCTTAGGTGTAATATCCTTCATAAGTTGTTTGCGGATATCAGCATTATCGCAACACCATTTCCAGACACCCTTCCAACCGTTTCCGTATTGTCCTGTTAAGTCGGGTTCTGGCTGGAGCTGTACATAATAATTAGTTTCATTGCTTATCAGGTCGATGACCTTTTTTAATATAATATAGTCTGTCGGTCCTTCGCAGACAATTCCGATATTTTTCATAACAGTGTCGGCACACCTCCCAGTCTACCGTTGATCCAGAGCCGGGACAAAGACTGACCTTCATTTATCAGTTCTTGTGACACAAGAATTCGATTGATTTGTGCGTGCCCATCGTCATCACGGTCTACTGCAAACAAGCGAATATCATCATTAGTCAAATCAAGCCCATCTAAAACCAAGGGATTATGAGTGGTAAGGAAAACATGTTTATTGTTCTGAATGATCTGTTCGCAGAAAACTTGTATCATTTTTTTGGCAAGACGGGGATTCAATGCATGATCAAAACTGTCTACCGCAAAAATAGAAGGACCCTGCGGATGCATGGCTAGAGCCAGCATAAACAGCACATACAAAGCACCTTCGCTGGCATCATAACCGGTAAACCGGGAGTTTTCTTTCATATAGCGGTCTGTAAACTCAATAATCTGACGAGTGGTAGGAATGTTGGCGTTGATATTGCTTTTCTTGGGAGCATCTACGGAAATATCAGAAGCCCAATCAATCATATCAAGGATATCATCCATATATAAATTGCCAAAATACAGTTCACTATCTTTCTCATGGATCAATGCTTTTATTACCTCAGCCAGACGACCGCCATTCAGTCCGATTGGAGTGGTTTGATTTGGATCTGGAATCGTCCCGCGTAAAGTCATGGTATTGGGTTGGAAAATACCATAAGAGGAGAAATGTTGTGCAATTTTACGGCCGTTTGTCAGTTCCTGATTGTCATCAATCAAGAAAAAACCAATATAGCTGTTGGCCTGCTGCTGGGATGCATTACTGCGCCCCCATATTCTCTCGCCATTCTGGGAAAATGCTTCCGAATGGTATCTCCAGTAATCCGTATCGGTAGGGGGGGTTAGGTGTACATCATAGCGGAACTGATCAGAACAACAGTCATCCTCCCATTCCAAGGAAAGATCTATGGTCAGTTTCTTCCTTTTCAGATCCTTAAAATTAGATTTGTAAAGAGAGGGAACGCTTAAACGCACCCCCTTCCGCTGAAGACTTGCAGAATCAACACGGTCAGTCATAGCTGCACTCAAGAGACCGATAGCCTCTAAAATAGTGGACTTGCCAGAACCATTGGCACCAACAAATACATTGATTTTACCTGGCTCAAATGATGCGCTATACAAGGACTTAAAGTTTCCAACGCTGATTTTTCGTATATTCATGTTATCGCCCCTTTCTTAGTATAGTATAGCATATCTCAAAATTAAATATAGATATTTTTCAAAATTTAAGCATATCTAATTTGGAAAATATCATTTTATGTGTGTCCGCATCTGTTTTACCACCCACCCTTAATAAAAGGAATTGCACCATAACGGCCGATTAAATAGCCCTTCTCCAGTTTAGTGTCTTTGCGGATAGAAAAAGCTTGGAGGGAGAATAAATCGGTAGCAGCGGTCAGTTCATCTTTTTCGGTAAACCAGATTTGATCTCTCCTCAGCACATCCAAGTCAAGAAGATTGGTATTGTGTGATGTAAAAATCAACTGTGCCCCATTTGGATTGAATTCCACACTGTTAAAGAGTGAGACCAGATGTTTTGCCAAGAGGGGATGTAGGTAAAAATATCGCCCTGCTGAGAAGTAGCGGGTTCTAAATCGCGCATTTGGAGGGACTGTATACCAAAATCTGCACCACGCAGCATAGAGGCGATCATATGTCGGTAGCCATCGTCTTTGAGCTGTTCTGCTTCAAGTTCATAAGCATCTGCAGCAGAATGTTTCGTGATGATCCGGCAGGAAGCAAACCACTCCAGAACAGGAATTACCTTGGAATAGCTCAAAGCAGCTGGGGCGAGAGGGTGCTTCACGGTTAAACTTGAAAGGCGAACGTTTGATGGCTTTGTGGAGCTGCTGGTTATGCGAAGTCAGCACATAATTTACCATGAACCAGAATGCATGAAGGACATTGGACTTTCCGGAAGCGTTGGCTCCGTAAATCACGGCAGACTTTAAATACCGTTTGCTTCCATCTACAATCAGATGTTCTGGATGCTCCTTATCCTTACTGGAAAGTAGGGATAACACGACACTGTCTTTGATAGAGAGAAAATTCTCTACACGAAATTGAATCAGCATGAAATTGTCTCCTAAAACTTTGATTATATAGATTATAACTGTGTTTTTGTGAAAAATAAACGCATATAGAATCTAAAAATCAGAATTAGAGATTTAAGAGGGAACCGGACTTATTTTGCGGCCACTCTTTACATTCATCCTGATTTTGGAAAGCACCAAAATGATGGTGTGATAAATGGTGCGATAAATCTCAAGCCGAATGAAGAACGGATTATAGAGTGTGTTAAGAAAAATCAAAACATCACAGTTAAGGAATTGGCAGAATTGCTGGAGGTCTGTACATTCACAATAGATAGGGCAATTAAAACGCTGAAACAGAAAGTTATCCTTACATGTCAGGGAAGCAATAAGAAAAAAGAATGAGCTTTTTTGCTTACAGGTTCTGACGGATGATCCAGGTGACAATACCTACGGCCACACCCTGCGCCATATTCAGACTGGTGACGGCAAAAGATACAATGCCCTTGAGGACATCTGTGACACGATCGGCATACTTGCTCTGGATACGGCTCTCATAGACACGGTACATGCCGGCAGCATCCGTATCCAGATAGAAAAGAAATGTATTATTTGGGGAAGCCCAGATAAAAACACTAGGAATTATGATTCAGGATGGAGTTTATGACTATATTGATTTCCGAAACCAGACACATTCCACTTTTCAAAAGTTATATCGGATCAATCAGAGAGATTACCCGGAAACTGCGGCGCCCCTTTTCTTTTTCGGCATCCGGAATATACATTCATCAATACTGAGGGGAAGGATCCGAAAAAACAAAGATGCTCAAAAAAAGAGAAACCATCATAGAAGATGTCTGATTTTACAAAAAGTTACATAATAAAAAGCCAAAATATTGACTAAAATACCAAAGAAATATAATATAAAGACATAGAAAAATAAACAATATCATTATAAAAAATCACATAAAATTATCATAATATACATTTTCTAAAATGCATTTGACAAAAAATGGGGGAAGTTGTGTAAAATGCCGCTGAAATATCAGGAAGTAAAAGAAGGGTTAAAAAAGTCTGTTATTGAGTCAAAAGCAGGCAGCAAAATTGCGTCGCGTAATTTTTTGAGCAAAAAGTACGAAGTTGCCCGTAATACGGTGGACAAGGCGATTGCAGAACTGGAGGAGGAAGGCTATCTGGTTTCGGTAAAGGGGAGCGGGACATATGTATCCGATAAAAAGCCGCAGAGAAGTCTGAACGTAGGCGTGATCATGCCGTCGCTTGTGGGGGACATTTATCCGAAATTCATTTCGGGAATTGAAAAAGTTGCATCAGCGCATAACATGAACATTATCGTGTCGAGCAGCGATAATTTTCCGGAGAAGCAGCATGAAAATGTCATGCGGATTATTGAGATGCAGGCAGATGGATGCATTATTATCCCGACGATCAATTCGGAAAAAACATTTGAAACATTTCAGCTTCTGGAAAGAAAAAAGATTCCCTTTGTAGTCTGCAACAGGAGCATAGACGGACTGGATGCGCCGTTTGTAGGGGTAAATAATCACTATGGGGCTTATATGGCGGCGAAGCATCTGGCAGAGAAGGGATGCAGGATATTGTCGTATTTTGCATCGCGCAAATATTCCATATCGATTGACAGATACTGCGGTTTTGAAACGGCGCTGACGGAATATGGGGGAAAAGTCTGTAAGGGACCGGTTATTTTAGGCAATTATGAAGAGGATGTCCTGAAAGAAAAGATGCGGGCTGTTTTTGAAAAAGAGGAATATCCGGATGGGATCGTGTGTTTTGACGATACAATGGTAACCGCTTTATATGGGATTCTTCAGGAAAAAGGGCTTCTGATCGGAGAAGAGGTAAAAGTGACAGGCTACGATGACAGCGGGATTTGCCCGATTTTACCTGTACCGCTGACATCAGTATCTCCCGAAGCGGTAGAAATGGGAAAGGAGGCAGTGGCGATATTAAGAAAGCTCATTGAGGGGACGGGAGAAAAAGAAACTTTTTATTTGATTCAACCCAGGCTGATCGTCAGAAAAAGCAGCGGGGAGGATTAACGTGCCGTATACGCGGCGGAAAGAGAGGGAAAACATGGAATTAGGAGGACTGGTACCTGCGCTGGTAACGCCGTTTGACCGGGAAGGCAGGGTAAACTGGACGGAGCTTCGCAGGCTGGTAAAAATGCTTTTGGAGGAAGGGGCTGATGGATTTTATGTGACGGGAAGCACCGGGGAATGCTTCCTGCTGACGGACGAGGAGCGGATCAGGATCGCTTCCGTGGTAGCGGAAACGACGGAAGGAAAAGTTCCGGTTATTGCACATGTCGGAAAAATCGGAGCGGCACAGGCAGCGCATCTTGCAAAAGAGGTCGAAAAAGCCGGTGTGAGCGCTGTTTCAAGCGTTCCTCCGTTTTATTATGATTTTAAATTTGAGGAGATCGTCGATTATTATAAAGCGATTTCCGATGCGGTGGAGCTGCCGCTTGTGATCTATAATTTCCCGCAGTTTTCAGGCGTGACGATCAATGCGGAAAATTTAAGAAGGATCACGGACTGCTGCAGGGTCGGCGGACTTAAATATACGGATTCAAATTTGTATGAGCTGGAGCGGATACGCAGAGGCTTTCCGGATCTGAAAATTATGTACGGGCAGGATGAGGCGTTTCTGTACGCGCTTCCGATCGGGGTGGATGGAGCGATCGGCAGCACCTACAATTTTATGCTGAAAAAATATAAGCGTATTTTGAAGGCGTATCAGGATGGGAATATGAAACTGGCGGAAGAAATCCAGCATGAGGCATGTTCGATCATAGACGCGCTGCTAAAGATCCGGGATATTACAGCCGAAAAATATCTGCTGAAAAGAAAAGGAATTGAGTGCGGAGACTGCAGGGCGCCGTTTAAAAGGATCACAGAGGAAGAAAAAATCCTGTTGGATCAGATAGGGAGTTTGGATTGAAAACAGAGAAATTATCGGTCGTAGAACAATTTGGGAAAAACGGATATGAGGAATACCGGATCCCGTCGATTATCATTACAGAAAAAGGAACGGTGCTGACGGCCTATGAAGCCCGGCAGGAAAAAGGGAATGACTGGAGCCGGGTTGATATTGCGGTAAGAAGAAGCTGCGATCAGGGAAGGAGCTTTGAAGCGCCGGTATTTCTTCCGGTGGAAACGGAAGAAGCCATGAACGGAAAACAGACATGGAGTAACCCTGTATTGATTGCAGACGGAGAGGTGATCCATTTACTGTTTTGCCAGAATTATGAAAAGGTCTGGTATTGTACGAGCCTGGATGAAGGAAGGAGCTTTGGGCTGCCAAGAGATCTGACAGGAGTTTTTAAAAGATTTCCCTATAGGTGGAATGTATGCGCCGTAGGTCCGGGACATGGAATCGTTTCTGAAAAAGGGCGGCTGATCGTTCCGATATGGCTGGCGAATGGGGAGGTACGGACGGATCTTGATCCTTCCGGAAGAATTAAAAATCATTTTCCCTCAGCGGCAGGATGCGTATACAGCGATGATCATGGAAAAACGTGGGAAACAGGATTTGTTACGCAGGGAATTGAAAATGCCAATGAGACGACTGCAGCAGAGATGGAAAATGGTAAAATACTGTTCAATTTCCGGAATGAAAGATATGAGAAATGCAGAGTGATGGGAATTGCGGATGAAACGCTCACATATCTGGAAAAGGTCTGGACAGAGGAGGCGCTCCCGGATCCTACCTGTTTTGGGAGTATGGCGCGCGGGAAAAATGGTCTGTATTTTGTAAATTGTGCAAATTCGGATCAAAAGAGGCTTTATTCAGAGCGGATCCATCTCACTTTATACAGAAGCTGCGATCAGGCAGCTTCATGGGATGCAGTCGGTGAAGTCGATTATTATGGGGGATATGCAGATATTTGCATATACGAAGGGTATGCTTATATTTTTTATGAGCATTGCAGGGAAGGAAAAGTGGAACAGCTGGTATTGAGCAGGATCAGAGCAGAGGAGGAAAAGGGATGAAGTACAGAAAAGCGGTGGCATTGCTGTTGGGTATGTCGGTATTGTTGGGAAGCTTAACCGGATGCGGCTCCGGGGAACCGGCAGAGGAGCAGGGGACGCAGACAGCGCAGAAGGAAGGAAAGGAAGAAGCCGGGCAGGAGGAGGTTCCGACGATCGTGATCTATAACAATTCCGGGGCGTTTTCCGTAACCGGGGCGGAAGCCGGAAGCGACGAATCTGTTTACAAAGAAATGCAGGATTATATTTTGCAGGAAACGGGTGTGAAAGTAGAGATCATTATGCCGCCCTCGGATGGATCTGCGGCGGCGGAAAAGCTGAATCTTTTGCTTGCCGGCGGCGATCAGATCGATGCATGGTGGGGAAGCTGGACAGATTATGCAAGCGACGGGATTATCCTGCCGCCGACGGATTATGTAAAAGCTCCGGAGGGGCAGGCGTTATATGAGCTTTGGGAGCCCTGGGGAGCCTGGGAGGGCGTGACGGATACGGACGGTACGATCTGGGCGATCCCGAGAATGACCGATACGACGCCATATCAGGTTTTTGTGAGAAATGACTGGCTGGAGCTGGCAGGAATGGAAATGCCGGAAACGATGGAGGAGCTGAACGAATATCTGTATAAGATCAAAGAGCTCGATCCTTACGGAAACGGGGAAACGATTCCGTTGATGATCGAAAAGGGCGGCTCAACGGATGTACTGGATCGTGTGGAATCCGTCTTTTTAGGCGGATATGTGGAAACCGGAAACGGAAAGTGGCTTGATCCAAAGGATAATAAGGTAAAACCCGAGTGGATCGCCGACGGATATGTTGATTTTTTGAAGCAGCTGAACCGGTGGTATGAGGACGGAATCATACATAAAGAGAGCTTTACAATGGATGTGGATACGATCAAAAGAGATCTTTCCAAGGGCTGCGTAGGAGCAACGGCAATCTGGTATTCCAGAATCATGCAGACTGAACAGATCCTCAGGGAAAGCATGCCGGATTTTGACCGTGACAAGTATACGTATGTGTGGGGGATGAATGAAGCCGGAATGACCGGACCGAACGGAAAGCTTGTTCAGACGAAGGCAATGGGAGGAAACAACGGGCTTTTGATCAGCAGCAAGTGTGAGCATCCGGAAGCGGTTATGAAGTTTGTAGAATGGTCGTTTGAATGGGAAAACTATACGAACGAAATGTATGGACCGGAAGGAAAATACTGGCAGTACAATCCGGATGTGGAAAATGCAAAGGAAAACCGCAATGTGGTTGCGCTGGAGGGAGAAGCTACTTATGCGAGGGATTTCCTCGTTTCCCTCGGTCTGCCCCTTGAAATCCAGACAACGGAATACGATGAGGATGGGATCCAGACAATGGAAAACCTGTGGCTGCAGGAGCATCTTGATGATTTTGACGCGACCATAGAGCCCGGAATTGAAAGCGGGATCATCTGGGATACGGCGGCGCTTGCGGAAAATATTCCGACATTAAACGATCTGAATACGTTTAAGGATGAGGAGCTGGTTAAATTTGTAAACGGAACAAGAAGCTTTGATACATGGGATCAGTTTATTGAAGAATGTTATGCAATGGGACTTGACGATTACATTGAGGAGTATACGAGACAGTATAATGAACAGAAATAAGGATTAGGGCTGTGCAGGAGCGCTGCAGGCAGAAATAGGAGCCTGCAGCGCTGCAAAAAAGAAGGGGTATGGCATGAAAGAGAAAAAGAAACCGTTATGGTATTATCTGAAAAGGGATAAATTTATTTACCTTTTAATGCTTCCGGGATTGCTGTGGTATGTTATTTTCTGCTACCTTCCGATGTTTGGTATCGTAATTGCGTTTGAGGATTATAAGCCGTTTTTCGGAATCGAAGGGATCTTTACGGCAGAATGGGTGGGATTCAAACATTTTATCAAGTTTTTTCAGTCTGCATACTGTTTCCGGCTTATAAAAAATACGCTGCTCCTGAGCGTATATTCACTGATCTGGAGTTTTCCGCTGGCGATCATACTGGCGCTTTTTATCAACGAATTACGGGGGCGCAGATTTAAAAAAGTTGTGCAGACAGTATCATATCTGCCGCATTTTCTTTCAGCGGTTATTATCTGCGGGATCATCCGTACATTGACATCTGTTGACGGGGGGCTGATCAACGGGATCATTACGGCGCTGGGAGGGGAAAGCATCCACTTTTTGGGACAGCCGGAGTGGTTTCGGACAATTTATACGGTTTCGGAGGTATGGCAGAGCATTGGCTGGGAAAGTATTGTCTTTATTGCGGCAATGACGGGAATTGACAAAGAGCTGTATGAAGCGGCAATGGTTGACGGAGCGGGTGTATTCCGCAGAATGTGGAGTATCACGATCCCGGGAATCATGCCGGTAATTACGATCATGCTGATCCTGAGGGTAGGAAGCATCCTGAATCTGGGATATGAAAAGGTATTGCTGTTATATTCCCCTCAGATTTATTCTACTGCGGATATTATCAGCACCTATGTATATCGTGAGGGCGTATTGAACCAGAATTATTCATTTGCGGCGGCAGTTAATCTGTTTACATCGGTAATTTCCATGATCATGGTATTGGCAACGAATAAGATCACGAAAAAGCTGGGGCAGGGAGGAATATGGTAATGAAGAAGAAACTGTCCGGAGAAAAGGTTTTTCAGATTTTTGATATTATTGTGATGTGCATTTTTATGGCGCTGATCATCATTCCGGTTTTTACGGTGCTGATGACCTCGTTTGTCAGCGAGGCAGAGATCGCAAGGAGAGGAACGTTTATTTTAATTCCGGAGGAATTTGATTTTTCCGCATATCAGATGTTGTTTGCAGGCGGTAAAAATATTATCAGGGCATATGGAAATACGCTGTTCCGCACGATTGTAGGAACATTTCTGAATCTTTTGGTAACCATTTCCCTGGCATATGGACTGTCCAGAAAAGAGCTGAAGGGAAGGACGCTTTTAACGGGCTTTGTATTTTTTACAATGCTTTTTTCCGGAGGGATGATCCCGAGCTTTATTTTGGTAAAAGGAATGGGGCTGATCGATTCCAGATGGTCGATGGTTTTGCCGTGTCTTGTAAATACATGGAATCTGCTGATCATGAGAAACTTTTTTTACGGGATTCCCAAAAGTCTGGAAGAGGCGGCGGTGATAGACGGTGCAAATGATATGCAGATTCTGGGTAGGATCGTGCTTCCGCTTTCCAAAGCCTCCATTGCGACGATCGGGCTGTTTTATGCGGTAGGGCATTGGAACGCCTGGTTTGATTCGATGCTGTATATCAACCAGACGGCATTGCTTCCGATGCAGAATATTCTGAGAAATATCATTACGGCAGCCTCCAGCGTCGGAGATCTTGGAGCAGAGGCATATAATTCGCTGGATGTTGTGCCGCCGTCCCAGTCTATCCGCGCGGCGACGATCGTTGTGACAACACTGCCGATTCTTGCAGTATATCCGTTTATACAGAAATATTTTGTAAAGGGCGTTATGGTCGGTTCTGTGAAAGGATAACAGGATGAAAAAATGTGTGATCGGATTTGATGGCTATCGGGATATTCTGTGCAGGCCTGTAAAAAAATATCAGGGAGATACGCCCGTTTTCTGGGAAAATATGGAGGACTTTGCAAAGTATATAGGAAGCGGCAGAAATGCGGACATCCAGCTTATACAGACGTGTGTGAAATATGGAGGAAACGCCCCGATCCTTTCCGGGGCGCTGGCGGCTTTGGGGATAGAGACCGCCTGTATCGGGATGTTTGACGGCTGCGGGGATATTTTGCAGGGCTTACGGGAAAGGGTGGAGTGTTACAGCATCGGGACGTGTAACCAGTGCACGGCACTGGAGTTTGCAGATGGGAAGATTATGCTGGGAACGCTGGAAAGCATGGGGCTTTGCTGGGATGCGCTCCGGGAAAGAATGCCGGAAAAAGAGCTGCGCCGGATTATGGAAGGATGCGGCCTTTTGGGAATTGTGAACTGGAGCGCCTTTTTGAACATGAACAGTATGATCGAGCAAATGGAGGAGCATATTTTCACGGAATGGGACGGGGATCATATTTTTTTTGATCTGGCAGATTTTTCAGCCAGGGAAAAAGAGGATGTGAAGGAGCTGATAAAGATCATAAAGAGGCTTGCGCTGAAATATAGGATTATCCTTAGCTTAAACGAGAAAGAGCTGGAAATTTTAGAAGAAAAGTATTATGAGGAAAAATCTTCAAAGGATGCGGCGGGGATGCGTCTGGCAAAGGAAATTCCGGAAAGCATGGTAATCGTGCACGGAAAAGAAGGGGCTGTCTGTTATCAGAAGGACGTCCGGACAGCGTCTGAAAGCAGCAGGATTGAACAGCCCTCCTTTTTGACAGGCGCGGGCGATCATTTCAACGCCGGGATCTGTTATGGCATTTTGAAGGGAATGGAGGTCCGGGAGGTCTTAGGTTGGGGAAACCGCACGGCTTATCACTATATTTTATATGGCAGGGATCTGACGTTGGATACCTGAAAGGGCATTTTCAGAAAGGGGAAGTATGGGGAATTATTTAGAGGATATTTTGTCGCAGCCGGATCAGCTTGAAAGGTTATTTGAAGCATATTCGGAAGAAGGTTTTCTGAGGGAAAAAATGAAAAGGCTTTCGGAGCATAAGTGGGGGAATATTATTTTTACCGGTATGGGGAGCTCTCATTTTTGTGCGGTGGGCGCCGGGCTTTATTTAAAGGAAAAGGGAATTGATAATCAGGTCGTTTCCACCGGGG
>OHHB01000349.1_pt1 | contig 13747 bp, 13 predicted proteins | sample 1567921 | NCBI WGS metagenome assembly OHHB01 (sample SAMEA3879522, study PRJEB24766) | human gut metagenome | biome: human-associated habitat; feature: feces | place: USA | collected 1985/1987
CAAAGAGCGTGCTGGGTGTGGACGCATCGGAACTCGGCGTTGCACAGGCAACGGAAAATGCCGCATTAAACGGACTGTCAGACCGGGTATCCTTTATCTGTGAAGATGTATTTGAACTGCTCCCAAGACTGGAAAAAGAGGGTGAATTGTTTGATGTGGTCATCTTAGACCCGCCGGCATTCACAAAATCGCGCAATTCTATTAAAAATGCAGTAAAAGGATACAGAGAAATTAATCTGCGTGCAATGAAGCTTGTTAAAAACGGCGGCTATCTTGCAACCTGCTCCTGCTCACATTTTATGAATCCGGAGCTGTTTTCAAAGACAATCGGCGAAGCTGCCGCCAATGTGCATAAGCGCCTGCGCCAGATTGAATATAAAACCCAGTCTCCGGACCACCCGATTTTATGGTCGAGAGATGAGGAGTCGCTGTATCTGAAGTTTTATATTTTTCAGGTGTGTGATGAATTGTAGAAATAGTATTAATGTAAATGTCACGGCATATAAATGAATAAAATTATGCTGGTAAAAATTTAACATAAAGAAAAATCCCGGAAAGTTTAACAGACTGCCGGGATTTCTTGATATGTCACGTAAAGTCATAGAAAATCTTGCCGTAAAATATGAAAATGTTGCGAAGGGAGTGTGCAGACAAATGGGTGGAAAAGTATTAAATTATGAAGCAAAAGATATTTTAAACCGCGGACGCATGGAGGAAAAATTTCAATTAGCCGCAAAACTGCTAAAAAGCGGCAGTAGTGTTGAATATGTGGCAAAACTTACGGAACTCCCGCAGGAAGCTGTCTTAGAACTGGCACAGACCCTACAGTCTGAACAGTAAGCATAAAAAAACGTATCTTTTCAGCAGTCCCTTAATGTATCCTAAAATTTAGAATACCTATTTATAAACCCGTCTGAAAAGATACGTTTTATTTGATTTACTTTTTTACTGCTTTTCATCTATCAGCTTATCTGCCAGTTCAATCGCTTCCTGAATCATTTTATCACAGTGGGTCTTTTTATCCCCGCCTTTTTGTGCATTGGCTCTTAACAAATCCGCACAATCTGTCATGCCGTCGTGTTTCTCTGCGATTCCTTTTCTGAATTGCTGGACTGCCATAGGCGAATCAACGCCCTTTGCGCCAAGCACCATAAGTCCTGCCGTGATTGCACCGCATGTACCGCCGCATTTCATGCCGCCACCGAAATTACAGCCAATCGCCGCACAGAGATTTTCGTCAATCCCCAGTTCATCGGCGTAAACCCGCATAATCGTCTGCGCACAGTTGTTGACCATCGGTGTTTCATTTCTAAGTTCCATTGCTTTTTCAACGTGTTTATTCATACGAATCCTTTCTTTCTAACAATTTAATCTGTCTGTTTTTTATACAAAATGTACCCTTGCACTGTCGTACCGGTCTTCCTGCTTCTTTTCTTCTGCCGGATATCCCAGTGCAAAAATGCCAAACGCGCTTTGGTCTTCCGGCAGTTTTAAAATTGCTTCTACCGCCTGCATACGCTCTTTAACCGGCGCAATGCCGATCCACACGCCGCCCAGTCCGATTTCATCAGTCGCAAGCCACATATTTTCCATGGCGATACTCATATCAATCTGCGCATATTCCGGTATTTTACAATCTTTCCGGTATGCCGTGATAATTGCCTGCGGTGCATCTGCAAGCAGTCCTGCATATGGACTTGTCTTTGAAAGCTCCTGCAAAAGCATCTTATCGTCCGTGACATAAAACTCCCACGGCTGCTGGTTGCCCGCAGACGGCGCCGCCATTGCCGCGCGCAGGATATATTCCAAATCTTTCTTTTCTATTTTTCTATCCTGAAATTTACGGATACTGACCCGTGTAAATAAATTTGCCATGCTGCTCCTTTCCCAAACGGCTCTGCCGCCCTTATCCCTGTATTGCTTTTCTAAACCACCGTCCGGTTTCCGATAAATCATCTTCTGTCCAGCCGCCGGTTTTACTACAGCCCGGCTGGATGAGTGCCGATGTTTCATTTTTATTGGAAAGACTCCATGCTAAGAAGCTGACACCTCTGTCATTTAACAAATCCAGCCAGCTTTGTGCCGAATCATAATCAATGCCGCCGTTTCCCGAAGCATCACAAATACTGCATTCACTGACAAATACCGGCACACCAGCATTTAACGCAGACTCCAGTTTACTGCGCAGGGAAGCTTTATGTGTGCCCGCGTAAAAATGAAGCACATACATCACATTATCGTCATCCAGCTCATTTCCCGCTACTGCGTCAATATCCTGCGACCATGTATTCGTACCCACCAGTATCAGCGCACTGCTGTCATACTGCCGGATACAGGAAATCACTTCCTCGGCATACGGTTTAATCTGGCCGTTCCAGTCAGAATTCTGCGGTTCATTGCAGATTTCATAAATTACATTGTTATGCCCTGCATATTTATCTGCCATTTCTGAGAAAAATGCTTTGGCTTCTTCCTTATTCAGGTTCGGATTCCCGTCACTTAAAATATGCCAGTCAATAATGACATACATGCCAAGCTCTGTCGCATAGGATACACCGTCATCAATGAGCTGTTTTAAAGCTTCCTTATCACCGCCGTTACAGTATCCGCCATATTCTTCGGTATACATCGCAAGGCGCACTACATTGGCGTCCCAGTCGTCCCGCAGTGTTTCAAATGCTTCTTTATTGACATATTCAGGAAACCACGCCAGTCCGTGTGTGCTGACACCGCGAAGCTGTACGGCATTGCCGGAAGCATCGGTAAGCGTTGTACCGGAAACCCGCAGTCCGCCTGATGCCGGCCGTGGACTGCTCCCCGTTCCCGATGAACCACCGGATTTACCTGAACTATCTGAATTTTGCGAACCGTCTGATGAGCCGCATGTCTGTCCGTTTTGTGTTTCTTCCTTTATAATACCTGTCTGACTGTCATCACTCTGATGGCTATCCTGCCCCTGCTCTGCCAGACTGTCCCCTGACTGTCCGTCATCTGTTACCGTAACCGCAACGCCTTCAATCACAGCTTCCAGTTGATACGCCTTTAATTCATAGTTTTCCGTCCGGCTGATGATAAAACCGATTCCCTGCGTATGTTCTCCCGCCGGAATCTCCCGGTTATAGTCCACCGGCGATAATGTAAATGAAACCGTTCCGTCCTCTGCCGTACTGCTCTCAACGCCGCAGTTCCAGCTCTGCTCCATCACCGTGCCGCTTCCCGCCGGAAATGTAATCTTCCAGCTTTCAATATTCTTTTTGCCGGTACTGAAAATATTTAACTCATACTGTATGTACTTCCGCCCGTCCGATTCCCATGCATTGCCCGGCGTAAACTGCGCCTGTGCCTCCTGATTCTTTGGACTTTCGGTGCTTTCCTTTTCATCGTAAACAGGTCTTTCGTTATTTGTCAGCGCACCGTTTTCAACATTTTGCGGACTGCTTCCTTTTTTTTCTGCATTGGCAATCAAAAATCCTGCCATCACACCTGCCAGCAGAATAACCACCGTAAGCACTGCTCCAATCAGTATCTTTTTCTTTTTATCCATGGTATTCCTCATTTCTGAGCAACTTGTTGCGAAGAGGCGATAAAAAATCCGCAAAAGTCTGCTGTTTATTTTTAGTATTACGTTTACTATAGTAATAATTATACTACAGCTTTCCACATGATTCAATACCATTTGTATATAAAATGCACACAAAGTACCATTGCCAAATACTTCCTTTTTCCATTATACTATATTAAAATACACTTAAAATTGTATAAAAAATAAATTACCCAGAAACGAGGATGATTATGTTTGATTCAAACCGTAAAAAGACTTTTCACAGTCAGGCTTTGAACCGGCTGACTGTGCTGGAACGGCTGACATGGCTGATTCCTGTCGGATTTATTGTGCGCGAAATCATTTACACACACTCTGAAATCGAGGAAGTTTTACAGGATTCCCCTTCCCCTGCGGTCATTATAGCTTTAATTATTGCTATACTTTTTGTTACCGCTTTGCAGGCCGGATTCTGGTTTCTGCTTGCAAAGGTGCTTTTTCATTTTGCAAGAAAACAGATTATGCGAAATAACTCCTTTATTACCGTTGAGGATCTGGACTATTACCGGGATAAGCTCACCGGACTTTCTCCCGGCACAATCAGCCTTTTAACGGATTTAAAAATCGAGCCGAAAAAAGACCGTGCCGCCTGTATTTTAAAATATGAAAATATGGGAATTCTTAAAATGGAAGACAACCGCTATATCGCCAATACCGATGTTCCCGAATTTGCTTCTCTACGGGAGAGTGACCGTTTTCTTTTAAATGCTTTATGCAACGGTACTTTTAACGCCCAGAAGGAAGGCAACTGGATTTATATGTTACAAAAGGAAGCCGTGGCAGACGGTTATTTAACCAGCCGCCTCTCTTCCACCGACAAGCAGAAAGAAACCACTTCCACCTGTAGCCGCTGTGTATTAGGCTGTTCGGCACCGCTGTTTTTTATTGTCATTATGAGCTTTGTGTTTTACGCCTTCAAAGACCGTGTAAATGCTTATTTTGAAATTTTAGATGCGCTTCCCGAAACGGCTTCCTTTGGGGAACAGACCAATTATCTGCTTCAGTACCCGGAATACCTCCCCGTACTGGCAGGCCTGATGATTATGGTTTTGCTGTTTTTCCTGTGCCTTATTATTCCGCTGCTTGTCTTTGTGGGAACGATTAGTTCAGGATTTACAAAAGCGCATTTTAAACGGACAACCCTTGGAAATCAGATGACCGAATACATTTACGGCATGAAAAATTTTATTCACGATTTTTCAAATTTAAGTGAAGCCACACAAAATGAATTGGTTTTGTGGGACGATTATTTAGTTTATGCTGTTGTTCTCGAAGAAAACCAGCAGATTGTCAATGACATTATTAAAAGGAGGAAATCATTATGAATGCATCATTTATCGGAGGTATCATCGCAGTCGTTGTAATACTGCTGATTATTGCCGTTATCAAAACTTATAACCACATGGTTGTTTTAAGAAACCGTGTCGACAATCAGGGGGCTCAGATTGAAGTGCAGTTAAAGCGCCGCGCCGACCTGATTCCGAATTTACTTGAAACTACCAAAGGTTACGCCCACTACGAGCAGGAAACCTTATCAAAAATCACCGAATTAAGAAGCCGTGTTTTAAATGCGTCTTCTGCCGCAGAATCTTTTGAAGCCGGAAATGCACTCGGCAGGGAAATTTCCCACATTCTTGCTGTGGGTGAACAGTATCCAGAATTAAAGGCCAACCAGAATTTCTTACAGCTCCAGTCGGAGTTAAAGGAAACGGAAAATAAAATCGTTATGGCGCGCCAGTTTTACAATGATACGGTTACAAAGTACAATACCGCTATTATGATGTTTCCGCGTTCTATCTTTGCGGGACTGTTCGGCTTCCGCCAGAAAGACCTTTTAGCCGCCTCTGAAGAAGAACGTCAGGCAGTACATATTAATGCGAATATGTTTCAGTAAGATATAAAAAATTTATTCACATATTTTTAGGACAGCTGTTGGTTTTTAGAACGGCTGTCCTTTTTTATCTTCTCCCCACTGGCAATCTCCCGTCAAATATACTATAATAATTCTATTATGAATGAATTAGATACCAAATATATGAAAGAAGCCATAAAACAGGCTAAGAAAGCGTTAAAATTAAAAGAAGTCCCGATTGGCTGTGTCATTGTCTATCAGGACAAAATTATTGCGCGCGGGTACAACCGCAGAAATACCGACAAGACCACACTCGGACATGCAGAAATTACCGCAATCAAAAAAGCCAGCCGCGTTATCGGCGACTGGCGGCTGGAAGACTGTACGATTTATATTACACTTGAACCGTGCCAGATGTGCGCCGGGGCGATTGTACAGGCACGGATTCCAAGGGTTGTTATCGGCTCGATGAACCCGAAAGCCGGGTGCGGCGGTTCTGTGTTAAATATTCTTCAAATGGAGCAGTTTAACCACCGCTGTGAAGTGACCCGCGGTGTACTGGAAGAAGAATGTTCCACCATGCTTTCTTCCTTTTTTAAACAGTTACGTCAGGAAAAAGCAAAGCGGAGGGAACCATCGTGAAATTTGAGTACAAAAACAATCATCTGATACTGCGCGTTCTCACCGCCGAATATGCCGATGCCGTGCTTTCTTTTTACCGGCGCAACCGGGAACAGTTTGATATTTATGAAACGGATAAGCCGGACCATTTTTACACCAAAGCATTTATCCAGTCCCTTTTAACTGCGGAATACAACGCTTTTGTTGCCGGAAAACACATCCGCTTCTTTTTGTTTGATACGAATTTCCCCGACAAGATTATCGGAACGGTGTCCTTTTCTGACATCAAAAAGGGAGCATTTTGTTCCTGCACCACCGGTTATAAAATTGACAAAGAATTCCAGCATTTAGGTTACGGACGGCGTATGCTGACCACGGCTTTAAAAATTCTTGTCACGGAAATGCACATGCACCGCGTAGAAGCCTATATTGCACCGCAGAACACCGCTTCCATTTCACTTGCCACAAAGCTTGGATTTATTCCGGAAGGCACTGCTTACTCTTATGTATATCTGCGTGGCAAATGGGAAGACCACCTGCGCTTTGTCTATATTTCCTGATACCAGTATCCGAAATATGGATTGGAATAGTCGCTTCTGTGGCTCTTTTTGAAGTTGCAAAAGCCAAACATCGATGCCATAAACCGCTCCCGGTTGCAGTACATTCCCGGAACTCCGATAAAATACCGGGTGTTGTTGTCATTTTCACAGACTTTTCCAAAAAGAATATGCTTAAAATTATAATATCCATGCACCAGAAAGCTGTTGTTTACAACAGCGTCGTCCTCAATCGGAAGCTGCTTTAAAAGCTCCGGTGTCACTTCCACACAGTCATAAAAGTAGTCATCTTCAAACGCATCTATAAAATCCCGGTTGATAAATACTTTTTCAAATGCCGGCATTTCCTCTTGTGGCTTTGCATTTTGCGGCGTTGTGCCTTGCGGATTTGTATTCCGGAACAATAACTCCTGCACCGCTTCCATGGCGCGTACCTGCTGTGCCTTCATCTGTGCCGTTTCCTGTTGCAAATCCGCCTGCTGACCGGCTGACTGTGCTGATTCGGGTGTTGCCGGCTTTGATGTTACCGCCGCTTCTTCTACCTCATTTTCTGAAACATCTTCCGCGTTCCGCCGCACTGTTTCAGATTCACGCACATTCCCAGACATTTCCGCGGATTTTCTCTCCGCCTCCTGCCCTGTTGTCCGGTTTACCTGTTCTTTCACAGACACTTCCTCTGAATCTCCCTGCACCACCGGATTTGAGGCCGCCGCTGCTTCCGGCTGTGCAAATGTAATGTCCTCTGTATTCAGTATACAATCCTCCCACAGACTGAACATACGGTAAAAGTCCTCATTTTCCCTTGCAAGCGCAATGCCGCTGATATCTTCAAATGTATAACCCGATTGATTGATATTCATTGGATTGAATAAATCCTGATACTGTCCGATTCCCTGATTGACCATGACTGTTCCTGTTTTTAGCAGGGTAAACCCGCCCGGCTGATGTTTCTTTCCATCAACCATCACATAAACGCCAAATAACTCAGGGGTATCTGTATAGACACCTTTTACGGAAACTGTCAGCTTAAACTGTCCGTTTCTGACCTCCGCTTTGGCAAACCCGACATTTTTATCCCGGACACCGCCCGGGTACGCATAAATATATGAAACCAGTCTTTTATAATCCGCCATATTTCCTCCAATTCATACTATTAATAGACTGCTTGCAGTGAACTCCTAACGCAACCTTATGAATTGGATTTTTAAAATATGACGGATTTTTATACTTCACACTACTTCCCTGTATCTTCCGAAAGCACATTTGCAAGTTCGGCAAACTGCGCAAGGGTCAGTGCTTCTCCACGCACGGTTGCAGAAAGTCCGCATTTTTCAAGAGCTGCTGCCATCTGTTCTTTGGACACGGACAGCTCAGGACTGTTCCCGACACTGTTTGTCATCGTCTTTCTGCGCTGATTGAAAGATGCGCGGATTAAACGAAACATCAGATGCTCGTCAGCAACTTCTACCGGCGGCTTTTCATAACGCGTAAGCTGAATAACAGCGGAGTCCACATTCGGACGCGGCATAAAACAGCTTGCCGGAACATTTAATAAAATCTGCGGCTTTGCATAATACTGCACCGCAAGCGAAAGCGCACCGTAATCCTTCGTTCCCGGTCCGACCTGCATACGGTCTGCCACTTCCTTCTGCACCATAATCGTAATGCTGTCTAACGGCACATGGCTTTCAAACAGACCCATAATAATCGGTGTTGTGATATAATACGGAAGATTTGCAACGACCTTAATCGGCTTTCCGCCGTTACGCTCATTGGCAAGCTTTACAATATCCAGCTTTAAAATGTCTTCGTGAATAACCGTAACATTGTCATACCACGAAAGCGTATCCTCCGTCAGAATCGGAATGAGTTTATCGTCAATTTCAACAGCAACGACTTCTCTTGCATTTTCACATAAAATCTGTGTCATCGTTCCGATACCCGGTCCGATTTCCAGTACAAAGTCGTCTTTTGTCACACCGGCATCACGCACAATTTTTTCGACCACATTTTCATCAATTAAGAAATTCTGTCCGAATTTTTTTTGAAATGAAAATCCGTAGCGGTTCAATACGGCGATTGTATTGGTGGGATTTCCGAGGTGCATTACATTTTTATAATCTTTTTCCGCCATGCTGCATTTCCTTTCTTAGTCCTGTACCGCAGAAAACCCGAACAGCTTCCTTGCGTTTGCATTGGTAATATCAATGACCTCCTGTGCCGTCATCTGCTTAATCTGCGCAATCCGTTCCGCCACATACGGAAGGTAGCCGCTGTAATTTCTCTTGCCGCGGTTGGGTTCGGGTGCCATATACGGACAGTCTGTTTCCAAAAGAATCTTCTCTATCGGAATGGCTTCTACTGCTTCGACTGCCTTTTTTGCATTTTTAAACGTCACAACACCACCAAAACCGAAGTAAAAGCCCATTTTTAAAAATTCCTGTGCCGCTTCTTTAGAATACGAATAGCAGTGAATCACGCCGCCAATCTGTTCGGCATGTTCTGCCCTCATGCAGGCAAGCGTGTCCTGACAGGCTTCCCGTGAATGGATAATCACCGGTTTTTTAATGTCTGCCGCGAGATTTAACTGTCTGCGGAACCACTGCTGTTGTATTTCTTTTGCCGGTTCCGGGTAGTGGTAATCCAGTCCGATTTCACCGATTGCAAGCACTTTTTGATTTTCCGATGCCGTCTTTTTTAACCACGCCATGCGTGCTTCCGTTAATTCTTCCACATCTTCCGGGTGGATGCCGACTGCCGCATAAATTTTTTCATGGCTGTCTGCAAGGGCTACGGACTGTTCACAGCCCGCAAAGCTGGCGCCGACATTGATAATCGTATCAATATCGTTTGCAAACATTTCATCAAAAAGCGCTTCGCGGTCTTCTCTAAAAGCTTCGTCATCGTAGTGTGCGTGTGTTTCAAATATTTTCATAATTTTATTCTTCTCCGCTACTGTTTAAAAATGCATTTAAAAAACTGATACAGTCCGTTTTCCCATACGGAATCTTCGTGTTCCGCACCCTGATAATAACACCGCCTAGCGGATTTCGCTTCCGGCAATCATGTCCTTATCTACTGTCAGTACAGATAAGTTGTCCGCATCATCGGCTGCTGCCAGAATCATGCCCTGTGATTCTACGCCGCAAAGCTTACACGGCTTTAAGTTTGTAATCACGGCAACCTTCTTGCCAACCATTTCTTCCGGCTTGTAATACTTTGCAATACCGGATACAATCTGGCGCACTTCATCGCCGATACGGATTTGTGAAACCAGCAGCTTCTTTGCCTTTGGCACCGGTTCACACTTTAAGACTTCACCGACACGAATCTGAATCTTATCAAAGTCATCAATAGTAATTTCCGGCTTTTCTTCTACCTGTGGGTACTGCACACCGCCTGCGGCTGTTTTCTGTGCTGCCTGGATTTCTTCTGCCTTCTTTAAAACTTCTTCTAAATCCAGTCTTGCAAACAGAATTTCCGGCTTGTCCGTTACCTTGACACCGGATGCTCTTAAACCGAACTTGTCTAAATCATCAAAATCACGCACACCGTCTTCTGCATTTTCAGGATAAAGCTGTGCAAGGATTCTCTCTGATGTTTCCGGCATAAAGGATGTTAAAAGGTTTGCACCGATTGTAATGCTCTCTACGAGGTTGTAAAGTACTTCTGCCAGTCTGTCCTGCTTTGTTTCGTCCTTTGCAAGCGCCCAAGGCATGGTTTCATCAATATATTTATTACATCTCTTAAATAATGAGAAGACTTCTGTAATTGCATCGGCTACATGCAGGGTTGCCATCTTTTCCTGTGCCTTTGCTCTTGTTGTAGTCACAACTGCCTTTAAGTCGTCATCGACTTCTTCGGTCACACCGGTCTTTGTCACAACGCCGCCAAAGTATTTATTGGACATGGCAATGGTTCTGTTGACAAGGTTTCCGAGTGTATTGGCAAGCTCGGAATTTAAACGTTCTACAAGCAGTTCCCATGTGATAACACCGTCATTTTCAAAAGGCATTTCATGAAGCACGAAATATCTGACTGCATCGACACCGAATAAATCTACAAGGTCATCTGCGTAAATTACATTTCCTTTTGACTTACTCATCTTGCCGTCACCCTGTAACAGCCAAGGATGTCCAAATACCTGCTTTGGCAGCGGAAGGTCGAGTGCCATCAGCATAATCGGCCAGTAAATGGTGTGGAAACGCAGAATATCCTTTCCAATCAGATGTAAGTCTGCCGGCCAGTATTTTTCAAATAACGCATCGTTGTTACCGTCTACGTCATAGCCCAGTCCTGTGATATAGTTTGAAAGCGCGTCAATCCATACATAGATAACATGCTTGTCATCAAAATCTACAGGAATACCCCACTTAAAGGAAGTTCTCGATACACATAAATCCTGTAAACCTGCCTTTAAGAAGTTGTTCATCATTTCATTCTTTCTGGATTCCGGCTGGATAAATTCCGGGTGTTCCTCAATATGCTTGATTAAGCGGTCCGCATACTTGCTCATCTTAAAGAAATAAGCTTCTTCCTTTGCAGGCTGTACGGGACGTCCGCAGTCCGGACACTTGCCGTCTACCAGCTGTGATGCCGTAAAGAAGGATTCACAAGGTGTACAATACATGCCTTCATAATGTCCCTTGTAAATGTCACCCTTATCGTAGAGCTTCTTAAAAATCTTCTGCACCTGCTTTTCGTGGTCTGCATCAGTGGTACGGATAAATTTATCATAAGAAGTATTCATTAAATCCCAAATACGCTTGATTTCACCGGATACACCGTCTACAAATTCCTTTGGTGTCACGCCCGCTTCTTCTGCCTTTAATTCAATCTTCTGTCCGTGTTCATCGGTTCCTGTCTGGAAACGAACATCATATCCTTCCTGTCTTCTGAATCTTGCAATGCTGTCTGCAAGCACGATTTCATAAGTATTGCCGATATGCGGCTTTCCTGATGTATATGCAATTGCCGTTGTCATGTAAAACGGTCCCTTATTCTGTGGCATATTATTTTCTCCTTTCAAATCTCCATTGCGGTGCATTTCCCCGCGTTTTTACACATAGACTAATGATAGTGAAATTATGGTAAGATGTCAAGTTTGCAGCCCCGAAAAACAGTTGACTTCTTTGTCATATTCATTGATATCAAGTATAATAACTTCATCGTCAGTATAATCATTTTAGTTTTATGGAGGAATCCCCATTTATGAACAAAAAACTTCTATTTTTTAAGAAGACAGCGGCACTTTTGCTTTGTGCGGTTCTTTTGCTGCCGTGCAGTGCCTGCTTTAACTCTCCGGAAGCCAAAAATCCCGGCAATGATACCGGACAGATTACAGACAGCCCGCATTCTGAAACCCGTAATGAAGCCTTCAATGACTATGTAAACCGTCTTTTTACGGAAACCGTCACAACAGATACCATAACCCTTCATTCCTACATGGAACATCCGTCAGACTTTGGCATTGACAATTACGAGGTCACACTCGGACGGTATGACCTTGCCGGTCTTGACAATACATCTGATATTACCGGTAAACTCACGGCTCTAAAAAGCTTTGACCGCACAACGCTGTCCCCAAAACAGCAGATTACCTACGATGAACTGCTTATTTACCTGCAAAATGAACTGGAATACTCGGATTTATTCCTTTTCCAGACCAGCTTATGCACAACGACCGGTTTTCACGTACAATTTCCGCTGATTCTCGCAGAATACACTTTTGAAGAAGAAAAAGACGTCAAAGAATACTTAGCACTTTTAGAAGACTCGGACGGCTATTTTCAAAGCCTTGCCGATTACGAAGCCCTGCGCAGCCGGAACGGTTATTTTATGGAGGATGCGCTTGCCACACAGATTGTCGGAGAATGTGAAAATTTTATTGAAAGTGCCGGCAGTCCGGACAGCTATCTGATTACGACTTTTGATGAAAAATTAGATGCTTTAACCGGCATTTCCGATGCCGATAAAGCGGCTTACAAAACTGCCAATCAGGCGGCAGTCACCGGGCATCTTATAAAAGGCTACCGCATTTTGACAGACGGACTCAAAAAACTTACCGGCACGAACCGTTATCAGGGCGGTCTTTGCAATTACCCGGACGGCGAAAAGTATTTCCGGTATCTTTTAAACCATTCGCTTGGCTGGTCAAAGTCTGTCGATGAATACAATACGCTGCTGGATAGCTATATCCGCTCCAACCTGTTGACAATGCAGACACTGATGGCAAAGGATTCTTCTCTTTCCAGCCAGTTTAACAATTTTTCGTTTTCCATAACCGAACCGGCAGCGGTCCTTACTGATTTAAAGACAAAAATTGCTGCAGATTTCCCGCAGGGACCGGACGTCAGCTATGATATTAAATATATTACCGAAGCGCTGCAGGATTCGGTCAGTCCCGCCATGTACTTTCTGCCACAGCTGGATAATCTGAATATTAATTCTATCTATATTAATCCAAAAGGCACACGTTGCTCACAGCTTTATCCGACACTGGCACATGAAGGATATCCGGGGCATTTATATCAGAATGTTTATTATGCGGCAAAAGGTGAGGATCCGATACGCTATATTCTTGATTATCCAGGATATTCAGAAGGATATGCAGCTTATGTGGAAGGTTTTAGTTACAGTATGATGAATGATGCCAAAGGATATGGCGATATTTATCAGCAGATGAATATGGAGATGTACGAGTACAATCTGGCACTTTGTTCAAGAGTCGATTTTGGAGTTCATTATGAAGGATGGAAGAAGAAAGATGTCAGAGTGTATTTAAGATCATTTGGGATGGAGAAGTCTCAGGCAGATGAACTATTTCAGATGATCATCGAGAATCCTGCAAATTATTTGTCTTATTACATTGGTTATCAGGAGTTTTGTGAGCTTTTGAAAGATTATAAGAACAAGGCAGGAAAACAATATAACTTGAAAGCATACCACACAGAGATTTTAGATGCAGGCCCATGTAGTTTTGACATTTTGAGAAAGCGCATCGAAAGCAACCTATGAATGGAGGAAGTAACTTATGTCAACAAAAGCTTATTACACACACGAAGAAATCGGAAAAGGAAAGCCTGGATTTTCAAAAACAAGATCCATTATCGAAGC
>OHHB01000368.1_pt1 | contig 13068 bp, 10 predicted proteins | sample 1567921 | NCBI WGS metagenome assembly OHHB01 (sample SAMEA3879522, study PRJEB24766) | human gut metagenome | biome: human-associated habitat; feature: feces | place: USA | collected 1985/1987
AGGTCAGGTGTTTACTCCGGAACAGATATATTCCAATCAGGCACTTGACACAGAAGGCATGATGAGTACGGAGGCAGAATGATCGTGAGTGAACCAGTAATCCGTATGGAGAATATTATAAAACGTTATTACATAGGCAAGCCGAATGAACTGCAGATTTTAAATGGGATCAGCCTGTCAGTCAATCAGGGAGAATTTGTCTCCATCGTCGGTGAGTCCGGTTCCGGAAAAAGTACATTGATGAATATTATTGGTGTCCTGGACCGTCAGACTGAGGGAACTTACTTTCTGGAGGGAAAAGATGTAAATAAAATGGATGATTCCATGCGAAGTGCAATCCGAAACAAGAGGATTGGTTTTGTATTCCAGAACTATAACCTCGTCCCCGTTTTAAACGTCTATGAAAATATCGTCCTTCCCGTGGAATTGGACGGCGACAAGCCTGACAAAAAATTCATGAAGGAGGTCGTGCGCATGCTGGCGCTGGAGGACAAGCTCAACAATATGCCAAACAACCTTTCCGGCGGCCAGCAGCAGCGCGTCGCCATCGCCCGCGCCCTCGTTTCCAAGCCCGCCATTGTGCTTGCCGACGAGCCGACCGGCAATCTGGACAGCAAAACCAGCTCCGACGTGCTCGGCCTTTTAAAAACAACCAGCCGGAAATTCCACCAGACGCTCGTTATGATCACGCACAATAACGAAATTGCCCAGCTCGCCGACCGGATCGTTCGGATCGAGGACGGCAGGATCGCGCTGTAAGGAGGTGGCGGCATGAACGACATTTTATTTGGCAATAACAATAACGGGGCGATCCGGCATCTTTCCCGCAGATATTTCCGCAAAAATAAGATCCGAAATTTTGCAGCCGTTCTGGCGATCTTTCTGACGGCGTTTTTATTTACCTCCATTACCGCCCTCGCCTTTAACCTTGTTTCCTCCATGCGGCTTTCCATGCAGATGCAGAAGGGAAGCAAGGCGGACGGCACGATCGGCTATCTGACGGAGGAACAGTTTTTACAGCTCAAAAACAGCGACTTTGTAGAAAAAGCGGGACACAGGATGGTTCTTGGCTACGCTGCCAACTCTCCCGGACATACGGTAGAGATCAACTATGCCGACGACGTCCAGCAGGAGCTTACCTTCTGCGTCCCCACCCACGGCTCCGCCCCCAAAAAGGCGAATGAAATTTCCACGACGGAGCTGGCGCTGGAATCGCTCGGCATCGAGCCAAAGGTCGGCGCCACCGTCCCTGTGGAATTTGAAGTGCGGGGCAAAACCTATCATTACGATATGGTGCTTTCCGGCTGGTGGGAAGCCTCCAACGATACCGTCAGCCTGATGATCGTCTCCGATCAGTTCGTCGCAGATCACCCGGAGCTGTTTCGCAATACCTTTGCCCAGGACCGGGAAACCTGCGGCACAACCTTTTCCGAGGTGGTTTTAAAGGATAAAAGCAATATCGACGGACAGCTCAAAGAGTTTGCCCGCTCCATCGGCGGCAACCCGGACGAAATGGACGCCCAGAACTTTATCCTCTGCGCCGCCAATCAGATGTCCAAAGGGCTGATCCAGCCGCAGAATATCCTGTTTGCCGCCGCATTCATCCTCATGTTCATCGTCTGCGGCTATCTGCTCATTTACAATATTTTCGATATTTCCGTGATGCAGGATGTGCGCCAGTACGGGCTTCTTCGGACGATCGGGACTTCTACGCGCCAGATCAAAAGCCTCGTCAGCCGTCAGGCAGCCCTTCTTACCCTGATCGGCCTGCCCCTTGGACTGATTGCAGGCTTTGTCGCAGGCTGGCTGCTGCTTCCCGTCGTCATGCGGTTTTTCAGTTTTGAGCATCAGTCGTCCCAAACGCAGCTTTCCGCTTCGCCGCTCATCGTGGTCATCGCTTCCCTGTTTACCGTGCTGACCGTATTCATCAGCACCCGCAAGCCCGCCAAAAAGGCTTCCCACGTCTCCCCTCTGGAAGCGATCCGCTATACGGACCAGGACGACTGCCGCCAAAAAAGCGTCCGGCGCACAAACGGCGTAAAGCTGTCTTACATGGCGTTTTCCAACCTCCAGCGCAACCGGAGGCGCTCCGTTTTCATCGTGATTTCCATGCTCTTGTGCATTGTCCTGTTTAATTCCATCCTGATCATTACCCAGAGCATGGATGAGGAAAAATTCCTTTCCCGATCGACCAAAACGGATTTTACCGCCTATAATTCCACCGCGATCAACGTCATGACCGGCTTTGCGCACCGCTCGGACGCCCTGCCCGACGACGCGGTAGAAGCGATCCGCTCGCAGCCCGGCGTTTCCAACGAACGCTTCCTGTACCGGAATACGCTGGACGATACGAACGTGCTCGTGGACTACGGCTTTGAAAACGAATTTACAACAGGCAGCTATGTATATGAGGACGGGCGCATCAGCAAAATATTTGAAGGATATTCGCTGCACACGCTCCCGGATGCAGATTCCCTTTTTTGCGGAAATGTGTGCGGCGTTTCAGAAAATTTCTGGAATGACCTGATCCTTTTTGAAGGGGAGACGGACAAAACTGTTCTCAAACAGAAAATGGCTGCCGGGGATTATGTGGTCGTCGGCTGCTCCCTCGACCGCCTGACAGGGGATCCCGAGGAAACGCCCCTTACGCGTCAGCTTCAGGTAGGGGACACAGTCTCTTTTTATAAAAACGGGGAGCTGTCGGATAGCTGCTGGGGCTTTATGGGTAACTTTTCCGATGTGTTGAAAGATATGGCGGCATACCTCCCGGATGAGTGCAAAGGGATGGTCGATCATCTGGAGGAACAGGAACGCCCGGCTACGATCATCAAGACGCTTTTGAAACACGCTAAAATTCAGGTCGATCAGGCAGCAAAAGCCTTTGAACACGCTTCCCGACAGCAGGTTCTTGGGGAAAGCCGGTAAAAAGTTATTTCCATATTATAAATACCGATTTTATCAGAAAGGAGGATGCTCTTGCAGGAAGATCTCGAACAACGAACGGTTTCTGTTTCTATACAGGCAGCAAAACTGTCAGGGCGGGTACTGCGTGCGGCTATTGCTGCGGTACTCCAAAAGATGGAACAGGAACGCACAATGCCAAAAGTCGGGCGCAACAGCATGAAGCGGCTGACTTATAAAGACCCCGGAGCCAATACCATTGAAGTTTCAGGGCGAATCCGCTCTTTTGAACGGTATGCCAGGAAACATCAGGTACGCTACCATATAGAAAAGGAACTTGGGACCGATCCCCCAAAATGGACGGTATATTTCAAGGCAAACCAGGCGGATGCACTGACGGCAGCTTTTAAGGAATATACAAAGAAAGACCTTACACGCAGCACCAGACCGTCGCTGCTTACACAGCTTCATAAGTTCAAAGAACTGGCACAGTCGCTTGGCCGTGACCGTGTAAAGAACAAAGAACACGGAGGACCGGAACGATGAAGATCGATGCAGAAACATTGAAAAAACAGGTCATTCTCCATCTGCCTTATGTTCTGTTCCTTCTGGTATTTGCCAAGCTGGGCGAAGCGGTGCGGCTGGCTCCCGGAGCAGACGCTTCCCAAAAGCTGTTAGGACTGTCCGAAGGCTTTGCCCTTGCGTTTCAGAGTATGTGGCCGGGGGCGGCAATGGACTGGCTGATCGGTTTCTGCGGTGCAGCCATTATGCGGCTGGCAGTCTATCTTAGAGGGAAAGACGCTAAGAAATACCGAAAAAATGTGGAATACGGTTCAGCCCGTTGGGGAAATAAAGCCGATATTGCCCCGTTTATGGACCCAAAGCCGGAAAACAATATCATTCTTACCCAAAGTGAAGGACTGATGTTAAACGGAAGGCCCAAAAATCCGGCCAATGCAAGAAATAAAAATGTACTGGTAGTCGGAGGATCAGGTTCGGGAAAAACGCGCTTTTTCATCAAGCCCAATCTGATGCAAATGCACAGTTCCTACGTCGTCACCGATCCGAAAGGTACAGTCCTTGTGGAATGCGGAAAGATGTTGCAGCGAGGCACACCAAAGCTGGACAAGGACGGAAAGCCTGTGCGTAATGAAAAAGGAAAGATCATCTATGAGTCCTATAAAATACGGGTATTCAATACGATCAATTTCCAGAAAAGTATGCACTTTAACCCGTTCGCCTACATTCATTCCGAGAAAGATATTCTGAAGATCGTCACTACCCTAATCGCCAATACCAAAGGCGAAGGAAAAGCCGGAGACGATTTCTGGGTCAAGGCAGAAACCCTGCTCTATACGGCACTGATCGGATATATCTATTATGAGGCTCCGGCAAACGAACAGAATTTTGCCACACTGGTAGAAATGCTGAACGCAATGGAAGTCCGTGAGGATGATGAGTCGTTCAAAAATGCCGTTGACCTTCTCTTTGACGCGCTGGAACAGAAAGACCCGGATCATTTTGCCCTGCGTCAATATAAGAAATATAAGCTCGCTGCCGGAAAAACAGCCAAGTCGATCCTTATTTCCTGTGCTTCCAGACTGGCTCCTTTTGACATTAAAGAAGTCAGGGAAATTACCATGTATGACGAACTGGATCTGGATATGCTTGGAGATGAACGGACTGCTCTTTTCCTTATTATGAGTGACACGGACGGGACCTTTGCATTTTTGATCAGTCTGATCTATTCCATTTTGTTTAACCGCTTGTGTGAGCGGGCGGATGATGTATATGGTGGAAGGCTTCCCATCCATGTGCGCTGCCTGATCGACGAGGCGGCAAATATCGGGCAGATTCCGAATCTGGAACGTCTTATGGCGACCATCCGAAGCCGTGAGATCTCTGCCTGCCTGGTGCTGCAGGCGCAAAGCCAACTCAAAGCCCTGTATAAAGACAACATGGACACCATCATCGGTAACTGTGACGCCTCCCTTTTCTTAGGAGGTAAAGAAGAAACCACCTTAAAAAGCTGGAACTCCCTATTGGGGAAAGAGACCATCGACCTGTATAACACCAGTGTCACAAAGGGCAATCAGGAATCCCACGGACAAAATTTTCAAAAGCTGGGAAAGGATCTGATGTCGGTGGATGAACTGGCAGTTATGGACGGGGGCAAATGTCTGCTGCAGATCAGGGGTGTGCGGCCGTTCCTCTCCCGGAAATACGATATAACCAAACACCCAAATTACAAACTGCTTTCCGATTTTAATGAGAAGAACGCTTTTAATATCGAAAAGTTTCTTTCTACCCGGATGCCGATGCGTCCCGGTGAACGATACCGTAATTATGAAGTCACAGCCGAAGATCTGGCTTCCCAGACTTTATAGAGTTGTTCCTGCCTGTCAAAGCATGATGCCCCGGCAGGCTTTGTTTTTGTCACGATGAAAGGAGGATTTTTTGAGGATTCGTGATTCTCCCTGAAAAGTAAATAACCGCAGGATTTTTCCTGCCCCATGCCGCCGTGCTGTTTGAAACAGATTTTTTCTAAAAACAGTGCGGCGGCTTTTTTTGTTTCCGGCCTGATACGGCCATATCACAAATTAAAATTTCTGAAATTAAAGGAGGAACATTATGGCATTTTTTGCAAGCGCGATTGATACTTTGAAGATCCTTGTGATCGCCCTGGGCGCAGGTCTGGGCGCATGGGGTGTTGTAAACCTTCTCGAAGGTTACGGAAATGATAACCCAGGTGCAAAATCCCAGGGAATCAAGCAGCTTATGGCAGGCGGAGGTATCGCTCTGGTTGGTGCAACGCTGATCCCGCTGCTTTCCGGCCTGTTCGGTTAAGGGCTGACTTATGGGCAGTCTGTTTGAATGGATAACAGACTGGATTAAAGAGGGCCTGATCGATGCGATCACCGGACAGTACACCAGCATTTTCAACTCCGTCAACAATCAGGTTGCGGATGTGGCAAATCAGGTAGGACAGACCCCGCAGGGCTGGAATGGCGGCGTATTTTCCATGATCCAGAATCTTTCGGAAACCGTCGTCATTCCCATTGCGGGCATGATCCTGACCTTTGTTCTGGTGTATGAACTGATCCAGATGATTCTCGAAAAGAACAACATGCACGAATTCGATACATTCAACATCTTCAAGTGGATTTTCAAGACTTTTGTTGCCACTTACCTGCTCACCAACTGTTTTACGATTGTGATGGCGGTCTTTGATGTGGCCCAAAATGTGGTGTCGCAAAGTGCCGGTGTCATAAACGGGAACCTGGATGTGCAGGCGGCATTGTCTGACCTGGAAACCCAGCTTGAAGCAATGGGAATGTGGGAACTGATTGGACTGTGGCTGGAAACCAACATCATCAATCTGTGTATGTGGGTACTGTCCATCGTGATCTTTGTCATTGTATATGGCCGTATGATCGAGATTTATTTAACCGTGAGCCTTGCACCGATCCCGTTTTCCACAATGAAAAACCGGGTATCTGCGTTCCCTTTTTGCCCTGGGTTTTCAGGGTTTTTTGATCCTGATCTGTGTTGCCATTTATGCAGTGCTGGTCCAGTCTATCCCATCGTCCGGCGACGTGCACGGTGCGATCTGGGGAACGGCGGGCTATACGGTACTGCTGGCCTTTGCCCTGTTTAAGACAGGTTCGTTATCCAAATCCATATTTAATGCAAGATAGCATGAACAAAACCAATTCTAAAAAGGAGGATTTTATATATGAGTAAAACCAATACAGAAAAAATGGCGCCGGAAACACAGACGCCGGAAATGGCAAACGGCATGAAGCTGGATGTCCGCGTGCGTCCGATTGCTCCAATGGGAAACCTGCTGGCGTTTGCCAATGTTACGATTGGCGGATGCTTTAAGATTGACGGCTTCCGTATCTGTTCCAGTGAAAAGGGGCTGTATGTCAATATGCCCGCAACCCAGGATAAGGGAGGCAACTGGAAAGATGTCTGCTGGCCGGTTACGGCAGAGTTCCGCAAGCAGCTCAACGATGCTCTCATTGATGGGTACGGCCAGGCTATTGAAAATTTGCAGGCGACTCTTGAAGCGACAAAGGGAGCTGCGGAAAAACCTTCCCTGACCGGTGCATTGAAGGAAAATGCCGGTAAGGTCAAAGAACAGCCGACTAAACCTGCCCCATCTAAGAATGAGCAGGCTCGCTAATGCCGGAAACGAAACAGTACGGCATTATCTATGCTGATCCGCCCTGGCGCTATGACAGGAAACATGGAAGCGGCGTTGCGGAAAACCATTATCCCACGATGAGCATTGAAGAAATCTGTGCCCTGCCGGTATCGGAACTTGCCGCAAAAGACAGCGCCCTCTTTCTGTGGGCAACCTTTCCGCAGCTTAATGAAGCCTTCCGGGTGATCGACGCCTGGGGGTTCAAATATAAAACGCTGGCTTTTCTATGGCTCAAACAGAACCGGAAAGCGGATAGCTGGTTTTATGGCATGGGCTTTTGGACCCGATCTAATGCGGAGGTCTGCCTGCTGGCAACCAGAGGCCGACCGAAACGCCAGTGTGCGGGAATCCATCAGTTTGTGATCTCCCATATTGAGCAGCACAGCAAGAAACCGGACGAGGTGCGGGATAAGATCGTAAAACTCATGGGCGATCAGCCCAGAGTGGAACTGTTTGCAAGACAAAAGACTCCCGGCTGGGATGTATGGGGCAATGAAGTGAACTGTACGCTGACTATGCCGGAGCGAAAGGGGTGATTTTGATAGAACAAGATGCAAAGCGGCTGCTTATGGAACGGCTGGACGAGTGTTTGAAGGTTCATGCGGATATGCTGGATGCACAGAACATCGGCAGCATTTACGAGTTGCAGGGATTTTCGGAACTCCACTATTATCTGAAGGTTGAGCATGTATTTACTCCGGCGGAAGTAGAGGCACTTCTTTCTTTTCAGGACCCGTTGGATGTAGCCCGATGGTGCTGGGAAGAAAATAACCATGAACACAGTTTCCCGATCTGCGATCTTCTCAAAGAAATTGATGCAGAGCAAAAATTTGAACATTTCACAAGCGAACCTTCCGCACAGGACAAATATACGCTCCTGATGAAACGGCTGGGACAGAATTACTTTGCTTACAGGGAAAGCCTTATGTCAAGAGATAAGGAATCCTTAATTGAAAAAGCTGCTGAAATTACAGCCATGCAGGAGGCGTATTCCTATCTGACAACAAAGTTTGAGTTCGGGGATGAAATGCTGGATGATGTGCTGGCGCTTGAGAATCCTTTGAAATACTTTGCAGACCGTTGGCTTTTGCCAGTTTCGGATGTGTTCGACGTGGATATGGATATTCGGGAAAATATTGCCGGAATCCGAGACAGCCAGGAATACCTGTGTCAGAGAGAGCCGGCTGTTTCTGTCCTGGCACGGCTGCAAAATGCGGCTCAGGAAGTGCGGGAATGTCCGGCTGCGGAGAAAGCGGTACGCGATTTCGGTGCACGGTAATGGACCGGAAACTATATTACGATGGGAGGTGTATAGATGCCTTATGTACCTGTACCAAAGGATTTAACCAAAGTTAAGACTAAGCTGGCCTTCAATCTGACGAAGCGCCAGCTTATTTGTTTCAGCCTTGCCGGGCTTGTCGGCCTTCCGGTGTATTTCTTTACCCGCGGGGCGATCGGGAACTCGGCGGCTGTACTTTTGATGATCGGGCTGATGATGCCCTTTTTCTTCTTCGCCATGTATGAGCGTGACGGGCAGCCGGCAGAAAAGATCTTGAAGAACCGGCTCCGTTATAAGCTCTGGCCGAAGGACCGTCCATACAGGACGGATAACCTGTATAAATCTATGTCAAAGAAGGAGGTTACAAAGATTGCCAAAAAACAAGCAGCAGGAAGCTCAGGAAAAGCGTCTGCAAAAAAATATCAGGCAGGCCAAAAAGACCAGAGCCGATGCAAAGCAGGGCAAAACTAAGTCTGCCCGTTCCAAGCCGTCTAAAAAAGGCGGCTTTTTTGCCGGGCTGAAAGCAGATGCCCCGCAGACGGTCCAGCAGAGCATTCCCTACCGTGAGATGTACCGGGATGGGATCTGCCGGCTGACCGATACCCTTTACACCAAAACGGTGCAGTTTTTTGATATTAACTATCAGCTTGCACAGGCAGATGATAAAGCACAGATCTTCGAGGGCTACTGCGATTTCTTAAATTACTTCGATGCCTCGATCCATGTGCAGCTTACCTTTATCAACCAGCGGGCCAATATGCAGGATTTTACCAGAAGCATTGACATCCCTCCCCGCGGCGACGAGTATGACGGAATCCGCAGGGAATACGGGGATATGTTAAAGAACCAGTTGCAGAAAGGAAATAACGGTCTCACCAAACGCAAATACATTACCTTTGGAATCGAGGCAGATGACCTGCGTACTGCGAAAATGCGTCTGGAACGCATTGAAACGGATGTGCTGGCAAATTTCAAGACCCTGGGAGTTCAGGCGAGATCCTTAAACGGACTGGAACGTCTGGAACTTCTTCACAGCCAGCTTCACCCGGACGGTCAGGAAAAGTTTCATTTCCAGTGGTCGGATCTGCCTAAGACTGGTCTTTCTACCAAAGACTTCATTTCCCCATCCGGGCTGTCTTTTTCAAAGGATGGAAAGACATTCCGGGTAGGCGACCATTCCGGTGCTGTCTCCTTTTTGCAGATTTTGGCGCCGGAGCTTACCGACCGGCTTTTAGCGGATCTTCTTGACTTAAACGACGCCGTGACCGTCAACCTGCATATCCAGTCTATCGACCAGGCGCAGGCGATCCGAAACATCAAGCGTAAAATGTCGGACCTGCAGAAAATGACCATTGAGGAACAAAAGAAAGCGGTCCGATCCGGGTATGACATGGACATCATTCCCACCGACCTTGCCACCTATGGAGAGGAAGCCAAAAATCTTTTGCAGGATTTACAGAGCCGCAATGAGCGCATGTTCCTTGTGACGGTACTGGTGGAAAATATCGCTGCCAAACGTCAGAAGCTGTTTAATGATATTTTTGCCGCTTCGGGTGTGGCACAGAAATACAACTGTGCCTTAAAACGGCTGGATTACCAACAGGAACAGGGGCTTATGTCCTCGCTTGCTCTTGGTACGAACCAGATTGAAATTGAGCGCGGGCTTACGACCAGCAGCACAGCGATCTTTGTACCGTTTACCACCTGTGAATTGTTCCAGGAGGGCGAGGCGTTGTATTGCGGTCTGAACGCCCTTTCCAATAACCTGATCATGGCGAACAGAAAAACGCTGAAAAACCCCAATGGGCTGTTTCTCGGTACCCCAGGAAGCGGTAAATCTTTCTCTGCCAAGCGTGAGATCGTCAATGTGTTCCTTCTGACGGAGGACGACATCATTATCGCTGACCCGGAAAATGAGTATGGGCCGCTGGTACAGCAGTTCGGTTCCCAGGGGCAGGTCATTGATATTTCTCCTACTTCCACGAACTACATCAACCCGATGGACATCAATCTGGACTATTCCGATGATGAAAACCCAATTACTTTGAAAAGTGATTTTATCCTGTCGCTGTGCGACCTTATCATCGGCGGCAAAGAAGGGCTTTCCCCTATTGAAAGGACGATCATCGACCGTTGTACCAGACTGGTGTACCGGGAATACCTGCAGAACCCATGCCCGGAAAATATGCCGATCTTAGGCGATCTTTACGAGCTGCTTTTGAAACAGTCTGAACCGGAAGCACAGAATATCGCAACGGCACTGGAAATCTATGTCAATGGTTCCCTTAACGTGTTCAACCACCGTTCCAATATCCAGATGGATCAACACCGGGTACTGTGTTTCCAGCTTAAGTCACTGGGAAAAGCCTTAAAGGAAATCGGGCTTTTGATCATGCAGGATGCGGTGTGGAACCGTGTCACGGCCAATCGCTCCAAACATAAAACAACCTGGTTCTATATCGACGAATTCCATCTTCTTTTGAAAGGGCAGACAGGAAGTTTCAGCGTGGAGATCTGGAAACGCTTCCGTAAATGGGGCGGAATCCCATCAGGTTTAACGCAGAATGTCAAGGACCTTCTGGCTTCCCGTGAGATCGAAAATATTTTTGAGAACTCGGACTTTATCTATATGCTCAACCAGGCCCAGGGAGACCGTCAGATTTTGGCAAAGCAGTTGGGGATCTCCCCGCACCAACTTTCGTATGTGACCCATTCCGGTCCCGGCGAGGGGCTTTTGTTCTTTGGAAATGTGATCATCCCCTTTGTGGACCACTTCCCGAAGGACACACTCTTGTACAGCGTGCTTACCACAAGACCGGATGAAGTGGCGGGGACCAAAGCATGAGGCAAAAATTAAAATGGATCGGAGGTGAGAACAATGGCACACGACAGGGAATTTCAAAGGAAGCGTAAAGATACCCGGATGCCGGTGCGTGATTCCCACGGGGAGGATCAGCCGGCAGCCAGGCAGACCGAACAGGATTTTGACCTGCGCAGGGCACGGGACACCCCTTCTTCTGTCAACGGCAAGACACACAGGCAGGACATCCCTGTACAGACGGAATTTTCCCATCTGTCACCGGAAACACCGGAGTCCTTGTTGGAACAGGGCGAAGCGTATGCAACCGCTTTGGATGGTTTTTCGGAACACTTTGAGACACCGGATGCTGCCAGGACAGCGCCCCCGATACAGGACAACGTGCGAAGCAATTTCCGGCAGGAGGCTTCCAGACGTTTTCTTGTAACAGAGAATGCGACAGACCATGATACCGGAAAATATGCTCCTTCTTCCGAAGGCTCAGCCACACCGGACAGCACAGACAGATCCAGTCAGGAACACCGTTACCGGACACATCAGCATGGGAACAAATATCAACAGCGTTTTCAGGAAGCGGCACAGGCGGAGGAACAGGCAGCGCAGAAGGAAAAGGGTGTGGATAGCGAACCGCCAAAAACATCCAAGCTGGAATTTACTGCGGATGAACTGCCGCCGCAGACAGAGGATAAAAAGCTCACCCATGCAAGACGGAAGGCGGAACGGACTGCACAAAAAGCAGAGCAGGCACAAAATCGTCTGCCGGCCCGGAAGAAACTGCGCATGGAGACGGTTTCCGACCCGGAGACCGGAAAAGCCAAAAAACACTTAAAATTTGAAAAGGAGGTCAAATCACAAAAGGCCCATGTAAAAGGGCCTGTACCACTGCGTCCGGTCAAGGCGGGCGCCAATACTGCCATTGGTTACGCCCATAAAAAGATTTATGAGGCAGAGGATGAAAATGTGGGGATCAAGGCATCCCACCGCTCTGAACTTGTGGGCGAGGCAGGGCTTCGCACGGCATATCACCGGCATAAAACTGCCCCCTACCGAAAGGCAGCGAAATTACAGCAAAAATCAGCAAAGGCCAACGCAAGACTTGCTTACCGGCAGGCTCTTAGCGACCACCCGGAGCTGAAGAAACATGCGATTGCCCGGATATGGCAGAAACAAAAACTGAAAAGGCAGTATGCCAAGGCTGCCCGTGAAGCCGGGAAACAGGCAAAAAATGCCGCAGTCGCAACAGAGAGGGTCAGCGTCGGTATTGTCCATGCGGTCAAACGGCACCCTGTAATCTGCCTTGTCCTCCTGCTTCTCCTTTTGGTAATTTTCCTGATCACATCCCTGTTTTCCACGTTCTCCAATATCGGGACCGGCGGTTTGGGAAGTCTGGCTGCTTCTACCTATCTTGCAGATGATCAGGACATCAACCAGGCGGAGCTTACCTATACCGAATGGGAAACGGATCTGCAAATGGAAATAGACCGGGTGGAATCAGACCGCCCCGGCTATGACGAATACCGGTATAACCTGGGTGCGATCGAGCATGACCCGTATGTGCTGATGGGGTATCTGACTTCTGCTTATCAGGGATTTACTTACGATGAAGTGGAAAGCGTGCTGCGGCAGCTTTTCCAGGAACAATATACCCTGTCCTTTTCAGAAGAAACCGAGATCCGTTACCGCACCGAAACTTCCGTTGATCCGGAAACCGGGGAAGAAACCCAGGAGGAAGTGCCTTATGAATGGCGCATCTTAAATGTCAAGCTCACGGTCACACCTTTGGAAAACCTGGTCGTTTCCCGGATGAACGCAGACCAGAAAGAGATCTGCGAGATCCTGCTGCAGACAAAAGGAAACCGC
>OHHB01000384.1_pt1 | contig 12635 bp, 9 predicted proteins | sample 1567921 | NCBI WGS metagenome assembly OHHB01 (sample SAMEA3879522, study PRJEB24766) | human gut metagenome | biome: human-associated habitat; feature: feces | place: USA | collected 1985/1987
TCCTTGGACAATATACGTGGTATTAAGATACCAGCTAAGGACAAGAAAGAATTATATGCTGCCCCGACTACGCGCATCTTATGTGCATCCGACCCTGCCACTTTCGGCTTATGCAGACAGCCTGCCAGATTATCAGCACAGGCATTTGCCCACGGTCTGGTGCAGGCATTAAATGTTTCCACGAAATCAAATTTTTCCAGGAATTCATTGTGTTTTTTACCAAATCGCGTATTGGTAAATGCAAAAAATCCCGGCCCGTAAGGATGTGCAAGCCCTAAAATGCCCCCTCTTTCATGCACAATCTTTTCTAACTGCGCCAGTGTCATTCCACGGATTTCCATAAAAGCATCATTTATACAGTCCGGCAGTACCGCAATCACATGACCGCCATCCCTTGTATCATACTCAATGCCCTTTAATACCGTAAACGGCTTTTCCAGATGCAGATTCTTTGCAATCTTTTCAAATTTGCGGTAGCCGTCATAGGAGTTGTGGTCTGTTACCAGCATTCCGTCAAAGCCTTCTTTTACCAGCTTCGTGATATATTCCTGAATCGGCACTTTTGCATCAATTGACCCCTCTTTTGTATGGCAATGCATATCCAGCTTCATTTTTATTCTCCATTCTGTATTTTTTAACATAAGTGTCAAAAACAAATTTTAACATTTATATTACCTATCATTATAAATCATTTGACAATTTCATAACCAGCTACACTATAACACAGCGCCACCTTTTTTCCATATTTTTTCACTTTCCGGTCCCTTATTTCATATATTAAAATAACTCTGCTATCAAAGGATTTTGTTTATGAATTATCGGAACTGTCTTAAAATTTTATGCAGTATTTCTGTTGTCTGCCTGTGCTGTACATGTATGGGCTGCAGCAAAACAAAAAGCACCGGCAGCACATCCATCACTTTAAATGAAGTTGCGCACTCCGTTTTTTATGCACCACAGTACGCGGCAATTGAATTGGGATATTTTAAGGAAGAAGGCATTGACCTTACACTTGTGACCGGATTCGGCGCTGACAACGTTATGACTTCCCTGATTTCAGATGATGCACAGATTGGCCTTATGGGTTCTGAATCTTCTATCTATGTATACGCACAGGGTGCATCGGATTACGCCGTCAATTTTGCCCAGTTGACACAGCGCGCCGGCAACTTTCTGGTATCCAGAACGGCAGAAGATGATTTTTCATGGGAAAACCTGCGCGGAAAAACGATTCTTGGCGGCAGGGCAGGTGGTATGCCACAGATGCTTTTGGAATATATTTTAGAAAAGAACGGACTGACTAAAGAAGACGTCAATATTATTCAAAACGTAGATTTCGGCTCAACTGCCGCGGCATTTTCGTCCGGCATTGCCGATTATACCGTGGAATTTGAACCGTCCGCAACACTTCTGGAACAGGAAAGCGCCGGATTTGTCGTGGCTTCTTTGGGCGTGGAAAGCGGCTATGTGCCATATACTGCCTATTGTGCCAAAAAGAGCTTCCTTTCTAAAAACTCCGATGTGATTGCTGCCTTTACCAGAGCCATTCAAAAAGGGCTTGACTACTGTAATTCCCACTCCGCCGAAGAAATTGCTGCGGTAATTGCGCCACAGTTTCCGGAAAATACCCAAAACGATATCGCCGTCATTGTTGCACGATATCAGAATCAGGACACATGGAAAACCGATACGGTATTTTCCAAAGAAAGTTTCACACTGCTGACTGATATTTTACGAAACTACGGCGAGTCAAACACGGATGTTCCTTATGAAGACCTTGTCACCACAACATATTCCAAACAGGCAGCGGCCGAATCTGTTTCATATTAAGCCATATGTAAGATTTAACTCTGCCGCTTTTTCATTTCATGATTTAAAGTGCCGTCCGAGTCGTTCGCGGAATTTTTTGCTGTGCTTTGCATGCCTTTGAACCTGTAACAGCACCAGACGGCACATCACTGCAAAGACCGGAACTGCTGCTGCCATTAAAATCCCCGTAACCATTACCCATACCGGTGACAACGGATACAATGCGAACAGCGGCTTTAAAAACAGCACACTGAATACTGCCCCGGATGCCATCAGTATACAGATGCCTGTTCTGATTTTATCCAGCGGCATACAGATTCTTATAAGTGCTGCCATTCCGACAGCCAGCAATATCATGATACACATTGTAGAAAGCTGCTCATGTCCGATGCCGGCACAATTTCCTGCAACGTTAAGCACTGCCAGCAGTATAAAATCCGTCAGTGCCGCAGGCAGTGCCAAAAGCACGACATTGGTTAAAAAATGTCCTTCTATGCGGCTTTTATCCGGCTGCATTGCCAGTAAAAATGCCGGTGTACCGATGGTGAATGTTCCCAAAAAAGACAACTGTGTCGGATACAGCGGATATTTACTGACTGCCACAAATGTAAACAGTGTCATCAACATAGAAAACAGATTTTTCACCAGAAACAGCGAAGCAGAACGCTGGATATTGTTGACCACGCGTCTGCCCTCTAATACCACGGACGGCATCCTTGCAAAATCAGAATCCAAAAGAACAATCTGTGCCGCATTGGATGCCGCTTCACTGCCGGATGCCATCGCAATACTGCAGTCCGCTTCTTTTAATGCCAGCACATCATTGACACCGTCCCCTGTCATGGCAACAACATTGCCTGCTTTTTTGAGTGCCAAAAGAAGTTTCTTTTTCTGTTCCGGCGATACTCTGCCAAATACCGTATACACCGGTGCAGCTTTTTCCAGTTCTTCATCAGAAAGCTGTGAAACATCAATATATCTGTCTGCTTCTGCAATCCCTGCCTTTTTTGCAACTGCCGCCGCTGCTTTGGGATGATCGCCGGATATAACCTTAATACAGACGTCTTCTTTCTGAAAATATTCAAATGTTTCCCGCGCATCCCTTCGGATCGGATTACTCACTAAAATAAATGCAAGCGGTTCAAACAAATGCTGTTCTTCCCCATACCTGCCAAATACAAGTACACGCACACCTTTGTCGATTTTATCCAAAATTTGCACGTCATATTTTCCGTAACGCTCTGCCAGAAGCCGCTCCGGCGCACCAATCAGATATAGTCCTTCTTCAAAACGTACACCGGAATATTTGCGCTGTGAAGAAAACGGAATGACTTTTTGTGCCTTTCGTTCACTTTTTCCGTCAAAATAGTCTTTTAATGCCTGCATCGTGATATTATCCGCATCCAGATTTGCTACAACATCTCCAATTAAGGCATGAAGCGAAGTTTCTTCTTCCTCTTTTGCCAGCGGAATAATTTCCCGGACAGACATTTTATTTTCCGTAATCGTTCCCGTCTTGTCCACACACAGGACATTGACCCGCGCCAGCGTTTCAACACATGCCATTTCATGAACCAGCACTTTTTTTCTGCCAAGGCGCATGACACTGACAACCAGTGCAATGCTCGCTAAAAGATACAGTCCTTCCGGTATCATACCGACCAGTGATGCAATCATGGATACGACACTTTCCTGTATGGTCGAACCAATGACAAAATGCTGCTGTAAAAACAGAAGGATTCCAATCGGTATAATGGCAATGCCAATGATACGCACCAGACGGTCTAAGGAACACATCATTTCCGTCTGTGTATTTTTACGCGATGCTTTTGCTTCTAACATCAGCTGTGCCGCAAAAGATGACAGTCCCACTTTTGTAAGTGTCGCATATCCTTTTCCTGAAACAACAAAACTGCCGGAATACAGTATATCGCCCGGATTTTTTACCACTTCATCCGCTTCACCTGTAATCAGTGCTTCATTGACACGCAGACTGCCTTTCTCAACAACTGCATCTGCACAAATCTGGTTTCCTGCCTGAAAAACGCAAAGGTCTCCAAGCACCAGCTGTTCTGAATCCACCTGCAGCATCTGCCCGCTGCGCACAACCTGCGTTTTAGGTTCATTCATCAGTGTCAGCCTGTCTAACACCCGTTTTGCCCGGATTTCCTGAACAATGCCAATCATTGTATTGCACACAATAATAGGCAAAAAGGTCATATTTACATATGACCTTACAAAAACTAACAATGCCGTAAACACTGCAAATATGAAGTTAAAATATGTAAAAATGTTACCGGCAATAATCTGTCCGACAGATTTGGACTGATTTTTCACCTGTACATTTCCATAACCGGCATACAGCCTTTTTTGTGCTTCTTCGCAGCTTAATCCACGGTTTTCATTAGTCATCTGAATATTCAATCTCCTTACCCGCAACGCGGAACGTATAATAAATAGTGACTGCAAAAATAACCAGCTTTACAGCAAAGCTTACTGCTATGCTTGCAATGGATTCCTGATTGTAAAGCTGGAATGAAATCATCGCAAAAAATGTCACTGCCGCTGTAACGCCGTACCACCATTTTGCCAGATTTCCTTTAATAACACCAAAAATCACATTCATTAATGCGATATTTAAAACCATATCGAGAATACAGTTGACACCCAGTAACAGCCATAAAACGGATGGTGTTGTAAACAGTGCCGAAACCGTTTCATAGGTTGTTGTCACCTCTTCCGCCGCCAGCTGTGCCAGCATATCCTGTGCCTGTCCTGCCTGGATTGCGGTACACCACGTAATGTAGGAAATCGCTGTCATACCGTATAAAAGGCTGTCGCCGATTGAAAGACCGATTCCCGCAAGATAGACATCGCCTTTACGCTCAAAACGTTCATTTAACATATAGCCGGTAACAACTCTTGCTGCTGTAAATCCGGCTGTCGCAAACAGCGCATATACAATATTATACGTTGCCGGGTTGTTATAAAAAATATTGTCTATACTCGGTATCAGTGCCAGCGCCGATGTTGCCAGATTGGCAAAAATAAATACAAAAACGGCATAGGCAATCACACCTAAAATCCCCGGCATAACTCTTGCCTTCCATCTTTTCATAATGACAACTACAAGTACAATAATTGCCGAAAGCATAAGAATCCCACCCGCCGAGAGCATGGATGACGTTCCTGCCGGCAGGGTCTGTGTCAAATCAATTGTTTCCATAAAATCTCCATTCCGCCGTTTCCATCTGCCACGGCTTTTTATCTTTCTTAATCATATCATTTCTGTCTGTAAAAGCCAATAAAATATCTATTAAAGTTTGTTCTGTACAGACGAAAAGAGCAGCCACATAGCTGCGGCTGCTCCTCTCATAATCTTAATTGCATAACAATATATCTTTTTTAATAACGAAATGTATATTTAAAAAGGCACACTGTAAACCATTTGGATTATAATTTTGTTACATTAATAGCCTGAGGACCTTTAGCGCCTTCTGTTACGTCAAACTCTACTTCTGCGCCTTCGTCTAATGACTTGAATCCGCTCATGTTCAGACCTGAGTAATGTACGAACACATCCTTGCCTTCTTCATCGCTGATAAAGCCATAGCCCTTTTGGTTATTAAACCACTTTACTGTACCTTTCATTTCAAGTACCTCCAAAAAAATATATGGTGCCAAACACCTTCTTTATCTTAGCATTTGCGGCAATTGTTGTCAATGAAATCTCACTATTTGTTTTCGGACTCCCCAACCTGTAAATACACACGGCTAAGCTCAATTTTATCATCGCCCTGCTGAACTACCGACACGATATTTCCGGCTGTAACCTGTGCTTTTTCCACCCGCAGCAGATGGCTGTTGATAATCTCTGTCGGATAGGCTTTGTCATTAATATAGACCACACTGTAATCATTAAAATTACTGCCTTCCACGCATACATAATCCTTGTAATTATATGCATTGGTGATTGTAATATCATTTTGTCCCATAATCAGATTGGTTGCCTGAAATGGATTTTCCCCGCCATATAAATCACAGTTTCCATATAAAATGTCGTATTCAAGAATCTTTAAATCTTTTAAATAGTCCGGCGTGTCCTTACGTTTCTGATGAAACTTTGTCAGATAACCTTCCGACATGCCAAGCATCTGCTGTACATGCGCTGCCAACTGATAACTTTCCAGATTTTCTTTTTCGGACGACAGTGAAAAATTGCTCCAGACAACGTACTGTGTCTGATAAATGTCGCCATTTTCAAGTACTTCGTCCGTAAATGAAAATCCCGGCAGGTGGTCGCCGTACATGACAAGCACTGTCTCTTCATCCCTGCTTTCAAGCATCGCCGTCAACTCCCGCAGGAAATTATCCATTTCATGAATCTGGTTGACATAGTAGGTAAATGCCTTTTCCTTTGCCGTATCAAAAAATCCCGTTACCGTAATTTCCGGCACAAAGCCCTCCGGATACTCTGCCGGATAATCGCCGTGTCCCTGTACGGAAATTGTATAAATGTAATCCGAACCATCTGTGGAATCCAGTATTTTTCCGATTTCCCCCGTCAGAATCTTATCCTTTGCCCAGCCCATCGGTGTCATTTCGATATTGTCCATATATTCAATTGATGTAAAATCTTCATATCCCAGATGAGAGAAGACCTTATATCTGTCATAAAACGTTCCGTCATTGTCATGCAGTGCATGGGTGGCATACCCTTTTTCTTTTAAGTCATATGCCATGGATTCACAGACCTTGGACTGTAAAACCGTCTTGTACGGATATTCACCCGGTCCAAAATCATCCATATTCATGCCGGTCTGCACTTCAAATTCCGTATTGGCTGTTCCCGCACCAAAGCACGGCACAGATAAGTAGCCTGACGGATACTCTGCCACAAGCTGTTCAAAATACGGAAGCGGATTTTCCGAAAAACTGATGCCTTTTACCAGATTCGGATCAAAAAAAGACTCCAGCTGCAAAAAAATGATATTCGGTGATTTTTCCGAATTTTCGACTTCTATTTCTTCAATATCCTCTTTCAGACTATTAACATACTCCGGTGTATATTCATCCGATTTGCTGATTCCTCTGTCCACAACACTGCACGTGAAACAGTAAGCAAATCCATATTGTTTATAGGCATTGGCAAGATTGCCGAAATAACTGCTGATTGTTCCGGTAAGAAGCAGAAAGTGGGTAACTCCCATACAGCATAACAACAGTAATCCAATTTTTACTGTTGTACGGATATAGTGTATTTTTTCCTGCTGTTTCGGACCTTTTATCCACAGCCATACCAGTCCCGCAATCCCTGCGGCAACTGCCAGTACAATCAGAATCATCTGAAAAACATTCAGATAGACCGGAATGACTTTTATGGCATCTTCAATTAGATAAATATCCATTGCCGTAAATGGTGTTTTTCTGGAACAAAGCACCACAAAATTCGTCACTGCCAACAATATCCATACCACACTCACCGTGCAGTATACAAACACTTTTCTGTGAAACAGCAGTACAATTGACATTGTCACCAGAATAATCAGTGTATTATATAAAAACAGAACCGGATTGGTAAAAATCATTACCAATCCGATTAAACTTCTCCTGTTGAAACACTCAACCAGCATATTCAGCAATGCCGAATATACGGCGGCATGTACAATCTCATATTGCCAGCATTTTTGTAAAACTGCCTTTATTCGATTCATATTCCTCACCTGTTATCTGCATTTCATTTTTTTACTCATTTGTCGTTTCATGACGTGACTCACGGATAACTTCCATCAGTTCACGTGCCTTGTCTTTTGCTTTTGAAGATGCATTTCTTGAACCCATCACCATATAGGCAAACTTCTGTGCTGTATCGTCATCATTGCATTTATGCGCCAGCTGTGCAAGCAGGGAGTTGATTGTCACCTCGTCCATATTGCAGATTGGCGGATACTCTTTTAAAAGTGCCTCGGTAAAGCCTTTGTATGCTTTTTCGATATACTCCGCTTCCAGCTTGTTATACTTTGCAATCTGCCCCAGATTGGCTGTATCATCCTGCTGTAATTCTTCTGCTGCTCCTCTGTAAAGCCATGCAAGCTTTAAGCATAAATAAGCCTGTTCACTTCCTCTGGCCGGTTTTGTCATTGCGGTCAGCAATGCCATCTTATACCGTTTAATCGCAATATCATACGTATAATAGTCTGCTGAATCCTCCATTGCCGTATATTTGCTTCCAATCATTTCCTTTAACAGCGCTCTCTGCTTCGGCGTAACGTTGTTAAATTCACGCAGTGTTGATGCATATCCGCACTTCGGGCACAGACATACATCATATTTGATTGTATCAATTCCGGAATACAGCGGTCTTAAATCTGCCTCAGTTCCTAAAAATCTGGCCTTCCCTGTTTTTACCTGCTTTGTCTTAAAATCCGCATCACAGACCGGGCAATTCATGGATTTATCAAATACATAGGTGCTTTCATCTTTTTTATTGCTGCTGTTTTCCATACTAATCCTCATTTCTGAGCGACTTTGTTGCGAAGATGCGATGAGAATTTCGCGCAGGCGATTTCTCATCTGCAATCAGGGATATTTGTTTTTGCTCAGAAACAAATATCCCTGTGAAAAATCAGCACCTCAGTGTGATTTTTCACAATAATCCTCTTTTCTGCAGGCATTTTAATGTCAAAGTAATCGCAAACTGAATTTATTCAATTCTGCGATACAAACAGATTTGTAATGCCTGCGGCACAAATCTGTCGTGCATGGCGGTTTTTCCGCTTAAAGCCAAACCGCCATCGCTAGTTTTTACATGTTATACAAAGAATGAAATCAACAGTGCTACTAAAAATCCTGTTCCGCCAACGAGTGTTTCCATAATGGTCCATGTCTTTAATGTCGTTTTTTCATCAAGTCCGACTAATGAACGTACCAGCCAGAAACCAGAATCGTTAAAGTGTGAGCAGACCGTTGCGCCACCGGCTACTGCTGCGGTAATGCAGGCAAGATAAAGCGGTGAAAGTGTCGCAATTTCCGGCATTGCAGCAATAATGCCTGCTGCCATAGTCATAGCTACGGTAGAAGAACCTACGCAGATTCTTACGAGTGCGGCAACAATAAATGCTACAACTAACGGAAGTGCGGCTGATGAAACGGCATTTCCGATAACATCGCCCAGTCCTGAATACTGAAGCATATATCTTAATACACCGCCGCAGGCTGTTACTAAAAGAATCAGACCTGTCGGCTCTAAAGATTTTGTGAGTATCTTTTCAAGTTCTGCCAGTGTGTAACCGTGTCTTGTTCCAAGGAAATACATCGCAACCAGTGTTGCAATCAGCAGTGCCACAAACGGCTCGCCTAAAAATCCCAGAATGCCTGCCACGGGTGTCAAAAATCCCACTACACCTGCAAGAGAATCTAAAATAATCAGTACCAGCGGAATCAGAATAATGGTTACAACCAGTCCAAAGCTCGGAAGCTTTGATTCATCAATATCTTCCTGCTGCTGAATGTGCTCCGGTACTTCAACCATGTATTTCTTTCCACAGATAGACCCCCATACCGGTCCGGCTACAATCATTGCTACCGTACCACAGGCAATACCAATAAGGATAACCCAGCCAAGGTCAACGCCCAACATCGTTGCAACCAGTACAGGTCCCGGTGTCGGTGGAATAAATGCATGTCCTACGGCAAGTCCTGCCAATAACGGAATAACATAATAAAGTGTGGAACGTTTTGTTCTTTTTGCCAGCGAAAATGCCAGTGGAATCAGAATAATCAGTCCTGCATCAAAGAATACCGGCATTGCAATAACCAGTCCTGTAATACCAAGCGCCCATGCCGCTTTTTTATCACCGAACCTGTTGACCATTGTAACGGCAAGTGTCTGTGCGCCGCCCGACGTTTCAAGAATTGCACCGAACATGCTTCCTAAACCTACTAACAGGGCTATCCCCTTTAATGTGTTACCGATACCGTCATTGACTGCCGTAACAATCTGTGAAAACGGCATTCCTGCAATCAGACCGATTGTAATTGCGCCAATCAGAATTGACAGCATTGCATGAATCTTAAATTTGATAATAAGAACGAGCAGTAAAATCATTCCCACTACCGCCGCGAGAATCAATCTTGTTGTTTGGTCCATAATACCCTCCATTTCCGCGGAAGCCGTATTCCGTAAAACATCATACCTTTTCCGCCTGTTTGAAACTTTCATTTTAATTAGTAATGCATTGCGTTGTGTAAAACAACGAATAACATTCATAAGACGTCTGATGTATTTGTTGATTTTATTCTATATTTTGTTTGTACAAATGTCAATACATCCGATGTATTTATTTTATTTTCGTTTTTTGTACTAAAAAAAGACGGATTAACCGTTGTAATCCGTCTTTTTTTTGTGATTTTTGCACAACTATTCATTTTATAATTCCATATTTTAACATTGCCTGCATAAATTGTCTGATGTATTTTACAAATTTTCCCTCTCGTTTTCCCTGCTGTTTACCAACCGATTTATTGTTTTTATTATTCTTTATTATCGTCTGTTTTATTGCCTGCTTTGCGCTCCTGCATCATTTTCACCAACATCTGCCGGTTATAGGTCAGGTGCATAATCATGGCACATTTTGCGCCGACTGAATCGCCCTGCACAATTGCTTCCGTAACCGCCCTGTGTGTCTGGATTGTTTCTTCCATCAGCTTGTGATAGGTCAGATTGACGAATGTAATAATCGCCGTGTGAATTGTCGGCATCAGTGACTCTACCACACTGTTACCACTTGCCTTTGCAATCGCCGCATGAAATGCCTGATCTTTTTTTGTATGATTTTTTCCGGCACGATAGAAATTCTCCACCTCATCACACAGCCGCACAATTTCTTCTTTATCCTGCTCTGTCGCTTTCTGGGCGGCGAGCGCAGCAATCTCCGGTTCCAGCATTAAGCGGACTTCAAACAGCTCCAGTGCCAGCTTATACTTATCTTCATATTTAGAAAAACCCAGTGGATCATTTTCCAATGTATCTGTTCCGATAACATACGTTCCCGAACCCTGCCGCACCTCTAAAATGCCCTTGGATACCAGACTTTTTACTGTTTCACGGATTGTGCTTCTCCCTACACCGTACATTTCTGCCAGTTCATATTCATTCGGGATTTTTTCCCCAATCGGAACCGGCTTATTTAAAATATCGTCCATTAATGCATCTTCTACCTGTGAAGCCAGCAGTTTTTTATTCATTTTATCAAATCCGTTCATCGTATAACCTGTCCTTTTATTTCTGTTTGCAAATATCTATGTCTGTTTTCTGATATTTATAAGCATACAACCGGCTGCCAATCCATGTCAATATTAGAACTCCAAAAAAGCAGTACAGTTATTATCCGTGGGTGAATCCATCAGATTGCCCCCACTACCTGCCCAATCCGTTCTCTCATATCCAGAAATACTTCCGCAATGTCAGGGTCAAAATCCTGTCCGCTGCCCTTTTCAATAATCTCAAAGCACTGTTCTAACGGCATCGCATCCCTGTAACATCTTTTGGCGGAAACCGCATCAAATACATCTGCTACCGACATAATCCTTGCACATAATGGAATATCCTCTCCGGCCAGCCCCTGCGGATACCCTTTTCCATTCCATTTTTCATGATGATACCTTGCAACCTCATATGCCATTTTTTCATATTCACCGTCACCGATATGTCCAAACGTTTCTTTTATGATTTCTCCGCCTTTTTCCGTATGCGTTCTCATAATGGCAAATTCTTCATCTGTGAGCCTGCCCGGTTTTTGTAAAATAGCATCCGGTATGGCAATCTTTCCAACATCGTGCATTGGCGCGGCTATGGTAAGATTTTCTATGTAATCCTGTGTCAGCTGTTCTTTATACATTCCCCTTTTCTGCAGTTCTTCTGCCAGAAGCTTTACATATGTCGTTGTTCTGCGGATATGCCCTCCTGTACTGCCATCCCTGTTTTCCACCAATGTTGCAAAGCCCATGACCATTTCACGGTTGTGCGCCTGCAGCTTTGTGAACAGCGGATTTTCAACATTCAGATAAGAACCGATAATGACAAATGTCGGCACCAGACAGGATATGAGCGATTCAGGATAAATCATCTGATAAATCGTCACCACATTTGCCGCCGCAATACAGGTCGTCAGCGTAATCAACTTATGATGTCCCATATTTCTCCAGCCTTTTACCAGAAGAATGACCGTTCCCAGCATATAAACAGCGACCATAATAAAACAGGTATACGCAGAAATTCCCATGGAATAATTGGTAATTCTGCCGGAACGGTACTCCAGCTGTGGCATAAACAGAATCACTACTGCAATGCATATTGCCAGCGGCAGTATGATTAATGTCTTTATTTTTCTGCTTTTTGGCACTCCTCTTGTTATATCGTACATATATAAAAATATTACAAATGACAGTGTATCCAGTCCGCACAAAAAGCAGGCATGAAGCACAGCATTGACAAGCCCAGGCACTTTATCAAGATAATTTACGGTATATGCCGTTGCCCCGTCAAATACAATGCTTAGGATTCCCGTAATCAAAAGCAGTTCAAATACCGGCTCTTTCTGCTTTACTTTATATTCATACTTCTCACGGATATAAATAAATGCCACGTAAAGCACGATCAGCATACATCCGATTTGTAACTTAAAATACTGCATCTGTTCTACCTCCTTATTATGGAATCTGCATTCTGTTCCATTACATTTTCCCCAAAATAATCCTCTGCGATTTTTTCAAGCTGTCCCGCAATCTGTGTAAACGGCTGATTCAAATCCAGTGTCCGCACCCAG
>OHHB01000385.1_pt1 | contig 12564 bp, 11 predicted proteins | sample 1567921 | NCBI WGS metagenome assembly OHHB01 (sample SAMEA3879522, study PRJEB24766) | human gut metagenome | biome: human-associated habitat; feature: feces | place: USA | collected 1985/1987
CCCTGAAAAAATGCGGCGTCAAAAAAACGGTCATGCTGACCGGGGATCGTCGCCAGACTGCGCATCAGGTGGCACAGGAGCTTGGCATCGACGAGGTGCACAGCGAGCTTTTGCCCTCTGATAAGGTGGAGCAGGTAGAAGCGCTACTGGAACAGAAGGGGGAAAAGGAAATCCTTGCCTTTGTGGGCGACGGAATCAACGACGCCCCGGTTTTATCCAGGGCAGACATCGGCATTGCGATGGGAGCGCTCGGTTCCGACGCGGCGATCGAGGCGGCGGACGTGGTTTTGATGGACGACGACCCGTTAAAGATCGCGAAAGCGATCCGCATTGCGCGCAAGTGCATGAGAATCGTATATGAAAATATTTATTTTGCGATCGGCGTCAAGCTGCTGTGCCTGCTGCTCGGGGCGTTCGGAATCGCAAATATGTGGCTGGCGATCTTTGCGGACGTGGGCGTTATGGTGATCGCAGTATTGAACGCGGTCCGGGCGCTGTATGTAAAGAAGCTGTAGCGCCAAAAAGAAGAAAATGGAGGAAACGGGATGGAAGAAATGGAATGCTGCGAAGTCAAAGAGGTGCATGAGGAGCTGCTGAAAACGGTGGCGGATCAGATGCCTGTGGAAGAAGAGCTTTATGATCTGGCAGAGCTGTTCAAGGTATTCGGGGATTCCACCCGGATCCGGATCCTGTTTGTTTTGTTCGAGGCGGAGGTATGCGTCTGCGATCTGGCGGAGGCGCTTAACATGACCCAGTCGGCGATCTCGCATCAGCTTCGGATCTTAAAGCAGAGCAAGCTTGTAAAAAGCCGGAGGGAAGGGAAATCGGTTTTTTATTCCCTGGCGGACGGACATGTGCGGGCGATCATCAATCAGGGATTGGAGCATATCGAAGAGGACGGAAGATAAGAACGGGAGCGGCAGAAAAGACAGGAAGCGACAGAAAAGACAGAAAGCGATCGAAAAAGACAGAAAACAATAGAAAACAACAGAAAAGACCGGGGGCAGCGGAAAAATCCGATGCTGTCCGGTCCTTTTAATTTTTCTTTGAAAAAGCCGGTTTGTATAAATTGGCGGCTTTTGGAAACCAAAGTTAGTTCTGGTTTGAGAAAAATGCAACCGCAATGGCTCCGGGGCCGACGTGGGTTCCGATCGCCCCGCCGACCGTCCCGATTTTTAAGCTGTCCGCATGTTCTTCCCAGACTGCGCGGCTGTCGCTGATATATTTTTGCAGAAGGGCGTCGCTTAATCCTGTATAACCAAGAAAGATTGGGCGGGAAAAGTCAACGCCGTGCTCCTGAATTTTCTGGATCAGAAAGTTATTGCCTTGTTTGGAGCCGCGCGCTTTTCCAAGAAGCTGAACCTCGCCGTCTTTTACGGTAACGACAGGCTTAATGGAAAGCAGGCTTCCCGCAATCGCAACGGTTTTGGAGATCCGCCCGCCCTTCTGGAGATATTCCAGCGTGTCGAGAAGACCGAGTACACAGAGCTGTTTTTTCTCCCGTTCGAGAATATCCACAATCGTGTGGATGTTGGCGCCCTGATCCTTTAAGCGGAGCGCATATTCCACGAGCGCTTTTTCCCCGACTGCGACGCTTTCGCTGTCCACGATATAGACGGTTTCCTCAAATTCCCCGGCGGCGATGCAGGCACTTTGCCATGTGCCGGAAAGCTTGGAGGAAATGGTGATGATAAGCGGGATGTCGCCCTTTTCCAAAACGCTGCGGATCGCATTTTCAAAAAGGAAGGGGGAAGGCTGGCTGGTTGTCGGCAGCGTGTCGTTTTCGATGAGCTTTTCGTAAAACTGGCGGTGGGTCAGGTTTACGCCGTCCTGAAATTCTTCGTCGCCAAAACGGATGGTCATGGGCAGGACGGTTAAGTCTGCGCGGTCGGGGTTTACGATGTCGGAACCGGCGTCGGTAATAATGTGTATCTGATTCATGGTATGAAAAATCTCCTTTGAAGAAGGCGGGCAGAAGCTGCGCCACTGGTATTTGTTGACTGGTCAAATATAGCATGAAAATGTTGATATGTCAACAAAAAAAGAATTGTATTTGCGAAGGGAAAGTCGTATAATGTCTGTAACGGATAAAGGAGGGGAAGCGTACATGTGTATCAACAAGAAAAGGAAAAGCGAAGCTTATCTCCATGCAAAGTCAGCAGTCTGCGACGGTTGCATGGAGTAAGAAAGTCGCAGAACGATGCCGGCTTTGCAACTTGATGATCATATCAAGGAGGAAGTCCGCATGAAATATCAAAACGCACAGGCAATTCTTCCGGAGGAATTGGTAAAAGAATTGCAGAATTACGTTCAGGGCACATATATTTATATTCCGGTGGGGCAGGAGAAGCAAAAGCGCTGGGGAGAGGTTTCAGGCTATCGAAAGGAACTGGAACAGCGCAATGAGCAGATGAAACTGGAATATCAAAACGGCGCTGCTATGGAGCAGCTTGCCGAAAAATATTGTTTGTCTTTATATGCTGTCCGCAAAATCATATATCAGAAGTAATAAAAGAGGCTGTGAAAAAATTAGGAAATTATTTTTTCACAGCTCTTTTTTATGTGTCCCTGACACTGTTTATTCTACAAAATGGTTCGGTATCATGTGGTGTATAGATTCCTGCCGAAAAAAGCGGTATGGTTGAGACAGAGAGGAAAGTCGTGAAAACGGAATGGAGGCGGGCATGAGATACAAAGCAGTATTCGGGCATCAGGCAGTTCGGTTATACGTTCTTGCTTGACCACAACAAATCTATTAGAAAGCAAAGGATGGGAAAAAATATGGGAAAATATAAATGGAAATATCCAATCGCTGACATATTAAGGATTGGAATATCAGCGGCTCCGGGATGGTTGATGATTATATGCATATATACGATTATATCAGCATTTATTCCTACGCTGCAAATATTATATGTTGCGGAATTTATTGATCATGTTATTAGCTTTACAGGGGGAAATTCAGACTTTCTTAATGTATTTTTTTATGCAGCTATGGTGGTTTTGTTAATTGCATTTCAATGGATTAGCGGAACTTTGATGAAGCTGGTGTGGATTCGTTTTGAAAATAAGCTAAGGACAACATTAGCGGTAGATATTATCGAAAAAAGAGCGAAATTGGAATATGAATATATTGAAGATGAAGAGACATGGAATCTGTTAGAACGTGTATCTGATCAACCGGAAGTAAAAGTCAGGGAATTTTTTGAAACAATGATTCAATTTTCAGGATTACTTTTTAGAATTGCCGGTATTGTCCTGGTTCTTTCGACGTACATATGGTGGGAAGGGATACTGTTGGTAATCGTATCTGTTCCGTTGATCTGGTTATCAATGAAAAGCGGAAATGCAGAATATGAAACGAAACAGGAGGTTACGGAATGTGACCGCAGATGTGAATACCTGACTGATGTGATTTTGGGGCGGGACGCAGTGCAGGAGAGGACTTTATTTGGATTTGGCAAGTTCATTGACCGGAAGTGGGAAAAGCAATATGATGTGAGCGCAGATATGACATTAAAGGCATACCGCACATGGTATACAAAATTGGAGATGGGGAGCATTTTTACTGCAATGACGCTTGCAATAGCGATTGTCGCTTTATTGCTGCCTACAGTGAAGGGGATCATTACAATTGGTATGTTTATGTCATTGACGAATTCCTGTATTGCCTTAATTGAAAGTATGTCATGGGAATTCAGGGAATATATTGATAAATTTACAGAACTGGTCAATTATATCAGGGAAGTAAAAAATGTGGCATTGCTTCGGGAAAAGGCTGATGCCATAAGTGAAAAAAATGCACAGATGGTTTTAAAAAGCATTGAGTTTGCAGATGTTTCCTTTTCCTATCCGAACAGCTCTAAAAAAGTTTTGGACCATATATCTTTTAAATTGGAAGCAGGCATCCATTATGCCATTGTTGGGAAAAATGGGGAAGGGAAGAGCACGATTATTAAGCTGCTGTCAGGTTTATATTCTGATTATTCCGGAAAAATATTGATCAATGGAAAGGAACTCAGGGAATATAGATTTGCCGATTTAAAGGGGATGTTCTCAATTGTATATCAGGACTTCGGAAAGTATGCCGTTTCAATGAGAGATAACCTGAAATTGGCGGATGCCGGGATATCAGAAGAAAATCTTATCAAAATACTGCAGAGATTTGATTTGGAAAGTGCGGTAAATAAACTTCCGAACGGGATTGATACGCCCCTTGGAAAGATACAGTCTTTCGGAATGGACATGTCTGGCGGCGAATGGCAGCGGCTGGCGTTGTCCAGAGCGTATGCGAATAATGCTCCGGTATATTTATTGGATGAGCCTACTGCGGCGTTGGATCCTATATCAGAGTCTCAGGTGTATGAGGACTTCCAAAAAGCGAGTGATAATAAGACAACAATCTTAATAAGCCATAGATTGGGATCGGTAAAATTAGCGGATCAAATATTGGTATTGGATCATGGAAAAATTGTGGAATCGGGAAGCCATGAGGAACTGATGAAGAATCATCAATTATACTATGAAATGTATGAAAGCCAAAGGAGTTGGTATAGATGAATGATAATGTAAAAAAACAATCAAAATATAATATCTTTACCATTATGTGCAGATTGTATAAAGTAGCATTCAAAGAATGTCCGGTCAGAATGCTTGTATATAGCCTGGTACTGTTTGCAAACGGCGTGATTCAGATTGCAATTACATATGGGACAGAATTATTTTATGACAATGTCAGTCTGGGAGCGAGGGAGAGAACAATAAGTTCAGCAATTATGTTTTCGTTCTTATTTCTGATGGCAGCTATTTTGGTAAGCCATATATTAAACGGATGTGATAATTATCTGGGGACTTCCGTGCATGTTGTCCTTATCGGAAAATTTGAAGAACGTATGCATAAAAAAGTGGTAAAATTAGACCCGCTATTGTTTGAGGATACAAAATTTTTGGACGATATCAATAAGGCATTTCAGGGATCCGGGGTTTCAGGATGTACTTATGTGTTAGAAGCATTTATGGTTATAATGCTTTCTCAGGTTCCGTATATGATATTGATGAGCATTTATTTGTACAAATTAAGTCCTGTTTTAGCATTTTGCATTTTTCTTATTTTTGTACCGGTTGCCATTTCACAGTATATACGGATTCAGGTATTTGAAAAGCTTGAAGATGAAACGGCATCCTGCAGAAGGAAATATGACTATTATACGGAGTGTGTTGCCGGACGGGAATATTTTAAAGAAACCAGAATGCTTGGTGCATATAACTATTTTTCGAGGCTGATCGGGGAAACCATTAAAAAAATAAATGACAAAGCATGGAAATGTTATGGAAAAATGGCAAGGCTGGAAATCCTTATGCGCTTTATTACACTTGCAGGATATGTGGGTGTAATCCTGTTGCTGGTATATTATGTTATAAATGGCAGAATAGGTGTTGGAGCCTTTGCGGCTGTGTTTTCATCAATTGCAGTTATGTTTGACATGATTGAAAGTGCGCTTGGTCAGCAATTGGGAGGAGTTTTTGAAACAATAGGCATGGTAACCAATTATGTCAAATTCCTTGATATGGAAGAAATGCAGGGAGAAGAGGCAGTAGTAGATTACTCAGGGGGAATTCAGCTGCATAATGTTTCGTTTTCCTATAAAGGAAGCGAAAAGATGGCAGTAAAGAATGTCAGCCTGACCGTCAGGAGCGGGGAGACTTTGGCAATCGTTGGAGAGAACGGAGCGGGAAAAAGTACATTGGTAAAGCTTTTGATCGGATTATATAGACCTGATGAAGGAGAAGTATATATTGGGCAGAGCAATACGGGAAATACAAAGATGCAGTGCTATCAGGATAAAATATCGGGAGTTTTTCAAAATTATCAAAAATATAAAATGACGCTGAAAGACAATGTGGTTATCAGTGCATTCGAGGGACAGGAATCAGATAAAGTTAACCGGACGTTGAAAAATGTTGGTATTGATATTAACGGTGAAGAATATCCGGAAGGACTAGATACGATTCTGTCTACAGAATTTGGAGGTACAGATATTTCCGGAGGACAATGGCAGCGGGTTGCAATCGCAAGAGGAATGTACAAAGAACATGAAGTTATCGTTTTAGATGAGCCGACATCTGCAATTGATCCGATTGAAGAATATGCTTTATATAATAAGTTCAAGGAAATGTCAAAAGACAAAACGGCTATACTGGTAACCCATCGAATGGGAAGCTGCAAGATTGCAGACCATATTATTGTAATGGATGAGGGACAGATTATTGAAGAAGGAACACATGAAGATTTGATGAATAAGAATGGGAAATATAAAGAAATGTATGTTGCTCAGGCGCAGTGGTACGCTTAAAAAAGCAAATGAAATTATCTGATAACTATTACGGAAAAGGAACATGGTGGAACTTATTTTACGGGTAAGGAAAAGTAGATTTTGCCGATCCGGATATTGCTGCTTGTATGAAAGCTATGATAAAATAAAGACGGAGGTATTGTAAAGAAGCGGCACAAAAGACAGGAGGGTAAATGGATCAGATCGGGGATCTGGAGAGACGGAAGAAGATTATTTCCAAGCTGAGGATGATAGATGATATTTTCTTCCAGAAAATGTTTGAGGACAGGGCAGCCTGTGAAGAAATCCTGCGGGTTTGCATGGAAGACCCGGCATTGAAAGTATTGGAGGTCGTCCCGCAGAGGGAGCTGAAAAATCTGCAGGGACGGTCGGTAAAGCTGGACGCATACTGCAGGCTTGGAGACGGAAGGCTTGTGGATGTCGAGGTACAGCGCGCCGATAACGACGATCATTTCCGGAGGGTAAGATACAACGGGGCGTGTCTTACGGTAAACGTCACGGAGCGGGGGAAAAAATTCCGGGAAGTCCCGGATGTGTGCGTGATCTATATCACGGAATTTGATGTATTTAATGGAGGACATACCATGTATCATGTCAATAAGGTCGTGCAGGAAACCGGAGAGATGATACAGGACGGACAGCAGGAAATCTATTTAAACGCCAAGGTAGACGACGGAACGATACAGGCGGCGCTGATGAAAAATTTTATGCGGGAAGAGGTTGCAGATGAACGCTTCCCGGAGGTAAGCAGACGGTTTTATGCACTAAAGCATGACAAGGAGGAGGTGACTCATATGTGCAAAGAACTGCAGGAATATTATGCGGAAGGGCAGCAGGAGGGACGGCAGGAAGGTAGGATGGAAGAAAAAAAGGAGAACGCCCTTGAGCTGTACCGGATGGGGATGCCGATTGAGCAGATCGCAAAGGTCGTAAAAATGTCGGCAAAGGTTGTGAGTCAGTGGTTGAAGCCTCAGGCGATACGATAGGGGAAGAAAGAGAGGAAATTATGGGGAGGATTACAAAAAAATTGACAGCTGCCGTTATGGCAGCTGCGCTGCTTTTTTCAGGCTGCGGAAAAGAGGCTCAGGTTTTTCAGAAGGTGGAAGATATGATGCTGTTTGGGAGCAGTCCAAAGGAAGCAGGGGAGCTGTTGGGAGCAGATTTTTCGGAAGCGGAGCTCGTGCCGTCGGAGGATTCTGAAAATTTGAAGGTCTATAAGCTTCCCGGTACGTGGCAGATCGGGGAATGGGAGGCGCAGGCTTCGATGCATTTCCTGACAGATCAGACTCCAAAGGGTATTCCCTTGGGGCTTGAAATGATTTCCCTGGAATTTGAAAAGGAAGCCGATCTGCAGAAGCTGTGGGAATACATTGCCTCCGGATGGAAGCTGGAAGGCTCTCCGGACTGGGACAAGGATGAAAAGGGAAAGGTTCAGGAATTTTCATGGATGTCAGAAGTTTTGGATGCAGAGGAAGCAGCGCTGCTTGAAAGAATATCAGAGGAGACTTTCGGACATCCGATGTATGCCATGCCATATCTTTACATGGAAGGGCGTATCCGCAAAGACGGCTCAGTTTTCCTGTATGTGTTCAGCGCAAGCGGGGCATTGAAGCATCATGAAAAAGATTATACGGTCGGGTAAAAAAGAAGAGCAAGACAGAATAAAGACTGCATTTCCGTAAAAATCAGATTGAAATTTCGTACAACATACAGTAAAATATTCTTGTAAAAGAATATCCCCTATCCATTGATGGGAGAGGACAAAGGAGGGACTGTTTTATGAAGAGGCGAGTGTTTTTCCCTGTTTTACTGATGGTGCTGACAGTTGCGCTTGCAGCCTGCGGAACGAAAGAGAAAGAATTATTTCCGCTGGAAGAGCTGCGGAATGAAGACGGAGGCTTCCAGTATAAGGATATTCCGTTTGGAAGCTCCAGCGAAGAGGTTCTTTCACAGATCCCTGCAGAGTTTGAAAAAATGGAGGCGGAAGATTCTTTGGCAGTGAGCTATTATACGAAAGAAACATTAGAGTTTTACGGAAGCAGCGCAAGCCTTTGGGTAAACTTTGATGATGATAAGCTGGAATCCGTGAGCGTCCAGATTGACTTAAAGGATAATGAGGAAGCGTTTCAGAAAATACTGGACGAGCTGACCGGGCTTTACGGAGAAGCGGATGAGGTCAGAAGCGGGGAAAATGACATGTTTACATCTGAGATTTACCTGTGGGGAAAGGACACAGACAGCAGCCGCTTACAAGCGGATCTGATTCAGACCGGATCGGGCATTGGCGCGAACGTCGCAGTTTTTGCACTGGAATAGGATTTAGGGGGGCTCGCATCACTCCGGTGCGGGCTCTTTTTCTGAACCGCGAATTGAAAAACCCGTCCGGATATGCTAGAATTGAAAAGAAGTAAGATCTGAAACAGACAGAGGCGCCAAACGCCCGTAAATACAGGAGGTTTTGAAGGATGGAACAGTACAAGCAGGAGTTTATTGAATTTATGGTGGACAGCGATGTCCTGAAATTCGGCGATTTTACATTAAAGAGCGGACGCAAATCCCCGTTTTTCATGAATGCGGGCGCCTATGTGACCGGAACGCAGCTGCGCCGTCTGGGCGAATATTATGCGAAAGCGATCCACGATAACTACGGTCTGGATTTTGACGTGCTGTTCGGGCCTGCGTACAAGGGAATCCCGCTGACCGTTGCGACGACGATGGCGATCAGCGAGCTTTACGGCAAGGACATCCGTTACTGCTCTAACCGCAAGGAGGTAAAGGATCACGGAGATACGGGCATCCTTCTGGGCAGCAAGTTAAAGGACGGCGACCGCGTGGTGATCATCGAGGATGTAACGACCTCCGGCAAGTCCATCGAAGAGACATTCCCGATCTTAAAGGCACAGGCAGATGTGGAGATCGTCGGTCTGATGGTTTCCTTAAACCGTATGGAGAAGGGGCTGTCCTCCGACAAGAGCGCGCTGTGTGAGATCAAGGAGAAATACGGCTTCGATGCAAACGCGATCGTGAGCATGGCGGAAGTAACGGAATATCTGTATAACCGCCCTTACAAGGGGAAGGTTTATATTGACGATGCGTTAAAGAGCGCAATCGACGCTTATTATGAGCAGTACGGCGCAAAGGCGTGAGCCGGACGGGAGATTTTTAAATGGAAGAAAAAATCTATAAGCTGATGGGCGGAAGCGGCGCGCTAAATATTGCGGTCGGCGTTGTGACGGCGGTATGCGGCATTGCAAGCGGCGTGCTTTTGATCGTAAACGGCGCAAGGCTTCTTGCGCGCAGGCGGAAGCTGATCTTTTAAAAACAGGCGGGAAGGAAAGTGGCGTGCGCAGAAAATTTATTTTTACCGATAAAAAAGAATCAAAAAAGGGTATGTTTTCTGCCGCGTTGGGCGCGATGTCGTTTGTTTCCCTGATCCTGACCGTGTATTTTACATGGCAGAATCAGGGGACGGCATATGTCCGCTACGGCGTGGTGGCGCTTTTATGCCTGATTTTTTCGATTGCAGGGCTGGTAAGCGGTATTATGGCGAGAACGGAAGAGGATAAATTTTATCTGTTTGCGTGGATCGGCATTGTTTTGAATGCTTTGACGCTTGCCGGGATCGGATTTATTGTATATGCAGGAGTGTATGGACTATGACTGTGATGGAAGAGCGTTTTGAACTTGCTGCAGAGCGGGTAAAGCAGGTTTCGAGGGAACACGAAACGGCGGAACCGTTCCGCAGTTTTTTTGCAGAAACGGCAGATTATGTAGCTGTTATGATCGAGGAATACCGCTGGATCGCAGGGGGCGGGTTGCAAAGGGCAGATCTTCAGGAGCTGGAACGGCATAACGAGATCTGCCACATTGACCTTCTGGGGCGCAATTATGAGACGAGCTGGGCGAATCCGGCGTGGGCAGTAAAGCAGCTCGGAGAAAAATTCGGGCAGCTTCTCTGCGCGGTAAGCGCGGAGCTGCACAGCCTTACGGCTTTTGTATACGAACAGGATCTGGAGGCACTGACGATCCGGATCGAGCTGTTTCTGGAAATTTACTGCGCCTTTGTGGATGCAGCGCAGGAAAAGGCAGAGCCGGATTATGAGCAGATCCGTGAGATCTTTTACTGGTTTGCCAGCGACTATGCGGAGCTGACGGCAGAACATGCGGTGGCAGGCAGCGTGGACTGGGAAAAGGATTTTGCAAAAAAAATTGTAATGGAAAGCGACATTTCCGACATCCGGTATCTGTTTTATTACGGCGAGTATATCGCGGACGACCAGTGGAAGCTGGCGGAATATCTGAATGGGCTTCCGGAGGAAAAGATTCAGAAGATTGCGGATACTTATACCGAGGGTTATAAAAAAGGTTTTGAACTTGCAAAAAAGAATATTAAATGCAAGAAATCCGTCAATATCCGTTATCCGCTGGGCTTTGAGCGGGTAGTGCGCGCGGCGGTTGAAAATTTTGCCAAAATGGGGCTGGAGCCGGTTATTTTCCGCGCGCCCGCGAGTTTTTTAGAGGGACGGAGGGTGTATAAATCCGGATATTTCGGCGCGCCGGTAAACCGTCAGTTCGATTATGACCATGAAAATGACAAGGCGCTGTATTTTGACAAAAAATATGTGACGCGGATGCTGGAATGCCGGAAGGCAGCGTGGGAAGAATACAAGGACAAGGCGGCGCTGCACGCGGGCCCGGCGGTGATCGAATCGTTTGGGGAGCAGCCCTTTGAGCCGGAGAACAAGGCAGAGAGGCTGGAGCTTTCCAAAGAGCAGCAGAAGCTTTCTGTGGAATACCAGAGCCAGGCGGGGGCGATGACGAACGAATACATCGACCCGGAGGAGAGAAGCTTTACGATCATCGCGTTTCCCGTGCCTCAGATCGGAGAGGATTTTGAAGCGATTTTTGACAAGATTCTTGAGATCAACACGCTGGACTACAAAACCTATGAGACGATCCAGCAGCGCATCATCGACGCGCTGGACGAGGCGGAGTGGGTGCGGATCAAAGGCAGGAACGGAAACCGCACGGATATGAAGGTAATGCTCCATCCGCTGTCGGATCCTGCAAAGGAGACGAATTTTGAAAACTGCGTGGCAGACGTAAATATTCCGGTCGGGGAAGTTTTCACATCGCCGCAGCTGGCAGGCACAGAGGGCGTGCTGCATGTGACGCAGGTTTATTTAAACGGGATGCAGTACAACGATTTGGAGCTGCATTTTGAGGAAGGGCGCATCAGCAGCTATGACTGCAGGAACTTCCCGACCGAAGAGGAAAACAGGAAGCTTTTGCAGGACAACGTGCTGTTCCACCACGATACGCTGCCGCTGGGCGAATTTGCGATTGGCACGAACACGACCGCCTATATGGCGGCGCGCCGTTTTGACATTAACGACAAGCTGCCAATCCTGATCGCGGAAAAAACCGGGCCGCACTTTGCGGTGGGCGATACCTGCTACAGCCACGAGGAGGACCGGATGACGTACAATCCGGACGGCAAGGCGATCATTGCGCGGGAAAACGAGGTTTCCGCCCTGCGCCATACGGATCTGTCCAAAGCGTATTTAAACTGCCATACGGACATTACGATCCCTTACGACGAGCTGGGCGAGGTCAGCGCAGTGCACGCGGACGGAAGCGTGACCGAGATCATCAGGGACGGGTTTTTCGTGCTGAAAGGGACGGAAGAGCTGAATGTGCCTCTGTATGGGGGCTGAAAAAACATCATAGCCGGAATAAGCGGCTGCCGCCGGAGGGGATGACCTTTCGGCGGCAGTTTTTTCTTCGCTGGGAAAGTGTCTTTCCTGCCGAAGAGTCAAAATACGATGATGCGCACGCTTTATCCTCGTAAAAACTCATAGAATATTAAGAAAATCTTGCGGAGCGTCCGGATGTCAGGCTGCGTCTTTCATGGTATAATGAGGATGAAATCAGTGATCGGAGCAAAAAAGAAAGGGAGGGCAGGACGATGGCGGGAAGCATAAAAAAGATACTGGCGGTATTGCTGGCGGCAGCGCTGCTTGCAGGCTGCGGGGAAGGCGCGGGAATTTCGGAGACGGAATCCCGGACGGCAGGAACGCAGGATTCCGGCAGGAAAGAGCAGGAAGGGATACAGAAAGAGCAGGAGGAGGCACAAAAAGAGTCACAGGAGACACAGGACGCCGGAAAGGAGCCGGGAGACGCAGGCGGCGCGGGCTGGCTCTATGCGGGG
>OHHB01000391.1_pt1 | contig 12359 bp, 7 predicted proteins | sample 1567921 | NCBI WGS metagenome assembly OHHB01 (sample SAMEA3879522, study PRJEB24766) | human gut metagenome | biome: human-associated habitat; feature: feces | place: USA | collected 1985/1987
GATCTATTCCGTCACTACAATCTTGTGTAGTTGCGTGGAGCCAATAGCTTGTTTCACCGTGTCCGTGTCGGCATAGCGGTTGGCCTGGGCGATGGCTTCCTGACGCAATTCCTCCACACGGTTTTCAGAATCGCGATATTTGGCGTACTTCAACTCAACGATGTAGCTGTGCTTCATGTCAGAATATATGTCCAACATGGGACAGAGGAAAATATCGACGTAACCCGCTTGTGTATCTTGCTCGGAGATAGGACGGTAGAAGCGGTTTTGCGCAGTCATGGCCAAGGTGAAGCCGTGAACGAAGAATTCGCCCTTTTGCTTGTCACGCTGGGATGCATAACGTTTCAGGCAGTCGGCAATGTAACCGAAATAGGCTTGCCAATTGCCATCATAGGCGAGCTGACTTGAAAGTTCGCTCTTTTCGTAGCTGCTGAAATTTAAGTCTGCGTCGTTGTAGGTATTCAGCAAATAAGTGTAGAGCTGCTCTTGAACCACCAGGTTCGGAATGGTCAGTTTGGTCTTGCCTTTATCTATTCCGCTAATGGTCAGCATTCCGAAATAGTAGAGCAGGCTTATAAAATTGTCCGGATTGGTGATGTTGACGGCAGGGAAACCTTTCTTCAGTTCACCAGTGATATAACCTTGACTCACTAAAGTTTGAATGACGGAAGCATCGTGTGCAAACTCCTTATCCTTTCGAATGAGCATACGCAGCTTTTCATAGTCGATACGTATATTATCTTCTATCATTTCTCGTGGTGCTTTGCCGTTATCTATGTAATTCTTCACGAAGTAGAGCACCATGTTGGAGTTGTACATGGTAGTTTCACCGTAACAATCTTGTGCGAAGCAATAATTGTCGTACCACGGTTTCATTATTTCAATTAGTTCGTCAACAGTATGGCGGAAAGGGCTGTTCGTTGAATAATAAGTCAGCATTTCGCGCACTTCTTCTTCGGTGAACCCCATCATTTGGTTAAATTGAGGGGTAAGTGAGTAGTTTGTGCCGATGTTGAAGCCACTCGTCAGGTCATCCATCGTTACGGGGCTTACGCCGGTGATGAAACAACGTTCTATGCTGGAATAAGTTCCTGCCTTCACTTTATTGAAGAAAGCACGCAGATAACCTTCACCATGCGTTTCGTCAGTGTAGCGGTGCAAGCTTTCGGCATCGGAAAGGATGGCGTTGGTGAAGTGGTCGTATTCGTCGATGAAGAGATACATTTTCTGTCCGGCACGTTCGCAGGCTTGATAGAGGTAGTCCAACTGCTCTACGGCCCCATTCACTTGGCGTAGTTCTTCCAGAGTCTCCGGTGGCAGAAGGTCGGCATATATCTTGCAGAAGTTCATGAAAGTAATGCTGCAATGTGCATCCAGTCCTTTTCGATAATCGTTCAGTTTGCCGGTGATGCCTGAAAAGTTAAGGTAAAGCACCAGATAGCTGTTGCGGTTTGCTGTGGGATGCTTCCCGATGTAGAGGTCGCCGAATAAGTCGTTGAACTTATCGCGGGTACGCACATCGTAGTAGTGTTGCAGTACGTTCAGCGTGAGGCTTTTGCCGAAGCGGCGGGGACGGATGAAGAAAAAGAACCGGTCTGCCTGCTCTATCATAGGAATGAAGCGGGTTTTGTCTACATAATAATAGTCTTCGCGGCGGATGACTGCGAAGTTCATCATACCGTAAGGCAAACGCTTTCTGTTGGGTACTATATATTCCATTGGATCCATCTTCTGTCCTCCTGCTGATTTCTTATTTAACAACTTGCTTCCTTATTTAACAACTTGCTTCTTTAGCGTTAACGACACAAAGATAGTAAAAGTTCTTGTTGGGTACGAGGCATCCTCAAAAAAGTATTGGAAAAACTCATTCACACTAAGAATTGCAGCCTTGGCAAAACTATTCTGAAACAGCAGTGAAGGGGCGGAAATAATTCTCGGGGTTAGCTTGTATTTACTGAAAGATACTGTATTTTTGTGCAGAACTAAAAAAACAGATTATGTTGGACATTATTTTGATCGTAATTAGTGCCCTTTGTATGATAGCCGGGTTAGCAGGTTGTATTCTGCCGTTTCTTCCCGGTCCGCCTATTGCTTATGTGGGGTTGGTTATTCTGCACTTCACGGATAAGGTACAATATTCTACGACACAATTAATCGTATGGTTATTGATTGTAGCTGTTTTGCAGGTACTGGATTATTTCACTCCGATGCTGGGAAGTAAATATAGTGGCGGTAGTAAATGGGGGAATTGGGGATGTATCATAGGAACTCTTGTCGGTCTTCTTTTCTTGCCTTGGGGCATTATTCTCGGTCCGTTTCTAGGGGCGGTGATTGGTGAACTATTAGGAAATAAAGAGTTCTCGCAGGCACTTAAATCAGGTGTGGGCTCTTTACTCGGATTTATATTCGGAACTTTACTGAAGTTTGTTGTCTGCGGTTATTTTTGCTATCAATTTATCATAGGTTTTATTCGGTAACCTATTTGATGTTGTAAAACATTCCTAAGAATAACCTATCTATTGCCTTTACATAGAGTACTAAATCGATGTGTGTTCGTCTTTATTGAAGTAGCACATTGAGGTAGTACCATGAAAAAGACTTTTACTTATCTTTCTTTTATCATTTTCTTGGGGTGGTTTCCCTCGCTTTTTGCGGGAGAAATTTATGTATCCCTGCAGGGGAATGATAAGAATCCCGGGACAAAGGAAGCCCCGTTTAATACATTAAATCGGGCAATCAAGCAGGCTCGTGAATGGCGTAGACTGAATCGGCCGGAAGTAGCCGGAGGAATTTATATTCGTTTGGAAGAGGGTGTTTATGCCCAGCGCAATTCTCTGTTTCTTCGTCCGGAAGATAGTGGGACACCCGATTCTCCAACAGTGATTTGTGCAGTAGATGGTGCTCATCCTGTGATTAGTGGTGGAGTTGCTGTTACGGGGTGGAAGCGTGGATGTAATCATCCGGCAGTTCCTGAAAAGCTAAAGCAGAAGATATGGTCGGCAGAGGCTCCCCTAATAGGAAACAGAAGAGTAGAAACCCGGCAAATGTGGGTGAACGGTCATAAAGTTCAAAGAGCTGCGCAATTTCCTGACGGAGGATTGGAACGAATGATTGACTTCAATCCGGAAGAGCAGACAATTACGATCCCCGTTTCTCAAAGTGTAAATTCGGAAAGACTTCAAAATGCCGGTCAACTGGAAATGATTGTCCATCAACGTTGGGCGATTGCTATTTTGCGCGTGAAAAGTATAGACGTGAAAGACGGACAAGCTGTAGTTCGCTTCCATGAACCTGAAAGTCACCTGGAGTTTGCGCATCCCTGGCCGCAACCCGTCATCGGAGGAGAGAAAGGAAATTCTTCCTTCTGCCTGACCAATGCACTGGAATTGCTGGACCAACCCGGTGAATGGTTCCAGGAATATCCTTCCGGCACGATTTACTATTATCCGCAGGCGAGCGAAAATATGGAAACAGCTGAAGTGATTATCCCTACCTTGGAAACTTTAGTGACCATAGACGGTACATTGTCTCGTCCGGTAAAACATATACAATTTAACGGAATTACTTTTGCGCATACCTCCTGGATGCGTCCTTCTTATCAGGGACACGTCACCTTGCAAGGGGGATTTCCTTTATTGGATGCCTATAAACTACAGGAACCGGGGCTTCCGGAAAAAGCGGAACTGGAGAACCAAGCCTGGATCACCCGTCCCGAAACGGCAATACGTGTAAGAGGTGCCGAGCATATTGATTTCAAGCATTGCACCTTCCGTCATTTATCGTCCACCGGACTGGATTATGAATGGGCCGTTACAGCATCGAGCGTCGAAGATTGTCAATTTACGGATATTGGAGGAACGGCTTTACTGGTCGGTGCATTTCCGGACGGAGGATTGGAGACGCACATTCCTTTTATTCCTGCTGACGTACGGGAATTATGTTCCCATATTACTATCAGAAACAATTTCATCAGTAATGTGACTAATGAAGACTGGGGATGTGTAGGTATCGGCGCCGGATATGTCAGAAACATGGATATTTCTCATAATGAAGTCTGCCATCTGAACTATTCAGGGATTTGTGTAGGCTGGGGATGGACATCGCTGGAGAGCGGAATGTGCAACAACCGGATAGAAGCAAACTATATACATCACTTTGCCCGTCGGCTATACGATGCAGGCGGCCTGTATACTCTTTCCAACCAGCCGGGTTCCGTCATGCGAAATAACCGGATCGAACATTTAATCGAAGCCCCCTACGCTACGAATGACCGTGCTTTTTATATCTATCTGGATGAAGCTACGGACGGATATACAATGGAAAACAACTGGTGTCCCGCTGAACGTTTTGATTCGAACCGCCCCGGGAAAAAGAACGTGTGGAAGAATAACGGGCCTCAAGTGGCGGACAGTATTAAGTATAAAGCCGGAAGAATAAAGCAAGATTGAAACAAATCAATGGATTAACATAGTCATCAATGTACTAGCAATCAATAAACTAGTGTAATAATCATTAGAACTAGACTAGTATGGTAATCATTCAAACTAATATGATAATTATAGTAATCAATAAACGATATTTAATCAATAAAATAGATGAAACCAACGAACTACCACTTATTTGATTTCCTTGATTTCGATACCGAGTTATCAAGGAATGAGTCGCTTTGGAAAGCATACAAGCCAACGGTTGTTTATGAAAAGGAAGGAGATATTTACGTAACAGTTCCCTTTCAGAAGCAAAAGCTGGCTAACGATATGATGGTGGATACCGATGTTCCCCAGGAGGAATATACGTTAATCATCCGTCAGTATAACATCGGCATCACCCGTCTGTTTCTTGGCTTCGGCGATTATGTACTGACAGATGAGTCGGAAATGCTGCAATTCAGTGACCGGATTCAGAAAGTGCCCCTGTTTATAAAAGAACAAAAAGGAAAATGGATTCTTTCGACGGAAGACGGAACGAAGCGTGCCGTTATCAATGTGGAAGAGCCTCTATTAGACCGATGGAGCGAATTGCTTCCCGACCCTCAAGAAACGCTTGACATCACTTTATACCCTGACGGAAAACGTGAAATCCGCTTGTCAGCTTACGATCATTTTTCGCCTCCCCGCTACGATGCGCTACCTGTTGCCTTTTGCAAACGCGACGGTCGGAAAGAACGTGCAACGCTTTCTTTTGAATGTAAGCCCGATGAATGTTTTGCCGGAACCGGAGAACGTTTCTTTAAAATGGACTTAAGCGGACAGACTTTCTTCCTGAAAAACCAAGATGGGCAAGGAGTCAATAATCGGCGTACTTATAAGAATATCCCCTTCTATCTATCCAGCCGCATGTATGGAACATTCTACCATACATGTGCTCATAGCAAGCTCTCGCTGGCCGGACATTCCACCCGTTCCGTCCAGTTTCTAAGCGACCAGGCATTGTTGGATGTATTTGTAATAGGCGGTGATACGATGGAAGATATTCTTCGCGGTTATCGTGACCTGACCGGCTATCCGTCTATGCCGCCTCTTTGGAGTTTTGGCGTTTGGATGAGCCGTATGACTTATTTCAGTGCCGATGAAGTAGACGAAATATGCGACCGCATGCGTGCCGAACACTATCCCTGTGATGTCATTCATCTGGATACGGGCTGGTTCCGTACCGATTGGCTCTGCGAATGGAAATTCAATGAAGAACGGTTTCCCGATCCGAAAGGATTCATCGGGCGGTTGAAAAAGAACGGCTATCGTGTCTCTTTATGGCAACTTCCATACGTTGCGGAAAATGCAGAGCAGATTGATGAAGCCAGAGCCAATGATTATATAGCCCCATTGACCAAACAACAAGCGACCGATGGTTCCAACTTCTCCGCCCTGGATTATGCCGGAACAATCGACTTTACTTATCCGAAAGCAACCGAATGGTACAAAGGACTATTGAAACAACTCCTGGATATGGGAGTAACCTGTATCAAAACCGATTTCGGTGAAAACATTCACATGGACGCCCTCTATAAAGGCATGAAGCCGGAATTGTTGAACAACCTGTATGCCCTGCTTTATCAAAAGGCCGCTTACGAAATTACGAAAGAAGTGACAGGTGACGGCATTGTCTGGGCACGTTCCGCATGGGCGGGATGCCAGCGTTATCCTTTGCATTGGGGAGGCGATTCATGTAGCTCTTGGGATGGAATGGCAGGTTCTCTGAAAGGCGGTCTGCATTTCGGTCTGTCGGGATTTGCTTTTTGGAGCCATGATGTTCCCGGCTTCCATACATTGCCCAATTTTATGAACTCGGTAGTAGCAGATGATGTGTACATGCGTTGGACTCAATTCGGCGTATTCACATCGCATATCCGTTATCACGGAACCAATAAGCGTGAACCCTGGCACTATCCGGCCATAGCTCCGTTGGTGAAAAAGTGGTGGAAATTGCGTTATTCGCTCATTCCATACATCATAGAACAAAGTAAACTAGCCATAGAAAGCGGCTATCCGCTCTTGCAGGCACTCATTCTGCATCATCCGGAAGATAAACTTTGTTGGCATGTGGATGATGAATACTATTTCGGCAATGATTTCCTGGTAGCTCCGGTGATGAACAGCGAGAACCGTCGGGATATCTATCTTCCCGAAGGAAAATGGGTAAACTTCTTTACGGGAGAACGTCTGGAAGGAGCATGCTGGCTGAAAGACGTATACGTTCCATTGGAAGAAATGCCCGTATATGTGCGTGCAAATGCCGTGATCCCCATCTATCCGGAAGACGTGGACTGTACGGATGAAATGGATTTAAGCAAGAGCATGGCTTTACGCATAGATAATGATTATAAAGGATTTTGGACTATGATAGATTGTGGTAGAAAATTAATTAATTTAGTATAGTATGAAAACATGGAAAAGTAATTTAGAAGAAACAAAACAACGTTATATAAATTGGTGGAACCATAAAGGAATCATTCTCAATATGTGGGAACACTTCCAGGAAGGAGTGCAACCACATACAGAGATAGTACCTCCCGCGCCGGCAAAAGATTTGTCGCAAAAATGGTTCGACCCTCAATGGAGGGCTGAATATCTGGACTGGTACGTAGCGCACAGCAGTCTGAAAGCCGATATTCTTCCGGTTGCGAATACCCAACTGGGTCCCGGTTCTCTAGCCGCCATTTTAGGCGGAGTGTTTGAAGGCGGGGAAGACACCATTTGGATTCATCCCAACCCGGATTTCACCGATGAAATAGTCTTTAACCCCGAACACCCGAACTGGATTCTTCATAAAGAACTCCTGAAAGCCTGCAAAGCGAAAGCCAACGGACACTACTTTGTCGGTATGCCCGATCTGATGGAAGGACTGGATGTCCTGGCCGCACTGAAAGGAACGGATAGGGTATTATTGGACACAGTGATGCAGCCCGAAATCCTGGAACAACAGATGCAGCAAATCAACGACATCTACTTCAAAGTATTTGATGAACTATACGACATCATCCGTGAAGGCGACGAGATGGCTTTCTGTTATTTCTCGTCCTGGGCTCCCGGAAAGATGAGTAAACTGCAAAGTGATATTTCGACCATGATTAGTCAGGATGATTATCGCCGGTTTGTGCAACCTTTTATTCGTGAACAATGTCAGAAGATTGATTATACCCTTTATCATCTGGATGGAGTGGGAGCTATGCATCACCTGCCTGCCTTGCTTGAAATTGAAGAATTGAATGCGATTCAATGGACTCCCGGAGTGGGCGAACCACAAGGAGGATCTCCCAAATGGTACGATCTGTATAAGAAGATTCTGGCAGGCGGAAAGAGCGTGATGGCTTGCTGGGTGACATTAGACGAACTAAAACCCCTATTGGATCATATCGGCGCGGACGGTGTACATTTGGAAATGGATTTCCATAACGAAAAGGAAGTGGAACAGGCCATGCGGATTGTTGAAGAATATACCGGTTCTTCTACCGCTGTAAATACCAATGAACATCAACAGGATGCCGACTTGGCAACTACCGGACAGGAACGTATTTGTATACGGGAAGAACAACACCAGCAAGAGGATAAACTGAAACCTCTGTATGAAGCCATTGTTGCCGGGAAACTGGAACCTGCGGTTGAAATCACCCGGCAAGCCATTGCGGAAGGAATAGCACCCCAAATGATTATCAATAATTATATGATTAAAGCAATGGGCGAAGTGGGACAACGTTTCCAGGATGGAAAGGCTTTTGTTCCCCAACTGTTGATGGCAGGACGTGCCATGAAAGGGGCTTTGGAGCTACTGAAACCTTTATTGGCAGGAAGTGCTTCCACTACAATCGGTAAGATTGTCATCGGTACAGTGAAAGGAGATCTCCATGATATTGGTAAAAACCTGGTGGCTTCCATGCTGGAGGGGTGCGGCTTTGAAGTCATAAATATTGGTATTGATGTGACTTGTGACAAGTTTGTGGAAGCTGTGAAGGAAAACCATGCTGACATCTTGTGCATGAGCGCATTGTTGACTACTACCATGACGTATATGAAAGAGGTTATTCAGGCATTGGAAGAGGCCGGTATTCGTAATCAGGTGAAAGTGATGATTGGCGGAGCACCCGTCAGTCAGGGGTTTGCTGACGAAATCGGTGCGGACGGATATAGTGATAATGCGAATACAGCCGTAGCAGTTGCCAAAGAACTGATTGGAAATAAAAAATAGAATAAAAAGGCACGGATTACACGGATCAACACGGCTCTTAATTACATAGCCTATTAAAACTGTGAAATCCATGTAATCCTTGCCTAAAGAAAATCAGATTTAAACTTACGTTACTTATTTAATACTTGAATTATGCATGTGAAATTCTTAGAGACATTAGATTGGAGTATTCTGATTGCTTACTTCCTTATTTTGATAACTATTGGTATATGGGCAAGTTCTAAACGAAAAAAGGGGAGTAGTCTTTTCCTTGCGGAGAATTCGTTGAGATGGTATCATATCGGCTTCTCCATGTGGGGGACGAATGTCGGACCTTCCATGTTGATAGCTTCCGCAAGTGCCGGATTTACTACTGGTATTGTTTCGGGGAATTATGCTTGGTATGCATTTGTCTTTATATGTCTGCTTGCTTTTGTCTTTGCTCCCCGATATTTGGGTAGTCGCATCACGACATTGCCCGAATTTATGGGAAAACGTTTCGGACAATCTACCCGTAACATCCTTGCCTGGTATACCATTATTACCATTCTTATTTCATGGCTTGCATTGACTTTATTTGCCGGTGGAGTCCTGATCCGTCAGGTCTTCGATATTCCTATGTGGCAATCGGCATTGCTGTTACTTGTCATCTCCGCTTTCTTCACGATACTCGGCGGACTGAAAGCTGTGGCCTACACGAATGTATATCAAATGATACTGTTGATTGTAGTATCAGCCACACTGGCTATCATGGGAATCTATAAAGTGGGTGGTGTAGGAGCACTGGTGGATGCCGTTCCGGCGGATTACTGGAATCTTTTCCGTTCGAATGATGACCCGGCTTTTCCTTGGCTACCTATTATCCTAGGTTATCCTATTATGGGAGTTTGGTTTTGGTGTACGGATCAGTCGATGGTGCAACCGGTTCTTGCTGCCAAGAATCTCAAAGAAGGACAGATGGGAACCAACTTTACCGGATGGTTGAAAATATTAGATGTACCTCTTTACATTCTTCCCGGCATTATCTGCCTCGCTTTATTCCCACAATTGGAGAATCCCGATGAGGCTTATATGACAATGGTGACTCATTTGTTCCCGACAGGAATGGTTGGCTTGGTATTGGCTGTATTGACAGCAGCATTGGTAAGTACTGTCGGCTCTGCATTGAATGCATTGAGTACGGTATTCACGATGGATATCTATGTGAAGAAAATCCGACCGCAGGCCAAGCAGAGAGAGATTATCAGAGTGGGACAAGTGGTTACGGTAGTCGGTGCACTGATCTCTGTGATAATAACCATAGCGGTCGACAGCATCAAGGGACTGAATCTATTTAATGTTTTCCAGTCTGTATTGGGATTTATAGCTCCTCCGATGGCAGCCGTGTTCCTCTTTGGCGTGTTCTGGAAACGCACCACTACGCTGGCTGCTAATATGGCTCTGACATTGGGAACTGTGTTCAGTATCGGAGTGGGAATTTTGTATTTATGGGTATTTCCGGCCGAACAATATAATGCGTGGCCTCATTTTATGCTGCTTTCTTTCTATTTATTCGTTATCATCGGAATAGGCATGATAGTAGTCAGCCTGTGGGATAAGTCTCCGCAACTGGGAACCTTGAATATGGAAAAGATAGAGGACAAACCTGCACGAATTGTTCTTATCATGTGGGGACTGCTTATTGTAACCATGATTGGACTTTACATCTTCTTCAATGGTCACTAGTTTTTATTCACCACAGAGGGCACAGGGGCTTTTATTATTAGATAATAATCTCTGTGCCCTCTGCGTCCTCTGTGGTGAAACTATTTTCTACGGAAACAATTTTCGAATGTACATAGTCCGCAAGTATATTCCAGCTTACGGACATGAGAACCCACTCCAATAATACCACTTACAGATTTGATGGGAATCATCAGACTGGAATCAGTCAACTGAATACCACAAGGCGAAGCAACCGGAAATAAGGAGAATAGTTTTTGTTGTTCCGATACGTGCCATCCGCAATAACCGGGGCTGTACCTATTAGTGTGCTTCCAACCTCTTTTTTCGATAAATACAGCCAACTCCTCTTCCATGCAATCAGCAGCCTTTTCTGCAATGATGCTCCCCAATGAGTCTGCTATATATACTTTCACCATGTCGTCCTCTTGCTGAAGCAGATGTTGAAACTTCTCAAATTCAACTCCGGCAGTTGCAGTAAAAAAGGCAAAGGCTTCCGAACCCCGTAGTTGGCGGGCAATGGTTTTACCGATTGAGAGAACCGTATCTTTTACAGTCAGTGTTGCTTTTTCAGTGTCAAGCAGTCCGTCAGTGAGGAAAAAGAAAAAACAGGGACGGAGGAGGGGAGTGATACGGTCAAGTAACGTATTTATTTCTTCTATGACCATTCCATCCGGCATAGAATCTTTATATCCCATCGCTTCGTAAATATCAGATGATGGGATTTGCAGTTTTTGATAAGTAAGCTCCTGTTCAACCATTGGTGGATGCATTGAAATATATAGGTTGTTGTAATCCTGCGGACACAGAATTAAACTTGTGTTTTATTGAATTCTTCCAATGCAGTATAAAATGCGTCTATATTAATAGAAGACGTATGTGGCGGAATATCACAACCACTTGACAATACGAAATTCGGATATGCACGGGTAGCCTCCAATAGTTGCAAAGTCGCTTCCTTCATAGTCTCCGGACCTGCCATCTTGAAAAGGCTCACCGGATCCAGATTTCCCATTGCCAGTGCATCGGTCGGAACCTCTTTCAACGCTTCCTCCATCTTAATTTTATTCCCGAAGTGGTAAACGGCTGCACCGGTATAAACCATCGCTTGCGTGCAATTCCCTGTGTTTCCGCAATTATGAAGTACTACGGCAAAGTGATCATCCTGTACCTTCTCTACTATTTCTTTCACAAATAAAGAAGAATATTGCAGGCAATCTTCGTTGGATAACAATCCCGCAGCAGGTTCAGCCATGATTACACCGTTCACACCGGTTGCTTTCAATGCCATACAATAGCGGGTGATGAAATCACTGCATTTTCTTAACAACGTATTGGCTGCATCGGGATTAATATAAATCAGCATCATGATTTCCGACATATCATACAAACGTCCGGCCAGCGAATAAGGACCGATGCAACCGGCAAAAACCGGGCGGTCTGTAATATTTCTGGCTGTCAGCATATTCGCTTTAAGATATTCCGGGATTCTTCCTTTGTTTAATGCCGGAATCTCCAGTTTCTCAATAGCTGCCTCGTCTGCCAGTAAACGACCGGATACACTGGGTACCTCATTTTCCGGAAAGATAATCTCTGCCCCGAAAGCTTCCGCTTCTACCGTCAGATCCATGATGACGGTTGCGGCCGCCGCCGGGTACTTGCCACAAAGAGCCTTGATTGCCTCATAATGAACCTGCCCGTTTGTCACTGCATCATGCACCGTTTTCCCGATAAACTCGATACCCGGATGTGTCATGATCGGAATGGCAATCGTTTCCTTACGTTGGATCGTTTGGCTGATCCATTCTTTCATATTCAGTCTACCCATAATTTTAGTTTTTAATATCGTCTTGTAATAAAGACGAAGTTACCCCTCTTTTGTAATCTCGTATATGATAAAATCTGATACCGGTATAAAAATAAGAGGATGTGTCAAAATGATGCATCCTCTTTTTCGTTATAGAACCATGGGGTTC
>OHHB01000403.1_pt1 | contig 12018 bp, 8 predicted proteins | sample 1567921 | NCBI WGS metagenome assembly OHHB01 (sample SAMEA3879522, study PRJEB24766) | human gut metagenome | biome: human-associated habitat; feature: feces | place: USA | collected 1985/1987
CGCAATGATGCTCCCCATCGTTATGGAGTACAATGCTGACTGCACCGATGAAAAGTATCGTGAGATCGCTCGTGCTATGGGAGTGGAAGGTGTAGACCAGATGGATCAGGCAACCTATCGTAAGGCTGCTGTAGATGCCGTTCGCAAGCTGTCCGAGGATGTAGGAATTCCTTCCAAGCTGGAAGCACTGAAGGAAGAGGATCTTCCTTTCCTTGCAGAATCCGCCCATGCCGACGCATGCGCGCCCGGCAACCCGAAGGATGCAAGCGTGGAAGACCTGACCGCACTGTTCAGAAAACTGATGTAAAATTTCCAGAATTTAAAAAATATTCAGAATTTTGTAACTGAATATTCATCCGGCGGAATATACAGGTAGAGACATTTTTCTGTATCATTCAAAGAACGCTCTCTGAAACGTTCGTTTCAACCGGAACCTGTCCCTGTTCCCAAAGGGAACCGTCAAAAGCCTTCTGCTTTTTGCGGTTCCTTTTTTCTGCCCGTTAAAAAGGTGCGCGCAAGTGTGCATAATCGTATTTTTTCATAGGGCAGGAAAGGGACTTCCCTGCCCTATGAAAAACAGCCGCGTCCCGGTTTCCCGTTCTGCGACTGTTTTCCCGTTTGCTATGCTGTCTATCAGACCGGCTCTTCAAGAGCCGCGTTGTAAGCATCCAGAATGATCTCCTGTATTTTCTCCCGCGTATTCTGGCTGATCGGATGCGCGATGTCGCGGTACTCTCCGTCCGCGCTTCTCTTGCTCGGCATCGCGATGAACAAGCCCTTGTCGCCCTCGATCACCTTTATATCGTGTACGACAAATTCATCGTCCAGCGTGATGGATACGATCGCCTTCATTTTGCCTTCTTTTGCAATTTTCCGAACTCTTACATCGGTGATATTCATAAGTCCTTCCCCCTCGTCCAGCGTATTTCAGATGATATATCTTTCATTTTTCTCTATTACGATCTTGACTTCATCTTCACCCCGGTAGAAGGAGTTTGCGCGGATCGTATCCCGGCTTTCCACGATACAGTTCTCGATATGGGTGTTGTCGCCGATATATACGTCGTTTAAAATGATCGAATTCTTGATATAACAGTTGTTTCCGATGAAGGATTTCTTAAAGATCACGGAATCCTCCACCGTGCCGTTTATGATACAGCCGCTGGAAATCAGGCTGTTCTCCACCTTTGCGCCCACATTGTATTTTGCGGGAGGAAGGTCGTCCACCTTGGAATAAATATCCGGATACTGCTTGAAGAAATAATCCCGGATCTCAGGCTTTAAAAAGTCCATGTTCGCATCGAAATAATCTTCCACTGTGGCGATGTTTTTCCAGTAGTCCCTGATCTTATAGCCGTAAATGCGCTTCTGGTTTTTGTAGCGGATCAGGATGTCCTTTACCAGATCATACCGGTCCTCCATCGCGCACCGCTCGATCATATCGATCAGAAGTCTTCTGCGGATCACATAAACGCCGCAGGAAATCGTGCTGGAACGCGCCACGACCGGCTTTTCCTCAAATTCCTCGATGCGGCTTTCCTCGTTCATCTTGATCGTTCCAAAGCGCTCCACATTGGAGCCTGCGGGCATATCCTTGCATACTACCGTGATGTCCGCCTTCTTTGAAATATGATATTCCAGCACCTTATTGTAATCCAGCTTGTACACACAATCACCGGAAGCAATTACTACATACGGTTCATGACTGGATTTCAGGAAATTCAGGTTCTGATACATAGCGTCCGCAGTTCCCTGATACCAAAAACTGTTATCCGGTGTAATGGTAGGTGTAAAGGTATAGAGTCCTCCCTGCTTTCTTCCGAAATCCCACCATTTTGATGAACTTAAATGCTCATTTAAAGAACGGGCATTGTACTGTGTAATAACAGCCACTTTATTAATACGGGAATTGGACATATTACTTAATGCAAAATCAATTGCCCTGTAGCTTCCCGCAACCGGCATTGCCGCGATTGCCCTCTTTTTTGATAAATCTTTCATCAGTTTGTTATTGCCACCGGCCAGAATAATTCCTATTGCTTTCATACATTATCACCTGCCTTAATTATGATGCCTCCGCTTGCAAGCTGCCCTTCCTGATAATCATCAATGGTCGTCTCGCCGGAAATAGCTGTATTCTTACCTACTGTTACATTGTCCGGGATAACGGAACATTCACCGACTGTAACAAGGCCTGAATTATAAATTTGGGGTTTAAATACATTCTCTGCTTCTTCGCCTGCCCCAAGTTCAACATGGCTGCCAATCTGAACATCTTCTGCAATAATCGACTTTGTAACAATACTGTCTTTTCCGATAACAGAATTGTTCATAATAATTGAATCACGTACCACCGTGCCTTCTTCTATGACAACGCCGGCACCGATAACGGAATTATAAACCTTTCCGTAAATTTCCGTTCCATCACCGATAATACTCTTTTCTATGTAAGCATTTTCCCCGATATACTGCGGCGGAATCGTATCCGTGCGGGTATAAATTTTCCAAAATTCTTCATACAGGTTAAACACCGGGATAATATCAATCAATTCCATATTTGCTTCCCAATAAGAACTGAGTGTTCCGACATCTTTCCAGTATCCGTTGTACTCATACGCAAAAATGCGTTTATTGTTCTCGAAGCAGTACGGAATAACATGCTTGCCAAAGTCACATTCATTCTGGTCTTTCAGCTTAATTAAAGCTTCCTTTAATACCTTCCAGCTGAATATGTAAATACCCATTGACGCCAGATTGCTCTTTGGCTGCGCCGGTTTTTCCTCAAATTCTGTAATGCGGTTATCTTCATCTGTTACCACGATACCAAAACGGCTCGCTTCTTCCATCGGAACCGGCATTGCGGCAATCGTAATATCCGCATTGTTCGCCTTATGATAATCCAGCATGATTTTGTAGTCCATCTTATAAATATGATCTCCTGACAAAATCAAAACATAATCGGGATTATACTGTTCCATATACTCCAGATTCTGATAAATGGCATTGGCTGTTCCTGTATACCACTCACTGTTTGAACTCTTTTCATACGGCGGAAGTACGGTTACACCACCGACATTTCTGTCCAAATCCCACGGAATACCAATACCGATATGCGAGTTCAGTCTTAACGGCTGATACTGTGTCAGCACACCTACCGTATCAATGCCTGAATTAATGCAGTTACTCAATGGAAAATCGATAATCCTATACTTTCCACCAAAAGATACCGCAGGCTTCGCTACCTTTGCAGTCAGCACTCCCAGTCTGCTGCCTTGTCCCCCTGCCAATAACATGGCAATCATCTCTTTTTTAATCATGCTATCACCTCTGATGTTATAATAATAAACCTGTTTTGATAAAACAATTATATCATATGTGACTCATTAAGTAAAAAGAATTTTGTAAAATTCTAAATATTTTTATCCTTTAATAAAACAATTACACTTGTATATAACACATACGCAATACAATTTACATTTTATGCGGATATTTTCAAATAATACCTATTTTTCCGATATAATTTAAGATGTCAAGGTCATAATCCTTATCACCGCGATGCGCTCGCGCAAGCGCGGCTGTAAGGATTCATGATCCGCCCAGTATTCGCATAAAAGTGAAGCGAATGCTTCACGATATGCGAATACTGGGCAGGATTGTGAGAGTGCGCAGCACGAAACAATCCGTGATTATTATAATATTTTTTATTATATCACCCCAGCACTCTTTTTGCAATATCTACGGATTCCTTGGCATCCTTTGCATAAAAGTCGGCATGAATTTCTTTGGCATATTCCGGTGTCAGAACCGCACCGCCTACCATAATTTTGCAATCCAGCTCATTTTCATGAAGCAGTTCAATCGTCTTTTTCATGGAAACGAGTGTCGTTGTCATCAGGGCAGAAAGTCCGACCAGCTTGACATCATTTTCACGGACTGCATCAACGACCGCCTGATATTCCACGTCTTTTCCGAGGTCAATCACGTCATAACCGTAATTTTCAAGCAGAACCTTTACAATATTTTTACCGATGTCGTGAATATCACCTTTGACAGTTGCAATGACGATTTTGCCTTTGCTGACCGGTGCGGCGTTACTCTGCACCATATGTTCACGAATGACTTCAAACGCCGCCTGTGCAACGGAAGCTGCCATAATCAGCTGCGGCAGGAACAGCGTTCCCTTTTCAAAGTCCTCGCCGATTTTATCCAGTGCCGGAATCAGCACTTCATTGACAATTACCATGGAGTCATTGTCTTTTAACAGTTCTCTTGTGAGGTTCGCACCCTCATTTTTTAAGCCTGCATAAACCGCATGGAATAACTGCTCTTTACAGTCACCTGCCGGTACAGCTGCCGTCTGTGCCCCCGCCGGTGCCGCACCTGTGCTTCCCGCTGCCGGTTTTGCCGCCGGATTGATTTTTTCAACCTTTGGCATATTGGCATAGGCTTTAATATAATCCACTGAATTTTTATCAATATTGGCAAGCAGTTTGTAAGCTCTGACCGCCCCCGTCATTTCCGGAATATTCGGATTGATAATTGGAAGGTCTAAGCCGTTTTGCAGCGCCATGGTTAAGAAAATGTGGTTGACTAACACTCTGTTTGGCAGACCGAAGGAAATGTTTGACACGCCCAGTACGGTTTTTAAGCCTAACTCATGTTTTACACGGTAAACTGCATTTAACGTTTCCATAACACCTTCCTGCTCCGCGGAAGCCGTCAGTGTCAGACAGTCAATATAGACATTTTCCTTTGGAATACCGATTGCCTGCGCACGCTCTAAAATACGCTGTGCAATCTTAAAACGGTCTTCTGCCTTTGGCGGGATTCCGTTCTCATCGAGTGTAAGACCGACAACTGCCGCACCGTATTTTTTTACAAGCGGAAGCACTGCCTTTAAGGACTTTTCCTCGCCGTTGACCGAATTGACAATCGGTTTTCCGTTGTATACACGGAGTGCCGCATCTAACACTTCCGGAATCGTGGAATCCACCTGTAACGGTACATCAACAATTGCCTGAATAGACTTTACGGCAGAAATCATCATTTCTTTTTCATCAATTCCCGGCAGTCCGACATTTACATCGAGAATATCCGCACCCGCACCAATCTGCTCCAATGCCTGATTTAAAATGTAGTCCATATCGCCGCGCAGCAGGGCTTCCTTAAACAGCTTCTTACCGGTCGGATTGATACGTTCCCCGATGATACGCGGTTCCGTAATTGTCACTGCCTTTGTAGGTGAGCAGACTGCTGCCGGAATTTCCTTTTCATGCCAGAAACCTGCATTGCCGTCCGTATGCAGCATTTCGGATACACAGCGGATAAAATCCGGTGTTGTACCACAGCAGCCGCCGAATACTTTAATGCCGTATTTGCGCAGGTTCTTCATCATCTGTGCAAATTCTTCCGGCGATACATTGTATTCATTGGTAACAGGGTCGGGAAGTCCCGCATTCGGTTTCACGATAATCGGCAGGTTTGTCCACTCGGAAAGCTTTGCAACGACCGGCTCTAATTCTGCCGGTCCTAACGAACAGTTGACACCCAGCGCATCTACACCCAGTCCGCTAAGGGTCAGTGCCATGGATTCAATACAACAGCCTGTGAAAGTTCTCTGATTGATTTCAAAAGTCATTGTAACCGCTACCGGTAAATCCGAATGTTCTTTTGCCGCAAGTACCGCCGCTTTACATTCAAGCAAATCGGTCATGGTTTCAAAAACGACAAGGTCTGCGCCTGCCGCGCTGCCCGCTTCAACGATTTCACGGTACATATCATAAGCTTCTTCAAAAGAAAGTGTACCGGTCGGCTCTAAAAGCTGTCCAATCGGACCAACATCTAAAGCGACAAGTGCCTGCGGATTGACATTTTCACATGCCTGCTTTGCATTTTTAATGGATGCCTTTACAATCTCATCAACACTTTTTCCGCATTCTTCCAGCTTATAACGGTTTGCACCGAATGTGTTGGCATAGATGACATCTGCACCTGCACGCAGATACTTTTCATGAATCCCGACTAAAAGCTGTGGCTGGGTAATACTTAATACTTCCGGTGTTTCGCCCATTTTCATGCCTGCTGCCTGAAGCATTGTTCCCATTGCACCGTCAAATACAACGTATTCTTTTTTCAAGAGTTCCCTAAAATTTTTATCCATTACAATGACCACCCTTTATTCTGTACTGACATTTTTCTCTCATATTACAGGTCTGACAGCCTCTTGCCACACCTTTTACCGGTTCTTTCGACAGCCCGATAACGGCCGTCACGGACTTTGTCGGAATCAGCATAAATGAACTGCTAACACTTAATCCAATCTGCTTTGAAGCATTGAGCAGTGCCACAAAATCTTTTTGCTGTTCAATCGGCAGATCGCCGTAGCCCAGCCCGAACCGGAACGTCTGATAATACCCTTGTGTCTGTTCTTTTAAAATCTGCTCGAATTTATCACATACCTGCTCGACTGCCACGCTTGCAAGGCTGTCCATTACAAATGCTTTCGTAATGTCGGATACCTGTGCAATCCGTAACTGTCTGTCGATTCCGTCCGATATGGTTGCCGCAAAAAATGCTGCCTTTTCACAGCCCTTTAAATGCTTTTTTATAGAATTGCCGCGCAGTATAAAATCCGTGCCTTCCGCACACACGCCCTCCTCACATTCCCTGATGTCAAAAATGCGGTAGACATAACGCGGTCTTGCCTGTGCAAGCACCGTTTTTTCACAGTCTTTCATCAATGCCATAAACGCATCATCCGGAGTCTGCCCGCCGCTTCCAAGATACCGCAGAGCTTCCTGCCTGTTCAGATTGTCTAATTGTATCAGTCTTTCCATATAAAATATTTTCCTATAAATGCTAATATAATGTTATAGCCTTCTTCAAATGAGCCGGCATCAACCCACTCCTGTCTTGTATGCGCACCGCCGCCTCTGTAGCCGCCGAAACTGACCGCCGGGATTCCCATGGACAGCGGGATATTGCAGTCCGTTGAACCACTGCGCCGTACCGGCTCTCGACCCGTATACCGGCAGATGACTTCTGCTGCCGTATCCGCAAGTGCCTTTTGTGCCGCTTCGGGTACACCGTTTCCTGTCGGACGGAAACCGGTCAGTTCATACGATATCTGCACTTTAGCAAACCCCTCTGCATTATTAAAAAAATCAAAAATATTGCAGAGCTGTCCGTCAATCTTTTGCAGTGCCTGTGCATCATCGGAGCGCACTTCTGCAAGAAATGTACACTTTTGTGCAATCGTATTGACCGAGGTACCGCCTTCTATCATTCCGACATTATACGTTGTCTGCGTGCCTTCGCAGGGCTTTATGCGGTAAATTTCATGAATAATTTCTGCCGCCGTTTCAATCGCACCTTTTTGTCCGAAGGCGTGAAATGAATGTCCGCCCGGCGCCGTCACTGTCACACGGTAGCGTTTTGAGCCGACCGCTTTGACACAAACCGCATCACTGCCTAAATCAAATGAAATAACCTCATCTACCTTATCCTTATAATCCTGCATGAGCTGTCGTGTTCCGCGGCAGTTGCCAAGTCCTTCTTCACCGGTGTCGAAAACGAACAGCAGATTCTTTAAAGGTCTACATTTTTGCCCGATAAGTGTCTTCATTACCGCCATTAAAAAGGCGGCATTGCACGTATCATCGCCAATTCCGGGCGCACTCAGGATGTTTGCATTTTTTACTACAGAAATGTCTACATCTTCAAACACGGTATCCATGTGTGCCATAAGTACGGTATAACCGCCCTCCTGCACCTTCATTTCCACAATGACATTGCCTGCCGCATCTGTAAACGGGTGGTATCCCAATTCCTTTAACCAGTCTGTAATGTATTCTGCCCTTTTCTGTTCCCTGCCTGTCGGCGCCGGAATCTGCACCAGCTTAATCAGCAGTTCTTCAATCTCTGCCGCATTCATGATTTACTTGCGTCTTCCCTTCTTCTTTCTGCCGCCCTGTGCCTTTTCGATATTAATGCTTCTGCCCTTAATCTTTGCATTGGACATTGCCTTTAATACTTTATCGGCATGTTTTGCAGGGACTTCTACAAAGGTATAATTGTCAAGCATGTCAATCGCACCGACTAATTTACCCGGCATACCGCTCTCGCCCGCAATCGCACCTAAAATATTGGCTGGCTTGATTTTATCTTTCTTACCCACATTGATAAACAGACGTACCATGCGGTTATCGTCCTCATACATATCAAAATGGACTTCTTCCACATCATCATCTCTGTCAAGCGAATCGCCAATAACCATTTTTAAAAGCGCCGCCGCCATATCCATTGAAGTATAATCTTCATCATTGACATGATTTTCAACCATTTCTATCATATCAGAAATTCCGCCTTCTGCAATGGTTTCCTTAATTTTTTCAAAAAGCACTTCCAGCTTTGTATTCTTTACATCATCTAATGAAGGAATCGGCTTTGCCTTAATCTTTGTTTTACAGTAATGCTCGATATCCTTTAACTTATAAACTTCTTTTCCTGATATAAATGTCAGTGCCAGACCTTCTCTGCCCGCACGGCCTGTTCTTCCGATTCTGTGTACATAGTATTCTTCGTCCTGCGGTAAATCGTAGTTGAATACAATATCCACGTCATCCACATCAATGCCTCTTGCCGCAACATCTGTTGCAATTAAAATCTCAGTCTTTCCGTTTCTGAAATCTGCCATCACACGGTCACGCTGTGCCTGCTTCATATCGCCGTGGATTCCGTCGGCAAAGTATCCTCTGCCCTTTAAATCGGAAATGAGTTCGTCTACCTGGCGCTTTGTATTACAGAATACGACAGATAATCTCGGATTATAAATGTCAATCAGTCTGCAAAGCACTTCACATTTGTTCTTCGGACGAACTTCGTAATAATACTGTTCAATATTTTCTACCGTCAGTTCTTTTCTGACAACTTTAATGACCTGTGCATCATTCTGGAAACGTTTTGCAATATCCATAATGGCTTTCGGCATCGTTGCGGAGAAAAGCACGGTCTGACGGTCTTTTGGTGTATCGGTAAGAATCGTTTCCATATCTTCACGGAAGCCCATGTCTAACATTTCATCGGCTTCATCTAAGATAACCATGGAAACGTGGTCAAACTTTACGGTCTTTCTTCTCATATGGTCCATTACACGTCCCGGTGTACCGACTACAATCTGCACGCCTGCTTTTAATGACTTAATCTGCTTGACAATTTCCTGTCCGCCGTAAACCGGAAGTACCTTAATGTCGCTCATGTACTTGGCAAGCTTTCTGATTTCTTCAGATACCTGCACAGCAAGTTCTCTGGTCGGGCAGAGTACGATTGCCTGCACCTTTTTTAAATCCGGGTCGATTTTCTGTAACATCGGAATGCTGTATGCGGCAGTTTTACCGGTACCGGTCTGTGCCTGTCCGACAACGTCCCTGCCTTCAAGCACCGCAGGAATCGCATTTGCCTGAATCGGTGATGCTTCCTCAAATCCCATGTCTTCCACTGCTCTTAATATTCTCTCATCGATATTTAATTCTTCAAATTTCATCTATAATCCTCTATCTGTTTCTACTTAATGAATGTGCAACTTTATAAGTATATACTAAGAACGCGTGCAAAGTCAAAATATTTTTACATGACAACCCCTGTCTTTTCATGTATAATGAATGATAAAAGACTTTACGATACGAAAGGAATCTTTGCATTATGATTTTATCATGCAACAACATCACAAAGACTTTCGGAACGGATACGATTCTTTCCGACTGCTCTTTTCATATAGAAGAACGGGAAAAAGCGGCGATTGTCGGGCCAAACGGCGCCGGTAAATCCACTCTTTTAAAAATCATTATGGGCAGGCTTCCCGCAGATGACGGAACGGTCACGATTTCTAAAGATAAGACTTTAGGGTATCTTGCACAGCATCAGAATCTTTCTTCTGACGGTACAATTTATGACGAACTGCTTTCCGTAAAAAAAGACATTATCGCACTGGAAGAAAAAATCCGCGAAACCGAACAGCAGATGAAAAATGCCACAGGTGAACAGTTAGATACACTGTTAGACCAGTACACCAAAATGAACCACCAGTTTGAACTGGAAAACGGCTATGCGTACCAAAGTGAGATTGTCGGTGTGTTAAAGGGTCTCGGATTTACAGAAGATGATTTTTCCCTGCCTGTCAATACCCTCTCCGGCGGTCAGAAGACGCGCGTTGCGCTTGGTAAGCTTCTGCTTTCCAAGCCGGATATTATTTTACTGGACGAGCCGACTAACCACTTAGATATGGAGTCTATCCGCTGGCTTGAAAATTATCTGCTTGGATATAACGGCAGTGTCATCATCGTTGCGCATGACCGTTACTTCCTTGACAGAATTGTCACAAAAATTATTGAAATTGAAAATACACATGTGACGGTATTTTCCGGCAATTATACCGCTTATGCCGACAAGAAAAAGATTCTGCGCAATATGCAGTTAAAGGAATATTTAAACCAGCAACGGGAAATCAAGCATCAGCAGGAGGTTATCACAAAATTAAAGCAGTTTAACCGTGAAAAGTCCATTAAACGTGCCGAAAGCCGTGAAAAAATGCTGGACAAGCTGGAAGTTGTCGACAAACCGGCAGAAATAAACGACAAAATGAATATCGAGCTGAATCCGTCCGTTATCAGTGGCAATGATGTTTTAAGCGTTTCGCATTTAAGCAAAGCATTTGACGACAATACACTTTTTACTGACATTAGCTTTGACATTAAGCGCGGGGAACGGGTTGCCCTGATTGGCAATAACGGTACGGGAAAAACAACGATTTTAAAAATTATCAACGATATTCTGCCTGCCGACTCTGGTGAAATCAAGCTCGGCTCTAAAGTAACGATTGGCTACTACGACCAGGAGCACCACGTATTAGACCCAGACAAAACCTTGTTTGACGAATTGCAGGATGCCTACCCGGATTTAAACAATACACAAATCCGCAACACCCTTGCGGCATTTTTGTTTACGAATGACGATGTGTTTAAGTATATCCGTGATTTAAGCGGTGGAGAACGCGGACGTGTTTCACTAGCAAAACTGATGTTATCCAACGCAAACTTTTTAATCTTAGATGAACCAACCAACCATTTGGACATGGTTTCAAAGGAAATTCTTGAAAATGCGTTAAATTCGTATACCGGTACGGTTTTATATGTATCGCACGACCGTTATTTTATCAATACCACAGCAACACGTATTATTGAGCTGGTCGGACAGACAACCGTCAATTACATCGGCAACTACGATTATTATATTGAAAAGAAAGATGCCCTGACAGCTGCCGCGCTTGCCGGAAAACCGGCTGATTCTTCTTCCGCCGTTTCTGCCGCACAGAAAAACGCCCAGAAGGAATCTGCAAAAGCGGACTGGAAACAGTCTAAGGAAGAACAGGCACTGTTAAAGAAGAAAAAAAATGAGCTGAAAAAAACCGAAGAACGGATTACCGTCATTGAAGACCGCTTAAAAGCAATTGAGGAAGAATCCGCACTTCCGGAGGTCTGTACCGATACGGCACGTCTTTTGGAACTGCACAAGGAAAGCACGAAGCTTTCCGAAGAACTTGACACGCTGTATGAAAAGTGGGAAGAACTGTCGGAATAGGAATGAGGAATAGTGTGAAAAATCCTTAAATCTAAGATTTTTCACACAGCGATTTGTGCCGCAGGCGTCACAAATCCGCTTTTTATCGCAGAACGGAATTAATTAATTCCGTTCGCGATTCCTCCGGCATTAAAATGCCTGCGGAATGGAGAATATTATGGAAATTGAACGCAAATATCTGGTATCGGAAGTACCGGCAAATTTAAAGGACTATCACTGCCGTGTCATTGAACAGGGCTACCTTTCAACCCATCCTGTTGTACGAGTCAGAAAAGATAACGATTCCTATTATCTGACCTACAAAGGCAGTGGGATGATGGCACGCAAAGAATACAACCTGCCGCTGACAGCGGAGTCCTATGAACATCTGCTTGCCAAGGCAGA
>OHHB01000435.1_pt1 | contig 10675 bp, 12 predicted proteins | sample 1567921 | NCBI WGS metagenome assembly OHHB01 (sample SAMEA3879522, study PRJEB24766) | human gut metagenome | biome: human-associated habitat; feature: feces | place: USA | collected 1985/1987
GCCGCGCCGGAGGCTTTCTGCCCTGCGCCATGGACTGCCGCCCCGTAGCCTATGTCCTCCACCATATGAATGATGTTGTCTGCATCCGTCATACGCTCATCATAGCACACCGTCATGCTGTTTTTGAGCAGATTGACGCTGCACTGCTCCATTCCTTCCATCCTAGAAACGCCCTTTTCAATCCGCGACGAGCACGCCGCGCAGGACATTCCCGTTATATCGAAAACTTCTTTTTTCATGCAATTCTCCATTCCGGGGACAAACGGTAACTGCCAAGGTTTCCCCCGCGTTGACTTTTCTTATATCGTTTGCTACCATTATAACAATTATTATGGAAATTAGAAGAATGCACTATTTTGTAATATACTACCCAAAAAGATACTGTCCATTTTCCGCCGCTTCCCCCACGCGGCAGAGCGTAAAATACATCCCGTAATTACCTGCAAAAGGAGGAATTTTTTAATGTCCGATAAAAACGATCCGCAGTCTCCTTCCCATATCAACCAAAACTGCCCGGTTTCTGCCACGATCCGTCTCATCGGCGGCAAATATAAGGCGCTGCTTTTATGGCATCTGACCGGACAGACGCTGCGCTTTAACCAGCTGCACCGGCTCGTGCCCGAAGCAACGCCCAAAATGCTCACCCAGCAGCTGCGCGAGCTTGAGCTGGACGGCCTGATCCGGCGCACCGTCTACCCTGTCGTGCCGCCCCGCGTCGAATATTCCCTTACCCCGCTTGGAGAAAGCCTTTTTCCGATCCTTGAAGCGATGTACCAATGGGGCAGCGCGCTCATGAAGGACGAAGGGCTCACGCCGTCCTGCTCATGATGTAATGTATAGAGGGTGGATTACACCAAAAAACATTACATCATGACTGGCGGCTCATTTGTGGCGAATGAAAAGACAGTTATGATAAAGGAGGGATGCCCTCAAACCTACCGTAACTGTCAACCACATTCCCACGAAAGGAGCCTTGTATGGAACTGACTTACACCAAATGCGGCGACTATCTCATTCCCAACCTTGTGTTATCGGACACCAAAGAGTACCATATCGGGAAATATGGCCGGTTGCGCCGTGCCTACTTAAAAGAACACCGGCCCATTCTGTATACCGATCTTATTGTCACTGAAAAGCTGTTTCCCCATTTGGAGGAAATCGACACCGCCTGCCGGGAGCGGCTGGAAATTATCGAAAAAGCCATGATGCAGCAAGAGGGCGTCACAGAAGCCCTGAAAGCTGCCGACCAGATGGCATGGGTGCGCTCCATGAACTCCATCCACAACAGAGCCGAGGAAATCGTCCTGGCGGAGCTGGTCTACTGTTGAGGGAGGGAACGCAATGATTTTGGAAGCCATGTATAACGGAGAGTTTTATCCCTGTGAAACGGTAGTGCCCACGTCCTCGGAATACCGCAAGGCGGTCCAAACCTGTGCGGCGTTGATGGAGCAGCTATCCCAGCGGCTCAGCAAAGAGGACTATGCTCTGGTGGAGGAACTCCGGGCGCAGAACGCTATCGCTCAGTGCGAGGAAAGTGAGAGCCATTTCAAGTATGGCTTTTCGGCTGGGCTAATCGTCCAGCAGGAAGCCCATGAACAGCTGCAAAACAAGAAATAAGCGATGGCCGAAAAAGCCCACGCAGCCGGAAAGAGAACCGGTGGCGTGGGCTTTCTGTGTATATGGTTATTCTGTCAGATCATCCGAAGTTTCCGCAACCAGCCGGTCAAAGTCGCTCTGATAGGTCCGATCCTGCAAAACTCGGAACTTTTCAAACTCTTTCTCGGCAAAGGCTTTGGCAATGGCGGCGGTCACCTTGCCTTTATCATGCAGAATATCTTCCTCGTTGAACTGTAAAAATGCGTCAAGCCGCTTGACCCAATCGGCCATATACATGACATTTCCCCGGCGGGCCTGCCGTTCCGCATAGTCCAGGTACATGGTGACGATCTCGTTCAGGTTTCGCATTTCCGTTTCGTTCAGATAGTTTTTGGCGACGGTGACATCCGATTTGCGGATGCGGCCTTTGGGGGCGTTTTTCCATGTGGTCAGCCCCATGTTGGGCTTGGTGCTGTCGGCACGGCCATATACGATCTCGGCGGCGGTATGATGGGTGACCGCATAGTGGAGCTTGTTCTGCACCGTGGCGAAAAACTCCTTTGTGATGGGGCTTTCCACATCGTAGTCGGCGCTGCACTGGGAATAGATGTCCGTGATTTTCTGGTAAAATCTTCTCTCGCTGGCCCGGATGTCCCGGATACGCTCCAGCTGTTCCTCGAAATAATCCTTGCCGAAAAAGTTCTCCGGCTCCCGCAGCCGTGCGTCATCCATCACATAACCTTTGATGATGAACTCTTTCAACACTCTGTTTGCCCAAATGCGGAACATGGTCGCCTTTTTGGAGTTCACACGATACCCCACAGCGATAATGGCATCCAGATTGTAATAGTTGGTCTGATACCGTTTCCCGTCCGCCGCAGTTGTTTCCATTTTGGAAACAACTGAATCCTCGCTCAGTTCGCCGGATTCAAAAATGTTTTTCAGATGCTTGGAAATGGCCGCTTTCTGTACCTCGAACAGCTCTGCCATTTTTGCCTGTGTCAGCCAGAGATTTTCCTGAAAGAGCAGGATTTCCACCCGCACTTCTCCGTTTTCGGTCTTGTAAAAGAGGATTTCTCTGGTTTCATACGGGGTCAGCCCTTGTTCCTCGCTCATACTTCTTTACCCCCGTTTATCCAGTTCCAACAGATTATACATATACATTCTCGTCATATCTGGTTCACCATCGCCTTGCACCATGCACAGGAATTTCCAACCATAGCGTTCATAGAATTCTGTATGATCTGTGACAAGGTATAAGGCTGTAAGTCCAAATGAACGCATATCTTCACAAACAAGTTCCAGCAATTTTCCTGCAATGCCCTGACAGCGGCAATTTTCCTCGACATATACAGCGCAGACATTAGGTGTTAGATCTTTTCGGTCGTGAAAATCATTTTCGATTACCCCAATACCACCGATGATCTGCCCATTCTCAACTGCCACATACCACTGCGGGACACATCCTCGGCTTAAACATTCCTGTATGCTTTTTGTGTATTCCTCAACAGGAATATGCCATTTGGAATGAAACCATGATGCAGCCTTTGCTGCCAGTTCGCCATGTTCTCTAAGTTTCAATATTTCCATAATTACTATTCCTCCTCATTCGATTTTATCTTTTTCGTCATTTTTAGAACGGCTCTTGTAAACATTGTACTGATTCTTGCACCGTGGACTGCAAAAGGCGGCGTTGGACCTGCTGCCCAGGAACACCTTTTGGCAGTGCTTGCACAGGCGCAGGGGCTGGTCACCGTCTACCAACATGAAGCTGAACATCATCTGGATACCCAGCAGCAGGGAGTGAAAATCCCAGTAAATGGTGGGCTTATCCAGCAGCTCAATGTGGTAGCTGGGGGCGATCCCACCAAATGCGGCCATGGCCTTGCGGTACAGCCCCCGTGCGTCCTCGTCGATGGAATCATAGTCATTGTAGTAGAAAAAGGCGGTGGTCAGCGTAAAGGCCCAGTCCTTGAACTGTTGAGCAACCCACTCGTAGGGTTCCGCATATTCCCGCTGGAAGCTCATGTTTTTCGCCATCGGCTCGTCCATGAAGGTCATGGTCAGGGCAATCATCATATTATCCCCGGAAACATTCCAACTGGATTCCACGCCCTTTTTCACCACATCCAATTTGTCGAAGGGATAGAACAGAGCAAGATAATCCTCTGTCGCCATGCTTTCTTCCTTGATGAAGTGATTCTTCGGCAGATAAACCGCCTCGTAGTCCATAAACGACGGCGTGGTGGGCAGTGCCGTCATCAGCCCCAACAGACCGTAATGGGTCACAAAAGCCAAAACTGCCTTTTCCACCTCGTCCTCCGGACTGCGGTTCATCATCAGCATACCAACATTCAGTGCTTCCAGCACCATCTCGGAGGAATCCTTCAGCGGGTTATAGATGTCGGGCTTTGCCGCCTTTTCCGGCGTAATATAGCGTTTTCCGTCCTTGCCGGTCTTGATCTCATAGCGGTCATACCGCACCCAATGGGAACGGGACTGCTCAAAGAGATTCTTCATGGCGCTGTTCCTCTCAACTCGTAATCCAACTATATATTAACCGTATTACTATTGTATCAACCGTCCTTGTCATCGTCAAGGGCGGCTTTCTTTTTTCTCGGTTTGGTTTTGTTTTCCCGGCGGATCACGGCATCTTTGCCCATGGTTTGCAGCAGTGCTTCATATTCCTCTACGAACTCGCGCTCCCGCAGAGTAATGCTGTAGTCCCTTTCCAGCTTTTCACTCAGATGCTCATACATCCGCCTTTGCAGCTTTTTCTGAATGGTCATACGCAACTTTCGGATATTCCGGTCGGACTGCCCACGGATGGCAGCAAGCCTTGTGGTGCTGTATTGCTTGACGAACAGGTAGTACAGCACCTCCTTCTGCTCATCACTGAGGGTGAAAAAGAGCTTGGAGAGAAAACGGTTTGCTGTCAGCTCGTGCAGCTCGTAGGGACAGGAGAAGATGATGTCGAGAAAATTTCCCTGACAGAGCTGGCGGAACCTTGGCAGATTCATCCAGAGGGGAGCAATTCTCGGCTCTGGCACGGCCTGAAACTCCAACGGCACATCCCCGCGCAGGTTTTCGTGGTCACGCTCCCGGCGTTCCCGATTTCTGTCCAGCTTGTTCCACTCGTCCACAACACTCAGAAAATCCGATTCCGTCCGGGCTGCTTCCTCCAGCCGCCGCAGAGCCTCAGCGCGAATTTCCCGCTTAAGTCGCTTCTCACTGGTAGGCGCAGCTTCTTCCTCCTCGTCCTCCAGCTCGGCATGATAGTCTCTGGGATGCTCGTCCTGCTCCAGCTCGCTCTCCAGCTCCAGCGTGCGTTCTTCTGCAAGCGCTTCTTCCAGCGTCTCATCCACCGGCGCAGCGTCAGATGCATCCTCCCAATCGGCGAAGCTATCCTCATCCATTTCAAGGTCGGCTTCCTCTATTTGCTCCTCGGTATCTTCTTCCTCATCGGAAAAATCACCATCAAGCAGCAGCTCATCCTCCCATAAATCCACGACGGCTTCACCTCCCCAAAAAATATTTTTCTTTTTTCAAAAAAACAGTTCCGATTTACACCCCGTTTTTCTCCTATTAGTGAAAGGGTAATCTAAGCACAAGTTACTGAGATTACTTTCTTAAAACACAGAGGGCAGAAAGGAGAAATGAGTATGGAAAATCAGCGCAAAGACATGATTGGCTTACAGCCAACGGAACCGGACTTATTATACCAAAAACCAACCAATCACGCAAGGAGGACGCCTATGGAGCAGAACAAGCGAGAACAGTTTATCATCCGCCGCATCGGCGGCACCACCTACAAGGTCAGGGTCGCGTTCAGCGAGACGGCAGCGGAGACCATGGAGGAAAAGATTCTGCGGATGATCCGCAATGAAAGGGTTACAAATGACGGCACTTGTGGTATAATGGAAGCACCACAAATGAGCCGTCAGTCTGAAAGGAGCGCCGAATGCGCATGAAACAGACTGAGGAAAAAATCACCGCTCTGTATGAGCGGCTGAGCCGTGACGATGACAATGCCGGTGATAGCAACTCCATCGTGAATCAGAAAAAATACCTCGAAAGCTATGCCCAGCAGAGAGGCTACACCAACTGCCGCCACTATACCGATGATGGATGGAGCGGCGGCAATTTCGAGCGTCCGGCATGGAAACAGCTGGTGGCGGACATTGAAGCAGGCAAGGTGGCCCATGTCATTGTCAAGGATATGAGCCGGGCGGGGCGTGACTATCTGCAAACCGGCTTTTACACGGAGGTATTCTTCCGGCAGCATGTCGTCCACTTTGTTGCCATTGCCAACGGCGTGGACAGTGATGACCAGAACAGCAATGAATTTGCGCCCTTCCTCAACATTATGAACGAATGGTATCTTCGTGACCTGAGCCGCAAGCAGAAAACCGCCATTCGTGTCAAAGGGGAATCCGGCAAGCCTACCACCAACTGCGCTATCTATGGCTACAGGAAAGACCCGGAAAACAAATACCATTGGCTGATCGACGAGGAAGCTGCCGCCGTGGTGCGCCGTATTTTCCGATTAACCATTGAGGGCAAAGGCCCCTACGACATCGCCCGCATCCTGTTTGATGACAAGATCGACACGCCTGCGGTCTACTTTGGCAAACAGAACAAGGGTGTCTGGAAAAGCAAGGAGGAGTTCCCCAACCCGTATAACTGGAGCGGCTACATCGTTGGGCAGATTCTCTCCAAGCCGGAGTATATGGGGCATACTGTGAATTTCCGTTCCCACAAGCAGTCCTATAAGGACAAGAATGCGGTGATGAATCCCCCGGAGGATTGGCTGATTTTCGAGAACACCCATGAAGCCATCGTGGATGCAGAAACATGGGAGCTGGCACAGAAGCTGCGGAAAACGCCACGGCGGCATGACACGCTGGGTGAGGCGAATCCCCTGACAGGGCTTGTGTTCTGTGCTGACTGCGGAGCAAAGATGTATAACCATCGGTCACGAGGGACAGAAAGTAAGCCTTATCCCTACGATGCGTTTGAATGCTCCACATACAAGTTGGCAGGTCAAAAGCGCTCTGCCGCTTGCTGTGGACATCATATCAGCGCCAAAGCGCTGCGGGAGCTGATTCTGGAAACCATCCGGGCTGCCAGCACCTTTGCCATCTCCGACAGGGACGCTTTTCTGGAGAAGGTGCGCTCCGCCTCCCAGCTGCGGCAGGCAGAAGCGGCCAAGGAAACCAAGCGGAGGCTGAACAAGGAGAAAAAGCGGATTTCTGAGCTGGACACCATCATCAAGAAGCTCTATGAATCCTTTGCCGTCGGGCGCATTACCGGCGAACGCTTCGACAGTCTGCTGGCGGAATATGAGGCGGAGCAGAAAGCGCTGATAGCGTCCGTCTCCGAAATGGAAATGCAGATGTCCGCCTTTGCCGAGGACACCGACCGGGCCAAGCAGTTTCTGGAGCTGGCAAAGAAGTACACGGATTTTTCCGAGCTGACCACGCCCATGATCAACGAGTTCGTGGAGAAAATCATCGTACACGCTCCAGAAAAGATCGACGGTGACCGGGTGCAGGAAGTGGATATCCACCTTCGCTTTATCGGGCAGTTTGAGCTTCCCGCACCGGAGCTGACCGAGGAAGAAATCAAGCGGCAGGAGCAGCTCAAACGGCACCGCATCAAGAGCCGGGAGCGGTATCAGAAAATCAAGGCCGGTGAACACGCTGTCGGACAGCCCTTCATGCTGACCTGCAAGTGCTGCGGGCAGGAATTTGCATCCAGGCGGACGAACACCCTGTTCTGCGGCCCCAACTGCCGGGCAAAATTCTACCGGCAGGAGGCGGCGGAGAGCCGCAGCCGGGAGTGTACCTGCGAAAACTGCGGCAAGGAGTTTATCACAACAAGGTCAGATGTGAAATATTGCAGTGACGATTGTCGGTATGCAGCACAAATCAAACGGCAGGGCGCATGGAAGAAAGCCTTGCGAGAAGCTAAGAACGAGAAAGAAGCGAAAACAGCATAAGAAAAGACGCAGACGGCGGCTTGCCCCACATCGGGCAGGCCGCCGTTTTTGCGCAGAAATGGAGGTATCATGCGTATTTTTGAAATCGTAAAAGAAAATGTCAATCTGCGGGAGGCGGCAGAGCTGTACGGGATCGATGTGAACCGATACGGCAAAGCCCTCTGCCCCTTTCATAACGACCGGCACCCCAGCCTGTATGTGGCCGACGATCATTATTATTGCTTCGCCTGCGGGGAGCACGGGGATGTGATCGACTTTGTTTCCCGTCTGGAAGCTGTCAGCCCCAAGGAAGCCGCCCTTATGCTGGCGCAGATGTTTTCCATCCCCTATGAGGACAAAGAGCCGCCCCACAAGAGCCAGAGGAAGCCCCGGCAGGAAACCCCGGAACAGCGGTTTCGCCGCATGGAGCGTTACTGCTTCCGGGTGCTGTCCGATTATTACCATCTTCTGCGCCGCTGGAAACGGGACTATGCCCCCAAGACGCCAGACGAGGATTTCCACCCTTTGTTTGTGGAAGCCCTGCAAAAGCAGGACTATGTGGACTATCTGCTGGACACGCTGCTCTCCCCGGACATGGAGGAACGGGCGGCGCTGATCGCCAGCTATGGAAAGGAAGTGAGAAGCATTGAGCGAAGAATGGCAGAACTTGAAGCCGGAGCTGCGGCAGGCCGTGACGGACGCCATACAAGAAGCGCCGCCGCCCCGGAGCGTTGAGGAAGTCAAAGCCATGCTGGAAAGCACCGAGAAAGGCGGTGTGCGGAACAGTATTCAAAACTGCCTGACCGTCTTTCAGAATGACCCGCTACTTTCCGGGGCAATCGCCAAAAATCTGCTGACCGAGCGCACCGACATCATCAAGCCCATTGGCTACCACCGTACCGGCACCGCCATCACGGACACGGATATGAACTATCTGCTCCTGTATCTGGAAGAAACCTATGGGCTGACCAGCGAAAAGAAAATTGCCGCCGCCATCGGAATTGTTGCCAATGAAAACGGCTATCACCCCATCCGGGACTACCTGAACGGCCTTTCATGGGACGGAACCGAGCGTATCCGTACCTGTCTGCACCACTTTTTAGGAGCCGACAGCGACCAGTACACCTATGAAGCCCTGCGGCTGTTCCTGCTGGGAGCCATCCACCGGGCATTTCATCCCGGCTGTAAATTTGAAGTCATGCTCTGTCTGGTGGGCGGTCAGGGAGCCGGAAAATCCACCTTTTTCCGGCTGCTGGCTGTAAAAGACGAGTGGTTTTCCGATGACCTTCGCAAGCTGGACGATGACAATGTGTACCGCAAGCTGCAAGGCCACTGGATTATTGAGATGTCGGAGATGATCGCCACCGCAAACGCCAAGAGCATTGAGGAAATCAAGTCTTTTTTGAGCCGACAGAAGGAGGTCTATAAAATCCCATACGAAACCCACCCGGAGGACAGGCTGCGGCAATGCGTGTTCGGAGGAACTTCCAACGCCCTGGACTTCCTGCCCCTTGACCGTTCCGGCAACCGCCGCTTTATCCCGGTCATGGTGTACCCGGAGCAAGCCGAGGTTCACATTTTGGAGGACGAAGCTGCTTCCAGAGCCTACATCGAACAGGTGTGGGCCGAGGCCATGACCATCTACCGCAGCGGGGATTTTAAACTGTCTTTCAGCCCTGAAATGGTGCGCTATCTCAAAGAACACCAGCGGGATTTTATGCCGGAGGACACCAAGGCCGGGATGATCCAAGCCTACCTTGACCGCTACACCGGCAGCGCGGTGTGTTCCAAGCAGCTTTACAAGGAGGCGTTGAACCACCCCTATGACGAGCCGAAACAATGGGAAATCCGGGAGGTCAACGACATTATGAACCATTGTGTCACGGGCTGGCGCTACTTCTCCAATCCCCGGATATTTGAGGGCTACGGCAGGCAGAAGGGCTGGGAGCGCGAAGCCCCGGCAACGGGCTTTGACAACGGGGCCGAAAAAACCCCGGAGGGCTTTATGGAAGTCACAGAGCAGATGGAGCTGCCATTTTGAAAAATCCGGGGAAAAACCAGCCGATTGCCGACCCGGTTGCTATCCCGTTGCCGGGCCAGTTGCCGGGAAATAGCCTGTCACTACGGGCTTTTCTCCCCTCTGACAACCAAAACAACCAAAAAATAAAAGAAAAAGTAAATAGTAACCCAACCGCCAGACAGAGATAGTTTGCAAGGTTTTTTGAAGCCCGTTGCCGGACTTCGTTGCCAGCCCTCTCCTTGTCTGGCTATTCTATTATGGAGGATAACTGCCTATGGCAAAAACCAAAACAGAAATTCATGTGACCACAGTATTTGACGGTGAACTGGACGCTGCCGATGTATTTGTAAGCCTGATCGCACAGAAATACGGGCAGGACACCGGGAAAAGAAATCTTGCGAAAAAGCAAGAAACCGAGTATAATAAAGATAAGGTTCAGAAGAACCGTGTTCCGTCTGGATTGTGCGGGTAAACGGTTATGATGAACGGATATGAATACACAGGCATGGACGCAATTCTGGCGGGCAGCTTCCGGGCGGCCATCTATTGCAGGCTTTCCAAAGACGATGACCTTGACGGGGAGAGCGCCAGTATTGCCAACCAGCGGGATATGCTGGAAAGCTACTGCGAAAAGCAGGGATGGGAGGTTGTGGCAGTCTATCAGGACGATGGCTACACGGGGCTGAACATGGAGCGCCCCGACCTGAAACGGATGTTAAAGGCCATCGAGCGCAGGCAGATAAATCTTGTGATAACGAAAGATTTATCGAGATTGGGCCGAAATTACTTGCAGACCGGCACACTGATCGAGGACTTCTTCCCTCGCCATGGGGTCCGCTATATCGCCATGAATGACGGTATCGACACCATGCGGGACAACAACGACATTGCGCCGTTCAAGAACATCCTGAATGAGATGTACAGCAAGGACATTTCCAAGAAGGTACATTCCTCGTATCTGCTGAAAGCCCAGCAAGGCCAGTTTACCGGCTGTGTGGCTCCCTTTGGGTATCGGAAAGACCCGGAGGACAAAAACCACCTGCTGGTGGACGAGGAAACCGCCCCCATTGTCCGGCAAA
>OHHB01000442.1_pt1 | contig 10543 bp, 7 predicted proteins | sample 1567921 | NCBI WGS metagenome assembly OHHB01 (sample SAMEA3879522, study PRJEB24766) | human gut metagenome | biome: human-associated habitat; feature: feces | place: USA | collected 1985/1987
CTGTTCGCCGGAAAGGGAAAAGGCTCCGCCTTTTAACTCCTCCAAAAGCGCCCCCGCCCCGTCAAAGGAAAAGGTCAGCACATCTGCCCCCTCCTCCGCCTTTACGGCAAACCGGTGCAGCTCCTGCGGCTGATGGAAAATCAGATCCCCCTTTCCCAAAAGATATACCCTCTCATTTCCGATCACGCTTACCTCTCCCCGACGCACATAAAAGCATTCCCAGAAGTCGTGCGTCTCCCCGCGGAAGGAATAATCCTGCGGATAATGGGCGCAAAATAACGTATAAAAATTGAAAATCTGTATGCTTTGCCTTACCCGATACGGCTGATACATCCCATTCTCCATTCCGGGGCGCCCGCCGCCCCTGCTTTTTGTTGTTTTTTGCATAAATCTTTTTAAAATCTGCGCTGTTATATTTAAATATACATTTTCTTCCGCCATTTTGCCAGATATAATTATCGTAAAAGAAGGTATCAAACAGCACTGCAAACAGAAGGGAAGGGTTTTATCTTATGAACGAAATCAAAATCGGAATCATTGGTCTCGGAGCAAGAGGCTCCTGCCTGTTAAAAGACGTCATTCTCCCGCAAAAAGCCGGAACCGTCACGGCTGTCTGCGACGTGTACGAGGATCGGGCAAAAGACGCCATGCAGCAGGTTTTAAAAGCGCAGAAAACCGCACCGCGCGTCTATACCGACTGGCGCGAAGTCATCGCGGACGACAATGTAAATACGGTCGTCATCACGTCCTCCTGGGACGCCCACATCGACGTCGCCATTGCCGCGATGGAAGCCAAAAAGGCAGTCGGCATGGAGGTCGGCGGCGCCTATTCCATCCACGAATGCTGGCAGCTTGTGGAAACCTATGAAAAAACCCGGACGCCGTTTATGCTTCTGGAAAACTGCGTCTTTGGCAGACGGGAGCTGATGGTGCTCCACATGGTGCAAAAGGGGCTGCTTGGAAAAGTCGTGCACTGCTCCGGCGGCTATCATCATGATTTAAGGGAGGAGGTTGCCTTCGGCAAGGAAAAACGCCATTACCGCCTGCGCAACTACATCGGAAGAAACTGCGAAAACTACCCTACCCACGAGCTTGGCCCCATCGCCCGCGTGTTAAACCTCAATCACGGCAACCGCATGCTGACGATCAGCTCCGTCTCCTCCTGCGCGGAAGGGCTGCACGACTATATTCTGAAAAACAAGGCGGACGATGAAGCCCTGCTGCACACAAGCTTCCGACAGGGCGACGTTGTTACCTCCGTGATCCGCTGCGCAAACGGGGAAACGATCACGCTCACCCTCGACACCACCCTCCCCAGATATTACAGCAGGGGCTTTACCGTGCGCGGTACCAACGGCATGTATGAAGAAGCGACCGATTCCGTTTTTCTGGATCGGGACGAGGATAAAAAGATCGAGTTTGACTGGCGAAAGCGCTCCTGCGGAAACGCAGAGCAATACTGTGAGGACTGGGAGCATCCCCTCTGGAAAAAATTCATCGAAGAGGGCGTGCAGGGTTCCCATGACGGCATGGACTGGCTGGAATTTCAGGCATTTTTTGACTGCCTCAAAAATGACAAGCCCATGCCGGTGGACGTGTACGACGCAGCGAGCTGGATGGCTGTTACCGCGCTCTCCGAGGCTTCCATCGCAAAGGGCGGCGCCCCGGTTGAGTTTCCCGATTTTACAAAGGGGGCGTGGCTTACGGACTGCGTGAAATAAGGTTTTCATGAAAAAAAGCATTGTTTCCAAACTTCTCCGGAAACAATGCTTTTTTCATTTTAATGCCTTATTTTAACGCCTTACCTTAATGCCTTACCGCTCAGACCTTCTCCACGCCGATCGTTACTGTCTCACCGTTGACATTCCACTCCTTGCTTACCGCAAGGCTCTGTCCGGAAACAAACTCATCCGCAAGCACCTTGCCCGCGATCATATCGCGGTTGCCCATTACGATGCCTTCCACCCTGTCATTTCCGCATACGCAAACGCGGATGTGATCCATCACTTCAAAGCCTGCGTCCTTACGCATCGTCTGGATCTTGCTGATCACTTCGTAAACAAAGCCTTCCTCAACCAGCTCGTCCGTCAGGTTCGTATCCAGCACAACGGTCATCTGGTTGTCCGCCTCGGAAACATAGCCGGGCTTCTGCGCCATTTCGATCAGCAGATCGTCCTTTGTCAGCTCAACGGCTACGCCGTCCACATCAAATTTCAAAGCGCCGGAAGCGTTCAGCTCATCCATTGCGGCGTTGCCGTCCAGACCCTCCAGATGCTTTTTGATGCCGCCAAGCTGCTTGCCGTATTTCGGGCCGACGGTGCGCAGCTGGGGCTTGAACGTATAAGAGGTAAAGTCGCGCACGTCGTCTGTAAACGTAACCTTCTTCACGTTTAACTCATCCTCGATGATCTCCTGATAAAAGCCGTCAAGGCTCTTTTCCGCCTTTACAAACATCGTGCCGATGGGCTGACGGTTTTTGATGTTCGCATTGTTGCGGCACGCGCGTCCCATTACGACGATCTCAAGAACCTCTTTCATGCCGGCTTCCAGCTTTTCGTCGATCATGTCCTCGTTTACAACGGGGAAATCGCACAGATGCACGCTTTCCGGCGCGGACGGATCTACGCTTACAACGAGATTTCTGTAAATATCCTCCGTCATGAACGGGATCATCGGAGCCGCCGCCTTCGCCGTTGTTACCAGAGCGGTATACAGCGTCATGTAGGCGTTGATCTTATCCTGCTCCATGCCCTTTGCCCAGAAACGCTCACGGCTGCGTCTTACATACCAGTTACTCATATCATCAACAAAGCTCTGAAGTGCCTTTGCAGCCTCCGGGATCTTGTAGTTTGCCAGATCATTGTCTACAGCCTGAACAGTTGTGTTTAATCTGCTGAGCAGCCATTTGTCCATTACAGGAAGCTGGTCATAGTTCAGTTCATATTTGGTCGGGTCGAAGTTGTCGATGTCTGCATATAATACGAAGAATGCGTAAGTATTCCACAGTGTGCTCATGAATTTACGCTGTCCTTCCACAACTGCCTTGCCATGGAAACGGTTCGGAAGCCATGGAGCACTGTTGATGTAGAAGTACCATCTGATGGCATCTGCGCCGTATTTGTTCAGTGCATCGAATGGATCAACTGCATTTCCTTTGGACTTACTCATCTTCTGTCCGTTTTCATCCTGTACATGTCCGAGAACGATTACGTTCTGGTATGGTGCTTTGTTAAAGATCAGGGTTGAAATTGCCAGCAGAGAATAGAACCATCCTCTTGTCTGGTCTACAGCCTCAGAAATAAACTGTGCCGGGAACTGTTTCTCGAAGGTTTCTTTGTTCTCGAATGGATAGTGATGCTGTGCGAACGGCATGGATCCGGAATCGAACCAGCAGTCGATAACCTCCGGTACACGGTGCATCTGTTTTCCACACTTCGGACACTTGATTGTTACATCGTCAATATATGGACGGTGAAGCTCGATATCATCCGGGCAGTTGTCTGACATGGATTTCAGTTCTTCAATGCTTCCGATAGAGTGCATATGTCCACACTCACACTGCCAGATATTCAGTGGTGTTCCCCAGTAACGGTTACGGCTGATTCCCCAGTCCTGAACGTTTTCCAGCCAGTCGCCGAAGCGTCCTTTTCCGATGCTCTCCGGAATCCAGTTGATGGTGTTGTTGTTGCGGATCAGATCCTCCTTCACCGCGGTCATCTTGATGAACCAGGATTCTCTTGCATAGTAGATCAGTGGTGTATCACAACGCCAGCAGTGTGGATAGCTATGCTCAAATTTAGGAGCATCGAATAATAATCCACGTTTATCCAGATTCTTTAATACTTCTGGATCTGCTTTCTTAACGAATAATCCGGCAAATGGTGTTTCTTCTGACATGTTACCGCGTTCGTCTACTAACTGTACAAATGGCATGTCATATTTACGTCCGACTTTGGCATCATCTTCACCAAATGCTGGTGCGATATGAACAATACCTGTACCATCTGTTAATGTTACATATCCGTCGCATGTTACATAGAATGCTTTCTTATGCTGTTTTTCAGCAACTTTTGCTGCACAGTCATATAATGGTTCGTATTCTTTGTATTCTAATTCTTTTCCTTTAAACGTCTCTAAAACTTTGTATGCAGGTTTTCCTGATTCTTCGTCTGCTAATTTACCAAGAACTGTATCAAGCAGTGCGCAAGCCATATAATATACATGTCCGTCTGCTGCCTTAACCTTTGCGTAATCTTCTTTCGGATTTACACAAAGTGCAAGGTTGGATGGAAGTGTCCAAGGTGTTGTTGTCCATGCAAGAATATATGCATCTTCATCTTTTACTTTAAAACGAACGATTGCTGAACGCTCCTTAACATCCTTGTATCCCTGTGCAACTTCCTGTGCGGAAAGCGGAGTCCCACACCGAGGACAGTAAGGCACGATCTTGAATCCCTTGTAGAGAAGTCCTTTGTTCCAGATCTCTTTTAATGCCCACCACTCGGACTCGATGAAATTGTTGTCGTATGTTACATAAGGATGCTCCATATCTGCCCAGAATCCAACCGTGCTGGAGAAATCCTCCCACATGCCCTTATACTTCCAGACACTCTCTTTACAATGCTCAATGAACGGCTCCAGGCCGTACTGCTCGATCTGCTCCTCCGGGATGTCGAGTTTTTTTGCGACCTCCGTGATCGGCCATAACTGTGCTTCCTGTGCGATCTGAATATCTGTTTTCATTTTTCTTTGCTCCTTTGTGTTAATTATTCTCTAATATAGTATCTAATTCCTCTTTAGTCACCAGAACCTTGCGGGGCTTTGTCCCCTCCTCAGGTCCCACTACACCGGCTTCTTCGAGCTGATCCATGATGCGGGCAGCCCTATTAAAGCCAATTTTAAGGTATCTTTGAAGCATTCCGATTGAAGCCCGTTCCTTATCTGTGATAATTGACGCTGCCTCCGCAAAGTAAGAGTCCCTGCCATCATCCGTGTTTTCCACATCTGAAATAGTAACTGTTGTATTTGTCGTATCATTCGACAGGCTCTCCATCTTTTGTGCCACATCATTACTGTACTGTGCATTCTCATTATTTTCAATAATAAATTTCACAATATCGGAAACTTCTTTATCTGAAACGAATGCGCCCTGTACTCGAAGGGGCTTCGGAACACCCTGTGGGTCAAATAACATATCTCCTTTTCCAAGGAGCTTTTCCGCACCATTCATATCAAGTATGGTACGACTGTCAACACCGCTTGTAACCGCAAATGCGATACGGCTTGGCATATTCGCCTTGATGAGACCTGTAATAACATTAACAGAAGGCCTCTGTGTAGCTATAATCAGATGTATACCGGCTGCTCTCGCAAGCTGTGCCAGCCTGCATATTGCCTCCTCTACATCCTTTGATGCAACCATCATAAGATCTGCAAGCTCGTCCACTATAATGACAATTTGTGGCATCTTTGGCGGTTTTTCTGTATCCTTGCCATCCATTGCATCAATCATGGCATTGTAACCGTTTATTTCCCTGACACCGCTGTTTGCAAACTTCTCGTATCGGTCTGTCATCTCTGAAACCGCCCAGTTTAATGCTCCTGCAGCTTTTTTAGGATCTGTAACAACCGGAATCATCAGATGAGGTATGCCATTGTATACACTAAGCTCAACCACCTTCGGGTCAATCATAATCAGCTTTACCTCATCCGGCTTTGCCTTGTATAGTATACTCATGATAATTGTATTGATACAAACTGACTTACCTGAGCCGGTAGCACCTGCAATTAAAAGATGTGGCATTTTTGCGATATCCGTAACCTTAACCTTGCCTGCAATATCTTTTCCCACTGCAAAGGTAATCTTTGATTTGGCATTTTTAAATTCTTCAGACTCCACAAGCTCCCTGAAGGAAACAGCAACACTCTGGCTGTTTGGCACTTCGATGCCCACAGCGGCTTTTCCCGGAATAGGAGCCTCGATTCGTATATCCGCGGCTGCCAGATTAAGCTTTATATCATCTGCCAGATTCACAATCTTTGATACCTTCACTCCAAGCTCCGGTGTGATTTCAAACCTTGTAACAGCAGGACCGCAGCTTATATTATTCACCTTCGCATTCACCCCAAACACATTAAGAGTCTGTTCAAGCTTTGCCGCCGTCTCACGCAGATGAGCCTGCGAATCACCGGTTTTCCCCCTGTCAGGAGCCTTAAGCAGATCAACAGTCGGAAATACATACGGCTTCTGCTGGATTGCATTTTCTGCGTCATTTACCGCTATCTGTTCGCTGACTTTTTCAACCTCTTTGGCGAGCTCATCCTTGTCTGATTTGACCTTTTTCTTACCTGACTCTGCTGCTGGTGGTTTTGTCATTACCGCATCTGCAACCGGAGCTGACAATTTTGATTGCAGCTCATTATCTTTTTGTATGTCAAAATCATCAGATATATCAGGCTCCACGCAGCCCGATATAGGTATCTGCGACACATGGCTTGCAGCTGCTGCACCCGAGCCGTCCGGTTTCATGCCATTAATCTGCTGCAGGGTCTTTCTGCCAAGCTCATCTGCACCATCACTATCGGCTGTGCCACCCAAAACCGAAACAGGCTCCGATGCCACACCAAAGTCCGGTGTCTGCACTATTTCACCTGCATTCCCTGATGTAAGGCTTGTCGTCTTTTTCTCCTTTATTGCAGGTGAACTCGGGTAATTCTCTATAGTTATCTCACCAAGCGCATCTGTAGCAGCTGCACCTTGTCCAAATATCCCCACATGCGCTGTATCACTACCTGCCATGCCTGAATCCAGCGCGTTTTCACTGCCATCAATTTTTGTATCAAGTGACACGCCCGTTATCTTATTGTCCATCCTTCGGCCGGCACGCTTACTCCTTCTGCCACCTTTTGCAGCCTCCTTTATGTCACTGTCTGTATCATCTGAAGCTAAACCCTCTCTTGTCTGACGCTCTCTTGACTTATACTGCCGATACTCCTGATATCTCTCATTATTCTCACGCGCTGACTCGTATACCTTTCGGCCGCCGTTTCTCATACCCTTCATGAATGATTTACCGGTAATGAGCACAAGACAGATAATCATCACAACTATTGTCACCACGTATGCACCTATAATTCCTACCGCCGGAACTAAAATGCAGCCTATAAGAGCACCTATAAAGCCACCACCTGAATGCCTTTCAACACTGTCAATGTATGACTGCACCGGTGAAACCGCGAATTCACCATACACTGCCAGGTACATAAACACACATATAAACCATATGAAAACTATGGTCATAACAAGCTTCATGATAGCATATGAATTGCCCTTATTGGACACAGCAAAAAAGCTGCCCACCAGAAGCACAAGCGGAAAAATATATGCCACCATTCCAAATACACCAAAAAGGAAACCGCTTACTGCGTTTCCCAAATGACCGCCTATTCCAAAATTGCTTATAAATAAAAGGATTGAAACAGCTACTACTATCCAGAGAAATATTTCCTTTTTAAAGGCCTGCTGCCTCTCTATCTGAGCCATTCTCTCCTTTTTTGTCTGTCTTTTTGCTGAGGATTTCTTCCTCGTTGCCATGTAACTAACCTCCGTGTTTTGATTTACAGAGTATATAATAACATATTTCTTCTGTTCTGTGTAAATTTTCTAAAGTAATTTTTCGATTTTGTGATTAAAGGGTCAAAAGGTATCATCGATGCATGCTTGAATGCAATTCAATGTATACCTTATTGACCCGCACTACACCGAGAAAGTAGCAATTTGCTGCGGGGACGCAGCAAATTAGCGGATTCGAGGTGGAGTCAGATTACGGGAATGCGTAGCATGTAGTAATCTGATTAATCATAAATGAGGGACAAAATACCTTTTGACCCTCATATCATCATTATGGTATAATAGAGGCATTAGAATCGAAAGTTGTGGAGGTGAAATGAATATGATGATGTTCTTAAAATTAAGAAATATCTGAGTTCATAGAACTATGTTAAATAGTTTTATGTATAGGCAGAACCCGAAAAACTATTTAATAAAGGAGATTGTGCAATGATATTTCAAGATAATGTAATCAAAGAGTACTTAAAAAATGTTTATTTTATAACGGGAACACCTTGTGGAGGAAAGACAACCGTTTCACGTGCGTTGGCGGAAAAGTATGGATTTGAACTATTTGATGTTGATGAGAGATTCGACGAGCACAAAAAAATGTCGAACCCATTATTTCAACCTGCGATGAATATGTATTTTAACAGTGCAGATGAATTTTTTGGAAGAACAGTTGAAGAATATAAGAATTGGCTGTTGAATAATACTCGTGAACAGTTAGAGTTTGTTCTTCTTGATTTGATTCGTTTATCAGAAAATAAGAAAGTTTTGTGCGATTGTCATCTTACAGTTGCTCAGGCACTCGCTTTTTCTGAACCAGCGAGAGTTGTTTTTCTCATAAAAGACCCATCTAATCTTGTTGATGAATATGGTAATCGACCAGATCATCAGGGATTTTTTCAGTACTTAAATTCAGCGACTGATATAGAAAAAGCCAAACAAACTGTGAATATTACCTTATATGAACTCAATGTAAATCGCATAGAGGAGATTAAAAGCAGTTCGTTCTTTTGGATAGAGAGAACTGTGGATAGTACAGTTGAGAGTACATTAACTTGTGTCGAAAAACATTTAGGTTTAATATAGTTGAAGAAAGACATTCGATTATAGCACATTTTGTTTAATGAATTAGTGCCACAAATTGAGAAGTATTCTTGATTTGTGGCATCTTAATAAGGCAGAATAAAGGAATAAAAAGAATCTTAATTCTGTTAAACGCTATTGACAACTTCATATTTAGTGAATGATAACAATTTATAATTTAGTATTGGATAAAGAATAAAAAAGGAAGTAAGTTATGACGAATAAAGAAATAATGGATATAGCAATGCAGCAATCTGCATATGACACAAATGCAAAGGTTTCTGACTTCCTTCAGGATACAAATGTATTTGTTAAATCTGGAGTTGGACCTTTGGCAAGAAAATATTATAAAGAACCTATCGCTTGTAATTTTGTGTCTTATGGAAGCAATGTAGTTGCATCTGTGAAAGATGAATTTAAAGAAATAGTTGAAACATATCTGAGTAAGTTTGAATTTTATCATTGTTTTGAGACGCCTAACATGCACTGGCTTGATGAACGGATGAAAGAAAAAGGATATAGAGTATGTTTTATGGCAGAGTATTTTTTGCCGGATATGGAACGATTGAAAAGATTAGAGTGCAATTATGTCCTTAAAGTGTTAGAACAAAAAGATTTTGCAGATTTGTATCTTCCAATGTGGGGGAATGCATTGTGTGCAGATAGAAAAGAGTTAGATGTTCTGGGAGTTGGAGCATATGATGGTGAGAAGCTTGTAGGTCTCGCAGCGTGTTCAGCGGATTGTGATAATATGTGGCAGATAGGTGTCGATGTTTTGCCTGAATATCGAAGAATGGGAATTGCTTCATCACTAACAAGTAATCTTGCAATTGAAATAATTGAAAGAGGCAAAGTACCATTTTACTGCTGTGCGTGGTCAAATCTTAAATCGGTAAAAAATGCATTGCGCAGTGGTTTTGTGCCTGGATGGGTGGAAATGACGGTAAAAGCAGCAAGCTTAGTTGATGAAATGAATAAGTAATAAATTCTAGTTTTTAGTGCGAAGGAGAACTGAATGAAATTACTAGTTATAGACATACAAAAAGGAATAACAGACAGCAGACTATATAATTTTGAATCGTTCATAGAGAATACAACCCAAATTATAAAAGCAGCTAGAGATAATCATATAGAAGTTATTTACTTTCAGCATGATGATGGACCAGGAACGGGTTTTTCGATTGGTGATGAGGATTTTGAAATCGCAGTTCAGGTAACACCTGCAGATAGAGAAAAGGTATTTGTTAAAAATATTAATACTTGCTTTGGAAATAAAGAGTTTGTTGATTATATCAAAAATGAAGATACTTTGATGATAGTTGGCTTGCAGACGAATTTTTGTATTGATGCAACTGTAAAATCTGCTTTCGAGAGAGGATACAAGGTGATTATTCCACAAGGTGCTAATTCAACATTTGATAATGATTATATGACAGGAGAAGTAACATATAAGTATTATAACGATATGATGTGGCCTGAAAGATTTGCTACATGTGTATCCGTTAACGAAGCAATTAAGATGTTAGAGTAAAAATAGGAAATTCAAATTTTGAGGTATGCAATGAATAGATTTGAGATTGTAAAAAAATATATTGATGAATATGACTATTATGACTTGCTGGCTTGTGGTGCACCAAATGATGAATTTGACAGTTATTCGCGTAAGTTTGCTAATACTATAACAGAAAAAGATTCTATTGAAGATATTGCAAGACTGATTTCTGAAACTATAGACAAAGCATTTGCAGAAGAAATCAAGCCTGAAAAATTTTTGGAAACTGCGAAATTGATACGCAAAGAATTATATGGAGATAGCGAGTAAAATTGAAATTTTATCTATGT
>OHHB01000461.1_pt1 | contig 10064 bp, 10 predicted proteins | sample 1567921 | NCBI WGS metagenome assembly OHHB01 (sample SAMEA3879522, study PRJEB24766) | human gut metagenome | biome: human-associated habitat; feature: feces | place: USA | collected 1985/1987
TACATCAGGGTAGACTTTCTGGAAGAAGTGGTGCTGGGCGAGATTCGGCGGCTGACCAAGTTTGCCAACCTCTATGAGGACGACTTTTTGAAGGCTGTTATCGGGCACTCCCAGCAGGCGGACGAAGTCGACCGCAAGCTGAAAGAGAAAGAGTTGAAAGCACTCCTTGCCCGTGATGAAGAACTGGACGGCCTCTTTGAGCGCATCTATGAGGACAATGTTTCCGGCAAAATCTCTGATGAACGCTTTTCCAGAATGTCCCGGAGATACGAGGACGAGCAAAAGGAGCTGACCGAGAAAATCAAACAGCTCCGCTCCGAAATCGAAAAGCAGAGCAGCCGTACAATGACAACGGATATGTTCATCAGTCTGGTTCGCAAGTACACCAGAGCAAAAAAGCTGACACCCCGGATGCTGAATGAACTGGTGGAACTCATGGTGGATACCGTCTGTTCCCGCAGGGAGACGATCCGCATTGCCGGGGACGACTATCCGGCGGAGGTGGTCAAATCCCGGTTCCTGAAGCTGAACAGTTCCCACATCGAGTATGTGCTGGACCGTATGCGGGAGAACACCACCTATGTCCGCAACATCAAGAAATACCTGCTGGCTGCCCTGTATAACGCCCCGGCCACCATCGACAGCTACTATGCGTCCCTGGTGAACCACGACCTGTACGGCAGCGGAGAAAGGAGGTAATCACTCATGCAGGAAGAAGTCACCCAGCGCACCGTTGCCCTCTGTGTGGAGGCCACCAAGCTCTCCGCCGGGATGCTGCAACAGGCCATGAAGAAAATGCTGGACGAGATGCAGAAAGGCGTGACCGGCCACAAGACCAAGCTGCACCACGGCAAGCAGACTCTCCGGCAGCTGTTGAAGCACAACACCGGCGTTTCCAACATCGAGATCACCGATCAGAACATCCGGGCCTTTTCCGCCACCGCCAAGAAGTACGGCATTGACTTCGCACTGAAAAAGGACACCAGCGGAGAGATACCCCGCTATCTGGTGTTCTTCAAGGGCCGGGATGCCGATGTCATCACGGCGGCCTTCCGGGAGTTCTCCGCAAAGAACCTGGAGAAAGAGAAAAAGCCCTCCATCCGCAAGGAGCTGGAGCAGGCAAAGCAGCAGGCCAAAGCCCAGCACGGTCAGCGGGAGAAGGTCAAAACCAAAGACCGGGCTGTGGAATTATGACGGTTAACTGGAAAAAGAAACTGCTCCCCAACCTCCCATATCTGCTGTTCGTGTATCTTTTTGATAAGCTCTGCCAGGCGGTGCGCCTTGCGCCCGGTCTTGACGCCTCTGAAAAGTTCCTGCATTTGAGCCAGGGCTTTACGGAGGCGTTTTCTTCTGGGCTGCCAAGTCTGCATCCGCTGGACCTGCTGGCGGGCATCGCCGGGGCGGTCATTGTTCGGCTGGCGGTGTATGCCAAGAGCAAGAATACAAAGAAATATCGCAAGGGCATTGAGTACGGCAGCGCACGATGGGGCACGGCGGCCGATATTGCCCCCTATGTCGATCCGGTCCCCGACTGGAACATCCCTCTGACCCAGACGGAAAAGCTCACCATGTCCAGCCGCCCGAAAAATCCCAAGTACGCCCGAAACAAGAACATTCTGGTCATCGGCGGCAGCGGCAGCGGCAAGACCCGTTTCTTCGTCAAACCCTCCCTCATGCAGATGCACAGTTCCTACGTTGTGACCGATCCCAAGGGTTAGATTTTAAGAATACAGAGAAAATAGGTCATTAAAAAATGAAGTGTTTTCTGTGTGTTCTTATTTTTTAGCATTATGAAAGGAGCTGAGAAAATGGCTAAAGATAACAGAATAACAGCACTTTACGAGCGTCTGTCCCGTGATGATGAGATGCAGGGCGAATCCAACTCCATAACAAACCAGAAGAAGTATCTGGAAGATTATGCAGTGCAACATGGCTTTGGTAATATTCAGCATTTCAGTGATGATGGATATTCAGGAACGAACTTCAACAGACCGGCATTCAATTCTTTGCTGACAGAGATTGAAGCCGGCAGAGTGGGAACAGTGATCGTCAAAGATATGTCCCGATTTGGCAGAAACTATCTGCAAGTAGGTTTCTATACGGAAATGATGTTCCCTAAGAAAAATGTCCGTTTTATTGCAGTAAATAACGGAGTTGACAGTGCCAATCCGGCAGATAATGATTTTACACCATTTCTGAATATCATGAATGAGTGGTATGCAAAAGATACCAGTAAGAAAATCAAGGCAGTATTCAAGGCAAAAATGCGAGACGGAAAACGTGTCAGCGGTGCAGTGCCTTATGGATATTACAGAAAGCCTGAGGATAAGCAGACATTGTATGTTGATGAAGCTTCTGCTTCGGTTGTCAGACGCATTTTTCAGCTTGCTTGTGATGGAATGGGTGCAACCGCAATAGCAGATACCTTGTCAGAGGATAAAATCCTTATTCCTTCGGCTTATGCGAGACAGAATCATCCTGAGGATTGCCAGTGTACGAATTACCATGACCCTTATACATGGAATGCTACAACAGTGGGCTATATTTTGAACAGACGTGAGTATTTGGGGCATACCGTTCTTGGGAAGACAACTAGGGATAATTTTAAGACAAAACGAAAAAGAATTGCAAATGAGGACGAACTGCTTGTCTTTTACAATACACATGAAGCTATCATTGATCAGGAAACATATGATAAAGCGCAGAGAATGAGAAAAAGGGTATCTCCAAGGCGAAACAGTGAAAAGCCTGCGCACAGGCTGTCAGGACTGCTTTATTGTGCGGATTGTGGAAGCAGACTGGCATATATCAATTCAAAGCCAAAAGATGGGAAAATATATGACAGCAATCAGGCATTCCGGTGTAGCCGGTACCACAATAAATATCATTCATGTACTGGTCACTATATCAAGGCAAGCACAATAGAAATGCTGATTTATCAGGCAACTAAGAGAGTGTCACAGTATGTCCTTAAAGATGAAAAAGAGTTTGTAGAACAGTTGAAAGCACAGTATGAATTGCAGTGTGAAAAGGATAATACAGATGATAAAAAGGAGTTGTTAGAAGCAAAACGTCGTATGATGGATTTGGATGATCTGATAAAAGGTCTGTATGAGAATTTCACACTGGGGCGATTGCCGGAGAGACAGTTTAACCGCCTTATGACAGAATATGACACTGAACAAAGCAGCCTAGAGCAGAGAATTTCAGAACTTGAAACTGCTACAGAACGTATATCCACTAAGGCAGTGCAGATTGATAAATTTGTGCGACTGGTTAAGAAATACCGAGATTTTGAGGAACTGACAACACCTATGCTTAATGATTTCATTGAAAAGGTTGTAATTCATGAAGCAGAGGGTGGCAGAACAAAAGACCGTACTCAGCAAGTGGATATTTATTTCAATTTCATTGGAAATTTTGTTCTTCCACTCAGTGAGGATGAAGTGGAAGCCTTGCAGTCAGAGGAAGCACGCAGAGCGGAAGAGATTGCTGAAAGAAAGAGAAAATCTTCTAAGAAATCTACGCAGAAAAGAAATCAGAAGCGTGCAGAGATCAAGGCAAAAGCAGAAGCTGGAGATCCTGAAGCTATGGCAGAATATAAAGCAATCCTTGAAAAAGGCAGACAGAACAACCGTAAGAGATCTGAAAAAATGCGAGAATTGAGAATGTCTGACCCTGAATATCGGGCGAAGATGGAAGAGAAAGAACGCTTGGCATTGGAAAGGGAAAAGAAACGTCAGGAGCGTGCTACAAAGAAGAAAAAGATTGCTTTGGCAGAATTAAAGGAGCAGGCAGAAAAAGGCAATCAGGAAGCCGTCAGAGAGATTGAGGAGCGTAGAGCTATTGCAAGAGAACGTTCAAGGAAATCAGCAGAAAAGCGTAAGCAGAGAGCAGAAAATGACCCTGAATATGCAAAATATTTGGAAGAGAGAAATGCAGAATACAACAGACGGCATACCGCAAGAAGAAAGGAGCAGATGGAAGCCTTGAGAGCCAGGGCGGAAGCCGGAGATCAGGAAGCAAAGAGTCAGCTTGCAGAGCGTAAACAGTATCAGGTTAGAGCCACAGTGAAGAGCTACAGAAAAATGCGTGAAGATGCATTGAATGGAGACCCTATTGCAAAAGAGAGATATGAAAAAACACTGGCTATGAGACGTGAAGCGTATCACGCAAAGAAAAGTGAACAGACAGCCTAAGAGTAAGCATAATATCACAATATAATAGTTGCAGAATTGATGAGAATAAGCGGGAGCGATGCAATTATTGTAATGGACAATGAAGTATGGTATTGTATAGATGGTTTACCAAATCGAAATTGACCGAACTGAAGGTGAAGAATGCTTCTTGTCTAAAGGGCAAGAAGATGGGGATTAGAAAGTGTTTTTTACAAGGAGGTGATTAGGTGAATGATCAATTCATACAAGGAGTAATATTTGATTGGGATAAAATTGATAAGGATAGTTATCTGAAGGGAATCAGGGCTTTTAAGGGAGTTGAAAAACTTGATTTTAACAAACCGGTTACTTTTTTTGTCGGAGAAAATGGCAGTGGTAAATCAACTTTGTTGGAAGCACTTGCCGTAGCACATGGTTTTAATCCTGAAGGTGGAACAAAGAATTATGTTTTTTCTACGCATGATACACATTCAGAGTTGTGTGATGCGATAAGAATTGCCAAAGGCTATCGGAAGGAAAAGTGGGGATATTTTCTTAGGGCAGAAAGCTTTTATAATGTTGCAACACAGGAAGTAGAATATGCAGATATTGCTAAATATCATGAAAAATCACATGGAGAGAGTTTTCTCGCATTAGCGCAGAATAATATGAATCCAAATGGCTTGTATCTTTTTGACGAGCCGGAAGCTGCATTATCACCGCAGAGACAGCTTACATTGTTGATGCAAATATACAGATGTGCAAAAGAGGGAGCACAGTTTATTATAGTTACGCATTCGCCAATTTTGTTAGGAATACCAGATGCAGATATCTATTGTTTTGATAATGGACGCATACATCTGTGCGAATATGAGGATACAGAGAGTTACCAGGTAACAGAAATGTTTATAAATAATAGGCAGATGCTGTTGGATAGATTACTAACAGATTAGATAATAAAGAAATCAACAACTTCAAGTTTGTGATGGTAGATAATATGGAATGGTTTAATGTTTTTGGACTGATTTTTATTGCAGTCATTATGATACCCAATGTTGTATTTGCGATTAAGTGCAAAGATGGATTTGATAATAAGTGGAACAATGTTGAGGTCACAGAACAAGTAGGGAGATTGTGTTGTTTCGGATTCATGATAATCAATATTCCGGGAACTTGGTTCGGGTGGTGGTCTGACGAAGCATTTGCACTATATCTGATTGTAGATACCATATTGGTAATGCTTTATTGTGCTATTTGGATTATATGTTTTAAGAAAAACAGCGTTTTCAGAGCATTAACACTTTCTATTATTCCTTCAATGTTGTTCTTATTTAGTGGGATTATGAGTAGGTCAGTGCTATTGATTATTGCATCAGTATTATTTGCACCAAGTCATATTGTGATTTCATATAAAAATGTAAAATGATATTTACAAATTCTTATTTACAGAACGGATGCGCAGGGCAAGATTATCCCGTGCGCGATTCATAAGGAGGGTGATTTTTTTGAAAAATGAAATTGTTTTATTTACAGATGGCGATATAAATATTGAAGTTGAGCTAAGTCCAGAATTAGAAACAGTTTGGCTAACACAGAAACAAATGGGAGAATTGTTTGAAGTAAAACAGGCAACGTTAAGTGAACATATCAATAATATTATATCGTCAGGCGAGTTGGATGAGACTTCTATCGGTTTTTCCGATAAAAGTTCCGGAGGACGAAAACCTAAGATATATAATCTTGATATGATATTATCTGTGGGATATCGTGTTAATTCAAAACGAGGCATCGCATTTCGTAGATGGGCTAATTCTGTTTTAAAGAAATATGTGATTCAAGGTTATGCTATTAATGAAAAACGCTTGCAAGCACTTGAAAGAACTGTTGATATTCAAACAAAGATGCTTGCAAGCACATTGGAGGTTGAAGAATCGGACATTTTAAAGGCTGTTACCTCGTATACAGATGCATTAATGCTTTTAGACCAATATGATCATCAATCTCTTAAAAAACCAGTGGGAAACAGGCCTATATATAAAATAACATATGAGGAATGTAAAAAAATGGTTTCACACATGGAGGATTCATTTAAATCGGATGTATTCGGTGTGGAGAAAGAAAATGGTAAAGTTGAGGGTATTTTGGCAGCAGTTTATCAGAGTGTGTTTGGTGGAGATGTATATCCGTCATTAGAGGAAAAAGCTGCTAATTTATTATATTTTATGATTAAGGATCATCCATATGCAGATGGATGTAAGCGAATTGCAGCATCGTTATTTTTGGAATTCCTTGCTCGGAATAATGCTTTATATAGAGATGATAATAAGATAATCAGTGATGGAGCATTGGTTGCGATTACGCTTATGATTGCAGAGTCAAGACCAGAAGAAAAAGATATAATGGTGAATCTTGTAATGAATTTTTTGACAATGTAGTTAGTTCGTGAAATTTATTATTTAATGAAATTGATAAATCGTTAAGGAAAGAATCGAAGGTGGTGCAAACGAAAAAGCAGTATTGAGACTTTTCATTAACTGCCCTTTCGTTTGCATCAATTTCGATTTTTTCTGGTTGAACAAAGCGCGTCAACTCTATATGGACTTTTAATTCTGACACTCTATTTATAATAGGATAGCGTGTACACATAGAAACACATAGAATTTATAATTCAGTCCTGTATTATGACACCAGAAATAAGCCTCCCTAAGGAAGCTAAAAAAATATACAGTTATGATACGTTAACAGAGCATATGTGGTTTTGGTTTTATAAAATGTTGTTCTGTAGGCAGAGGAATAATCTTACCACCACAGGAAGAGCACTTGCATATATCTTTATTATAAAGAAGACGGATAATGGCAGGTGCATCCATATCTTTCAGCTTGGAAATATATTTTTTGCAACCAAGGATGTTTCTGCATAGGGTAATCTTTTTCTTCTTATTTCTGGATGAAAGAAGACCATAGTGCCTGATACGTACAAAACGTTTTGGAGGAACATGCATTAAAAATCGACGGATAAATTCCTCGCCGGATATGGTGATCTCTTTCCAAAGCCCTTGGTTTTTGTAATCTTTAGCAGAAAATGTAACTGTAGATTCTGTCATGTCTTTGATACGGTAGTTGCTGATAGCAATCCGGTGGGTGTATTTTCCAAGGTATCTGATGACAGATTCGGCACCGTCAAATGGTTTCTTGCAATAAGGAATCCATTCCTTTGCATAGCAGGTATTTAACAATTCCTTGAAAGTATAGTAGTTTTTGTAAGGTGCAGCCGATCCATGAAATTCAAGCCTGTCATTTTCCCAGAGTTGCTTAAGTTCAGCCATGTATTTTCCACGAAATATTTTGGAGATCACCTTAATCGGAAGGAAAAACTCTTTCCCGTTGTCTTTCCAATGATTTTTCACATCCAGCCCTCCACCAAGAACAATCGCATGGATATGAGGATGAAAGTTCATGGTACTTCCCCATGTATGGAGGATACAGATATAGCCGATATCAGTCCCAAGATATTTACTGTCAGCAGCAAGTTCACTGAGAGTATCTGAAGCCGCATGATAAAGAGCAGTGTATAAGAATTTCTGGTTGCTGTAGATAATGGGATTGAGTTCTTCCGGAACTGTAAAAACCACATGGAAATAAGGAGCATCTAAGATATCCTCCCGCCGTGCATCTACCCATTTTTCTTTTGGAAACTCCTGACACATAGGACAGCATCTGTCACGGCAGGAGTTATAGTGGACTGATATGCAGCCGCAGTCCTCGCATACGCTTACATTCACACCAAAGGCACCGGTTTTGCAATTCATGATGTGATAAGCGGCCTTTCGCTGAGCGGGAGAAATACTATGTGTGGATTCAAAAGATGGATAAAAACGATGAAAAACATCCTGAATCGTACAATCCTTACTCATGATTCACCACCTTCCGGGTTGTCGAACGGGCTGCGGATACCAAGAAGTGTCTTGTTGCTCACATGAAGGTAAACATCTGTAGAGCGAGGATCAACATGTCCCAGAAGTGACTGGATATATTTTATATCTGTGCCACTTTCGAATAAGTGGCTGGCAAAACTATGACGGCACGCATGAGAGGAAACATGACGGTTAATGCCGGCGAGTTTAGCACTTTTCTTAAAGAACTGGTTAACACTGGCTATATCAAGATATCCACCGGTCCAGGAACTTGGAAAAAGGATATCTTTAGGGCGACCACATTTGTACCAATACTCAGTGAGAAGGTCTAAATTTTTTTGAGACAGAATCGTATACCTGTCAATTCTGCCTTTGGTTTCACGAACATGAATTGTCATGTTGGTACGGGAAATGTCATCATAATGGAGATGAACGACCTCCGATACACGTAATCCAGAAGAATACATAGTTGCAATAATCGCTTTATGTTTCAGATTCGGAGTGGCATCAATGATTGCATTTATTTCATCGCGGGACAGAACAGCAGGAAGATTGCGCTCTCTTTTCATAGCTGGAACAGTGTCATCATCCCAGACAGTCTTCAGCACCTTTTTATATAAGAACTTTATTGCAGACCGATAGTGATTGTGAGTTTCAGGAGACCTTCCTTCCAGACGTTTGGCAGTAAGAAAACTTTCCGCATCTTCAAGTGTAAGATCAGAAACATTTTTTCCAATCCAACGAAGGAAGTAACTGACATCAGAGCAATACAGTTGAATAGTTCTTTCACGCAGGTTACGTTTTTCCGCTTCATTGCGGATAGATTCAAAAATATCTTTATACATAATAAAACCTCCAGAATAAGTAGTGTTAATAATTACATCTACCTATTCGGAGGTGCATTAGCGTCATAATTCCGATTGCGGAAGAGACTGGAAAATGTTATTCTTATCATAGGCAGTGGAGCTTTCTTAGTTCAGTTGTTTCGTGTGGTAACTTAACAATAACGGATTATGGAAAGTAATTCCACTGCTTTTTTAATAAAAATAAAACTGCGCCACAGCCTTGGCAGGCCATCGCGCAGCGATTTTGTTCAATCGGAATTTGAGGAATAAAATATGGGCATATTAGAAATAGTTTTTAATTCAAGAAAATTTGATTTGAATGATGATGTTCTGATGGGATTTGATAATTACTTTGATAAAAAAAGTAAGGATTATAATAGTTTTTGTTTAGACGAAGAAGATATTAATCCTTTACAAAACTTTGTAGCACAGATTAAGTCTGCTGACTCAGATAGTGTAATTTATGTATCTACTTATGGCTATGAAATCACAAATAGTAAAGGAGAAAAATCAACATACGCCGATGCTCTTTGGATTGACACAGTTTTACCTATTTCCCAAATAGAGAGATATATTGAAAAAAGTGGTGTTGCTGAACCAAGTAATATTTCTTTTGTTGGAGATAGTGATGAATGTGGAAACTATAAAGTATGGCTTATAGCTCAGGAAGAGAATAATCCTCATGTTATAGAGCTGACTGACCGCAAGAAGATAGACCATATGATAATATTATATTGGGATTGATAAGTTATAAAATTCCAGTCTTCCGGTGAGATTGAAAGCGCGCATGAATTTGAATTTGTTAGAGGTAAAGAGAATGTTTAGCATTATAAACGAGATTAGTCGTTTGTGTAATAAATATGGAGAAGATTTTAATTGGGGAATAATTCCTGAAGTAAATGGTTTTGTCAGGGAACTTGAAAAGGAAACAGATATTTCTCAATATAGTGATGTTAAAGCAATTGCACGTAGTTATTCGTGTGATGATGTTTTGTTTATGCTTGATAATAATATATATAGGATTTATCATTTGACATATTCAACGCATAACGAAAATGGATTTCCAAGATTTATGGAATTTGTAGATACGAGTAGAGTGATTGCTTATATAGAAAAACAATTTATTGAAGAATACCTTTAATATAAAA
>OHHB01000470.1_pt1 | contig 9891 bp, 8 predicted proteins | sample 1567921 | NCBI WGS metagenome assembly OHHB01 (sample SAMEA3879522, study PRJEB24766) | human gut metagenome | biome: human-associated habitat; feature: feces | place: USA | collected 1985/1987
ATAATGAAGAAGAACTAAATAAACAAATAGACACTATAAATGGTCAAATACCAGGAGCGGTTATAGAAAGCAGTTATGATATAGACGAAGACAAAAAAGAACTTGTTATTACAAAAGGAAAAGAAGGATTAGAAGTAGATCCAGAATTATTAAAGCAAGAAGTGGAAAATGAAATAAAAAATGTGGAAAGTGGTAAAAAGGAAATTAATTTATCCACAAAAAATAAAGAACCAAATCAAATTAATTTAGATAAAATTTATTCTGAAATACACACAGAGCCACAAAATGCATATTATACACAAAATCCATTTACTTTATATCCTCATGTAGATGGAATTGACTTTGCAATATCAATGGAAGAAGCTAAGAAAATTTTAGAAGAAAATAAAGAAGAATATATTATTCCATTAAAAATTACACATCCAGAGATAACAACAGATAAAATAGGTTCTGAAGGTTTTCCAGATTTATTAGCAGAATTTTCAACAAATTATAATCCAGGAGCTAAAGATAGAACGACAAATTTAAGGTTAGCATCTAATAAAATTAATAATACAGTTGTATTACCAGGTGAAACATTTTCATACAATAAAGTTGTTGGGAAAAGGACAACAGAAGCTGGATACAAAGAGGCGCCATCATACGCTGGAGGAAAAGTGGTAAATGATATAGGCGGTGGAATTTGTCAAATTACATCTACATTATATAATGCAGTTGTTCTAGCAAATTTGGATATAGTAAGTAGAAGTAATCACCAATTTGTTCCATCATATGTAAAAGCAGGTAGAGATGCAACAGTTGTGTATGGAGCGATTGATTTTAAATTTAAAAATACTAGAAAATATCCTATAAAAATAAAAAGTACAGTAAGTGGTGGAGTAGCAAGAGTACAAATATATGGAATGAAAGAAGAAACAGAGTACGAAGTAAAAATAGAAACTAAGATAACGGGAAGCATCCCAATGAAAACTGTTTATGAAGATGATCCAACTCTAGAAAAGGGAAAAGAAAAGGTAGAGCAGAAAGGACACAATGGTACATATAGCGAGGCATATAAAGTTGTTTATTTAAATGGAAAAGTTGTGTCTAGAACGTTACTTTCAAAAGATAAATATAATCAAATGAGCACAATTATAAAAAGAGGAACTAATCAGGGATAATGCCGCACCGATAATTCCGAAAATGGGACGTATTCCTTTCCCTTTCCGCATGGCAAAGCCAACCATAAATCCGATAGCAATGGGCATAAATCCAATCTGACGACCCGTAGAAACAGATATCAGTCCCCATGCCACCGCACCCACAATACAGGCAGCGACTGCGTACAGTACTCCTTTGGAGAGATTCTCTTCGGCAAGCATTTCTTCTTCTGTCATAGATACCGGGAAGTCTTCCGGCTTGGGAGGGGCTAATCTTTCCAGCTCTTCATCTTTCTCAAAACTTTCACATTCTTCTTCAAAAGCAGGAAGTTCTCTGGTGCGCTTACAAACAAGACCTTTACCATTCACGAAATCACGTGATACGCAATTCCGGCAATACTTTTCAATTTCTTCTGATGTAGCCATCTTTTATCCGGTTTATGTTGAATGACTTTCCCTATTATACAAGTTATAAAGCCATTGTTAACAGATTTTTTGCAAATATAGAGGTATTTTTTCGCGCGACGTCTATTTAATGCATATTTTTGTTGACTGATATTAAACAAATGATGAAAAAGAAGCCAAATGTAAGATATTTAGCCTTAGGAGCAATCTTAATCCTAGTGTGGCTAACACAATGGATTCCTGCTCTGGCAACAATCTATTCGCAAACAATCTATCCTTTTATCTCTTACGTTTTGTCGTTTTTTTCCAATTTATTTCCTTTTGCGATAGGAGACTTATTTATCTTCCTTAGTATCGCGGGTGTGATTATTTATCCTATTTATGCCCGTCTCCGCAAAAAGTTGCCTTGGAAGAAAATTTTATTGCGTGACGGCGAATATCTGTTGTGGATTTATGTATGGTTCTATCTGGCTTGGGGACTGAATTATTCTCAAAAGAACTTTTACCAACGAACCGAAATCCCGTATACAGCCTACACTCCCGAAAATTTTCAGGAGTTCGTTGACGACTATATCACCCAATTAAATCGTTCGTACACCCCTGTAAATAGTATCAACCAGGATTTGATACGGGAAGAAACCGTACGAATCTATAATCAGTTAAGTGATAGCTTGGGCGTGCACCGACCTCCACACGATCATCCGAGAGTAAAGACCATGTTGTTTACTCCGTTCATTTCCATGGTAGGAGTAACCGGTAGCATGGGGCCTTTCTTCTGCGAATTCACCCTTAACGGAGATTTGCTTCCCGCCAACTATCCCGCCACTTATGCTCATGAACTAGCCCACTTGTTAGGTATCACCAGCGAAGCGGAAGCCAATTTCTATGCCTATCAGGTTTGTACCCGTTCACAGGCAATGGGTATCCGTTTCTCCGGATATTTCTCTGTACTGGGGCATGTACTGGGGAATGCAAAAAGATTACTTTCAGAAGAAGAATATGCAAAACTCTTTCAACGCATCCGACCGGAAATTATTGAATTAGCCAAGAATAATCAAGCCTATTGGGCTGCCAAGTATAGCCCGGTAGTGGGAGCCGTACAGGATTGGATATACGATCTTTACCTGAAAGGAAACAAGATAGAAAGTGGCCGCCAGAACTACTCGGAAGTAGTAGGGTTATTGATTTCTTACCAGGAATGGAAAAAAATGAATTAAATAGATAGATTTATGTCACATACCAGACAAGAACAGATGGAAGCCTTTGGACGCTTCCTGGACATTCTCGACGAACTGCGTGTTAAATGTCCCTGGGACCGTAAACAGACGAATGAAAGTCTGCGTCCCAACACCATAGAAGAGACTTACGAACTTTGCGATGCCCTGATGAGGGATGACAAGAAAGAAATCTGCAAAGAGTTGGGAGACGTATTATTGCACGTCGCTTTCTATGCTAAGATAGGCTCGGAAACAGGAGATTTTGACATCAAAGATGTTTGCGACAAGTTGTGCGATAAGCTGATTTTCCGCCATCCGCATGTGTTTGGAGAGGTGAAAGCAGAGACAGCCGGACAAGTTTCCGAGAATTGGGAACAGTTGAAACTCAAAGAGAAAGATGGAAACAAAAGTGTATTAAGCGGTGTGCCCGCTGCCCTGCCCTCGCTTATCAAGGCTTACCGTATTCAGGACAAAGCTCGCAATGTAGGCTTCGACTGGGAAGAACGGGAACAGGTTTGGGATAAAGTGAAAGAAGAAATAGGTGAGTTTCAGGAGGAAGTGGCCAACATGGATAAAGAGAAAGCGGAAGCTGAATTCGGCGACGTGATGTTCAGCCTCATCAATGCGGCACGCCTTTATAAAATCAATCCCGATAATGCACTGGAACTTACCAACCAAAAGTTTATCCGCCGCTTCAACTATCTGGAAGAGCACACCATCAAGGAAGGAAAAAGTCTGAAAGATATGTCTCTCGAAGAGATGGATGCCATTTGGAATGAAGCAAAGAAAAAAGGACTGTAACTTCCTTACCGGCATAAAAAAACAGAGGCTCTATTCCCACCGGACAGAGCCTCCATTTTACCCAAACAGAGCGTCTGTTCATACGAATCAGACGCTCTGTTTTTCTTTATTTCTTCTTTGAATCGTCTCCCTTGTCTTTGCTACGATTCATACCTTTTATCATTTCGCGGTGAAAACGCATCTCTGCACGTTGCACGAGAAAAATCTTCTTGCTTGAAAGAATCTTTTTAAACTTGCCCAAATAAGTTTTATCAAGCTGGTCGGCAGCAATACGGTTGTTGGCTACTTTCTCGTTGATTTCTGCATATTGAGCTTCCGTCGTTTTATCATCCTTGCCTTTGCGCATCAAATCCCATGACTCATCATTCAGTTTCTTCTTTTTATCCTGGAGTTCAAAATAAACGGGAAAGAACTTGGCTGCTTCTTCTTTATTCAATCCAGCCTGTTCGATAATGAAAGCTTTTTGTTTTGCCCTGAACTCCTCCCGTGATAAATGCTGATCACATCCATCAGCAGCCCAAAGAACAGGCATAAAGCCACATAACAAAACGACCAATGCGATAAGTTTTCTCATTTTCTGTATTCAATCTGTTTTTATAAATCATTCTACACTTGCGTCACTCAAATAAACATATAACGAATAATCATCGAGCATGGCACGATCCACTGCTACATCAATCATTTCGTCAGATACGACTACTTCAGTATCCACTTCTGTCACCGCTACATCATCTGCTGCAGCAGGTTTATGATCTGTTGACGCTACCCGGATAATCAAGGCCGCCCCTACGAACATAGCTGCCATATAGAGCAATGGTTTCAGTCTTGTCCATGTGCTGACAGGCTCTTCCTTAAAAGCAACTTTCTCTTTTTCAGGAAGTTTATTCATTACCTCCGAAGTCAGGTTCTCAAAGTAACCATCGGGCACTTTGAAGGAATTTTCCTTTCCAAGCTTCTTCAATAAAATATCTTCTTCTTTCATACGTTTTTCTCCTCTCTTTTCATTAGACAGTGTCTCATTTAAAAGGTTTAATCTATTTCTTCTAAAAACTTCTCTATTTTCTTCACCGCATGATGATAAGATGCTTTCAGTGCACCAACCGACGTGCCGAAGATTTCCGACATCTCTTCGTACTTCATTTCCTGATAGTATTTCAGGTTGAATACCATACGCTGCTTTTCGGGCAAAGTCTGCAAGGCTTTTTGCAAGCACATCTGTATCTTGTCGCCCGAGAAGTAGGCGTCACTTTCCAGCTTTTGCACAACTACTGCTTCGGGATCGTCAATATCCACGGTAGTCATGGCACGCTGCTTATTCAGAAAGGTAAGACACTCATTCAGCGCGATGCGATAGAGCCAGGTCGACAGCTTCGCCTCGGCACGGAAATAATCGATATTCGTCCATGCCTTGATGAAAGTGTTTTGCAGGAGATCGTTCGCATCCTCATGCGACAGTACCATCCGGCGGATTTGCCAATACAATTGCTCGCTATACTGCCCCACAATCATTTCAAATCCTTTCCGCTGTGTACTCTCCTCCTGAAGAAGTTTCAGAACTTCGCGTTCGTTATAAGGGATCATAATCTCTCGTATCTGTATGTTTATTTATGGTTTCAAATTCAGGTTATTCATCGCCTCTAGTAAGGACGGATCATATTTATAAATGTCCTCACAATACCTCAAATTATTATCGGTAGACAGATAAACCGTCTGATAATCTATAAATAAAGGTATATATTGTTCCAAACTATAATGTTTCAATTCACGATAGGCCGCACTGATGGGCAGCTTCTTTCCCTCTTCACTCACCGGCTTGATATCCATTGCAATACGAATACGGTCTTCCAACAATTCATCCGGCTCTTTCAACAGAAAGAACGCGAAGTCGAGTGCTTTTTGAAGACGGACGCAACCGTGGCTCACCGCACGATTATTCCGTGAAAAAGCCCACCGTGACGGAGTATCATGCAGATATACGGAATGAGGATTGGGAAAACGGAAGATGATACGTCCCAACGAATTCCCGGTTTTGTTATCCAGCTTCACCGTATAAGGTACACCACTTCCTGCATACTTCGCCCATTTAATACTGTGGGGATCTACCTGGAGTCCATTCTTATCGTATACCTTCATGCGGTTACGGGTAAAATACGTCGTATCTCTGCGGTAAGTAGGAATGATCTCTTTCCGAATTATGCTTTGAGGCACATTCCAATAAGGATTCAGTTCCATATAATAAATCCTGCTTGACAATAGAGGAGTTTTATTCTTCACAGTCCCTACACAAATACGCATCTCCAGAATAGAGTCTGTTTCTTCGTTGACGGCTTGCAACATAAATGCCGCCACATTGGCTATCACATATTTTCGTCCTTTATCCAATGCATATTGCCAACGTGCCCGCTCCATGTTTACCAATAGGCGGTCGCGATAATAATCCGTAGTATCTGTCACTCCCCAGCCATTCACACGAACCAGCTCTTCCTGCATCTTATGATAAAGCGGAGAAGCGGGTTGCGCCCTTCGAAAAGCGGCGTTAGGATTTGCACGCAAAGAGTCGAGAGCGGCCATTGCAAACTTCACATCACATTGTTTTAAAGGAATGTGGTCGATCGAATCATTCCACCTGCGCTCCGGAGGCAAGAATCCGAATTTTAATTGACACACATACGAAAGATAAGCAGCTGTCAACTGATACTCCACGTCTGCCAGCAGACGGTTCATCGTTTTCCCTTCGCGTAGATCCAAGGTTCGTATCTGTTGCAATTCCTCACGGATGCTATCGACAGGATACAGGTTCGGATTAACTCCATGTTGCGAAATGTTTCCTAACCAGAATAACATCGAGTCCGCCACCTGTACGGCAGGTTTATCGGATATGAGAGAATCGTTCAGCCAAAAGAATTCATCCTTTTCCTGATAATGTGCCAACAAAACCGAATCCCAGGGAGTTACCGGATTTTCGTTCAGGCAAATACGAATCATCTGATGAATGCTGTCTGCATTTATTTGATAAGCAGGATGGAACAGTTCCTGGAGGGAAGACAAAGAATCCGGTATCGGAGATTGAGGTTTCTCTTTTTTACAGGCTGCCAAGCAACCGAAGAGCAGGATGATTACTCCCCAAAGCAGTCGACTACTTTTCATAGACAGTCCCTCCATCAACGTCAATACACAAATTTTCTTTCGCTAAAATGGTTTGTGGAAAAATGGCGGACGCTTCATGAAGTAAGACAGATTCATCTTCATAACGGGCGGAAAAATGTCCGATCACCAGTTGTCTCACATTGGCATCCAAAGCAAGCTGCGCAGCTTGTGCAGCAGTGGTATGATAAGTTTCCTTGGCGCGTGCCTGCTCGGTCTGTGCAAAGGTGGCCTCATGGAAAAGCAAATCTACATTTTTAATTTGTTCAGCAAGGGACGGACGATAGATTGTATCGGAACAATAAGCATATTTACGCGCCGGAGCCGAAGGGCGGGTTAAACGTAAATTGGGTATTACTTCTCCCTCGGGAGTTACAAAATCCGCTCCGTTCTTGATGCGGTTCAGTTCATAGACCGGGACTTTATAAAAGTCTACCATGTCTCTGATGATATGATTAGGACGCTGTTTTTCTTCAAAAAGGAAACCACAACAGGGAATTCGATGTTTTAAAGGGATTGTGGTTACAGTCACCGAACGGTCATCGTAAATGAGCATCGGTTCTTTTGTTTCGAATTCATGGAAGAACACCTTATAAGTCAAAGTCTTGCAAAAGAAAGCAAGCATCGGCGCAAACAACTCTTCCAGTCCTCTTGGAGAATGAATATGTAAATCAGCAGTTCTCCCTAATAATCCGAATGTAGAGATCAGTCCCAACAATCCGAAACAATGGTCACCATGTAGATGAGAGATGAAGATATGATTTAATCGGGAAAATTTCAGTCGCGAGCGGCGTAATTGCATCTGTGCTCCCTCGCCACAATCAATCATAAATAGTTTTTCACGCAAGTTTACGACTTGAGAGGTCGCAAAATGTCGCGTAGTAGGCAAAGCAGAACCGCATCCCAATATATGTAACTCAAATTTTTCCATGGTATGCAAAGATAGGACATTTCACATTTAATCTTGCAAAGGAAAAGGAAATATTTCACCCCAGGGTTACACAGATTAATACAGATTTTGATAATTTATTTTTAGACATAAGAACAAAAGAACATAAAGGCAGCGCTTTGAAAATTATTTCTGTTGCTTATTGAACTGCTATTTTATTTTTTATTCTTTTGTTCTTATGTCTGAATTAAATTCCCTCTTATCTTCATTTCTTAAATCTGTGGTGAATAAAAAAAGCGCCCCCAAACGGGAGCGCCTTTCATTGGAAAATATTCTATTCAGATTATTTCTTTCCTTCCAACTGTTCTTTCAATGCAGCAAGAGCGTCAATATCGCCCAGCGTAGTTGAAGCAGCCTGGTTCTGGATCATCGGAGAATCTTCTCTCTTGTTGCTAGAAGATGACTTCTTAGCACCAGAAGCAGCTTTCTTTTCTGCTCTTTCTTCAGCCTTAGCTACATCTTCGAAGATACGGCTGTGAGACAGGATGATTCTCTTAGCGTCTTTGTTGAACTCAATCACTTTGAATTCAAGTTTCTCATCCAACTGTGCTTGTGAACCGTCTTCTTTTACAAGGTGTTTCGGAGTTGCGAAACCTTCTACACCGTAAGGAAGAGCTACAACAGCACCCTTATCCAACATTTCGATGATTGTACCTTCGTGTACAGAACCTACAGTGAACACAGTTTCGAATACATCCCAAGGATTTTCTTCGAGTTGTTTGTGACCAAGGCTCAAACGACGGTTTTCTTTGTCGATTTCCAATACCTGAACTTCGATGTCAGCACCAATCTGAGTAAATTCTGATGGGTGTTTTACTTTCTTAGTCCAAGAAAGGTCAGAGATGTGGATCAAGCCGTCAACACCTTCTTCGATTTCTACGAATACACCGAAGTTAGTGAAGTTACGAACTTTTGCAGTATGCTTAGAACCTACAGGATACTTTTCTTCGATAGTTTCCCATGGATCTTGTTTCAGTTGTTTGATACCCAGAGACATCTTACGTTCTTCACGATCAAGTGTCAGCACAACAGCTTCTACTTCGTCGCCTACCTTCATGAAATCTTGTGCAGAACGCAGGTGTTGGCTCCAAGACATTTCTGAAACGTGGATCAAACCTTCTACGCCCGGAGCGATTTCGATGAATGCACCGTAGTCAGCCATAACGACCACTTTACCTTTCACCTTGTCACCAACCTTCAAGTCAGTGTCAAGCGCATCCCATGGGTGCGGAGTCAGTTGTTTCAAGCCAAGAGCGATACGTTTCTTTTCGTCATCGAAGTCAAGGATAACAACGTTGAGTTTCTGATCCAGTTCAACCACTTCTTTCGGATCGCTAACACGTCCCCAAGAAAGGTCAGTGATGTGGATCAAACCGTCTACGCCACCAAGGTCGATGAATACACCGTAAGAGGTGATATTTTTAACAGTTCCTTCAAGAACTTGTCCTTTTTCAAGTTTACCGATAATTTCTTTCTTCTGTTGTTCCAGTTCAGCTTCGATAAGAGCCTTGTGAGATACAACAACGTTTTTGAATTCCTGGTTGATTTTAACCACTTTGAATTCCATTGTTTTGCCAACGAATACATCATAGTCACGGATCGGTTTCACGTCGATCTGAGAACCCGGCAAGAATGCTTCGATACCGAATACGTCAACGATCATACCACCCTTAGTGCGACACTTGATGTAACCCTTGATAATTTCTTCGTTTTCCAGAGCAGCATTAACGCGATCCCAAGAGCGAGTAGCGCGAGCTTTTCTGTGTGACAGAACCAACTGTCCTTTTTTGTCTTCCTGATTTTCGATGTATACTTCAACAGTATCACCTACTTTCAAATCAGGATTGTAGCGGAATTCATTCAAAGGAATGATACCATCTGATTTGTAACCGATGTTCACAACAACTTCACGTTTGTTCATTGCGATTACAGTTCCGTCAACAACCTCACGGTCATTTACTTTGTTAAGCGTACCGTCGTAAGCTTTTTCGAGTTCTTCGTGGCTGGCACCAGCGAAGCTCTCGCCGTTTTCATACGCATCCCAGTTGAAGTCTTCAATAGGAGCAACGTTCTTTAAGTTTTCCATTAATAATTAATTGTTTAGTAATTCTTTAATTAAATAAGACATTATATTGATTATATAAATCGGGCGCAAAGATAGAACTATTTTCTTGAATTAGAAAAGAATAGCAAAAAAAATATCAAAAGGAACTACAATCGACATACCTCACATTAA
>OHHB01000471.1_pt1 | contig 9861 bp, 7 predicted proteins | sample 1567921 | NCBI WGS metagenome assembly OHHB01 (sample SAMEA3879522, study PRJEB24766) | human gut metagenome | biome: human-associated habitat; feature: feces | place: USA | collected 1985/1987
TACCTGTTCTCTGTCATACTGCTCTGTCCCTGCTGCTTCTCCTGTATCTTCTTCATAATTTACAGATTGTATCGTCTGGTCCCAGACTGCCGCAATCCTGGTTCTGCCGCCTGACGCTTTAAAATCTTCTCTTAAATAGTCGATTCCGGTATCTAAAAAGCCAATCAGCACACCCTGCCCACGCACATTTAACAGGGGCTGATTCAGTGTTGCCGTAATTCCCGATGCATCAAAGCTGGTCGTGTCCATCAGTCCGTACAGTTTCGGCACGCTATAATATCCCTGTTGTATATTAATATTCCGGCTGCCCGGATAATTTGTATACAAAATACACCACGTATCATTAATACAAGAAATACAGACACCGTCCTGTCTTTGGATTTGTTCAAAATAAAGGGAATTATATTCAATAATATAATCCCCCGTTTCTTCCGATACAATGAGCGAACTGCAATCCGGCACTTTTTTTGCTCCCGCTTTTTTGTATAGTATATTCAGTTGTGCCTTTACTTATGTATCCGTTTTATATCTGATTTATCCTATGGATTTACTTTATCAGCCTGCTTTATCCGTTCTGCTGTGTCAGTGCCGGTATTTCCATGCCGCGCATCTGAATTACCGGCGCACCCGTCTTTTTAATGTAATCGCCTGTGATAACGACTGTTCCGATATTGTTGTCCTTTGGAATTTCATACATAATATCCAGCATATAATCTTCCAGAATGGACCGCAATGCACGCGCTCCGGTCTTTTTCTCCATTGCTTTTTGGGCAATTGCTTCCAGTGCATCATCCGCAAATTCAAGCTTTACTTCATCAAGTTCCAGAAGCTTTTCATACTGCTTTAAAATCGCATTGCGTGGTTCTTTCATAATCTTAACCAGCATATCTTTTGTCAGGTTTTCCAGCGAAAAGATAATGGGCAGTCTGCCTAAAAATTCCGGTATCATGCCAAAATTGCGCAGGTCTTCTAAAGTTACCTGTTGCAGCAGGTTCGGGTCTTCATCATATTTATCCTTTAAATCTGCTGCAAATCCGATAGACGACTGCTGGTTTAAACGCTCTTTGATAATCTCATCCAGTTCCGGAAACGCGCCGCCACAGATAAATAAAATATTTTTCGTGCTGACTGTGACCTGCGGTACCATCGCATTTTTACTGGTTGCACCGACCGGCACCTCCACATCGCTTCCTTCTAACAGCTTTAACATGCCCTGCTGTACGGATTCTCCGCTGACATCACGGCTTCGAGTTTCCTTCTTTTTAGCAATCTTATCAATTTCATCAATAAAGATAATGCCGTGTTCTGCACGTTCTACATCATTATCCGCCGCCGCTAAAAGCTTGGATACCACACTTTCAATGTCATCACCGATATAGCCCGCTTCCGTAAGGGACGTTGCATCTGCAATTGCAAGCGGCACCTGCAGCAGGCGTGCCAGGGTCTTTACAAGATAGGTCTTTCCGCTTCCGGTCGGTCCAATCATTAACATATTGGACTTTTCAATCTCTACATCTGCCTGATCTCCTGCAGCTACCCTTTTATAGTGATTGTAAACAGCAACCGACATGACTTTCTTTGCATAGTCCTGTCCGACCACATATTCATCGAGCATATGCTTAATTTCGTGCGGCGCCGGAATGTTGCGTAAATCCAGTTTTTCTTCCGGTTTCTTTACCTTTTTCTTTTTCTTTATTTTCTGATTTTCCGGTATATCAATATCCTGATAGTTCATATTGCCAAACATTCCCATATTCGGCATCCCGCTCATTTTCATCATATCATCATAATTCATACCGCTGTTATTGATGGTATCAAATGTCTTTTGCAGGCAGTCCTGGCACACATAGACATTTCCCGGCATTGCAATCATTTTACCCGCCTTGCTTTCCGGTCTTCTGCATATATAACAAATCTTTTCGTATTCCTCTTCCTGATTGTTGATTGTATCGTTATTTTCACTCATTTTTTCACCATTCTGCCGCAAAATACGGCACCTTCTTTTACTGTAATTTTGTATACACGTTTAGTATACAGATTTGTCTTTGTTTTTACAATAAAATCTCTATAAAAAAATACCCGGTATGATGCAGATGGACAACATCTGTCCCTGCATTTTACCGGATATTTTACTTTATTGATTTACAAATTTATGTTTGTGCTTTATGTGCTTTGCCGGTTTCTTTTAAAGCATTATGCCGGAATGCTTATCAGCTCTTTTTGCCGAGAGTTACTTCAACACTCTTTAATACATACTCACTGCCTTCCTGATGATAGTACTGAACCGTTACCTTTTCACCGGCTGCGTAGTATTCCATAATAGACTTGAGGCTGGACATAGAGTTTACGGACTGGTCGTCAAAGCTTACAATAATATCATAAGCGCCCAGACCTGCCTGTGCAGCTGCTGAATTATTTTCAACGCTTCTGATTAAAACCCCCTGCGGATAACCATATGAAGAAGACATTGCACTTGTAATATCCACACCACTGATTCCCAGGTAAGCGGTTTCTGAACTTGAAACCTTGCTTCTTGTTTCACGGCTCATCAGGCTGTCAATGATATCCATGACATTCGATACCGGAATAGAATATGCCATACCTTCTACACCATCACTGGAAGTCTTTGCAAAGTTAATTGCGATAACCTTACCTTCTGCATTGAGTAATGCACCACCGCTGTTACCGGAATTAATCGCTGCATTTGTCATTAAAAGTCCTGAAAATGTTACATTATTAACAGTAATAGAACGGTTTGTGGCGCTGATAATACCATTTGTTACAGACTGGCCTTCACCCAATGCATTACCGATAGCAACAACCTCCTGTCCGATGGCTACATCATCACTGTCTGCCAGTTCTGCGATTGCAATACTGTTGATGGTTGAATCCTTAATATCTGAAAGATTGATTGCCACTACCGCAATATCCTTATCAGACTTTGAACCCTTTACGGTTGCACTGACAGATTCACCGTCCACAAAGACACATTTTAAATCATTTACATCACTAACTACGTGTGCATTCGTTACAACAAGCAGTTCTTTATCATTCTTACCTACAATAATACCGGTTCCGCTTGTCTGTGCTTCATAGGACTGGCTGCCGAACAGTCCATAGAAAGATGAAGACACGGTTGTCGTACCGTTTAATGCCACCATTGCCGGAAGGGCTGCATTTGCAACGGACTGTGCATCCATACCCGTTGAAGCTGATGAAGTACTCTGTGCCGTTGTTGCGGTTACATTGGAAGTCACGGTTGCAATGTTGTTATAGTCGCTTGATGATTTTACCGGAAGAATCGTACTTCCCGTGTAATATACGCCATACATTACTGCGCCGGCAATTACACCGAACACGGCTGCCGAACCTGCCAGTTTTGCAAGCCTTTCTCCAAAACCTTCTTTGTTTCTATCCTTCTTTTTCTTCTGCTTTCCATTCTGCTGATTCATACTGCCCTGTCCTGCGCCTGCCTGCTGATAGGTTGTATCCTGCTGGAATGTACTACTCTGCTGATAATAGGAAGTGTTATTGTTTTCCTGTTCAAACGGAATATTTCCTGCGCTGTATCTGTATTCTGAACTTTCTGCCTGTGTTGTTTCCGTTGTATTTTCATCGTCGTAATGAATTCGTTCTCCTGTCTTTGGGTCAAATCTCGGTCTTGGGTTATACTGGTTATTTTCGTCGTTATACATATCGATTTCTCCTCTCTGTCGTGTCTTTTGTTCTTAGATAAAAAAGAACACATCTCGTCTATGCTTTGTAGTATAGTAACGAAATGTGTTCTAATTGTGTTTTCTCTGTTAAGAATTTCTGAACTCGCTCTGCGATAAAAAGATAATTGTGACGCCTGCAGCACAATTATCTATGTGAAGAATCTTAAATTTAAGGATTCTTCACATTACTACTGTCCCGCTACTTCCATAACAGCCTTTGTAAGTTCTTCAAGTTTTGCATCTGCATCCGCTAAGTTGCTGCCCTTAACGCCCATGTAGAACTTAATCTTTGGTTCTGTTCCGGACGGTCTTGCACAGCACCATGCATTGTCAGAAAGTGCATAATATAATACGTTGGATGACGGAAGTCCGGTAGACTTCTTTTCGCCGGTCTTTAAATCAACACATTCATCCTTCTTGTAATCTCTTGCTTCGAGTACGTCCCATGAACCGAACTTCTTCGGTGTTTCGTTGCGGAGCTTATCCATCAGTTCTGCAATCTTTTCAGCCCCTTCTGCACCCTTCATGGTAATTGCCTTCTGACCTTCTTTGTAGTATCCGTATTTTTCAAAAATCTGAATCATCTGATCCCACAGAGTCATGTTCTTTGTCTTGTAGTATGCTGCTGCTTCACATAATGCCATAACGGCAACAACTGCATCCTTATCTCTTGCATGTGTACCGACAAGACAGCCATAGCTTTCTTCAAAACCAAATTCATATTCGTATGTACCCTGCTGTTCAAAGAACTTAATCTGCTCACCGATATACTTAAAGCCTGTTAATACCTCAATCAGCTTTACATTGTATTCTGCTGCAATGGCATCTGCCATATTGGTAGATACGATAGTCTTTACAAATGCACCGTTATCGTGTAACAGATTCTTTTCCTTACGCTGTGAAAGCAGATATTCTGCAATCAGCATACCGGACATATTTCCTGTAAATGCCTTGTATTCGCCTGTCTTGGTGTCTTTGGAATATACACCGAGTCTGTCGGCATCCGGGTCTGTTGCCAGAATGATATCTGCATCTTTTTCCTTTGCCAGCTTTAATGCCAGTGTGAATGCCTTTGGGTCTTCCGGGTTTGGATATTCAAGTGTTGTGAAATCCGGGTCCGGTTTTTCCTGTTCTTTTACAATATAAACATGCTTAAAGCCCAGTTCTTTTAAAATTCTTCTGACCGGAACGTTACCTGTTCCGTGGAACGGTGTGTATACAATCTTGATATCATCCGCTACCTGTCTGATAATATCACCGTTGATGCTCATTTTCTTTAAAGCCTTGATATAAGCTTCATCCATATCATAGCCGATAACATTGTAAAGACCGCAGGCTTCTGCCTCGTCTTTTTCCATGGTCTTTACCGTATTGTAATCTGTAACAGCCTTTACTTCTGTAATAATCTGTGTATCCTTTGGTGCTGTAATCTGTGCGCCATCTTCCCAATATACTTTGTAACCGTTGTATTCCGGTGGATTATGGCTGGCTGTAATGACAATACCTGCGATGCAGTGCAACTGTCTTACGGCAAATGATAATTCCGGTGTCGGTCTTAATGACGGGAAGATATATGCCTTGATTCCGTTCGCATTCAGGCATAATGCTGCCTCGTCTGCAAATTCAGGGGACATTCTTCTTGAATCATATGCAATCGCAACGCCTCTGTCTGCTGCATTTTCCTTCTTAATAAAGTTTGCAAGTCCCTGTGTTGCCTTTCTGACAGTATAAATATTCATGCGGTTTGTACCGTTGCCGATAACACCTCTTAAACCACCTGTACCAAACTCTAAATCTTTATAAAAGCGGTCTTCAATTTCTTTTTCATTACCCTCAATTGATTTTAATTCAGCTCTTGTTGCCTCATCAAAATATTCATTGGCACACCACGCCTTGTAAGACTCCATGTAACCCATAACTTTAATCCTCCATATTTCTTCTTTTTACTGATTGAATTTATAAAAATTATAATACAATCCCTTTTTGAAATCAATCTTTTAATGATTCTTTAAATGCAGCAGCAACATTTTCTAACGCTTCCTGCTCATCCGGACCGTCTGCAATCAGCTCTATTTCATCACCGCATTTAATTCCTGCTGCTAAAATTGAAATGACACTCTTTGCATTGGCCGTCTTTCCTTCTCCATAAGCAAATGTAATATGGGAATCGTATTTGACAGCAGCATCGCACATTGCCCCCGCTGGTCTTAAATGTATTCCCAATGCACTTCCTACGACTATTTTTTCACTAACCATCTTTTCTCTCCCATCCGCTGTTTTCAGCTTTTTATTCTACCGGTTCTGGCCGGTTGTTTCAGAGGTACCGGCTGTTGTTGTTTCCTGTGTCTGCTGTGTTGTTGTTTCCGGCTGTGTCTGTGCTGCCTGCGCCTGTATCTTTACGGCTGCCTTATAGGTATCGTCCAGACTGCAGCCGCCCGGCAGCTGAAACTGTATCGATAATGTATATGTTCCTTCTTTTAAGCCTGTCAGATTCACCGTAGCTTTGATATCCGATGCCTGTGCTGCTGCCAGTGCTTCATCTGAACCTGTCAGTATTACATGAATGGTATCCTGATCGGTAATTGCCGCTTCCAGACCTGATGATAAACCGGAAAATGTAATATCAGATGTCTTCACCGTAAATTCCCTGCTGTGTACATCGGAAATCTTTACCGTAATGGAAACAACCGAATCCGATACCACACTCACATCAGACGGCACAAAATCTTCCATCCACAGACGAAATGTCTTATCACTGCTCAACCCTGTCACTTTTAACTGGTCGGAAGGTATCGTAATCTGTGTAATCTGGTCTAAAACCTTTGTCTCTCCCGAAATTGTAATCTGGTCTGCGGAACTTTGTACCTTATGAACGCTATAACCGTCCGCCGGTTCACCCGAAACAGAATATTTTAACGGTACGGTTTTAGACTTTTTGACACTTGCCGTATATTCCACTTCACTCTTTGACAGTTCAAGCTGCGGATCATCAATTACATTGCCGTCCGCATCGTATAAAACAATCGGTACAACACTCTGGATATTATCCTGTGCATTGCTGATGTCGCAGATGGCTTTAACCTGCGCAATCTTTGCAATGGTGGTTGATGAACCGGTAATCTTGATGGTCGATGGCGATACGGACTGTTTCGTGACTACATAGCCTTCCGCTTCCGTACCGTTGACTTCCATGCCAACATCAAACTGCTGTGTTACCCTGTTTTCAATATCCAACTTAACCGCTGTTGTCTTTGGCGTTACTTCGACATTGGTCAGCGTTTTGCCGTCTTTGACAACCTTTACATCAATATCGGCATAATCGGCAAATGCCGTAATCCTGCTTAAATCTGCCGTGGCTACAATATCTGCCGCTTTAATATCCGTGATAACACTTTTAGGTCCGCTTACATAAACCGAAATTTTACTGCCATCTGTAATCTCATACGTATAGCCCTTATCCGTAAGACTTTCTGTATTAATCAGCTGCACCGGAACGGTACTGATTGTCACCCCCATGGTCGGGTCGTAAATATTGACAATAATCGTCCACAATACAATTGCGCATAAAGCTGACAGGATTTTCAGGCTGAAATTTCTAAATATCTTTTCTTTCATTTTTCAACCTTCCTCTCCAAATCTTAAACGACTTGACATCTACTGTTTTCTTGCGCAGATACTCCAGCTTATTTCTTAAAGAATCCCTGTCAATGTCGCGGATAATTGAACCGCCCACCGCCACGGATACTGCACCGGTTTCTTCTGATACAATAATTGTAAAGCTGTCGGTGCCTTCACTGATGCCGACACCCGCACGGTGTCTGGTTCCCAGTTCCTTACTTAAGTTTGAATTATCTGACAGCGGAAGATAACACGTTGCCGCTACTACTCTGTTGCCCCGCACAATTACCGCGCCGTCATGCAACGGTGTATTATGTTCAAATATATTAATGAGCAGCTGGCTTGTTACAACACCGTCTACCTCGATACCGGTGCGGACATATTCCTCTAGAACCATATCCTGCTCGATAACGATTAATGCACCAGTCCGCACCGCTCCCATTTCATAAGCGGCACGGACAATCTCATCGGCTGTTTTGCTGCTGAAGCGTTCACCCTTTTCCCTGCCTTCACCAAAGTTAAACAGTCCGACAACCAGTTTTTTGCGTCCGAGCTGCTCTAACGCACGCCGAAGCTCCGGCTGGAAGATAATCACCAGCGCAATAATGCCAACACTGATGGTTTTTCCCGCAATCCAGAGAATTGTCTTTAAATTCAGTATATATGCAAACAGCGCAAATAATACTACAATGATAATTCCCTTGAGCAGCGCCCATGCTTTTGTATTTTTAATCCACACCAGAATGTTATACAGTACCACTGCAATAATGATAATCTCAATGACATCTGTCCACCCAATCCGTGGAATATATAATTTTGATAAATAATCGCTGAAAAAATTATTCCATGCTGTCACATACTCACCTCATTTCTGTTCCTTCCGGTCTTTACTCATTTTACCGCTTATAGCTTTTTTAAATATTTTCGTCATCCTGTTCTGATGAAGTCATATCACTGATGTCATGCGCCTTTTTCGTCTTTCTCGCATTAATCTGCTTGACCTTGACTTCGGCATTGACAATATTAATTTTCGGAACAGCTTTTACGTAATAATAGTACTCATCATCTTCATACTGTACGTATTCCGTTCTGGAATAATCCACACTGAAAAACAAAATCTGGCACAGATACCCTACAACCCCGCCAAGCACGGTTCCCACAATCATCAGAATCAGATTGATTTTGGCACCTGTCACTAAAATTCCTGCAAGCAGTACGATAAACTGTACCACAATCCCTGCCGCAATGGCATAGGTCCACGCATTATCAATCTTTAGCCGTCTGACTGCATATACTGCCGTAATCGTAACAACCATTGCAATTACAAACAGAATCATTTCTTTATTATTAAACAGACTTTCTACAATATACGAAATCTGCTGCATACTGTCATTGACTGACTTTGTCGTCAGTGCCGTTTCATATTCACTGGCTGTCTTAATAATGTAAAAAATAATCACACCAAATGCCGCCGGAATCATGGCGAATGCGTTAAAGCACAGCCCCGCCGCAATTGGAAGCAGGTACGGCATTTTTATCCAGCAAAGCAGTACCGTAATCACTAAAAGATACCCCTGCTTCGGTGTAAAACGGTAATACAGCAGATACATTAAAAGCACGATTCCCAGTACAATCAATGCAAATTCCGCAGAAATCGCATATAAATGAACCAGCATAAATACCGATAAGAAAAATATCATAAATCCATTTGGAAGAAAGGCACACAATACTGCCATTGCCACGGCTATCAGCGGATTTTTCAGCTTTGACATATATCCGATGCTTGCATTGAGCATCAGAAAAGAAACCAATGCCATCACAAACCGTACTGCCGGAACCAGATACGTATCGTATTTATTATAGAATTTCTTAAATCCTTCCTTTAATTCCAGTAAAAAAACCATGTGAGTCCTCCAATACTATTTTTTCTTTCTCTGGCTGTCGTAAAAACGTTCCAGCTTGTTCAGTCTTGAAAAATACTTTTTCAGACCTTTCCGCGAATGATTATACTGATAGGCATAAACCATTGCCGCAATGATGGTATATACAATTAACATCAGGATATAATATATTCCCAGTCTTTTTCCCACTGCCGCATAATCGAGCGAATTAATGTCGGCAACCAGTTTTTCAAGGTTGCATAACACATACAGTATCACCATGATTATATATGCAAATGTTGTTGCAATTAATGTACGGAGTACGCCAAACGCTACATAATCCCCCTTAAAATAGCGGGAATTTTTAATCATCTGCCTGCCTTCGTTTTTTTCATAAATTGCCATTTTCGTCATCATTTTAATCTTATTTTCATTCAGCAATTAATTCACCTCACTGCAAGTCATATTAGTGTAAGCATATCATATTTTTGTCTAATTGTATATTACTATTTGCGAGTGACCGCCATTCGGGGCTACAACAATTCGTACCCGTCTGCCTTCTGCCGTAAAAGTTCTGTCTGTGTTGGCAGAAAGATAATTGCTCCACACCTGTCCGTACTCGTCCGGAAGCAGTCTGGCAAGCACCG
>OHHB01000473.1_pt1 | contig 9831 bp, 3 predicted proteins | sample 1567921 | NCBI WGS metagenome assembly OHHB01 (sample SAMEA3879522, study PRJEB24766) | human gut metagenome | biome: human-associated habitat; feature: feces | place: USA | collected 1985/1987
CGGGCAAGTTCCGTGTCATTGCCATTCCAAGGCACGTAGAACATGTCCTTCTGCGTAACGAACCGGAAGGTGTAGGTCGTGTCTGCTTTCTGCTGCGCAATGACAGGAAAAGTTAGCGTCATCAGCCACAGAAACAGGGTAAGAAAAGTGATTTTTCTGCTCATATAAACTTGAATTCATTATCTTTGTCATCTCCAAAGGTAATAAATGCCATTCAGCGCCCAAAATATTACAAAAACTTTTTCTGTTGAAATACAGCGTTTTATAAAAAATTGTCGTTTGAGCACTTTTCAAATTGTCGTTAGAGCACCTTTTTGTCGAATTAGCACTTTTTTTGTCGTTTGAGCACTTTTTGAAAATGGGTTTCTGAGACCTTTTTCAATGTTTTTTAGTACACAAATTATTCCCGATTTGCTTTTTTCCATTTGGCAGGCGTACATCCTTCCTTCTCGGAAAATAATTTGATAAAGTTACTGCGGGAAAGAAAACCGGAGGACTCAGTCAGCTTCTGTATATTGATTTCCGGATGCTCCTTCAGCATGTTTTTCGCATACTCCAACCGGAGACTGGTTATCCATTCGCGGAATGTCATTTTATACGTAGTCTTGATATAAGCGGAAAGATAGGTACGGTTCGTATGAAGTATTTCGGACAGTTCTTTTATGGTAAGTCCCTGCTGGACATAGCCGTCTGTCTTTATCCAGTTGGCCACTTTCTCTATAATTTCTGTATAGGAGACTGGAACTTCTTTCTCAGAAACTATTTCAGGTTCTGTTTCTGTATCTGTCAGAAGTTCTTCTTCAGACTGTATATCTTGCTCAAAAGCATTTTCCACCTGTTCATAGAACAGCAGGTAGTTCTGATAGCTGTAGAAAAGATAACAGTAGAACGGAATTGACGACAAAATCCAAATAAAAACATATTTGTTAGGCAGGAATGTCAGCAATCCGCATCCGACACCGAAGATAACAGCCCAATAAGTGAATATGGAAAGCCATTCGATATATGCGCCTATATCATCCGCCTGAGTTTCATTGAAAATTCGAATGGCTCTACGATATGCAACTATGACTCTGCGAGCTAAAACGACTCCAAAAACAACTAACCAGACAGCTAAAGCAAATAAAGAGATTTTTTGTATGATTCCGCTTGGCACCAGGAACACCACAACTCCGGAAAGAGTTGAGAATATAATCCATAAAATGATATGTGTCCACACACGCCGTTTGGTAATGTAAAAACGATCAAGCAACATTATCAATGCCGAACTGAACAGAGAATAGCACAGGAAGTATGTGGACATGTTCATCAATATGGCAGAATCCGCATTTTTGAATCGGATACCAAAGAAGAAATGTACCGAATAATTTGCCGAAAGCAGCAGCATAGCTATACCCATAATCTGTCGGGAGCGGAGATAATTCTTGAAAATTTTCTTTTCAGGAGTCTTTGCAAACAAAAAATAAAAGCCGAAGAATAACATCAACGGCAGTGCGGCACAAAGTGAAAAACTGTATATAGATGGCTCCATTGTTATGCTTATTTGATTTTGATACAAAGATACGTCTTTTTCTTCACAAATAGACACATAATCTATGATTTAACGTTATAGATTCGGTCATATTAGATTGAAAAATTATTAGAATTAAAGCCAGTGGTGAAAAATTCAACCACTGGCTTTTTCTGTCAAGACTTCGATATTAAAGTTTTACACCTTTGGATTCCGATAAACCGGGTCTCCCTATAATTAAATGACTGCGTACAAAGTCCACGTGCGGGCTTTCCGGCTGTTGTTCCGTCTGTTTTTTCTCGTTGCCTTGCCGGTTCTCTTCCGTGTTTTCCTGAGCCGGAGCCAGCTCAAGCTGTATCTTGCGGTCCAGTGCGGCGAGTTCGGACTTCAGCTGTTTCAGCTCGTCCTCCTTCTTCCACACCTTGCCCGCTATCTCCTGCAACTGCGGAATCTCCTTTTCCAGCACTTCGTTCTTAGACTTGTACTGGTCGATGATGGTCGGAATCCTCTCCAATGCGTTCAGAAAGTTTCGTGCGGCAGCAATCGGGTCTGCCATCGCCAGATGCCCGTTGTTGTAGGTGTACTTGTAGTTACCCTCCACCACGAAGCGGTTGTCAGTGAACTCCAGACCTTCTTTGAGTGTCCTCTCGCTGACCACCTTTATCGGAAAGCCGTAAAGTTCCCCGACAGCCTTGTACAGTCCACCAGTCGTGGCGTTCTTGGCGATTTCCTGCAAACGCTTACCGATGACCTTCTCATCCGTTGAATCCACGCCGTCCACCTTGACAAGATTAAGGCGGCTGCCTTCCTTATCAGTCTGCACAACGGAAAGAAAACGGTTCCAGTCTTCCGTCATGGCTTCGATGAAAGCCGTGTTGTTGCGCAGTTCTCCCGTCTTGGATTCCAGCTTGAACTCCGAATCGCGCTTGCCCTTGCCCCACGACTTGCGTTCCCCTTCGAGCGAGGCGATACGCTTCTCTAATTTCGCCTTATCCAAAAGGTCGGTATTGCCGGAGAGCAACGCCATATACTCCGAGAAGTTCATACCCGATTTTTCGTCCATTGCACCCTCGTCTATGGTACGTGCGCCCATCGCTCCACTTTTGAGCTGCGATATGAACGTCTGCTTGCAGTGCAGCAGATTGAACTTGTAGCTGTCCAGCGACTTTTCCACCGCGTAGATGATGACATCCACGTTGTTCTCGGCAAAATGCTTGGCAATCTCGTTCCCGGCTCTAACACCCCGTCCGTCACGCTGTTGCAGGTCGGACGGTCGCCACGGTGTATCAAGGTGATGGATGGCGACGCATCTTTTCTGCGCATTCACGCCCGTTCCGAGCATACTTGTGGAGCCGAACAGCACGCGCACCGTCCCGGCGTTCATGGCATCTATCACCGCCTTACGAGCCTTATCCGTCTTACACTCCTGAATGAAGCGCACCTCACTTGCCGGTATGCCGTAATCCTCCACCAACTTGCGTTTTATCTCGCTGTACACGTTCCATCCTTCCCCCGGCTGGTATGTCCCCAAGTCGGAGAACACGAACTGCGTACCCTTGTGCGCCTCGTACTTGTGGTAATACTCTGCAATCATCTTGGCACAATGGCTTGCCTTGTTGTCGGGATGGTCCTCGTAGTTCGGGTCTATCATGCGCATATCAAGAGCCATCTTTCTCGCGTAGTCGGTGGCGATGAGCATCTTCGCCTTTTCCTCCGTTTCCGACAGGGGTAACCTGCCAAGCAGAGTGGCATCGCCGGTTTTGGCAAACTGCATCAGCTTCTGTATGAAGTCCTCCTGCTCCGGTGTGGGCGGTATGTGGTGCAGTATCTCATTCTTGTTTGGTCTGTCCACACCTACATCCTCCGCCGTGCGGTAGTCGGTAATCTCGTTGTAGAAGGCGGCAAGCTCCGGCACCTTGATGAAATAGCGAAAACGCTCCTTCTGAACGATATTGTTCGTTACGTTGAACTCAAAATCGGTCGTCTTTTTGGCGAAGATGGCAGCCCAAGCATCGAAACAGCGGATGTCCTGCCGTTCCAGTTCGTTGGGGCGCAGGTATTTGAAGAGCAGGTACAGTTCCGTCAGACTGTTGGAAATGGTCGTGCCCGAAAGGAACGTAGCCCCCAAGTCCTTGCCCGTGCGTTCCTGTATGGTACGGATGGCAAAGAGCATATTCAGGGCCTTCTGGCTTCCTTCCGAGTTTCCCAATCCCGCCACACGGTCATGACGGGTGTTGAAAGTCAAGTTCTTGAACTGGTGACTCTCGTCAATGAAGATGTGGTCGATGCCCATCTGCTTGAAGTCCACCACATCATCCGTGCGGGACTTGATGGCGTGTTCCACCTTCTCCAGCTTCGCCACAAGGTTGTGCTTGCGCTTCTCCAGCCCTTTCAGCATCGCCCGCGACACGTTCTTGCCCTGCTGCCGCAAGACTTCGAGATTTTCCTCCACCGTGTCAAGCTCCGCCTGCAGGATGCGCTGCTGCAATTCCGGCGACTGCGGTATCTTCCCGAACTGGTCGTGCGACATGATGACGCAATCATAGTCGTTGTTCTTGATGTTGTTGAAGAAACGCACACGGTTGGCGGTCGAAAAGTCCTTTTCAGAAGCGTAGAGGATGCGGGCGTTAGGATAGGCCGCCTGATAGGTGGCGGCAATCTCCGCCACATTCGCTTTCAGCCCGATAATCATCGGCTTGTGCGCCAAGTTCAGACGCTTCATCTCATGTGCCGCTATGCACATTATCAGCGTCTTGCCGGTTCCCACCTCGTGGTCGCAGATCCCGCCGCCGTTCTGTTTCAGCATCCAGACGCAATCCTTCTGCGACGGGTAAACGCTCTTGATTCCCCGGCTTGCCAGCCCTTTCAGGTTGAGGTCGGGAAAAGTCTGGTGCGAGCCGTCGTACTTCGGGCGCACGAAACAGTTGAACTTGCGGTTATACATCGTCGTGAGCCGTTCCTTGAACTGCGGCGACTGTTCTTCCAACCATTCGGAGAACCCGTTACGGATTTCGTCTATCTTCGCGTTGGCGAGCTGTATGCCCTCGCTGTCGCGTACCTTGATGTCGTTGCCGTTCTCGTCCTTGCCGATACTTTTCATCATGTCGGGGCAGGTGTTGTGCAGGGCGTGCTTCAACAGGTGCATACCGTCATAGTTCCGGTAATAGCCCTTTACTAAAAACTCGTCCGTGATCTTCATGGTGCGGTAGCCGCACGCCACGGAAAACTCGTCCATGCTGGCGGAATAGGCGATTTTCACGTCCGTGTCGAAAAGATGGCTCATGTAGGCGGCATACACGCCCGTGGGAATCCAGCGTTCCCCGAAATTGAAGTCGAGGTCTTCAAAGGCGATACGCTGCGGCTCGGCTTCCTTCAAAGCCTCCAAAGCCTGTTTCACTTCCGGCAATCTTTCGCTTTCCAGATTATTTTCCATCCATGCCTCTATACGCTCCGCCTTCTCTATCACGTTTCCCGCGATGAAGCGGTCTTTAATCTCGTAACCGGTTACGAGCGGATTGTAGAAGATACGCCCCTTGAGGGCATTGAGAAGCTCCTCTTCCGTACTGTCTGTTATCCCCCGCATATAGTTGAGATTGACCGTACCATACTTGTTGAGCGATGCAGACAAGGCTTCTTCCGGAGAACCGACGTTGGCATGGTTCTCCACCGAGAAGGAAACGGGACGGTCGAAGATGTCCGCTTTGACGAACTTGCCGTCCTCCGCACGTTCCAGCGAAAGGATGTCGCGCCCTCCGGCGTCCATCATCACCAGTTTCACGTTCTGTTTGGCGTTGAGGTTGCCATAACGCATGACAAACTCGTCGTAACAGGTGTTCAGGTGTTCACGCCAAGGTACATTTTCCTCACGTCTGTTCGATTCATAGCGGTACAACCGCTCGTATGCGTCACGGAGCGATACATACAGCAACGCTTTCTCTTTCTGATAACCGGTTAGTCCAAGCGGCTGGAAGGTTGCACCGTAGGGAGTAATGTCCTTCAGATAACCGATGTCGCGTGCCCTGTTTGCCACCAGCGACCCTTCACGCAGGTGCATTTCCGGCGTGCGGTGATAGGGACGCGGCGTAAGGTCGAGGGCTTCTTTTTTCGGCTTTTCCGTTTCAAATTCCGGGAACAGGGAAGTGGCAACCGTTTCGGAAGTAGGCACAACTTCTGCCGGTGTTTCAGGTTGCTTTATTTCTTCCGTTTGTTCCGGCTTTTTATCCATATTGTCCGAAGAAGGCGCAAAAGCAGGGTTCAACGTGTCTTTGATACCCATCTTTTTCAGTTGTTCCTGCCTGTGCCGTTCTGCCTCAAGCCGTAGGGCCTTGCGCCGTTCCGCTGTCAGGCTCATCATTGTCTCATAGAAGCCGTTGATGGGAGGATTGGTTTCCCAATCCAGAGTGGCGTAAATGTCGTCCGGGTCGTTTGGCTTTTCGGCATTTTCCGGCTTTTCTTCCTTATTACCGTTTACCGGCTTGGCGGCTTCAACGGGTGGAGTAACTTTGACCTGCGGTTTAGGCGTGGACGGCATAGGCTTCGGCTTGCTTTCCTTTTTCGCTGCCTTTTTCTTTTTTACCGGTTCCTCTATGGGCATACCCCAAAGGTCGAGCAGGGTAAGCTGCACGGCTGACGAATGATTGGGTTGGCGCGGCTCAATCTCCGGCTTTTCCTCTATGGGCTGTGCCTGCGGCTTCTCCACTCCCTTGACAGGCTCAATTACAGAAACGGGGGCTATTACAGAAGGTGATACCTTTTCTGTTTTCGGAGCAGGTTGCACTTCCGCAGCCGTGCTTTCCTCCTTTGTCGGATGCAGCCTGTGTCTCTCATACAGTTTCCTGTCAAGTTGTTGCAGTTCTATTTTCAGATGCTCCCGCAAGTCTTCCGCCAGTTGTGCGATGTCCCCACAGTGCAGGAGTTTATAGGCTGGTTTCCCGTACGGGTCGGTACTTCTGATCAAATCCGTGTGTGAAAGCGAGCCGATGCTCCATACATACCCATTTACGGAAGTGCCGATAGGGGTCTGTTCGGTCTGCACGAAGAGTTTTTCGTTGTAATACAGTTCACCATTCTTTCCGCTGTTCTTTTGCAGGATAATCAGGTCGCTGCCCACCTCCGTTCCCGCGTTATCCGTAAAGAGGTTGTTCGGCAGGCGGGCTACGCCCACCAGATTGGTATGGTTCATCATATACTCGCGTATGGGCGCGTTGGTCGGGGCATCCAGTACCCCCTGCGAGGTGATGAACGCCACGATTCCGCCTTCACGCACCGCGTCAAGGCTTTTCAGGAAAAAGTAATTGTGTATCGTCCGTGCCGCCGAGTGCCTTGCAGGATCCTTGCTGCCCGAAAATTCCGGGTCGAACACCGCCACATCGCCAAACGGTATATTGGAGACAGCCAAATCAAAATGGTTCATGAACGGCTTTTCTATCTTCTCGAAGCCCTGTACCCTTACTTTCTGTCCGGGATGCAGGTGCTTCAGTATCTTGCCCGTCATCAGGTCTTTCTCAAAAGCCATGATGTCCGCGTCCGGTCTGTTCTCCAGCACGGCGTCCACGAATGCACCGACACCTGCCGACGGCTCCAGCACCCGGTCGGGACGGATGCCGTGTTCATGCAGCACGTCCGCGATGGTCCCGGTTATCTCCGGCGGGGTATAGAAGGCGGTCAGCACGGACTGCTTCATGGCATCCATATTCCGTTTGTACTCCGTCTCGTCTTTTGTGTTCTCCCGCAGCAACCTGTGCAGTTCCACGGTAGGGGCAAACAGTTCGAGGTCGGACTTCGCCCAGTGGACGGCATCCGTCAGTTCCCTTGCAGGGTTGAGTATGCACTTCAGTCCCCCGAAACCGCAATAACGTTCTAACAAGAGCCGTTCGCGTGCGGTGGGTGTGCGCTGTTCCCTGTCAAGGAGGAATGCCGTCCGTATCGCCTCGATGTTGTCCCGCAGCCTCTGTTTGCGGTTAAACGCCATACTCTTCGATATAGAGGATGACGGCTCCCGTCAGCTCCGTGTAGAGCAGGTCATATTCGGGCGACAGGGCGAAATTGTCGTCCGAGAGGTCATAGATGGAGAATACGTTTCCGACAAGCGGCAGCAGCTTCTGGGTAAAGGCTTCACATTTTTCTCCCGGTACTTCACCCGCAAATTCGTTCTCCACGACTTCGCGCAGGATGGCGTGCTTGGAGTAGCGAAGGCCCTCCGTCAGCACCTTCATCGCCAGTTCCTGCGCCCCGTCGGCAGGATAGCCTTCGAGCCTTGCCCGTTCATACGCTTCGGCGGCACGGTCGGTTCTTTCTCGGATGAAGGCTTCATCGGCTGCCTGTTCGAACTTGTTCGTGGTGAGGTAGTCCAGCAGGTACAGACCGTAATAGGAAAAGTCGGTCCGACCCTCGTTTTTCTTCTTGTTGTTCATTTCTTTGGAATTTAGTGGATTGATAATGATGATAGGGATAATCGTTGGAAAACGAGAAGAAAAAGGCACCCGGTATCCCTCCGAGTGCCACCACTAAATCCAAAGTATGAGTGTAATCCGGTATCGAAGAACAATTCATTACTCTGAACCAGTGGCAAAGTTAAACATTTATTTTCTTCTTTTCGCAGAGGTCGCTTTACTTTTCCTTTCTGGGAACACGAAAACCGTGTTATAGTCCCCGTCAAAGGCGACTACGGCATCAAAACTCTTGCCCTGCTTGCTCTTGAATCCTTTGAGCAGTTTCGTGTGTCCGTCGGTGAGCAGGTTTTTGATTTCATCATCAGAGAGGGTGCGGTTTGCTTTCAGGCGGAACACGGGCAGACCGCACTCCGCGTTGTCGCAGCGGACGACCTTGCCGTAAAACTGCATCGTCCCCGCTCCGCACTTGGGACACTTGCAGCCGGAATCCCTGCGGGCGAACAGCTTGTCGCACGACAGCAGTTCGGAGGTAATTTCCCGTGTATATGCCTCAATCTTCCTGCGGAAGTCATCGGCGGGCAGTTCCCCACGCTCGATGCGTGCCAATTCCTTTTCCCATTCGCCCGTCATGGCGACATCGGCAATACGCATCGCCTTCACGACCGAGTAGAGGGCAAGCCCTTTTTCGGTGGGGACAAGCGACTTCTTGCAGCGTTCCATATAGCCGCGCTTGAAAAGCGTTTCGATGATGGACGCACGGGTGGCGGGCGTGCCGATGCCGCAATCCTTCATAGCCTGCCGCAATGCGTCGTCCTCTATCTCCTTGCCAGCCGTTTCCATCGCGGACAGCAGGGTGGCTTCGGTATGCAGCGGCTTGGGTTTGGTCTTTCCCTCCGTGATGGAGGCGGCTTTCAGTGCCAGCGTGTCGCCTTCCTGCCAACAGGGAATGGCGGCGGTTTCCTCTTGGCTGTTGTTCTCTTCTCCATTCTCCTTGCCATAGACGGCACGCCATCCGGCTTGCCTGATGATGCTGCCTTTTGCCACGAACTCCACTCCGGCACACTCTGCCGTGACGGTGGCAGTGTCCTTGACGCATTTTTCGGAGAAAGCCTCAAGCATGCGCCCGGCTATCATGTGATAGACGGTGCTGTCCTCTTTGGAGAGGAACAGCGGCTTCTCGCCCGTGACGAGCAGGGCATGGTGGTCTGTCACCTTGCCGCCGTCCAGGCTGCGGCGTGTCGGCACGGCTTTCGGCTGCAACTTGCCCTTCCATTCGGGCAGGCTGCCGATGAAGGCAAGCAGCTTGGGGATTTCCGCGAACACGTCTTCGGGAATGTAGCGGCTTCCGGTTCGCGGATAGGTGATGAGCTTCTTCTCGTAGAGCTTCTGCGCGATTTCAAGCGTCTGTTCCGCCGTGAAGCCATGCTTGGCGTTGGCTTCCTTCTGGAGCGTGGTCAGGTCGTACAGGAGCGGTGTTTCCTCCGTCTTCTCCTTGCGTTCGGCTTTCGTGACGGTGGCTGTGCCTGCCGACTTCACCTTATTATACAGTTCCGTTGCGGACTCTTTCTCTTTCCATTTTTCGGAAGAGGAAAACTTCACCGTTCCTTCATCGCAGCCGTCCGTTGCGATATGGAGCTGCCAGAAGGCTTCGGGGGTAAAGCGGCGGTTCTCCCAATAGCGTGCGCACACCATCGCCAACGTGGGTGTCTGCACCCGCCCGACGGAGTAAGTGCCGTGTCCGGCGGCGATGGAGAGTGCCTGCGTGCCGTTGATGCCCACGAGCCAGTCTGATTCGCTCCGTGCTTTGGCGGCAAGATAGAGGTTGTCGTATTTGTCGCCCGCTTCGAGGTTGCGCAGTCCCTCGCGGATAGCCTTGTCGGTAAGCGAGCTTATCCAGAGGCGGACGAACGGGGTGGTGCATCCGCCTCT
>OHHB01000477.1_pt1 | contig 9744 bp, 8 predicted proteins | sample 1567921 | NCBI WGS metagenome assembly OHHB01 (sample SAMEA3879522, study PRJEB24766) | human gut metagenome | biome: human-associated habitat; feature: feces | place: USA | collected 1985/1987
CTTTTAAAGCAAAAGCTACTACATCAGTACAAACCCCATATTCATCATTTGGATAACCTGTATTGTAATATTTGCTTTTATATTTTGGATTAGTTTTTATGTAATTATTTGCATTATTTAATATATCTGTTTGGTCATCTATACCATCATTGTCTTTATCAATATTGCTCTTGTAAGCTTCTATATTGAAATCTGCATTTGTATATTTTTTATGTGGAATATAATTAAAACAATACAACACATATAAAGCAACAATTATTAGCACCGAAAAAACAATAAGCGTTATTCTCTTCTTCATACATTCTCCATTAAACAACTTTCGATCTGTGGGGATACAATAACTTATATTCTTTTCCTCTTTGATACATGAAATAAAAAACACGCAAAACATATACATACTACTTTGAATATATTACCTATAAGTGCATTATCATTTACAGTAATTTGGGATAATGTATTAATTAAGGCATGTGTCATTACACATATCCACAAACTATTTGAATATGCAAACAACGCCGAAAAAATAAAACAGTTTGTTAATAATCCCAATAAGAAATACGGAACATTAACAATTTCTATACTGCCATCAATATAAAAGAACAGGAAATGCCATATGCTCCAACACAAAAAAGTAATAATCGTTGCAGCAATATATGGAATCTTTTTCTCTAAGCAAGGTTGAAACGAATATCTCCAGCCTATTTCTTCTATTCCGCCAAATGCTATTGCCTTAAAGAAAAGAACTAGCAGAATCAGTAAACTTTCTATTTTAAATCCTTTACTTACTATCACAGAACAAAAATCCATAAATAAAAATACCAGTACTACTGCATAGATTTTAATTGATTGCTTTATATCGAAAAAATCTTTTAATATACTTAACGGTCTTTTAGCATTATATTTGATTTGGTAAAATACACCCCAAAGTGCAGATGACACACCGCCAAATATAATAAAAACCATTCCCAAAAACGAATTGTATCCCAATTCATACCCTTTTGCTTTTAGTATCCCAACCAGTGCCGCAACAACAGTTATCTGAAGTAATGTCGGAAATAAAAAACCTTTGATAATTGACTTATTATTCATTATTCATCCCTTAAATAATTAAATTACGATTTAACAACTCCCCTGCATTATACCATAAAAATAACGGCACTGTATATCGCTGTCTACCAATATACAATGCCGTTATCAGCTGTTTCTTTTTTCTTTTTATACGTTAATCTCTGCTGTCATGCCCAGCTCGTCTTTGCTTGCAGCAAGAATCGGCTGAATCACTTCTGCTAAGTATTCTTCAACCTGCTCCTTAGAACGTCCGACATACTTCATCGGGTCTAATTTTGCCTGTAATTCTTCAAGCGTTACGTTAAACATCGGGTCTGCTGCGATTAATTCAAGCAGATTGTTGTCTAAGCCTTCCTGCTTTACACGCTTGCCTGCTTCCATAGAAAGCTCGCGGATTCTTTCGTGCAGTTCCTGTCTGTCGCCGCCTGCCTTTACAGCGTCCATCATGATATTTTCGGTTGCCATGAACGGAAGCTCTGACATCAGTCTTCTGTTGATAACCTTATCATATACAACCAGTCCATCTACAACATTTAAGTAAAGGTCTAAGATACCGTCTACTGCTAAAAATCCTTCCGGAACGGATAATCTCTTGTTGGCTGAATCGTCCAGTGTTCTTTCAAACCACTGTGTAGAAGATACGATTGCCGGATTTAACGCATCACAGATGACATAATCTGCTAAAGATGCCATTCTTTCACTTCTCATCGGATTTCTCTTATAAGCCATGGCTGATGAACCAATCTGTGATTTTTCAAACGGTTCTTCGATTTCCTTTAAATGCTGTAATAAGCGGATATCGTTAGAGAACTTATGTGCGCTTGCCGCAATGCCTGCAAGAATATTTAATACTCTTGTATCTACTTTTCTTGAATAAGTCTGTCCTGATACCGGATGACATGCTTCAAAGCCCATTTTCTGTGCAATCTTTTTATCAATCTGCTTAATCTTTTCATGGTCGCCGTTAAACAGTTCTAAGAAAGAAGCCTGTGTTCCGGTTGTACCCTTACATCCGAGCAGCTTCATAGTTGAAAGCACGTAGTCGAGGTCTTCTAAGTCCATAACCAGTTCATTGAGCCACAGTGTTGCTCTCTTACCGACAGTGGTCGGCTGTGCAGGCTGGAAATGTGTAAATGCCAGTGTCGGCTGTGCCTTATACTTGTCCGCAAACTTTGAAAGTTCGTTGATAACGTTGACTAACTTTTTACGAACCAGCTTTAAGCCCTCTGTCATAATAATAATGTCGGTGTTATCGCCTACGTAACATGAAGTTGCGCCTAAATGGATAATGCCCTTTGCTTTCGGACACTGTAAACCATATGCGTAAACGTGTGACATTACATCGTGGCGTACTTCCTTTTCACGCTTCTTGGCATCTTCGTAGTTGATATCGTCTTTATGTGCCTTTAATTCAGCAATCTGCTCGTCTGTAATATCAAGTCCTAATTCCTTTTCTGTTTCGGCAAGTGCAATCCAAAGTCTTCTCCATGTCTTAAATTTCATATCCGGTGAAAAAATGTACTGCATTTCCTTGCTTGCATAACGTTCTGCAAGCGGTGTCTGGTATCTGTCGTTCATGATTTAATCCGCCTTTCTTTTTTTACATCACTCTATATATTGCACACATTCTATACATCTTTCATACTTTATATACTGAGTGTATTTATATGCCGTATATTATATACAAGCTGTATATTTCTCATTCTCCATTCGTGCCGTTTCATCAAACCGACCGAAGAAAGCTTTACTTCTCTGTCTGTTTAGCCCATTTCGCCACGGATATCCTGTGTCGGCGGCTCTATCGGGTAATTTCCGGTAAAGCAGGCATCACAGTAATCCTTCTGTCCGTTAATCATTTCACTTAAACGGTCTACTTCCAGATAGCCGAGGGAATCTGCACCAATCAGCTTGCAGATTTCGTCTACGGTGTGTCCTGAAGCAATCAGCTGGTCTTCTGACGGAATATCCGTTCCAAAGTAGCATGGGTGCTTAAACGGAGGAGAACTGATTCTTACATGCACCTCTGCTGCGCCTGCATTCTTTAACAGGCTGACAATTCTTGCACTCGTTGTACCGCGCACAATGGAATCATCAATCATGACAACCCTTTTGCCTGCCACCGCTTCTTTTAAAACATTTAACTTTACCTTTACGCTGGACTCGCGCTGCTCCTGCTTCGGCTTGATAAAGGTTCGTCCTACATAGTTGTTCTTAATAAAAGCATTGCCGTATGGAATACCGGACTGCATAGAATAGCCAAGTGCCGCCGCATTTCCGGATTCAGGCACACCGACAACAAGGTCTGCTTCTACCGGGTGGGTCTTTGCAAGAATCTTTCCTGCATTGATACGGGATTCGTAAACGCTCATGCCGTCGATATCGCTGTCCGGACGGGCAAAATAAATATATTCAAAAATACATCTTGCTTTCTTTTCCTGACAAAGACTGGTATCCGATGCAATACCGTCCTTTGTAATCGTTACGATTTCACCCGGAAGCACGTCACGGACAAATTCTGCACCAACCGTATCAAGTGCACAGGTTTCTGATGACAGAAAATACGCATTGTCACGCTTGCCGATACAAAGCGGCTTAAAGCCAAACGGGTCTCTTGCGCCGATTAACTTTCTAGGACTCATGACAATAAGGGAATATGCACCCTTTAACTTCTGCATTGCACCCTTTACCGCCTCTTCAACGGTTCCAACCTTTAATCTCTGTCTGGCAATTAAATATGCAATTACTTCAGAATCAATGGTAGTCTGGAAAATTGCTCCTGTGTACGAAAGTTCTTCTCTTAATTCCAGTGCATTTAAAAGATTACCGTTGTGAGCAAGTCCCAGTGTTCCTTTTACATAATTTAAAACCAATGGCTGGGCATTTTCTCTGACACTGCTTCCAGCTGTGGAATATCTGACATGTCCAACACCGATATTTCCTTTTAAATTCTCAAGATTTTTTGCATTAAACACTTCATTGACAAGTCCCATATCCTTGTGTGCAAGGACTTTTCCCTTCGGACCTTCTGTGTCACTGACTGCAATACCGCAGCTTTCCTGTCCTCGGTGCTGTAATGCAAATAAACCATAATAAATCGTTGATGCTACATCATTTCCGTCGAAATCATATGCGCCGAAAACGCCACATTCATCATGTAATTCATCTTCAACCGTTTTGTCGGTCTGATTAAGATAGTTCTTCATTGACTCCTCCATAAAATTTTGCTGTATTAACTATAAAATTATATAACACACTTTTAGCAAAAGCAATATAGAAAATCTCATTTCTACTCCGCAATTAGTACCGTAACGGAAAGCTTTTTTATCCCGCGGGATACCAAAAACGCAAATAAAAAGAAGCTGACACAGATAAGTCCTATCGGAAACAGCACCGAAGCCGGGTGCAGTGAAATGATTAAATGTGTAATCCCCATCGGCTTTAATATTGCAGTCAGAAGCTTTCCCGACAAAAGAACAGAGCAAATCACTCCCGGCACTGCTCCCGATACCGCAAGCAGTAAAAAGCGCAGTCCAAACGACAACCGAAGCTGTATGGATGTCCGTCCCATTGCCTTTAAAATACCGATATCCGTTTTTTCCTGCAAAAACATTCTGTGGCAGAACATGATAACCACAATCAGCGCAAACGGTATGTCTTCGTCTTTCATTCTATTTCCATAATCTTTAAAATTTATCTGCACCGTATCGTTATCTTTCTGCCGTATTGTAATATCCACTGGCATTTCCCCATATTTTGCTGCATTATTTAAAATGTTTTCCGTAAGCTGCATGAGCCTTTTTTCATCAGCTGAAATCACCCATTCCGAATCCGGCAGGATAAGCCGTACACTGTCCATATCACTGATAAGCTCCGCTACCGCTTTCCGCATAAACGCGCACAGCTTCACTTCGTGCATATTCATTTCCAATTTGTCCATATCGGAAAGCGCATGTAAAAATAAGTCGTTGGTCAGAGCCGATACTTCATCACATTTTCTGATAATAACTTCGGCAAATTTCATGCGCTTTTCAGGTGTCGTATCCATATGCACTGTCTGCGGCACACAATACTTTATACCCATAATCCTGTAACATTTCTGCAATTATCCACGATAAATCCTTATCATCATCCACAATTAAAATCTGATATTCCATGCTTTTTCCTGCTCTTATTTTAAAAATGCCGTGTAAAAACGCTTTTTAAAAGACATTTTTACACAGCTATTTGTCGTATATTTATTATGCTTCGATGTGGATATTCACACCGTCAATGACATTTTCTTTTTCTGCTTCAAACCATGAATCCCTGATTGTAATATCACTGATTGTTTCCGGTTTTCCCTGCATCGGCTCAATTTTTACGGCTGTTTCTGCGCCCATGCAGTTGATATCGTGCATGGTGATATTCTTAAAATATGGAATATCGTCTTCTGAAAATCCTTCTGCACCCTGTTCGCGGTTTAAAAGATTAAGCACATAAGACATTGTAAGAATCACCGCCTCATGCTTGATACCGGTCATCTGGATATGGCTTACCTCAATATCCTCTACCACGCCGCCGCGTCCCATGGCACTCTTAAAGCGCACACCGACATCCGTACCTAAAAATGTACAGTTTTCCACCAAAACGTGCTTTACGCCGCGGGACATTTCACTTCCCACAACGAAGCCGCCGTGTCCTTCATTGACAAGGCAGTCATGGATATACACATTTTCACAAGGGCCTTCAAAGGTACGCGCCTCTGCATTTTTACCGGATTTGATGCAGATTGCATCATCACCCGTTTCAAACGTACAATTATAAATTTCAACACCGTTACAGGATTCCACATCGATGCCATCACCGTTCTGCGCATAGTACGGATTGCGGATCACTGCGTCCTTTACCGTCAGATTCGTACAGAAAAACGGGTGAATATTCCATGCCGGTGAATTCATAAAGGTCACGCCCTCTAGCAGCACCCTGTCGCAGTATTCAAGGCTTACCATAACCGGACGGTAAAAGTCGTAATGCTGTTCCGCTTTCTTTAAAGCATCTTTTTCGTCCTTCTGGATATTCTTTTCATTGCCCAGAAATGCTGATTCTGTCGGAAACCAGATTCCCCCCTCTTTGGTATCGAGGACATTGCTGTTTTTCTTCATCAGCTCTGCCCACTGGCGCTCCGTCATCTTAAACTGTTTGACCGGCCGCCATAAGTCGCCGCTTCCGTCAATCACACCATCACCGCAGATTGCAATATTTTCTGCATGGTCTGCCGTAACCGGTGAAACAGTACGGATACACTCCTGTCCCTCGTAATTGGTCAGAATCAGCGGGTACTCCTCTATATTTTTTGAAAACTTTACAACCGCGCCGTGCTCTAAATACAGACACACATTGCTTTGCAGACGGATCGGTCCGGTAATCCAGATTCCTTTCGGAATCACAACCGTTCCGCCGCCCTCGTTTGAAATAACACTCATGGCACTGTTGATTGCCGCCGCATTTCTTTTGCTTCCTGCAATGTCTGTCTGATTTTCCACTGCACCGAAATCTTTAATGCTCACCTTTTTATCCGGAAATTCCGGCAGGGTAATTAAAAAATCTGCTCCTGTCATTTATGTACTCCATTCTGCCTGCATACAGCCGCTATTTTGTGATATGCGCGGCAAAACTAAATTTACCGCGCATACATTTTACAATAATTCTTTTAAAATCTGATTGACCATGCCTGGGTTTGCTTTGCCCTTCATGGCTTTCATTGTCTGACCGACTAAAAATCCGATTGCCTTTTCCTTACCGTTTCTGTAATCCTCAACGGACTGTGGATTTGCCGCAATGACTTCTTCAATTGTCGCACGGAGTGCGCCCTCGTCATTAACCTGCTTTAAGCCGTGTTCTTCCACGTACTGTTCCGGATTAATATCCTCATCGAAAATCTTTTCAAAGATTTCCTTTGCAACTGAACCGTTAATTGTTCCTGCTTCAACAAGACCAATCAGCTTTGCAAGGTTTTCCGGTGAAAATGTAATGTCTTCCGGTTCCATTTCCTTTTCCTTTAAAATGCGCATCGTTTCGCCCATTAACCAGTTGGAAACCTTCTTTGGCTGGCTGCAGATTGCCGTGGTGGCTTCAAATAAATCCGCAAGCTTTTTGGAATCCGTAAGAATACCGATATCATAGTCCGGGATTCCAAATTCTTCTTTGTATCTTGCCATTTTTTCCGTCTTAAATTCCGGCTGGCGGGAACGGATTTCCTCTAACCACGCATCACTGATATGCACCGGTACAAGGTCCGGATCCGGGAAATAGCGGTAATCCTGCGCATCTTCCTTTGAACGCATGGCATATGAATATTCCTTATTGTCGTCCCATCTTCTTGTTTCCTGTACAACGGCCTCGCCGGATTCAATCAGGTCAATCTGACGGTTCTTTTCCGCTTCAATGGCTCTTGCAATGGCACTGAAGGAATTTAAGTTCTTTGTTTCGGTTCTTGTACCAAAGGCTTCACTGCCGGCTTCTCTGACAGACAGGTTGACATCGGCTCTCATAGAACCCTCCTGAAGCTTACAGTCAGAAGCACCCAGATACTGGATAATCAGTCTTAACTTATCCAAGTAAGCGATAACTTCCTCTGCACTTCTCATATCCGGTTCGGATACGATTTCGATTAACGGCACACCGGAACGGTTGTAATCCACATAAGATACATCGTCCCATTCATCGTGAACCAGTTTTCCGGCATCTTCTTCCATATGGATTTCATGAATCCGGATCTGCTTTGTCGTGCCGTCTTCTAACTCGATATCAACATGACCGTTGCGGCAGATTGGCAGATATAACTGTGAAATCTGATAATTCTGCGGATTATCCGGGTAAAAATAATTCTTACGGTCAAATTTACAATTCTGTGTAATCGTACAGTTGGTTGCAAGACCGACTGCCGCCGCATATTCCACAACCTGCTTGTTTAATACCGGAAGCGAACCCGGCATACCGGTGCAGACAGGGCATGTATGGCTGTTTGGAGAACCTCCGAAGGCTGTAGAACAGCCGCAGAAAATCTTTGTTTTGGTTGCAAGTTCTACATGGACTTCTAGACCAATGACGGTTTCATATTCTTTTGCCATAATTTTAGTTCTCCTTTCTGCTCTGTTCATACGTATAAGCTGTCTGAATGAGTTTCTTTTCTTCAAAGCAGTTGCCGATAAGCTGCATACCGACCGGCAGACCGTTCTTATCCGTTCCGCAAGGCACGGTCATGCCCGGCAGACCTGCAAGGTTTACGGAAATGGTGTAAATATCACTTAAATACATTTTAATCGGGTCACTTAAAGAGCTGCCAAGCTTCGGTGCGGTTGTCGGTGCAGCCGGTCCGATAATGACATCATATTTTGCAAATGCTTCGTCAAATGCTTTTTTAATCAGCGCTTTAACACGCAGTGCCTTTAAGTAGTACGCATCGTAATAGCCTGAGCTTAATACGAAAGAACCCAGCATAATTCTTCTCTTAACTTCCGGTCCGAAGCCCTCGGAACGGGTCTTTTTGTACATATTGTGCAGACCTTCGTAATCCTTTGCACGGTATCCGTATTTTACACCGTCAAAACGTTCCAGATTGGAACTGGCTTCTGCTGCCGCAATCGTATAATACGTAGGAATTGCATATTCTACAAGGCTCAAATCAAATTCTTCAACAATTGCTCCCTTTGCCTTTAAGACTTCAACTGCATTCAGCACCGATGCCTTGACATCAGGGTCTAAGCCTTCCCCGAAGTAATCCTTTGGAATGCCGATTCTCATGCCTTTTACATCATCAACCAGCGCACTTGTAAAATCGGTATCTTTGCGCTCTACCGATGTAGAATCCTTTAAATCATGGGAAGCGATGATTTCCATAATCGTTGCACAATCGGTTACGTCCTTGCAGAGCGGTCCAATCTGGTCTAAGGATGAACCGTAAGCGACCAGTCCGTAACGGGATACGGTTCCGTAAGTTGGCTTAATTCCTGTTACACCACAAAATGAACTTGGCTGTCTAATTGATCCACCTGTATCTGAACCCAATGCATATGAGCATTCTTCTGCTGCAACTGCTGCACAGCTACCACCTGATGAGCCACCAGGTACATGTTCTTTATTCCATGGATTCTTAGTTGGTCCATAGAAAGATGTTTCTGTTGTGCTTCCCATGGCAAACTCATCCATGTTAGTTTTTCCAATAATTACTGCTCCTGCTTTTTCAAGATTAATAACAGCTTCTGCTGAATATGTTGGATAAAAGTTTCCTAAGATTTTTGAGCTACATGTTGTAAGCTTGTCTCTTGTACACATATTATCCTTTATTGCTACAGGAACACCTGCCAAAGGACCTGTTAGCTGTCCTTCATCAATTAATTTCTGTATATGTTCTGCCTTTTCTAAGACTTCTTCTTTTTTATAAACTGTAACATAACTATTTATATCTTTCTCAACAGCTTCAATCTGGGCAAATGCTGCATTTACTGCATCTACAACCCTGACTTCGCCTGACTTGATTTTTTTACCCAGCTCTACTGCTGTCAAACTCATCAAATTCATGAATATATCCTCTCTTATCTTAGCTTATTATTCTTCAAATGTTTTTGGAACTACAAAAGCTCCATCCTTCTGTTCCGGTGCATTCTTCAATATATTCTCTCTATCATCCCCGTTAAC
>OHHB01000480.1_pt1 | contig 9677 bp, 10 predicted proteins | sample 1567921 | NCBI WGS metagenome assembly OHHB01 (sample SAMEA3879522, study PRJEB24766) | human gut metagenome | biome: human-associated habitat; feature: feces | place: USA | collected 1985/1987
TGCCGGGTGTGGCTTTCCGTACCCAGTAGCGGATGTCCCGCAGCTTCTTCAAATCCTCCTGTACCTCGGTCAGCGGTACTTTCAGTTCTGCGATTTCGCTGAGAAGCGTTTCCTGCTCCTCTTGCAGCTCCTTTTGGGTACTGTCCTTATCGTCCGGGTGCTTGGCAAGGTAGGCGGCGGCTTTCTCATACCGGGCAACCTCCGTGTGTTCCTGTTTGAATTTCTCCTTTGTTTTCTTAAAAAATATCTTCTGGTACTTCTCATAGACAGGCTTACATTCCTTGCAGTCTGTCCGGCTGGCAAGAATCCCGTCAATCACTTTGCTGCGGGCTTCCTTTGGCTTCATCTGATTGCGGTAATCTGCGGCTGATTTCCCGGAAGATTCCAGAAATGCTTCTAAGTCCTCCACAGTGGAAAGCCCCTTTTGCCGGAGATAGGACAGGGCTTCGCTGACTGCCTTTAAGTCCTGTGAAGTCCCCCGGTTCTGTCCAGCCCTTGTCCAGTCCTTCCGTTCTTCCTTTCGTATCTCCATATACTTCATCAGCAGATTGGGAAGAAGTGTCGCTTCCTCCGCCGCCTTTTGTGCAAGCAGTTCTTTCCGTTTTTCTCCCAGCTCGGTAATCCAGCCTTTGAGGTTTTGGATAAGCTGCCGGATGGACTTCATCAGGCGGTTGGCGGCTCTGATTTCCCGGTTCAGGTTGCCGATATTCGTCTGGATACCACGCTTTTCCATCTGCCGGACAGCAGCCCCCTCATGGACAGTGGGGACAATATCAAGCCCCTGTCTGGCATAGGAACGCAAGTCCACACGCTCCGGGCGGTCATTGGCTTCCAGATAGCGGTTCTGGATGACCTCCCATTCATGCCGCCAGATTTCACAATACTTCTGGTCGTTCCAGTCCACCGTATCCTCCTTGTGGCTTTTCCACCTGCCGGACGGAAGTTTTATCCGTTCCCCGTTTTCGTCAAGGTCATAAACCTTGCGGCTCTTTGGAAGCCATTTCCCATGTTCGTCCATTGCCCTCATAGTCAGCAGGACATGGGCGTGGGGATTGTGACCCGGCGGATTGGGGTCATGGATTGCAAAATCAGCAATCATGCCTTTGGAAACAAACTGCTGCTGGCAAAACTCCCGAACAAGGACAGCATATTGGTCAGGCGGTATCTCTCTGGGGATGGTAAGCACCCACCGCCTTGCAAGCTGGGAGTTCCATTGTTTTTCCACCGCTTCGACGGCATTCCATAAGGTATTGCGGTCTGCATACGACCGTGGGGCATTTGCCGGGAGCAGGATTTCATTGTGGACGATACCACGCTTTTCCGGGTAGTGCTTCACTTGCTGGTCGTATTCACAGAACAGCTTTTCGCCGCTTTGGTAAGCAGCGGCGGCAACCGCAGACTGCCGCTGGCTGCGCTGAACAATCGTGATTTCGTTGTGTGGACAGGGCATTTCGTGTCCCTCCTTTCGGTAATTGGTGGATGGGGTGGCGTTTTACCACCTCATTTTGGGCAGAAAAAAAGCAGGAGACCTTTTTCAGATTTCCTGCTCGGTGTGCCGCTATGTGGGCGGCGGGTATTTAATTGTAAAAGTTCGGGGTAAGTTGACCCGATGTGAAGCTAACAAACTGGAATTTATATAATTATTCCTCTAACTTTCCCCATTTTATAGGCTTTCCCGCCTGTCCATTAGTGAAATGATATGTAGTTTCCCTTATTTTTGCCCTTATGAGATAATCACAAGGGAAATAAGGGAAATTTTTTAGTCATTGCCCACCACTTTATCAAGAAGCCGAACTGATTTTCGTTTCGCATCTCTTGTGGAGTGAGCATAGACGTTCATTGTGGTACTGACATCTGAGTGTCCCAACAATTCCTGCACATCTTTTGGGGCAGCTCCATTTGCTAAAAGGTTGCTTGTATAGGTGTGACGTAACTGGTGGAAATGAAAGCCTTCAAATCCCTCTAATGTTTTTGCCACCTTTCTGCAAACAGTCCCCAAAGTAGTTGGAAGTTCCAAACAACCATCCGGTCTTAAACAGACGAAAGAAATTTCTTTATAATCTGTCGGGACTTCCTCTGTTCTGTCTAAACAATAATATTCGTAGTACACTCTGTTTTTCTCTTTGACCTCTTTGTAGTAGTTCGTGTGATAAAGTTCTCCGTACTGCATTCGATTTTTTAACTGCTCTTTCCGGGCATTACGGAAAATCTCTACCAGTGTATCTCCAAAATCAACAACCCTTACTTTTTTCCGCTTGGTTGGTCCGATGATATATTTGCGCTTTGAGCCATCATATCGGATGCTGCGTCTTATGGTAAGGCATTGTTCTTCCAGATTTACGTCCTGCCATGCCAAACCGCAGGCTTCTCCAATACGAAGCCCGGCATAATAGGCTATCTGGATTGGAAGTATTGCGGCTGGGTTCTTTTTTTGCAGATAAGCAAGCAATCTTTCATAATCTTCTCGTGAAATTGGTTGGACATTTCCGTCCATATCCTCATCGGAAAACAAATCCACTTCATCCGTCTGATACCGCAGTTTAATATACTGCATGGGATTGAACGTAATATACTGCTTTGGAAATACTGCAAAACGGAAGGACTGCTGCATGACTGCGGAAAAAGAATGGATATAATCTTTGCTGTAACCCTTTCTCTCTTTTCCGTCGGGATGAACTCCCCCGAAGGAAAGCAAATCGAAGAAGGATTGCAAATGTTCAGAGGTTACATTTTTCAGTTTCCGTTCTGCCAATGGGTGTTTCTTGATATTTCGGATTGTTCCGAGGTAATTCTCCACCGTACCATTGCTGAGCGTACCTGTTTTTAATTCCTCCTCTGCCCACACATCCAAAAGCTGTCCGACTGTGAGATTTTCCGCTTTGGCAACAAATTTCTTTTTCTCATAATCATCCATTGCCTGACGGAGCAGCTTTTCAGTTTCACTTTTGCTTTCTGTTCCAACGCATTCTTTCTGAACAAGATTGCCGCTTGCGTCCTCTACATAGAAGCGGTAGTACCATTTCTTTCCTTTTTTTCTTACAGATCCTTTTGCCATAATCGTATGTCTCCTTTCGATATTAGACAATCGGAACTGATGAAATGCTTCGTGCGTGTAAGTATATCATAACTCCGGTTGTCTTACTATACCGATTCGGAATCTTCGTATAAGACTTCTGATAAAAGATTTGCAAGCCTTTGTTCTGCTGTTTTTGGTTTCTTGGAATAGAGCCTTACAACGTCTGCCATCTCATTAAAAGCATTGATGGTGTGAGTGATTTCCCTTAAGAACATAATCTCATTATATTCATCATTCGATTCAAACCCTATTGTTTTGGCAATATCCGTCTGACCAGCATTCCCCTTGAAGTTTTTGCAGGCGAACTGGAAGGAATCCAAAAACAGACCATATTGTTTTAACATCAGCAGTAATAAATCTTTTGAAAAAGCATCTTCTTCTTTGGTAAGGGCAAGCGGTAACTGTTCCAGAATATCTCCCATCGCATCACGAATCTGTAACTCTCTCTTATCCGTAATGTCGGTTTCATATTCATCTGTTTCCCCTTTGAGCCATTCCACAGATACATGGAGTGCTTCCGAAAGACCTTCCAGCACCATTTTTTTCGTATTGTCAATCGAACCATTCTCATAACGCAGGATTGTAGAAGCGGTAACACCCATCTTTTCTGCGACATAAGGCTGTGTCAGATTCAATTCCAGACGGCGCTGTTTTACTCTGCTGCCTATCAGCTTGCGTAGTTCTTTATCTTTCATGCTGACTGCCTCCTTTTTCGGTATGTATGAATTATAGCATTGTTTTTCTGTAATTGCAATATGCAACTTAAAAATTATTTTTAATATTTCGTAACGCTTGACAAAAAGATATGAAAAGGATATACTTACATCACAAGAATTGCATAATGCAATTTATAAGGAGGTGATTATATGACGCAAAGAAAAATTGCATTATCCATCGAAGAAGCTGCTGACTATACGGGAATCGGCAGAAACACCTTAAGACAGCTTGTAGAATGGAAGAAACTTCCAGTATTAAAGGTTGGTCGCAAAGTCCTGATTAAAACCGATATTCTGGAAATGTTTATGGAAGCGAATGAAGGTCGTGATTTGAGGGATAGAGGAAATGTAAAAGCCGTAACAAGAACTGCGGCAAATTAAAAAGGCGGCTTCCAAAGAAACCGCCAAAGGTTCTATCAGACCGAAGCCATGATATACCTACACGCAAGAAGATTATACCATGTGCTTCTTCTGATACGCAACCGAGAACTTATGTTTGTAAAAGAAAGGGGAATGTAATCATGGCAAAATCAACAAAAAGTTATGAAGAACGAATGCTTGAAATGGAAAAGAAGGAACAGGAAAGCCTTGAAAAAGCAAAACGATATGCAGCACAGAAGAAAGAACTTCTGAAACGAAAGAAAGCCGAAGAAAGTAAAAAACGAACCCATAGGCTCTGTCAGGTTGGCGGTGCGGTGGAATCCGTTCTCGGTGCGCCTATCGAGGAAGAGGACATCCCAAAGCTGATTGGTTTTCTGAAAAAGCAGGAAGCCAATGGGAAATTTTTTTCAAAGGCAATGCAGAAAGAAACACATACCGATATGGAGGAAGTGTAATGGCGGGGGGGGATGAGTTTTTCATTCCCTTCATTGCTTTTTCATGAAGGGCGCACTTATGGACAACCAGAGGTCGTCCCAATAAGTTTGCCACAAGTGGCAACCGGTCTTCGCTCACGCTTGCCGGGCTCGTTCCGTCGGCGGGGCTTTCAGCCAGACCTGCTCATGCCGCAGGAGGCACTCTTCGCCAGAGGGGCGCATTCCATGCAGGCTGCTATGCGCAGGGCACTCTTACGCAGAGGGCGTTCCGGCAATACTGCTTTTTCTAAAACTGAAAGCAATGTTGCCGGAAATCTATGCCGGATGTGCAGAAAGGGGGAATCCAGACATGGCGATTTTTCATTACACAATCAAAATAGTCGGACGAAGTAAAGGGAAATCTGTTATCTCCGCTTCCGCATATCTCAATGGGGATGTGATGAAAAACGAGGAAACCGGGCGAATCAGTTATTACACTTCTAAAAAAGAAGTGGTCTACACCAGTCTGATGATGTGCGAAAACGCACCTCCTGAATGGCAGATAGTACCAGAAGAAAATATAAAACGCTTTCAAAAATCTGTCCGATACAAAAGGTCAGAAGATAAAGAAGCTGCTTTAGAAAAATTTAAAATCACATTTCAGAAACAACGGTTATGGAATGAGGTATTGAAGATTGAAAAAAGTGCAGATGCCCAACTTGGCAGGTCATTTGAATTTGCCCTCCCCAAAGAATGGAGCAGACAGGAACAGATTCAATATACAGCCGACTATATCAAAAAAACATTTGTGGATAAGGGAATGTGTGCTGATTGGAGTATCCACGACAAAGGGGATGGCAATCCTCATGTCCATCTGCTTCTGACAATGCGCCCTTTTAACCCGGATCATTCTTGGGGGAAGAAAGAAGTCAAAGATTGGGATTTTGTCAGAGATAAAAGCGGAAATATCGTGATTGATGAATCCCATCCGAACTGGTGGCAGGATAAGAAAAACCCTGACCGTCATGGAATCCGTATCCCTGTATTAGATGAAAACGGAATCCAGAAGATTGGTGCAAGAAACCGCCTGCAATGGAAACGGGTACTGACCGATGCTACGGGATGGAACAATCCAAAAAACTGTGAACTGTGGCGGAGCGAGTGGGCAAAGGTGTGTAATGAACATCTGCCTTTGCATAATCAGGTCGATCACCGTTCTTACGAAAAGCAGGGAAAACTCCAGATTCCTACCATCCATGAAGGTGCTGACGCAAGAAAGATTGAACAAAAGTTTCTTGCCGGGCAGGAAATAAAAGGTTCGTGGAAAGTAGCGGAAAATCAAATCATAAAACAACAAAACACGTTATTGCAAAAGATACTGGACACCTTTGGGAAAGTATCAGGTGCATTATCATTATGGAAGGAGCGATTAAATGACATTAGAAGAAAGCCGGGAAATTATACCCTTAATGGAGTCCATGATTGGGCAAATCGAAGAACAGCAGACCTTAATGGCAGAAATGCTTCTGGAAATGCAGAACCGGGACACCCAACTCTCTCTTATGCAGGAACAGAATCAGAAATTGCAAAAATTAAACAGCGAGTTATCCGAGCTGCTCAACATTTTGCCAAATACCGAGGAACTACTTTCCAAGATGGAAGAACAGAAAACGAAGATAGAACTTTTGGAAAACGAAAATCAGCAATGGCAGATATTGGCACAGAAGCTGAACAGCGAAAACAGTTTATTACTGAAACAGAACACCGAATTGCTGAACTGGAACAGCAGGTAGAGAAAGGACGTGATATAGATGAACGAATCCAGAGAATTAAAGAACGCCGAACAGTTGGAAGAACTTCTGCTCTTGACCGAGGAGATACAAGAAGAGTTGGAACAGAAAGACCAGCTTATCGTGGAACTGAAGACGCAGCTCAACGAATCTCTGACCTTGAACGAGAAATTAAACAAAGAGAACAGAGCCGGGAATATTCAAGCATTAAAGAACGACTTGAAGCTGGCAGACAGAGCATTGCGGAGCGAGAAAGAGAAGCTGCGAAGCGCAAACGTCACGATAGAGGAATGTCAAGATAAAATACGATGCTTAACACAACAACGGGATTATGCCCGGACACATCAGAAAATCGTAGAGATACCGGTAGAAAAGCCGGTACTCTATAAAAAATGCGAAGCCTGTGACCGGACAGCCTATCAGAATGCAAAAGCAAGATACGAAACACAAAAAGAGCAACTTGCAGGACAATATAAAGCAAAAACGGTAATGTTCCAAACAACCTTGTTCCTTCTTGCATGGTATTCGCTGACAACCACTCTTTTTCAGGCAGTACAGTCAGATGTGTTCCTTTCCGATTGCAAATCATTCTTCCATGATGCAGCATCATTCATACAAACTTTTATCGGTTGGACGATTGATGCCGGGCAATCTGTGGCACAAATCAGCACAAAAATTCCAAATGAGATTATAGCCGGAATCATATATTGGTTATTGATGATATTGGTTGTTGGAATATGTGTGGCAGGGACAGGGATACTGGCAATACTGATAGAAATAAAGGTTATAGAATTATATAAGAAAAACTGTTGGGATGTTATTACCCTACTGATGATACTGACAAGTGCGGCTGTCATCATTTATTTTGGAGAAGTAATTAAAAAAGCATTATCAATAAATCTGTTGTTCTTTTGGTTAATTTTACAAGGAATATATCTTACAATTCGACGCTATATAAGTCAAGATACTGATTGACTAGATACAAAATATTTGATAAAATATAAATAGAAATACAGCAGATCAAAGGAGGTAAAACTTATGAGAGCAAAGAAAGTGATTGTAGGGGTAGCTATTAGTGCAATGTTAATTTCTTCATCAATTCCAGTAATGGCATTTTCTGTTACAAACGGGAATAAGACATTTGATAAAAAGTGGGAATTGAGCACTACATCTGATGGCGGAAAAGGTGTTTTGACTTATGGTTATAATACTCTTGCTATTAATGAAGATTATGCACACGCATATCATTCAACTAAAGATCATTACGCATATGTCAAGAATGGAAATGGTTCTTTTTCGGGTTCAAATGTTGGTAAAGGTAATTGGTACTTTGACAGCTTTCTCACTTTCTTTTTCCGGCCTATTTACTTCAGTCTTTATTTCCACTTTAGCATTCTTAGCATCTGGACCTGTTATTCCCGGCATAACTTCTTTTAACTGCATACTAATATAATAGTTTGTATTACGGAGATACTCTTCAGCAATCTCTTCATACGTTGCAGTTGTACCTATTCTATTAAGAATAGTACGTACGATTTGTTCTGGAAGTTCCATACACAAATCGTACAATTCCATGTCATGCTTTTCAACATTCCAGTCGTTAAGTCTTTCTTCCAAAGTAGGAATAATGACCTCAGTTTTAGTTGATTCTGAAGCTTCTTTAGCTTCTGTACCATGGTACTTATCGTACCCATACCATAGGATTCCTCCCAATAGTACGATGCAAAGTAGCCCAATCGCTACGTCTCGAAACTTGTTCATAGAAATAATTGATTTATTAATAAAACTGTGCAATATTGCCTTATTGATTGATGACCATTGCTTGAATATCTAATTCAATTTTAATTGGTTCATTCTTCCAAGATATCATAGGAATATTTAATTGTATTCTATCTTCTTCAGATATCTGCGTATAATTAAAATTTCCTGCAAACTTATCCTCATTAGGACAGTTTAAATTAATCCAGTAATTTGAATCACCTTCAACATATCTTTTTGGCTTACTTGTAAAAAGATATTGTCCTCCATCTTCATCTACTGCGTACCAAACTTCTACTTTCATAAATCTTGTTGTTTTTGTTCTTCTTCGTATAAATATTTTTCTATTCTTTGAGATTCTTTATTAATTAAAATAAGGAACAAACCTAGTATAACACCCATACCTAATGAGGTTATTATTAACTCTCCTGTAATAGCTATGGTGTAGATACCCCCAGCTACTACTACCAATAGTAGTAACACATATAAAAGACATTTTAATGAAGATTTATTTAAAGGATTCATAAGCTTGTAGAAATTGTTTATATGTACCTAACATATCCATTAATAAACCACGACATTTACAAAGATGGTTGTATTCTTCTTCAGTAAGAATATATACTGAACCCACTTTTACTACATTTGGAGTAATTTCTTGTATATTACGAGAATTATTTGTAGTATTTATATTTTTTGTACTTTGTGATTCTATTTGTGGTTCTACAATAGACATCACATTTTTGATTTCTTCTTCTGAGAAAAAGGATTTACCTATAGTTCCACATACTTCTGCTACTTTAATACAAATAGCTTCATAAGTTTCATTATCTTTGAGTGTGTAGTAAAATTCTCCAGAATCTACAGCAATTTTAGCTGTTTGTAATTCAAGACCAAAAATTACCTTTAATGCTTTCAACCAAGCTATTTTAAATTTCGCTTTTTTAAAATTGAATTTAATTTTTGTTGCCATATTGATTATATTTAATGTTAATAGTTTTCATAAATAATCCTAAGTAGACCATAAGCCACTAGCGCCGCCAAGCTGTTACATGTATCTACTTAGGATTTCAATTTAATCAGTATGTGTTTCACAACAGATACATGAATAGAGTTCTATAATTCAACAAGTTTGTCATTTTTAAAAGGGAGAAATAAATCTCCCTTACCTGATTATGGATAGATCTGTAAGAAATGATCTATATAACCGGGTTTTGTTGCAATATATACCCTATATCCTCCACCTAATTTAAATAGGTCAAAGTCTTTTTTGGGTATTTGCATAGCAACAGTTTCTACATCTTGTTTCCAATTTGCATCAAATACACGATGTAGTTGATTATGGAGATTATCCATATAACCGTACATACACTGTTGCTTGGATGCGATAGCAGTATTGATTACTATACCGTATCCTTTACTTAATTTATAAGCTAACTTAATTGCATCAAGCCAACTTAAATTAAGCTCTTTTTTAAGAGTCACAATTCTCTTATATAGAGATATACTACGACTCTTTTTTTTCTGAATTATTATTCTTATCAAA
>OHHB01000483.1_pt1 | contig 9645 bp, 12 predicted proteins | sample 1567921 | NCBI WGS metagenome assembly OHHB01 (sample SAMEA3879522, study PRJEB24766) | human gut metagenome | biome: human-associated habitat; feature: feces | place: USA | collected 1985/1987
AGAAACACATCAATGCGTTTAATAATGGCCACTCTCCGAAAAGCGTTCGGGACAATCACGCTCTGATTAGCGCCGTATTGAGAGAAACGCGCCCTGACTTTGCTCTCAATACCGTCCTCCCGCAGAAGGTTCGCCCGCAGCTCTATGTCCCGACAGATACTGATATAAAAAAAATTATGGAAGCAGCCAAAGGGACTGAAATGGAGATTCCTATCCTATTGGCAGCCTTTGGCCCTATGCGGCGCGGGGAAATCTGTGCGCTTGACCGAAGCGATGTAGTTGGAACACGCGTCCATGTGCATCGCAACATGGTTCTTGACGAAAATAGGAAATACATTATCAAATCCCCAAAATCATACGCTGGAGACCGTTTTATAGATTTCCCCTCCTTTATTACAGACAAAATTCCAAAAGGCAACGGCAGAGTAACGGAGCTTAACCCGAATATGATTACCCAACGATTTAACCATGTTCTGAGGCATGCCAGAGTACCGCACTTCCGCTTCCATGACTGCCGCCATTACTGCGCATCCATCATGCATGCAATCGGCGTGCCTGATGCCTACATCATGGAACGCGGCGGCTGGGGAAATGACGGAACCTTGAAAAACGTATACCGCCATGCAATGGAAGACCAGCGCGAGAAGATGTCTGACAAAACGAACGGACACTTTGATGCGATGTATCATTCCTTATAAATTCGTGTCATATTTCGTGTCATACTATCCAATTCAAATCTTAGTTTTTTTAATCAAAAGACCGACACATCCGATTATCCTTTACCCCAATATTTTTACCTTGTGCACCACGCCGACAATGCCGCGTGCGGCAAATTGCTGCCGTGCGATCTCTGCCTGCTCTTTTGTCCAGACATCCGCCACCGGTGCAACCCATAATTCCATGCCGCCGGCATCCAGTGCCTTTACACGATGCGTCTTTGATCCCGGATATGCCGCTGCGACAGCCTGTGCCACAGCCTTATCACATGTATCCGCAATGGATACACACCAGATCACGCCCGGCTCCACCGCAGGCTGCGACCACAGCGCCGGATCCTCGTAGGCAAGATTGAGATCCACATCGCCTTTGATGCCCGGAACCTCGCCGCTGCTCGTATACTGCCATGCTGTAATATCCCGATCGACTGATGGCTTATAGTTCTGATCTGGCGCATCTGCAAACTGCATGGTGTGGTATCCTTTATAGTATCTCGCTACCCACAACCGTGTCCCAGCAAAAGCGCCAAAATCAAACCATCGCTCTTTATACACATACAGTCCGATGTACAATCCAAATCCGTACCCTGCTGCCGTGATAACCTCCTGCGCCGCGCGGATGCACTCCGTCAGCTTTGCAACTCCCAGCGGCCGCAGCACGCCCTTGTCCTCTACATCCCACCAGACCATTGTACCGGTCAGCCCATGGGACTGCAGCAGCGCCACGACCTGCTGTGCTTCCTGCCGCGCTGCCTCCGGCGTGGCGGCATAGGTATACTTATAGACAGATACCGGTATGCTGCACTCCCGGCAGTCCTCCAAATTTACGGCAAAATGATAGTCTGTCTTGCCCGACCTCCGCACGCTGCGCAGGACTGCAAAATCCACCTTTTGTGCCACCTGTGCCCAGTCAATCACGCCCTGGTTATCTGATACGTCAATTCCTTTCCACATACTTCTCCTCACTTAACCTCACTTTCCTTTATATCTCACGCTCATCCCTGCGCCAGCATCGTTTATCACGGTCGTTGTTGGGCTGTAGGTTTGCAGAGCCTTATAAGCGGCGATTGTTTCGGGTGGGAGCGGTGTGCGGATAGGAGTGGCAAGACAATACAGCATTTTCGCATTTATTTCCCCAAGCAATTTTTTAAAAGATTGCACGGCAGCATCTTTGCTCGAAACGTCTTCTAAATATTCATTTCTGACTGACCATATTAGATAATCATCACCACTTGAATCAATATTCGCCATTGTTCCCTCTTCTCTTCCGCCGCATACATTTCTGCTGAATACCGCATGGGTATTCAGTATTTCCCTGTGATTAGTTGGAATCACACTTCCATAGTACCAATAAAGCCCTGTGATTCCTTCTGTGATATTGTTTACGCCCCACGAAAACCAAGCCTCCGCACCGGTAAACCTGTATTCCTCTATCCACTGCACCCTCTCGCCTTTCGCAAGGTCAATCTCATCACACACCCACTGCTGACCTTTTTCGTCCGTGTAATTGCCGCCAGAGGAGTGGGGATGATGAGCTTCTGAGCTGGCTTGTAGGGTTCAAAATCTGATTCTGCCAGAATTTCTCCGTTGTCAATTTGCATATACACATATGCATCTGCATTTACGGAAGCCCCATCGGTTATGGTAAAATAACAATATAAAAGCTCATCCCCCTCCTCGATTTCCGCGATGTCATACTCCCATATATTATTTCCTGTCCACTTCTTAACAACAACATGCAATTTTATGTCATTTCGGGGTTCTAAAATGCGATAACGACCTTTCGGAAGACTTACTCCCTGTAGCGATATTACCGGGGAATCATATGCTTTTGTTGCTGTTCCTTCAAAATGGACAATGCCATTCGATTTTGTCGTTATTGTAATTCCATTTTTTGTTGATGTTGGAATTTCCTTGAACGGAATCAAATTCTTCCCCAGCACCTCAACGTCTATCTCCCCATCCATCCCTGCGCTCTCTATCTCCTGCGGATAGGACGGGGACGGAGAGGGTGCGCCGCCGGTGTAGGGTTCCCACGGAAGGGCGGCGGAACCAGCGTTGAGCATAATATGAGTAGCCTTAAATTCTGTATTTAATTGCGACGAGAAAAAAGATAGCGTTAACTGTTCGTATTTTCCAGAATTAAACTCAACTTGTTTGCGTTGAGCATATATTCTTGTATCTACAACAGACTCGCTTTCTCCTTTCTGATACAGATCCGAAATTTGCAAAACAGCACCATTTACAAAATCAACAGCCGAAAACGAATACTGCATATTCGGAATCACATTTATCAAATACCTATCAGGGGACGATAGATCTTCATTTCTTTTGCTCAATCCTCCATTTTCCGCAATCGCAGTATTAGGGTAATTGCTTACGTCCGTAAGATTATTGATGTCCAGCAACTGCGCTCCCGTCGTGCTCCCCTGCGTGGAGCCGCCGTGGAGGGTTAATCTGTCCAGCGGAGCATTATCTTTCGCCCCGTTGATAACTACCGTACTGCCGCCGCCCGCCGTCAGATGCTTTCCGGCAGGAGTCATCCGATACAGCACGCCCGGCGACGTGCCAACGTACCCCATTCCACTTATCAGTTCCGGTTCAATTTTGCTCATACTTACCACTCCAATGCCTGTACTTCGACACAGTTTTCTTCTGCTGCGTCTGCTAAAACGTAGACGGTATCAATTAAATCTCCATACTGCCCTGCACAGAATGAAACAAGAACCTGCGCGCCCTCAGACGGGATACGGATCATGCCGTCTGTTTTCGTGCTGTCCGGCGTTACGCCCACCCAGATGTCGCCTGTCGCAAAATTCTTTACCATCGCACGGCGGCACTGCGTCCCTAACTGTACCGCTACCACTTTTCCAGCCTGCGTTGATGCTGTTTTCACTTTAAGCTTTGTCATGATGCACCTCCATCATTTCACAACGAAATTCTCCCACTTCTTATATGCGTCCACATACGTTTCCTGTTTGTCGCCGTTATGGGTAATCTCATAATACATCCCGTCGGATACAGTCGTGCTCAGTAGCGCCTTGTGATTCTGCAGGGACTTGCAATACCAAACCACAAATACGTCGTCCTCTGTAATCTGCTTCTTGTCAGTTTTGTCCGCGTGACTGTTGAAATAATCAACGACAATATCTATACTCTTTCTTAAAAATTCTTTGCTTCCCATACTCTTAATCCTCCGTATTTTCCGCATTATGCGAACATCCAGTCTTCTGCCAACATATCAGCCTGTGACGCAAGCCATCCCATCTGAACACCAGATGTACCAATAAATGCAACAGCCATATTCCCAATAGCTTCATGTTCGCAGTTGACGATAGTTCCGTCTGCTGCCGTAAAACTGATGTTCTTTGCGAGCGCAATGCACTGATTTTTTCCATTCCAGCCTGCTCTTTTAACTTTCATTCCACGTTTCATATACTTGATTGCAGTACCAAAATCAAACATAGCCTCCCCGCCGAGGACAGGAGTTTTCCATTTTTCTGCAACCTCCCACTCATCAGAAAGAATATTCTCAATCGTATATTCCACCCGCTGAGTTTCTCGAATATCAAGCAGATCTTTTCCCGTATCAGAGTCAACCGTTCTGCACTTCATCATGATCGTTTTCTTTTCTTCATCCCAATACCAATATCCGCCCCATGACGGAAGCTTCATCGGGACACCTGCTTTCATATTTTTTAATGCATATGAAAATTTCATATCCTACCTCTTTCTTTTTTAATGGGGCGACCGAAGTCGCCCCAGAATCACGCTTAACCCTGCGCCGGGAGATAATCGGATCACCGTACCCTTTCTTCCATTCCGCCGCCCTGAGAATCAATCTTATTCTTCAACACAGAAACATATTTCATCAGCCATTCCGGTACAGGTGCGCCCATACGCCCCGCATTTTCGATTATGGATAATAATTCATTCAGGATGTACCATACTGCTACCAGCAGTCCAAAGAATGCTTTTGCCGCTACTTCAAAGCCTGCCTCTGCTGCCACTCTGAGAATCAGATAATCAACCACCATCGCCACGGCAATCACGCACAGGTAGCCCACCTTTTTGATGATACCCTCCGCACCACGCCGGGAACTCCAGCCATACGCCGGATCATCCGGATGGTCAAGAGCCTCCCTCTTGCTGGCCAACATCCCTGTGATGTAGTCCATGACCATCATCCCCATCAGCACGCCCATAACGGGGAGCAAAATTCCCATTTTTGCCGACAGCCACGCAATAAACGCCGCTACCATCCCCTGAATTGCAATGTATACCTGTTTCATGTGTTCCTCACTTTCTCCCGTTTTGGGTAAAAAATTAAGAGCCTTTCAGCTCCTGTTTACTCTGTCACTTCTTTCCACTGCCCTTCGGTCCCTATCACGCCCGGCTCCCACACGTTGTCGTCTACCAGAGACTCCCAGATTTTGCTCTTATGCCTCACCCTATCGCCCTTTTTATACCCGTTGGTGCTTAACGGCTGCTCCCAGTCTGGGATCACTTCGGGGTCAGGGATCAACACTTTTGCAAACAGGGACGGCGCTGCCTCCGGCGTCCACTGTGCCTGTTTGTCGTGATCGGAGAGCACATTATACAGCACCCCTTTATAATTAACGCGCTGCCCTTTGGTCAGATGCGTCCCAATTTCCAGCGCTTCCCACTCAGCATACAAAGACGGCACGCGCAGCGCCTGCGCATCTGTATTATCAACCGCGCTGATCTTAGCCTGCCCCAGCATGGCTTTCAGATTCTCTTTTGCCTTTTCTGTAAACATATTATTCGCCCTCCAAAATTTCGTTGATTGCAGCGATGCCAGATGTGATACTGGATACATCGTTTTCCAGCTTTGCGACCTTATCAGTCAGCCCTTCCGGAAGTTCGCCTGTTTCAACTTTCTCCATGTGTACTGTGCAGACATCCACATGTGTTTCAGCAAATCCGCTTTCTGTCGTTTCGTCCTCCTGTGTGTAGTCAATAGACGATACAATGTTTGGAGTATATTCGAGCCTCACAAAATTTTTAAACCCGGCATATCCACGCATCAGATCAATGCCAACATAATATCGCATTACTGCTGTATTATCCGGGTTTGAAAATGTTTCGATAATGCTTGCCACATCCTTGCTAAGAACAGATATATGTAAGCTATTCCCGCTCTGGGAAATTCCGTCGATTTCCAACTCTTTTCCAGATTTGAATACAATTTTTTTCATAGCAATACCTCTTTTCCTTGAAATTTTTATTTTGTTTTTCTTAAAAATTATCTATTTTTTTGCGATCACCTTCTTTCACTAAATAGGGATTTGGGACGCGTCCGAATCTATGTCGGCAGTGACGGTAAATTACACTGGGTAGATAGGAATGGTGCAGATTCAGCGCTCCCTTTTAGCGTAGAACCATATATAAATACCAAATATATTATTGCAACCAGACAAACATACACAATCAATATCGGAAGACCGGCCAACTGCATTTCTATATATAATAGGTATTTAAAAGGTACATCTTATGCAGGGTTTTCAATGGCAATTAAAAATGGTTCTAAATTAACTATGGTTGGTAGTGATCCTAATGGTTCAATTGGGAGCGAAATATCAAACTGGGATGTGACTTTTACAAGCACAGGCGTGATTTTTAAAGCACCATCTACGATACTTTACAATTCAATTGAATGTGAAGTGTTTGTGTGTTAAAGCTATGGTTTAAAGAATGCCAATTATTTGCCCGATAAATATACCGCGTGCTCTAATTGTAAATATCGAGCCAACGGGAGCATCACCGGGGAGCATCCATACAAAAGTTTTGAGACGCATCCCTCTAACACTACCAAGCGATCCATTTGAAACAGAAATACCATCGTATACGGTTTCGGAAATTTTTTTGCCGCCGTTGCTGATTGATATATCACATCCCTCCCACGTTACAGAATTGATATAAACAGTCGATACGGTAAGCATATAGCACTTATAGGAGCTGTTTTTGTCTGACTGGGAGATTTGATATGTGTTTGTGACATATCCTTCGGCGCCCTGCCCCGTTCCAATTCCGTAAAACTGTTTTATCAATTTTCCAGAAGATGCTTTCGTGCTAAAAGGGATTACTGAATCAGCACCTCCTGAATTTACAAAGTGGAGCTTTCCATCGCCGCCGACGTATACATTCACACGCCCCAAATCCCTACTTAGCGTATCAACCGCTGTCTTTGCATCTGCAAATCCATTTGCTACCCTTTGTTCAAGATCATTCATGTTTTTGGTATTAAACGCATCGCCCTCCTGCGAAACCTGCCCCTCGCTGCGGGATACATCATATGTTGTCGTTTCCCCATTTGCAACATTCCGCAGCATTCGCCGCCCTGCAAATTCCACAAGGCGGGCTTTCCACTCTTTCGCAACAAACCATGTATCTGCCATTACAAAATCCCTATTCCTTCCCCGGCGTATACCTCGTCGCCGCAATAATAATAACTGTCCATAACACGGTCATACACATATTTGACATCGTGCAAGATCCGTTCTATGGCGTTCCACTTTTGATAAGTAACCAGCGGCGGATCTGGCGTGGCAGGGGTATCCTTCAAAGTACTCCACGCCTCGCGGATTCGCTGAACATTATCGTGGATCCGTTTAAAATCACTTACTCGCGGGATCTGATTCGTCCCCCACGTTTTTACCGTCACACTTACCGCCAGAGCCCCGGCAATCTCACGGATGTTACTTTCAATCCGGTTCAGGTCCGCCGCATTCAAAGCCCCCTTCATTCCGGCAGACCATTCTTTTTTTTCTTCCTCGGAGATTGTTCCGGCAGCGTATTTATTGCTTAATAGCTTTACACGATCAACATCCGCCTGCGTCCGGTCATACACCCATTCCATCAGACAATCCCCACCTCCTCGTCGGCATACAATTCGCCAACATAGTAATCTTCTGTAGTCAGTTTATAATATCCGCGATATTTTGCCGTACCCACAAATCCACCAGTGAGGTCAACGCTGAGAGATTCGATACAGGCAACAAAATTGTCATGATCCTGTAAGGTATTTTCGACCTCCGCCCAGTCGCCCGCCTTTTCCTCTGATGCCAGATGCCGCGTCTGGATGATTTGCTGTAATTGGTAATAATCAAGGATATTGTCCGCAACCTTCTGAGCACTTTCATAATTCAAGAGTGTTCCGGTAAATGTTTTCGTGCTGCGCACTTCGCCGGACTTGATGTGCTCGATGCTGGATAGTACCGCCAATTCCTCCCCTACATACTTCCGCCCTGTAATTGTAACCTCTGTACGGGTATTTCCTGCAATTTCCAGCACGACATAATAAGGCATTTGCTTGATGATCCTGCCCGCTGACGCTGTCATATTTGCCGCCGGATTGGTAAGCTGGATCGTATGGACTCCGGGCTCATAAGTTCCTTTCGTAATCTCGCTTTCTGCACTATCCAGCACCCACGTTTTGTATTTGACATTTATGTCAGATACATACGGATCTGTTTTTAACGAAGTTGAAAATTTCCGGCTTCGTGGGATTGTTGCCGACATTTTTCTGGTTGCTTTACGTATTTCAACACCCGATCTACGGGATGTATTCGCAATCGCCGCACAGGCAAACAGGACTTCCCTCAGCGCCTTCTGGCAGGACTGGATTTTCAGCGTTCCATACAGCAGCGTGCCTGCCACGGCATCATCTACGGTATATTCGTCAATCCCAGCCGCCGCCATAATTTCAGCAATCACGCTTCCCGCCGGTTCCCCTGCATAAATTCGCCCATCCTTAAAATCGACGTTTGCCAGCATACCTTTGTAGTCGATTGCGGATATTTTGCTGACATTCTTAGCTGTGCTGTTAGAATCCATAAAAAATACTCCCAACGGCATTTTCACGCCGCCAACGATCTCATATGGCAGCATTTTTTGTTTTTTCTGCAGGGTTTTATGCAATCCATTCGGGTTGCCGATGTTAAAGGTATCATCAGGGTCAACAAAATCAAAGGTAAGCTTATCCGTCTTGATCTGGTTACTGATCGGGTCTGTGTCATTCACAAGTTTCGCGCTTTTTATAACCTCCGGTCCCCAGATATACGTTGTGCCGTACTCAATGTAGTTCAATTTTACATTGCGCCATGGCAGGGCGCGAATAAAGCGGATCTCAATCCGTCCATACTCTTCCACTTGATTTTGAGCAAAATAATCCAGCTTGTCCGGGAAAAAGCGCTGCCGTGATTTATATGTGCCGCTCAGGTCATACCATGTCACTTCCATCTCCAGAGGATACGTTTCAGAAAAACAGAATGTCAATCCGACCGAAGTATGATTTTCTGTAAAATCTATCCGGATCACAGGCTGTTTTGCAAAAATCCCATCTGCCCCGGATTGTACGCTGGAGAAAAACGGGATGTCTGTTGGGTGGTCCGGCATCTCGTGCAGGCTGCCATCCAGCGAAAAGTAATTGTGCTCCAGAGTGGCATAATCGGGCGGGCTGTCCCTTGATTTGAGCAGCCCGATATTTCCAAAATCCGCATTTGTTTCGGAACTTTCTTTTGCATCCTGCAATGCAGTTGTATCATAAAGTCCATATTCCACAAAAAAATCTGTCGTCATCCCGGTCTCCTCGCTGGCGCCTGCGCCGTCATCTTACAAGTGAATCCTTTAAATACCGCGCCGTTTTTTAAGATCTTTTGATACTCATCAGATACGCTGGAAATATAGCCCACAAAACTATAGGTTCCTCTGTTGGTTGGCAAGGAAATGTTATGGAATGGTACGGGTTCCGTCATCTTGTCCCAGAAAGCATCATAATCCGTATTTCCGAAATGGTCGCTGGATCCTGCCGTCAAAGTAAAGTTGTAGTACACGCCGATCAGCTCCCGCTGCAGCACGCCGTCCTCTGTCCGTTCTGCGTATTTGTCATAAAAATCCGCCGTCCTTT
>OHHB01000484.1_pt1 | contig 9645 bp, 9 predicted proteins | sample 1567921 | NCBI WGS metagenome assembly OHHB01 (sample SAMEA3879522, study PRJEB24766) | human gut metagenome | biome: human-associated habitat; feature: feces | place: USA | collected 1985/1987
GACGGGTACTGATTTTCCTGTCAGCATATTCCCGTCAAAAATCCAACGCATCATCAATGAGGTTCACGAATGCCATAACTACCCGACTGACTACATTGCCGCAGCTATCCTTACGGCAATAGCAGTCGGCATTGGCAACACTCATCTTGCTCAAATCAAGCAAGGCTGGATAGAGAGTCCTATCCTGTATATGGCATTGATTGGAAGACCGGGAGCGAATAAAAGCCATCCGCTCAGTTTTGCAATGAAACCGTTTCTTGATTACGACTATCAACAGAATCAAGTCTTTGAAAAAGCACTTGCAAAGTATGATGAACTGATGAGTATGAGCCGCAAAGAACGCACAGAAAGCGGTGAAGAGCAATTTCCACAGGAACCTGTCCGTAAACGCTTCTTGATTTCGGATGTAACACCTGAGGGATTAAGTCTGATTCATGCACAAAATAAACGTGGTTTGTGCTTATGGGCTGATGAATTGTCCGCTTGGTTCAAGAACTTCAACCGTTACAACAACGGTTCAGAAGAACAGTTCTGGTTGTCGGTGTTCAGTGCCAAGACCACTATATCCGACCGCAAGAATGCCAAGAGTTCCATCTTCATCAAGCGACCGTATATCTCTGTCATCGGTACTATCCAAAAAAAGATTCTCAGTGAACTGGCTAAAGGCGAACGCTCCAGTAATGGATTCATCGACCGCATTCTGTTTGTAATGCCCAATCTGCAACAGAAAGCACGTTGGAATGACAAGGAACTGCCGGAGAATATCGAACAAGAATGGAATGCCATTATTGATAAGCTGATACAACAAGAGTACGCTCTCAATGAATTTGGAGAGATAGAACCGCATATTCTTTTTTTCACGGAGGAAGCCAAAAAACGGCTTTATGAATGGCAGCACCACTTCTCAGAGTTGTGTGACCGAGAGACAAACGACACCATTGTGAGTATCTATTGTAAGTTGGAAATATACATCATCCGCTTCTGCTTGATTATCCAATTAGCCCGATGGACTTGCGGAGAGTGTGATAAAACCTATATCGACCTGTTGACGGTGGAACGAGCCATTAAACTGACGGAGTATTTCAAGGAATCCGCATTGAGCGTTCAAAACATACTCAATGAAAATGCACTCAACAGCCAACAACAGGCGATAGTCAATCTGCTTCCTCCAGCCTTTACAACTGCCCAAGCTATACAGATAGCCGAGCAGAACGGAATGAAGGAGCGCACGTTTCAACGCTTTCTCAATGACAATATCGGGATATTGTTCCGAAAAGAGAAACATGGAGAATATTCAAAGATTAACCCGTGACATTTTTGTCGGTTTTGACACTTTCCTAACGAGAAATGACAATAACGACAAAAGTGACACACCTAAAAAGAAACATACAATGAGTACACATAGATTCATATTAGAACCCTACAAAGGTATCAGCACTCGGCATACTTGCCCGAACTGTCACCGTCAAAGATGCTTTTCCAAGTACATTGATACAGAGAAGCAAATCCAATTCCCAAAGTATGTAGGACGTTGTGACCATGAGCAGAAATGCGGTTATCACTTCACGCCTCGTGATTACTTTGAGCAGAATCCGTCAGAAAAAGATAAGCTCGCAGAGAATAGTTTCAGAAACTATGCACCTATAAAAGAGATACAACCAATAGCCACATCCTACATAGATTTGGATATAGTCAACCAATCATTGCGTGGCTATCCTACGAACAAGTTGTTTCAATTTCTATCGGCTCAGTTCGGAGAAACAGAAACATTAAAACTCATGAAGAAATACAAGGTTGGTACATCCAAATATTGGGACGGTGCAACCGTATTCTGGCAGACGGACAATCAGAATAAAGTCCGCACGGGTAAGATAATGCTTTACAATTCCGAAACTGGCAAGCGGATAAAAGAGCCATACAATCATGTCACATGGGTACACTCCGTACTGCACAAAGGCGATTATAATCTGAAGCAATGTTTCTTCGGAGAGCATCTGCTTTCTGAAGACAAAAGCCGTCCTGTTGCACTGGTCGAAAGCGAGAAAACGGCACTCGTTGCCTCCTACTATCTACCGCAATTCCTATGGATAGCATCCGGTGGAAAGAACGGTTGCTTCAATGCCAACAGCCTATCCGTTCTGGCTGGAAGAACCGTTGTATTATTTCCCGATTTGGGAGCGACAGACTATTGGCAGAGCAAAATCGGTTTGATGAAAAGATATGGAATTGAAGTGCAGATGTTCGATTATCTGGAAGCCCATGCCAACGAAAAAGAGCGAAAAGAGGGATACGACATAGCCGATTATCTGCTCAAAGTGAAGCCCGACGAAGCCATCCTTCAGCAGATGATTAAGAGAAATCCTGTCTTAAAAACACTGATAGAGACATTCGGTTTGAAGCTCGTCAGCGTACAACAAGGCACTCCACGACCGAAGGTTTCACCACCTAAGAAACGAGGATTCAGACTTTGGACTTAGGGAGAGAAATCGAGACTTTTTTACTGTAGCAAGTTAATGTCGGTGTATTACATTTCCCGACCACTTGCTCCTCAAAAAGTCAGAGGAGGCAGCTCCCGATGGTCACAAATTATTCACTAAAAACAATTCACATGGAAAAGAAATATACAATAACACTCCGGCTGTCATATCAGCAACACGCATGGCTTGGTGCGCTTTGCAGACGGAGTAAGCAAACCCAAAGCGAAGTCATCCGTTCGCTCATCGAGAACGGTTCAGTTCGTGAACGAATCACGCAAGAGCATATTCACATCATCCGGCAACTGATTGGTGAAAGTACCAATCTCAATCAGTTGGCAAGACAAGCGAACACCTACGGTTTCTTTGCTGTTGCGGACAGATGCGAAGAAATGGCTCAGCACATTAATCAACTTATAAAACAGCTGAAAGATGATAGGTAAACAGACTAAAGGGACATCGTTCGGTGGATGCGTCCGCTATGTCCTCAAAGAGGAAAAATCCAAACTATTGGAAGCGGTCGGAATAGAAGGGACACCCGAACAGATGGCAGAGCAATTTGAGCTACAAGCCTTACTCAACGACAAGGTAAAGAATATTGTCGGACACACTTCGCTCAACTTCTCACCGGAAGACAGTGCAAGATTAAAGTCCGATGATGCTTTGATGCTGAGCATAGCACACGACTATATGAAACTGATGGGTATTGAAAACACGCAATACATCATTGCCCGGCATATCGACCGTGAGCATCCGCATTGTCATATCGTTTTCAACCGAGTGGATAATAACGGCAAGACGATTAGCGACAAGAACGATTTCCGTAGGAATGAGAAAGTCTGCAAAATGCTGACCGCCAAATATCGCTTGCACTTTGCCAATGGTAAAGACCATATCAAAGAGGAACGCTTGCGCCCCTACGACAAGGCAAAGCACGAGATATACAAGGCATTGAAAGAAGAACTGCCCAAAGCTTATAGTTGGGAAGACTTGAAAGATGCGCTTGCCGACCGTGACATTGATATGAAATTCAAGGTCAGCCGGACTACACGAGAAATACAAGGTGTCAAATTTGAACATAACGGCTTTTCTTTTTCCGGTTCAAAAGTAGGTCGAGAGTTCAGCTACTTGAATATCGACAACCGACTGGAAGAGAATGCTTGTGCATCCTTGTTGGAGTCAGCCAAACAGAAACTCAGAGAACAGAAAGAAGAGGTACAGCCAAGCGTTTCCCATTCCGATGATGGCTTTGGCATCAGTCTCGGTTTGCTAAACGGGAACTCGTCCTACGATGCCACTGCCGCAGAAGAAGCAGAGTTCAATCGCCTGATGAAAAAGAAAAAGACTAAGCGCAAGCGAGGCTTTCATTTATAATCCATTATTATTAACATCTTAAATTCAATTATTTATGGTACAAAAAGATTTAATTCTTGATTTCAATCTCTACTTGTGTGAGAAATTTGGCTACAGAGAAAGCTGTAGCGTGATGCCACATGCCAACGGCTTTTGTATGGACATTCGGGAACGTGACTTAGACTGCTATATCCGCTTCTGGGAGTATAGCTGTGGAAGAGGCAACTTCCCCGACTGGTCTATCATCATTGTGCGTAGTAACTTCAAGGAGAACCAAGAAGAAAACCTGAAAGACTTGGCTCGGTTCTTCAAGGAGTACATGCCACGCTACGGTTACAAATACCTCTGCACCGAAGATGATGACTACAAGTATTATCAGACACTTGGCTTAAAGTGTATCATGGACGGTTTTTGTCCCAATTATGCATTAGCACTAAAGGATTTGAATGTCTGAGACATGGTTTTAGAGTTAAGGAGGGGATTTTTCCTCTCCTTTTCTTTTTCGATGTGCCCTAATGAGCTGATTCCTCTATTATGAATGTTGGCAATAAAAGTGTTATTACTACATTTCTCATAATATATGCAATGATTGAGAGCGAAGAAATTACTGTATCAGGTTACTTCGCTCTACATATTACATCATTTCCCCAACGACTTAAAGACCTTCGCAATACAACGCTTTTTCTGTTCCATATTGGGATGAACATATAAGTCTAAAGTGGTCGAAATATTGGAATGTCCTAACAATACACTAACGGTCTTGTAATCACAGCCAGCTTCTATACAACGAGTGGCAAAGCTATGGCGCAGGCCATGATATTTCAATTTGGGAATACCTAATTTCGCCATTAATTTGCCGTAATAATTACGGTAAGTACGAGGCTCGGTTGGATATTCATCATTAGTCAAAACATAGAAATCTTCATTAACGACCTTCTTCAGTGGTTTTACCATTGCAAGAAGGTCCTTTGTCATAGGAATTTTCCGACATGAGTTTTGTGTCTTGGGAGTGTTGATAACCAGCTCGGTATATTTCTCCGTCCCATTAATAATGTAAATCCGTTCAATTGTACGATTGACTGTTATCGTTCCCTCTGAAACATTGATGTCACTCCACTTCAAAGCGCAGACTTCCCCTATACGAAGTCCGGTACAAAGACTGATGTAGATACCCAGTCCAGCAAAGGAAAAATGACTTTGAATATGATTGAGTATTTTCTTGTGATTAGCAACCGATAGTACTTCCAATTCTTTGGTTGTTGAAGAAGACGGATATTTGATGTCCCACTCTTGATAATCCATCCATTCATTTTTTACGCCGAATTTCATAACCATTTTCAGTACAATCAAAATGTCTTTTACGGATTTCACATTCAGTCCATTCTCTATTTTCTGCAAAACAAATTCTTGCACAGCCTGTTCATGGAGTGTATCGCTTTCTCCAAAATTTGGAAGAATATGATTTTCCAAGATAAGCACATAAGCAGCCATTGTGGACTGCTTCACATAAGGTTGCTTGTACTCTTTCCATGCAACCGAGATTTCTCTAATTGTTTTCTGTCCCATAATCGTATATTAATATGTTGTACATATAATTAGAGAATAATAAATCCCAGATGTTCCCCATTTGAGATTTCCGGAGTTTAGTGGAGAGTGGGAAGAGCATACGCTTTCTGAATATTTGGAGTTCAAGAATGGTCTTAATCCAGACGCTAAACGTATTGGAAGTGGACTACCATTCATTTCGGTGATGGATATTCTTTCAGAAGGAGTTATCAATTATGACAATATTCGTGGCAAGGTCAATGCTACTGAAAAAGAAATAGAATGTTTCGGAGTGAAAGACGGAGATTTGCTATTCCAACGTAGCTCAGAAACATTGGAGGATGTTGGACGAGCTAATGTGTACATGGATAATCGTACCGCCATTTATGGAGGCTTTGTTATTCGTGGTCGTAAAATCGGCAATTATGATCCTTTGTTCTTTAAGTATTTGCTTGCTACGCCATTAGCGCGCAAAAGAACTTGCAGAATGGGAGCAGGAGCACAACATTTCAATATTGGGCAGGAAGGATTATCCAAAATATCATTATATTTTCCATCAATTGAGGAACAGAGAAAAATAGCTGAATTTCTATCTCTCATTGACGAACGAATAGCAACCCAAAACAAAATCATTGAGAAACTGCAGTCCTTAATCAAAGGAATTGCACAGCATTGCATTAAAGAATCAACAAGTGGAAACACATATGTAAAACTTGGTGATATTTGTCAAATTACAACAGGGAAACTTGATGCAAATGCACAGGTAGATAATGGGATTTATCCATTTTTTACTTGTGCAGAACAACCATTCAAAATTGATAGCTTCGCTTTTGATACAGAAGCTTTACTAATCTCTGGAAATGGTGCTAATTTGGGATATATCAATTATTATAAGGGAAAGTTTAATGCTTATCAAAGGACTTATGTATTAGACTTGTTCTCCGAAAATATCCAATACATTAAATGGGCGTTAAAAGTACTGCTACCCAAAAGAATTGCAATAGAAAAGAGTTCAAGCAACACTCCTTATATAGTGCTATCAACTCTCACGGATTTAAGGTTGCCTATACCTTGTAAAAGTAAGCAAAGTTTCATCGCAAACCTAATGCAATCTTTGGAAAGAAAACTATCAAATCAAATCGCACAGTATGATTCCTATAATTATTTGAAGCAATACTTGCTCCGCCAGATGTTTATATGAACATTTGACGGAGTAGATACTGCTTTTGACCTATATAAAGATTTAATACTTTATGATTAATATCTATTTTGTCTTGAATTTTATCAAAAATAATTGCCTTCTGTTTTTGTTCAGAAATAGTGGGCAATGTTATTTTTAACTTTTCCAATGGAGTACGTACTATTTGCGGCTGTCCAGAGCCAGAAATAATACTATTGAAGTTATACGCAGAAAGATAATGATATAAATATCTCTTACACACCTTATCTTGATACTTATCTGTATTTATCACCATTGCATTTCCAGTTATCCAAGACATTGGTTTTGTATAATTTACCATACCACAAGTATTTCCACGGCAAGTTATACAAATTTGTTCCGTTTCATGATTGTAATCCTTATATTTGCCAATAATCCCATTTGCCCCATATACAAGAAAACCATCTTCTGTTAATTCTGTTGAAGATATTGTTTGCGGCTGATATATTTGTGCAATTTCGCTTAAATACACGTTATTGCCATAAACTCTTTGCATACAACATACTCTTAGTCCTTTGATTAAGGATTGTAAAGTTTGTAGGTCTGCGATTTCAGAAAGACTTTTCAAAAGCGTAAAAGGTTTTACTGTTCTACTGTCTGATCTATGTGACATTGTTAAGGGTAAACAAATCAATGGGGAAAATCTCTCTGATAGTGGTAATTATTATGTAATGAATGGTGGTACAGAGCCATCTGGCTATTATGACAATTACAATGTAGAAGCCAGTACTATTTCAATAAGTGAGGGCGGAAACTCTTGTGGGTATGTACAATTCAACACCTCACCATTTTGGAGCGGTGGTCATTGTTATTCCATTCAAAACATTGCAGACAAGGTGGATAATATGTACTTGTACCATTATCTTAAATCGAATGAGGATGCCATAATGAAACTGCGTATAGGTTCTGGCTTACCCAATATTCAGAAGAAAGACTTGGCAATGTTCAAAATAATAGTACCAAAAATTGAGTGGCAAATAAAAATCTCAACTTTTCTGTCATCGCTTGAAAGAAAAGCCGAGATTGAAGAAAGAATACAGAATGTCATGCAGAAACAAAAGCTATATCTATTGCAACAGATGTTCATATAAACATCTGGGCAAGGAAATATTGCTTCTGCATGGTTAGCAATGTTAGTTTCCGCTGCTCATTAATGATGTACTCATCGTATGAGTGTAATATTTTTGCGACCAAAAGAATGTTATTGACATTCGAGGAATATGGTAATACATAGCTTTCTACATCCCCTTTGCCAATATTCATTTGGGCAGCACCTTGACCACAAGCAATCATACTATTTTCAAATCTTTGAGAAGATAAAATTTGATATAGAAACTCTTGATTTACATTTTTCGCAAGTTGTAACAAACCAACTCGTTGGTTGAGCAAATAGTCTCCATCCTTACAAAGAGAAACACGCCCAACATTACCCGTAAGAGAGATTAAAATATCTCCTTCTTTTAAAACTTGGTGGTCTTGTATATCGTTCGGCAAGTTGATTATGCAATTGTAATCTTCATCGTTTATATATCGCTCGCCAGACACATTTGTTATTGTGAGGATTTTCCATTTGCCCAGTGCATTATACTTGCCACTCTGGAATGCGTAACCATTTTTCAATGTCGCAATATTCGACAAGCATATAGTAGTTTCTAACAAATCTTTGCGTGCGAACAAATGTTTACTAATCGCAGACTTTAGTTTCTTCAAATCCTCAATGATTTTGTTTTGGGTAGCAATGCGTTTGTCAAGTAAATCTAATAATCGAGATATTTTAAGTTGCTCTTTTTTGTCGGGTGTATAATAAAGATGAATTGTTGCTAAGTCCTCACTATTAATAGCAGGGTAACTTGAACCTGTGCAACGAACCATTACTTTTCTATTGAATTCGTCTGTATTCAATAGATGATAAATATAGTTTGGCAATTCTGTTGTTCTAATTTGAGCATATCCAGTAGAAGCAACCCATTGTTGATTACTCGTATTTAGAATCCTATGAATATAGTTGTTTTTCTGATAGGGGCGCACACATTGAAACAGAATATCATTGTTATCTATAACACGTTGTGCTCTACTTGGTGCTTCTTCTCGCATTATTTCTTGTATTTTTCTTAACTCACCTTTTTCAACGGCTTCCAAGTCTATATAAATAAAAGTGTTCTGAAGCGGATCTGATTTTGGATTTATAGTGGCTATATCTTGAAGTGATACCATTTCCCACTCCCCACTAAACTCCGGGAATCTCAAATGGGGAACATTGAGGATTTTTTTATCTTTATTATCTATTGCCATAGTTGTTATTATTTTGTAGGATTCAAGTCAAATGGAAGTAACGGAGTTTCATCATTTCCATCATTAAAACGGTCAAAATCCGATATGTATGATTTGTCTTGAATCAGTTTATATTTTTCATATTCGCTATAAGCCTTATCTCTTGCTTCCTCTTGTGTCACTTTTCCGGCTGTATCGCACGGCTCGTAATCCATCGTTGCAAGATATTGTTGAAGAAACTTCTTCCAATCATCCATAGTTGAAACAATATGACGTGCAGCACGTGATTCTGCCATATCAAGAAAAGCAGTTGTGATAAGATTCAACTGGGACAATTCAGAATCTGACAGGTAATTTTTTGCGACGATGGTATCAGACTTTTGCACTCTTCCGTCAGGAGCTTTCTTCCACGTGGTAAGTCCCATGTAAGGTTGCTCGGAATCAGCCCGTTGATAGATAATTTCCGCAGCCGTATGATGAGTAACGGCAAGGTGCATCATATTTTGTACCATCTTGAAGAACAACTTTGTGTCTTCTGATTTCGGGTCGTAATCCGCACTACATTCTGCATAAATGTCAGTTATCTTTTGGTAATATCTGCGCTCTGAGGTGCGTATTTCACGAATACGCTCAAGCAAATCGTCAAAATAGTCTTTCCCGAAATGTTTGCCCTGTTTTAGTCTCTCATCATCAAGGGCATATCCTTTAATGATAAACTCTTTCAACACTGAAGTAGCCCAAATGCGGAATTGAGTAGCTTGATAGCTGTTTACCCTATACCCC
>OHHB01000485.1_pt1 | contig 9620 bp, 6 predicted proteins | sample 1567921 | NCBI WGS metagenome assembly OHHB01 (sample SAMEA3879522, study PRJEB24766) | human gut metagenome | biome: human-associated habitat; feature: feces | place: USA | collected 1985/1987
ACGGAAAGTCTAACACTGATACTGGCTCAGCTGAGGCTCAGATAGCTTTGTTTTCATACCGTATTACTCACCTGACTGAGCACATGAAGCTCAACAGAAAAGATTATAGTACAGAAAGAGCTTTGACTATGTTGGTAGGTAAACGTCGTGCTTTGCTCGACTACCTGAAAGCAAAAGATATCACCAGATATCGTGATATCATCAAAGAGCTCGGCTTGCGTAAGTAATCACTTACTGCGAACAAAATTTAAAAGCCGTTTCCTCTCTATGGAGGAAACGGCTTTTATTTTTTATCTTTCTCCCTTGCTTGGATATAAAATTTCATTAATTTTGCAGCAAAACGAATTAAATTATAACCTTTTACCGGGAAAATACATTCAACATTATGGATACAAGCAAAATCGTAGGAGAAAAAATTAAATCACTCCGTGAGAACAAAGGAATCTCAATAGAAGAACTTGCCGAACGCTCAGGATTGGCCATTGAACAAATAGAACGTATCGAAAACAATATTGACTTGCCTTCATTGGCTCCACTTATCAAAATAGCCCGCGTATTGGGCGTACGTCTGGGCACGTTCCTCGACGACCAGGACGAAACAGGTCCGGTAGTCTCACGCAAGATGGAAGCTACAGACACGATCAGCTTCTCAAACAACGCCATCCATTCGCGCAAACACATGCAGTATCATTCACTGTCCAAGTCAAAAGCCGACCGCCATATGGAGCCGTTCATCATCGATGTAGCCCCTACACAAGACAGTGATTTTGTACTTTCTTCTCACGAAGGAGAAGAATTCATCATGGTCATGGAAGGTGTCATGGAAATCAGTTACGGAAAAAGCACTTACCTGCTCGAAGAAGGTGACAGTATCTACTATGATTCCATCGTCCCCCATCACGTTCATGCTTATGAAGGACAAGCCGCCAAAATCCTGGCAGTAATCTATACACCCATTTAATGATCAGCAATGATCGCTCTACACATTACTAAAAACATGCAACTATACGAAAGAACACTCGGACAATGGCTTGAACATTGGGCCGAAACAACACCGGACAAAGAATATATTGTATACTCCGACCGCAACTTGCGCTTCACCTGGAAGCAATTCAACAAGCGGGTAGACGATATGGCGAAAGGATTGATTGCCATCGGAGTGGAAAGAGGTACCCACGTCGGAATCTGGGCAGCAAACGTACCGGACTGGCTTACCTTATTATATGCCTGCGCAAAGATAGGTGCAGTCTACGTAACGGTAAACACCAACTATAAACAGGCCGAACTGGAATACTTGTGCGAGAACTCGGATATGCATACGCTCTGCATTGTCAACGGCGAAAAAGACAGCGACTTTGTACAGATGACCTACACCATGCTTCCGGAACTGAAAACCTGCGAACGAGGACATCTGAAAAGCGAGCGTTTTCCTTATATGAAGAACGTAATCTACGTAGGACAGGAGAAACATCGCGGAATGTACAACACACAGGAGATCCTGTTGCTAGGCGATAACATAGAAGACACCGAGCTCAACGAACTCAAGTCGCAGGTCGATTGCCACGATGTGGTAAACATGCAATATACATCAGGAACAACCGGATTTCCCAAAGGGGTTATGCTGACACATTACAATATCAGCAATAATGGTTTCCTGACCGGAGAACACATGAAATTCACGGGCAATGATAAACTCTGCTGTTGTGTTCCATTGTTCCACTGCTTCGGTGTAGTGCTGGCCACCATGAACTGTCTGACTCATGGTTGTACTCAAGTGATGGTGGAACGTTTTGACCCGCTGATCGTATTAGCCTCTATCCATAAAGAGAGATGTACAGCACTTTATGGAGTACCCACTATGTTTATTGCCGAACTGAACCATCCGATGTTCGATATGTTCGATATGTCGAGCCTCCGCACCGGTATCATGGCCGGCTCACTCTGCCCGGTAGAATTGATGAAGCAAGTGGAAGAGAAAATGTATATGAAGGTTACCAGTGTATACGGACTGACAGAAGCAGCCCCCGGAATGACTGCTACACGCATTGACGATCCGTTTGACGTACGTTGTAACACCGTAGGGCGTGACTTTGAATTTACGGAGGTAAAAGTGCTCGATCCTGAAACTGGTGAAGAATGCCCGGTCGGCGTACAGGGGGAAATGTGCAACCGGGGATATAACACCATGAAAGGATATTACAAGAATCCACAAGCTACGGCTGAAGTGATAGACAAAAACAATTTCCTACACTCAGGAGACTTGGGAATCAAGGACGAAGATGGGAATTATCGTATCACAGGACGTATCAAAGATATGATCATCCGTGGTGGAGAGAATATCTATCCCCGTGAGATAGAGGAATTCCTCTATAAGCTCGACGGAGTGAAGGACGTACAGGTATCGGGCATCCCATCTAAAAAATATGGAGAGGCAGTAGGGGCTTTCATCATTTTGCACGAAGGAGTAACCATGCAGGCTTCGGACGTACAAGACTTCTGCCGGAATAAAATCTCCCGCTACAAAATTCCTAAATACATTTTCTTTATTGACGAATTTCCCATGACCGGGAGCGGTAAGATACAAAAATTCAAACTGAAGGATTTAGGACTGAAGCTCTGTGAGGAGCAAGGTATCCAGATTATATAAAGCAGATATGCAGTGATAAGTGATTAGCGTCAGACGCTAATCACTTATCACTGTCACTATTTTGCCATAGGCAGAGTAAAATAGAAAACAGTTCCTTTTCCTTGTTTGGAACGTACCCAGATACGCCCGCCCATTTTTTCGACAAGCATCCGGCAGATAGTCAGTCCCAATCCTGTCCCTTGCACAAAATCATCTATTTTTCCGAAACGCTGAAAGATGGTAGCTACCCTTTCTGCCGGAATACCTTTCCCCGTATCAGATATGTAAAACTGTACCATATCCGCCTTCTTCTGAAATCCAAAATGAATTTCTCCGACAGAAGTGAATTTAATGGCATTGGTAATCAGATTAACCAAAACCTGAGAAATACGTTCCCAGTCTCCTTGTATGCAAAGTTGCGAATCTACCTCGTCCAGCACAAGCCGAACTTCCGGCTTAACCGATTTCACATGCAATTCATATAACTGTAAACAGATATCTTTCAGCCTCACCGGGTGATAAGAAAGCTCCAAGGAACCGGCTTCAAGTGCCGAAAGATCAAGAATATCATTAAAGAGGTTCAACAGGACAGTCGAGTTGTGTTCCACAATATCGGCATACTGGCGCTTTTCACACTCATTGTCCGCTTCAATAATCAGTTTGGAGAAACCTACAATCGCATTCAGAGGAGTACGGATTTCGTGGCTCATATTAGCCAAAAACGAAGATTTCATCAGGTCGGCCTCTTCTGCCTTGATCCGGGCAGCTATAAGCTCCTTTTCCGTCTTCTTGATTTCGGTTACATCCCACGATACTCCGATAATATAAGGATGCTGACCTCCCGAAGGGACAACTGTTTTCATTGTAGTGACCGTACGGACCTCACCACTCATTGTTGTATAATTCTCCAGATATTCAATACGTCCCAACTTCATCACCTTCAAATCGTCTTCCCGGAAACGTTCAGCGTCTTTCTTGTCCGGAAATATATCTGCATCCGTACTACCAACAGCCCTCTGGACAGAGATTCCGGAATGCTCGGCAAAAGCTTTATTCCAATAAAGATAACGAAAATCATTTCCGGTATCCTTCACAAATAAATAGACGGGAATATTGTTCAAAATGTCATTCATCAACGAATTGAGACGTACAATCTCACTTCGCTGGGTCTCATTGATCTTAGCCATCTCAGTCTCCTGCGAGACATCGCGACACATACATAACAAATACTGATCATCCAGCGGAAAAATACGATTTTCATAATGATGGAGTACCCCGTCCAGCATTAATGAATGTTCAGCTGTCGAACTCTTGCCGGTATGGATGACTTTATCCATGTTGTGACGAACACTTTCATACGCTTCTTCGGGAACAATATCTTTTACATTTGAATTAATAATACTATCGGAGGTGGTACCTTCCACATGATTTGTTGTAGGAGATGAAGCCAACTCCACAATGTTCGCATTATGGTCAAAAACAGTCAGCATATCAGGCAATGCATCTAAAATCCGAGTACTGTACCGTTCACGGAATCGCCCTTTTTTCAGAGAGTCGAGTTCGGAAGAGAGGCCTTCCACCTTCTTTTCCAATTTACACACAATTTCCAGTAGTTCCTCTTTCGTTTTATGCTCGTAATGTCCCATGGATTTGAGTCTATTTAAATCTGTTTTGTTGTATATAGCATCACATTACTTGCAAATATAATACATATATCCAAAAAATATCCTACAAATCGAAGTTATTATTGATTAAAAAAGTCGATAGCTTTTGCCCTACTACTCAGAATGTTCTATCTTTGCACCACTTTATATTTTAAACAATTTACATTTATGTCCACAGAATTATTCTCTACCCTGCCCTACAAAGTGGCAGACATCACGCTTGCCGACTTCGGTCGCAAGGAAATCGACTTGGCAGAAAAAGAGATGCCCGGCCTTATGGCTCTTCGCGAAAAATATGGAGAATCCAAACCATTGAAAGGTGCCCGTATCATGGGATCACTGCACATGACTATCCAGACTGCCGTCCTGATCGAAACACTGGTAGCCCTGGGAGCTGAAGTGCGTTGGTGCTCTTGCAATATATATTCAACTCAAGATCATGCTGCAGCAGCTATCGCAGCTTCAGGTGTTGCCGTATTTGCCTGGAAAGGAGAAACATTGGCAGACTATTGGTGGTGTACCTTACAGGCCCTGAACTTTGAGGGGGGCAAAGGACCGACAGTGATTGTCGACGATGGCGGGGATGCCACTATGATGATCCATGTAGGTTACGAAGCAGAAAACAATGCTGCTGTATTGGACAAAGAAGTACATGCCGAAGACGAAATAGAATTGAATGCTATACTGAAAAAAGTGCTGGCAGAAGACAAAGAACGCTGGCACCGGGTAGCGGCTGAAGTGCGCGGAGTTTCGGAAGAGACAACGACCGGCGTGCATCGCCTATACCAGATGCAGGAAGAAGGCAAGTTGTTGTTCCCTGCCTTCAACGTAAACGACTCGGTTACCAAATCTAAATTCGACAACCTGTATGGTTGCCGCGAATCATTGGCAGACGGCATTAAACGTGCCACAGACGTAATGATTGCCGGTAAAGTAGTTGTAGTATGCGGTTATGGAGATGTAGGTAAAGGCTGTTCACACTCTATGCGTTCCTACGGAGCCCGGGTGCTGGTTACAGAGGTCGATCCTATCTGTGCACTGCAGGCTGCCATGGAAGGTTTTGAAGTAGTAACCATGGAAGACGCCTGCAAAGAAGGTAACATCTTTGTCACTACTACCGGTAATATCGATATCATCCGTATCGATCACATGGAACAAATGAAAGATCAGGCTATCGTTTGCAATATCGGCCATTTTGACAATGAAATCCAGGTAGATGCACTGAAACATTATCCGGGTATCAAACGTGTCAATATCAAGCCACAGGTAGACCGCTATTATTTCCCTGACGGTCACAGTATCATTCTGTTGGCAGACGGTCGGTTGGTAAACCTGGGATGTGCCACAGGACACCCGTCATTCGTAATGAGTAATTCATTCACCAATCAGACATTGGCCCAAATCGAGTTGTTCAACAAGAAATACGATATCAATGTATATCGTTTGCCTAAACATCTGGATGAAGAAGTAGCCCGCCTACACCTTGAAAAAATTGGTGTGAAGCTGACCAAGTTGACTCCGGAGCAGGCTGCCTACATCGGTGTGTCTGTTGACGGTCCTTACAAAGCGGATCATTACAGATATTAAAAAAGTTACGATTGGACGATTTACGAATAACGACTGAAATTACTTTTTCTCACTTCAGGATAGTAAATCGTCTAATCCTAAGTCAAACTTCAATTGTAAATTGTAAATCGTCTAATCGTAAATGAAAAAATTTCTTCCCGACCTGATTGCCATTCTGGCATTTATAGTTATCTCTTTCATCTATTTCTTCCCTGCTACCACCGAAGACAGGATTCTCTTCCAGCACGACACCGTGGCCGGAGCCGGAGCCGGACAAGAAGCCAAAGAATATTATGAGAGAACAGGTGAACGTACCCGCTGGACCAATGCACTCTTCGGAGGTATGCCTACCTACCAGATGTCCCCGAGTTACGATTCTACCGAGCCGCTGACATTTGTACAGAAAGTATATCACCTTTTTCTTCCGAACTACGTATGGCTCACATTTATCATGATGCTCGGGTTCTATATCCTGCTAAGGGCATTCGGCATACCGGCATGGCTCGCAGGGTTAGGAGGAATCATTTGGGGATTTTCGTCCTATTTCTTCATTCTGATAGCTGCCGGACATATCTGGAAATTTATTACTTTAGCCTATATTCCACCTACGATAGCAGGTATAGTACTTGCTTACCGAAAGAAATATCTGTTAGGAGGTATTATCACCGCTTTATTCATGGCTATGCAGATATTGTCCAACCATGTGCAGATGACTTATTATTTCTTGTTTGTTATTCTTTTCATGGTAGGCGCATTCTTCGAAGACGCCTGGCGAAAAAAAGAACTCCCCCAATTCTTCAAAGCTACCGGCGTGCTGATTGTTGCAGGACTGATTGGAGTATCCATCAACCTCTCAAACCTATACCACACTTACGAATATAGTAAAGAAACGATGCGTGGTAAAAGTGAACTGAAATATGAAGGAGCTGCCGCCAAACAGACTAGTAGCGGCCTCAACCGCGATTACATCACTCAATGGAGTTATGGTATCGGTGAAACATTCTCCCTGCTGGTCCCCAATGTCAAAGGAGGTGCTTCCGTACCGCTGTCACGAAGTGAGAAAGCAATGGAAAAGGCTAATCCGATGTATAGCAGCCTCTACTCACAGCTAACTCAATATTTTGGCGATCAGCCGATGACAAGTGGTCCGGTCTATGTAGGCGCATTCGTACTAATGCTTTTCATTTTGGGATGTTTCATTGTAAAAGGTCCTATGAAATGGGCACTGCTGGGAGCTACCATCTTCTCTATCCTACTTTCATGGGGTAAAAACTTCATGGGATTGACAGACTTTTTCATCGATTATATCCCAATGTACAATAAGTTCCGGGCTGTATCCTCTATTTTGGTAATTGCCGAGTTTACTATTCCTTTGCTCGCCATCCTTACCCTGAAGGAAATACTCACCAAGCCGGAATTATTGAAAGAGAAACTGAAATACATCTATATCAGTTTCGGATTAACCGGGGGATTGGCACTGCTCTTTGCCATTGCGCCCCGTCTGTTCTTTCCTACCTATATTCCAGGTAACGAAATGGCAGCTCTGCAAAATGCCCTGCCTGCCGACCAACTATCGCCCATTATTGCCAATCTTGAGGAAATGCGTGTACACCTTTTCACCTCTGCTTGGCGAAGTTTCTTTATCGTCACCATCGGCACCCTGCTTTTACTGGCCTATAACGCCAAAAAGCTGAAAGCAACCTGGACTGTTGCCGCTATTGCTCTATTATGCCTGGGAGACATGTGGAGCGTAAATAAACGTTATCTGTACGACGAACAGTTTATCCCGAAATCAGAGCAGACTGCTACATTCCGGAAAACACAGACAGATGAACTAATCCTGCAAGACCCATCACTGGATTATCGTGTACTGAACTTTGCGGGCAATACATTTGAAGAAAACAATACCTCTTATTGGCACAAGAGCGTAGGCGGTTATCATGCTGCAAAGCTTCGCCGTTATCAGGAAATGATAGACCATCACATCGCTAAAGAAATGCAGGCAGCCTATCAGGAAGTAGCTACAGCCGGTGGACAAATGGATAGCGTAAACGCTGCTAAGTTTCCTGTATTGAATATGCTGAATACGAAATACTTTATATTCCCTGCCGGACAGCAAGGTCAAACAGTCCCCATTGAGAACCCATATACTTTCGGAAATGCATGGTTCATAGATAAAATACAATACGTGAACAATGCAAACGAAGAAATCGATGCCATCGGGCAAGTCGACCTGCAACAAACCGCTATAGTAGACTCTAAGTTTAAAGAGGCACTGAAAGGAGTGAACGAGGGGTACAAAGACTCACTGTCTACGATTCGTTTGACCAGTTATGAACCTAACCAATTAGTATACGAGACTTCCTCACCCCAAGACGGTATAGTGGTTTTCTCCGAAATATATTATCCGGGGTGGACGGCAACCATTGATGGCAAGCCCGCCGATATTGCCCGTGCAGACTACATTTTACGTGCTATGAATGTCCCGGCAGGTAAACACACCATCGAAATGCGTTTTGATCCGCAAAGCCTGCATATTACAGAAGGTATTGCATACGGAGCGATGGCGTTATTGCTGGTAGGAGTAATAATCCTGATATGGATCTATCGAAAAAAATATAGTGAAAACAGCAAATAATCATTAATTAAATGATGAAAGAGGGTGTTTCATATACTCACCACAGATTACACGGATTTACACAAAAACGTTTTTAATACACTGATAGCCAATGATATTTATCTGTGTAAATCCGTGTAATCTGTGGTGAATATGAGTTTTGACACATCCCTCTTTATTGTTTTAATATAATAACGACAAGGATTATAATAGACAAAGGAAGTTCACAATAATCTTCAAGCAAAAGTATATGATAATTGGATGTTCCGGATGGAGGTTATACATCAAAACCAACATTACACAGGAAATCTTCTTTTAGCATTCTGTCAAAATGTATTTTGAGATTCCTCAGAATCAATTCTTTGTGCCCTGGAAACAAGAAGAGAGTAAAAAACGCAGGAATACCCTTTTCCAGGAAGTCAGAGAGTCGGAAAATACAGTAAAATGCTACCATAAAGACAAGAAACCAAGGGCATTTACTCTTAGGAAGAAACTTGGAAACCTCATAAGCATTCGGAATAACACTTTTAAAAAGAGTCCTCCAAACTCTGTTCTAGAAGAAAAAGCAGTTCTTTTTCCCTAAATTAAGGGATGTTTCGAGAAGGAAAACCGATGCTTTCATCAGAATACAGACTTCTTATTCATAAGAAGTTAACTTCCTACTCTCAGGAAATTAATTCTCTGTCGGCAGGAAGTTAGTTATTTGCCGACAGGAAGTTAACTTCCTTCCGATACCTTTCACATAATTTCCCGGTAACAAGTGATCTGAAAAGAAATATCTGATGATTCCTCTTCTATTTCGCAACATTTCGCCAAAGCAGATGCCAGCAGAAAAGTAAAACAGCAAACATTTTGATACCGAACAGCGCTCTAAGCTATCAAATAAAAAGCGCTATCCTTCCTCTGAATAGAGGGTAAAAGACAGCGCTTGATCTATCACTAAGAATCTTCTTACATAGTAGCAGGTAATGTTACCTTGAAATTTGGATTTTCCGTATGTTGCTGATGGATAATCCCAACCATTTTCTTCACAATATCAGGATTTTCGGCAGCTACATTATGATCTTCATGGATATCTGTCGCCAGATTATAAAGGAAAGGAGTACCTTTCTTGACAACCATTTTCCAGTCTCCCATACGTACACCG
>OHHB01000488.1_pt1 | contig 9564 bp, 8 predicted proteins | sample 1567921 | NCBI WGS metagenome assembly OHHB01 (sample SAMEA3879522, study PRJEB24766) | human gut metagenome | biome: human-associated habitat; feature: feces | place: USA | collected 1985/1987
CAAAATTAAACCTTTTTTTCCACACTATTGTTTTTTTTTGTACTTTTCGCAAAAATTTCAGTGGATATGGAACATTTGAAGAAGAAAAAAAGATTTTCATGGAGAGATTTACTATATAAATCACTGCTATTTGTGGGCACTGTGGCGCTGATTGTTTATTTCCTGCCACGTGACGGAAAATTCAATTACCAGTTCGACATCAACAAGCCCTGGAAATACGGACAGTTGATCGCTACTTTCGACTTTCCTATTTATAAAGAGGATGCAGTGGTAAAAAGGGAACAAGATAGCCTGATGGCTTTCTTCCAACCTTATTATCAACTGGATAAAAATATAGAAAAAGACGCAATCGCCAAGCTGAAAGAGAATTACCATACGAATCTGAAAGGTATTCTCCCTTCCATCGATTATTTGCGGTACATTGAGCGCACTTTAAAAGAAATCTATCAGGCAGGCATCGTTTCGACAGAGAATATACAGCTGCTTCACAAAGACAGCACTTCATCTGTCATGGTGATTGATGACAAACTGGCTAATCCACAGGCTACCGAGAATCTTTACACGGTAAAAAAAGCCTATGAGCACTTGCTGTCAGCAGACTCTACTCATTTCAACCGGGAAATTTTAAGGCAATGCTCCCTGAACGAATACATCACCCCCAACCTTACCTTTGACGAGGAACGTACCCAGGCTGCCAAAGAAGAAATCCTGAACAACTATTCCTGGGCAAACGGATTAGTAGTCAGCGGGCAAAAGATTATCGACCGGGGGGAAATCGTCAGCCCGCATACCTATAATATCCTGGAGTCATTACGCAAAGAATCCATCAAACGGAATGAGTCCATGGGACAAAACCGCCTGATTCTCGGCGGACAGATTCTGTTTGTAGGAATGCTGATGCTTTGTTTTATGCTTTATCTCGACCTGTTCCGAAAAGACTACTATCAACGGAAAGGCAGTCTGTCATTGCTATTCACGTTGATTGTATTTTACAGTGTCATAACCGCTTTCATGGTAACACATAATCTATTTAATGTGTATATCATCCCGTACGCGATGCTACCCATTATCATCCGTGTTTTTCTTGATTCGAGGACTGCTTTCCTGACGCATGTCATCACTATATTGATATGCTCCATATCCTTACGCTTTCCGCATGAATTCATTCTGACACAGTTGGCTGCAGGATTAGTGGCGATATTCAGTCTAAGAGAGCTATCGCAAAGGTCCCAACTTTTCCGAACGGCTTTATTGGTTATACTGACTTATGCAGCCATTTATTTCGCCTTCGAGTTGATGACAGAGAACGGTCTTTCCACCGACTTTTCGAAGTTGAACATACGAATGTACACTTACTTCATCATCAATGGAATTCTGTTATTATTCACCTATCCTTTACTCTTTTTATTGGAAAAAACTTTCGGATTTACTTCCAATGTAACGTTGGTAGAACTTTCGAATATCAATAATGACCTTTTGCGGCAAATGTCCGAGACGGTTCCGGGAACATTCCAACATTCCATGCAAGTGGCCAATCTTGCTGCAGAAGCAGCCATCCGCATTGGAGCCAAAAGCCAGTTAGTACGTACAGGAGCTTTGTATCATGATATTGGTAAGATGGAAAACCCTGCTTTTTTCACAGAAAATCAGTCAGGAGGAGTTAACCCGCATAAGAACCTGAATTACGAACAAAGTGCGCAGGTCGTCATCAGTCATGTGACGGATGGATTGAAGTTAGCCGATAAACACAATCTGCCTAAAGCCATCAAGGACTTTATCAGCACGCATCATGGACGGGGAAAAACAAAATATTTCTATATTTCCTGGAAGAACGAGCATCCAGACGAAGAACCGAATGAAGAACTGTTCACCTATCCCGGCCCGAATCCGTTCACCAAAGAACAGGCTATCCTGATGATGGCGGATGCCGTAGAAGCTGCCTCACGCAGTCTTCCGGAATATACAGAAGAAACAATCAGCAACCTGGTCGATAAGATTATCGATTCCCAGGTCACTGAAGGTTACTTTAAAGAATGTCCTATCACTTTCAAGGATATAGCAACAGTGAAAGCTGTGTTCAAAGAAAAACTAAAGATTGCTTATCACACCCGGATCAGTTATCCTGAGTTAAAGAAGTAAGGAGTCCGGCACAAGCATCCTCAAGTATGTCGAGAACATCAAGTACATATTCAAACCCCTCGGCCCCTCCATAATAGGGGTCGGGGACATGATCTGCAGGAATACGGGTGCAATACTCCGTCATGCGATGAATCTTCTTCCATTCTTCGGGAGAAGGAGCTTTGTCTTTCAAGTCATCTATGTTCCGGTCGTCCATACCGATAATCAGATCAAAATTATAAAAATCTTCCGTACGGACGGGGCGAGAACGATGCACCAACTGATAACCGCGACGGGCTGCATGAGCACGCATCCGGCTATCCGGCAATTCCCCCTGATGATAAGACAGGATTCCGGCAGAATCTATCACAAATTCTTTTTCCAGTCCCGCTTCTTCTATTAAATGAAGCATTACGCCTTCAGCCGTAGAGCTACGGCAGATATTTCCTAAACAAACAAATAAAATTTTCTTCATATATACATGATTGTTTCTCAAAATGAGTTCAGTATCTGATTAGCCCGGTTCACGGTTACTGCGGCCGGGATTTCCGGCATACTACCCAAATTGAACGGAGCAAGCATTTTTTCTATTTTCTTTAATCCGGCCTTATTTCCTTTTTTCTCAAATTCCTGACGAAGGATATTGATCTTCTCATGCGCCTGTATGCCTTCAATCAAACGCTCGAAACGAATACAGCTACGAGCACCCGGATATACAAGGTAAGTATCTCCGCCTGCCCAACTACGGAAACGGGAATCGAGCAGCGGTTCCAATGGCCAGCTGTTATATGCCCAACGCAGATAACCATCCAGATGTTTCTTAGATGAATAATAACTCATCCAGGCTGCTTCTGCAGGATCAGAGAAAGTAAACGTGTTGGGATGGGCTTCCGTACAGCAGGTATAATAATTAGTACGCTTGTTCTCGGCAACACGACGCAGACGCACTTCTTCCGGGAAGTTCTGTCCGATGACAATACAGTAATCATATAGATCGGGCTCAATCTCCTCATGATAGTTCCCGGCCAACGATACTTTAAAATCCGGATCAGCTTTACGAATCACTTTCAACGTCTTCTGCATTACTTCCATCGGACGTTCGTCCATTGCAATAGCACAAATATCAAACCATCCTTTTTCTTTCAGATGCTTGGAGAAAGAGGCAAGCATCGCTCCCCACATTTCTTCATAAGCCGCTTCACCCGGTGCAGTTTTCACGAATTGCAAAGAGTTGGTTGCCTGATCGTAGTATTGGAATGACAACTCCCAGGGAACCATTGAGTAACAATTAATCTGTTTATCAATGCCTACACTCATCATAAATTCCACCCAACGGTCGAAGATAGTATAATCAAAAGCCCATGTTCCATCTGCCCGTTTCATCCAGGTGACCATTGTATCAAAATAATCTTCTGTCTGACCATTCCAGGGTTTATGCGTCAAAGTAGCCGTGATAATCTTCTGTCCGGCATCTGCCAACATTTTCATCAAAGGACGCATAGCGTCAAAATGCTCCTGGCTCCATAAAGGAACCTGATAATAACGTGCCACTGCATAAGGACTTTGCCATAAATCCAAGTGATAAGCCCATTCCGAAGGTTGAGGAAGTTCACGGGAAGAAACGGTAATTTCGAGATTCAGGCGTTGCAATAAACGCGAGCCGTCATTGATTAACAATTCCCCTTGATAAGTTCCGGGAGTAGCCGATTGAGGAATCCAACACTGCACCCAGACCGGTTGAACAGTACGAGCGGGCAAAGCCATCGTTTTCAGGTTGGTATCAATAGGATCGGCCACCAATAATGAATCATAATCTATAGACTTCCGATATCCGCAGGCACCTCTCCCATCCTTATTCAATTCATCCGTCATCACATAACGGACAAAACCACCTGTAAATGCATCTTTGGGAAGAACATTTCCCTTTTTGTCTTTAAAATCACCAAAGCTGAAATTCAGGTCTTTCAGTTCTACGCCTGTCCACACAACAGCTTGCGCGTTCACACGTTCACCACGCCAGCCTTTCAGGGAAACAGTCTGTTGTTTCTTCAACTGCGGGAGTTGATGTTTCGCATACCGAGTATCTGTTGTACCCCAAGAAACTTGGGTGGAAGTCACCGCTGCCCACTCTTTATCAGAAGGTGCAGTAGGATCAGGTAACTCCTGATAAGTCAGTAAAGGGAACTTCGGTTGTCCTGTCGGAACGCCACATTGAGTTACTCCCTGCTGGGCAAAAACTGCACCCATGCTAAAGAGACAAGTCAGAGAAAAAATAGTAAGTCGTTTCATGGTTAGTTAATTAAATCAATAAAGGTTATTATATGGGGGAAAATTATTAAATCACATAGGGTCTACATCATAATAGACAATCAAAGATTTATAGCGTTCGTCCGCCAACATCTCGCGCTGAATACGTAGCAACAATTCCCGTGCACGTCCCATCGGGGCATTCTGCTCAATCTTGACAACAATCTTCTTGATAAACAAAGTCTGGATACGGGCAACAGGAGGTTTATCCGGGCCTAATACCCGATTGCCAAATACAGCCCGCAACTTATCCGCCATCACTGCCGCCATCTGATCCAGCAACGCTTCATTATGATTTTTCAGATAAACATATACCAGCCGGTAATAGGGAGGATAATGGAACATCTGACGTTCCGCCAATTGTCCGCCTACCATATCTTCATAATCATTGGCAATGACCTGATGAATGATAGGATGATCGATGCTCTTGGTTTGCAATACCACCCGTCCGCGTTTATTCTTACGCCCAGCACGTCCCGCTACTTGTGCCATCAACTGAAAAGCACGTTCATAGGAACGGAAATCAGGATAATTCAACATGGTATCGGCATTCAATATACCTACTATACTGACATGATCGAAATCCAACCCTTTTGATACCATTTGCGTACCGATCAATATGTCCGTCTTTCCCTGCTCAAAGTCTGCAATAATCTTCTCATAGGCAGAACGGGTACGTGTAGTATCCAGATCCATCCGGGCTACGGCAGCTTCCGGGAAAAGGATTTTGATATCATCTTCAATCTTTTCCGTACCGAAACCACGGTTCACCAATTCTGTTCCCTCGCAGGCAGGACAGGATTTCGGTAGTTGATACGTATAACCGCAGTAGTGACAGGTTAATTGATTGATTCCTTTATGATAGGTAAGGCTTACGTCGCAATTCTTACACTTAGGCACCCAACCGCAGGTACGACACTCCACCATCGGAGCAAACCCACGACGGTTCTGAAAGAGAATCACTTGTTCTTTCTGTTCCAAAGCCTCTTTCATATATTGTATCAGAAGTGGTGAGAATTGTCCGACCATCCGCTTTTTGCGATGCAGTTCCTTGATATCCACCGGAATAATCTCCGGCAACTGGATTTCTTTATATCGTTCTTTCAGTTGTACGAAACCATATTTTCCCTCCCTTGCATTCTGCCATGACTCGATAGAGGGAGTAGCCGTACCCAACAGGGTTTTAGCTCCGTACATGGCGGCCAGTACAATAGCCGCGCTACGTGCATGATAGCGGGGAGCGGGATCTTGTTGTTTATACGTATTTTCGTGCTCTTCGTCCACAATCACCAATCCCAGATTTCGGAAAGGCAGAAAAATAGAAGAACGAACACCCAAAACAATATCATACCCGTTCTCTCCCAGTTGCTTCCGCCATATTTCAACCCGTTCAGCATCGGGGAACTTAGAATGATAGATACCCAGACGAGCACCGAAGACCCGTTGCAAACGCTCCGTGATTTGAGTGGTTAATGCAATTTCCGGCAACAAATATAATACCTGCTTTCCCTGACGAATCGCTTCTTCTATCAGATGGATATAAATTTCAGTCTTACCACTGGACGTTACCCCATGAAGCAGACAGACATTTTTCTCTTGAAAAGACTGTACGACTTCATCAAATGCACGCTGTTGAAACTCATTCAAAGGATTTAATTCGACAATCTCCTTCTCCTGCTTATCCAACCGGCCGATTTCATGGTAGTAGATTTCAAAAATCTTCTTATCTACCAATCCATTCAATACAGAAGGGGCCACATTAGCCCGCTGCAACAGTTCTTTCTTGGAGACTTCCTTCGGAGTTCCCGCTCCTAAAACACCGGAACACTCCACATATTTCATGAGTAACGCCAACTGCTTCGGAGCACGAGACAGAATATCAAACAGGATATGAAGCCGCTTTTCATCCGCTGTACCCGCAAGCCGAACCCGTGCCTCTGTTTTAGGTTTATAAGTACGCCTCAACTCTTCCTTTACGAAAATCGCTTCTTTATCGAGCAGAGACTTAATGACAGTAAGAATATTTTTGATGCCGCTGTCCTTCTCCAATTTAGTAACGCACTGTTGCGAATCTACGGCAAGTAAGTCCAAAATACGTTGCTCACGTTCCGGCAATGGCGCATCCGCTTCAAAATCTGGGTTATATTCTACAATCGTTTCACTCTCCAGTTTCAGACCGGAGGGAAGTGCCGCTTTATAGACATCGCCTTGTGTACAGAGATAATAATCAGCTATCCACTCCCAAAATTTGAATTGAGCGGGTAACAGAATGGGAGAAGCATCCAGCAATGCAGATATATCTTTCACTTCGTACTCCGTTGGAGCACAATAATGAACGTTAAGGACGATAGCCGTATAAAACTTCTTCCGCCCGAAAGGAACTACCACACGGCAGCCTATCTTCACATCTTCCGCACATTCATCCGGCAAAGAGTAAGTAAAACTCTTCGGAAGCGGAAGCGGTAATATGACATCTACGTACTTTTTCATTGCAGCTACAAAAATACAATAAAAAAACGGGGATTTAAAAGAAGGGAGAGAGAACACTTAAAAAGAAAAACTCTACTTCATACGAGAATTGGAGAAAATATATTTGAGAGCGCAGCAGGACAATCCCAAACAAAAAAGAGTTTCCGGTTATCGGAAACTCTTTTTCAAATACTATGTAAAGTGATAGACTACTTAAAAAATATAGGCTACAGACACTTGCCAAGTCTTAGTCTTATAAGAAGCATCTGTTCCTTCAATATCAGCAGTATTGCCCAATGGGATATTGTAATTAGCACCCACCTGCAAATGGTTCAGCAACTTCAAACCGGCGCCCACATTGATACCTACTTCAGCTTTCTTCTTATCAATTCCCGATTTCTTTTCAAAATCGAAATAAAAGTCAGGACCTGCAGCCAGATAAATACCAGCCAGGCTTCCCAAACCAATGGTATATTTCAGGTTTACAGGAATATCAATACCGTTTTGTTTAACAGTAATATCATCATTCCCTTCTGAAACTTTGATACCCCGTTGAGCAAAAAGCAAGGATGCATCTACTCCCAACCCTACGATTGGAATATTAAACTCTGCCATCGGGCCGATAAAGAAACCTGTGAAATTATCCTTTTTAAAGTTTTCGCTCACATTAGAGAAACTCGCCTTTGACAAGTTCAAACCTCCCTTTACACCAAAGTGTATCTGCGCCTGAGCAGGCATTGCCATAGCTATACATATAGCAATCATTAAAGCACCAAAAATCTTTTTCATAAATTTACGTGTTTATAATTGGGACAAAGATATATATTTAGATTAAATAAACACAAATTATTGGTTGTTTGTTCATTTAAAGACGTCGTTGTCCCTCCTGACGAACTAATAAGAATTTCTTATAAGTTCGATTTTATCCAATTGGTACGGTTATGAAGCAATTGATATTTTAGCAAATAAGTATTGAATTGATCCGATTTTACTTCCTGATTTTCATACAAATTCTTTTCAGCCAACAGGTACAGCAAGTAGTCTGCCCCAAGACGAGTTCTTTTTCCAACTTCCGCAATCGGTCGCATTGTTTCAGCCATTTGATTTGTAAGGTATCATAGAGGATTCCGGCTGCTTTATATCTTGTGATTTCTTTGTCCTGTTTTCCTAAAAGTGATAGGTATATTGAACAAAGTTTTGATTTATCTATGCAATATCGTTCCAGTTTTTCGATATACATCAAGGTAGCCCCTTTTTCATTTCGACTCATAAACTCCTGAACACTGTCATCACTGATGATGTCGATGCCCGACCTTTCGTAGTCCACAGTGATTTCTCGCATCTCTATCAAGACCCAGATATATTCTGTCTCGAATCCGTACTTTGCGGCTGCCTCTTCTATACTAATCCATTGTGCCATAGCGTTTGTTTTTTCATGTGTGATACAAATAAGGGATGAATAATATTTTATTCATGCATATTAGCACAACGGGCATCCACGCTTTTTTGCAGTCTGCCGGGTGGGGATTGGCTAGGTTAAATTGGGGCAATTTATTACCGGCCGAATACAAGAAAGACGCAGATGCTGCTGTACCATTATCCGATTTCAAGGCTAGCTACACCCTCCAGAGAACAATGATAACAGCAGACACCCACGTCAATCGTTTATATATAACACATCTCTTACGAATATGTTGATATACATCCGTTCACGTGGAGTATCTACCGTATCATCTCCCTCTGTTTGAATTAGCTATTTCTGAAATCGAGAGATAATACGCTTTTACTCCATATAGGAAATAAAAACCGCTTCCTGCCTGTTCCATCACGCTGATGGGCTGAAAGCGTACGGCAAAGATATATGTTTTTTTGAAATGCAGTCGAAATATGGAAATAAATACTGGAAGTTATGTATTAAAATGAATCTGACAAAAGATGGCTCTACCTCTCATTCTTGATTACTAAAATATTTCTCACAAATAAAAGTTGTAGCAGTTTTTACCCTCACACCCTCACCCATTGGTTCAATCCCTTTATTCATCGGCATTACAGGTGTGAGGGTAAAAAATGATGGCAGGGTGAGGGTAACTTTTACCCTGCCATCACGTAAGCGCTTCCACTAATCTGCACCTACAACAAACTGTTATCATCTGATATACTGAACATTAATTATTTCCGCAAGAAGTATTAACAGCTATCACCTCAAGTATTAACACTGTAGACTTCAGCCATTAATAGTTGAAAAATCAGGTATTAACACATGGGAAATGGAGTGATAATACCTGATCAATGGTTTAATATCATCTGAAACAACAGGTGAAACGAGCGTATAGATACAGATGAAAGCATCATACCATAATAAGATTGCAAATGGCTTATCCATTAGGAAAGTTCCAGTTTCCAATAGGACGAATGACAGTTTCATATAATGATACTAACAGTTTCCCGGTGAGAGACTATAGTTTCCCCGTAAGGAAACTACATTTTCCCCGTAAGGAAACCATTGTTCCCCCATAGGGGAAACTTTAGTTTCAAGCCTGCGAACAGATTGTTTCAAGCCTCTAAATGTACTGTACTGGATTTAGTTGACAACTTCGCTTGTTATACCTAAGTTCGTTTACTCAATATTTTTTAAAACCTAAATAAGTTTACTTGTCCCTTTGTAATTCC
>OHHB01000494.1_pt1 | contig 9443 bp, 8 predicted proteins | sample 1567921 | NCBI WGS metagenome assembly OHHB01 (sample SAMEA3879522, study PRJEB24766) | human gut metagenome | biome: human-associated habitat; feature: feces | place: USA | collected 1985/1987
GAATTCCCATATCTGCCAATGCATAAAGTGCAAGAATCACTGAACTGTTCTTCTGAAGAATTGCTGCCTGAGTCTTAGATAACGGCATCAGATAATAGTTGCCCAGCCTTCTACATATCCGCCAAAATTTAAAATACTCCTGATGGGATCAGGATTCGTGCTTTCAAAAAATATTGTCTGATACAGATGTCCCGGATACCCCTCATGTGCCAACGTTGTAAACAGTGCCAAATCATCTCGCATCTGTATTTGGTTTACATAAATTACATTTTCTTCTGTATAGTCAATTGCCGGTATCATATAAAATGCGGGACTTAAATGTTCCTGCATTTCCTCCGGTACATATTTTATCTGCAGAGAAGTTTTTGGAATCTCAGGAAATGCAGTCCCTATCCCTTTTTTTAACTTTTCTAAAATTCTTTCTGCTTTCCTATCTTCCAATATTGCTGCTGCCTGCTTCGCTTCGTTGACTGCTTCTTCCATACCGGTAATATCTTCTGAAATTTGTCTTCGTGTTAGTTGCTCAAGCTCTTGAATCGTGTCTGTCACTCCTACACTCTGCTGTATATACCATTCGTAGTATTTTCTCCCTTCCGGAAAATAACACAATCCCTTTTCATTCGTTCCCTTCCCTTTCAATTCCTTAACCGCCTGTATCAAATCCTCATACGCCGGACAAACCTGCTCTTCCATCTGCCTGGCGTTCTGCTGAATATAATCACTCTTTTCTTTTTCAGACAGTTCCTGTAATTCACCAATTCTGGACACAAATGTCGAGTACAGATAATTTCCATTTCCCATTGCAAGAAATGCATTACATTGTTCTAACACCTGATCCGCCATTTCATCTGACAAAAACAATCCTTTGTCTGCTTTTTCTCTTTCAAATGCAATGATCTGTTGAAAATAATCCCTTGTCTCACTTAAAACATCCAGATACGCTTCCACATCTGTCCTGTCATAAAACTGATATTCTCCGTTTGAGAGGGCCTCATACAGACCACATTCCTTCACCGATGTGGCCCCGCCCATATTGATTGAGCTTCCCTTTGGAATCAGCTCCAGTGCCTTCTTAACAGCATCCTCCTTTGTCTCTACATAGTAGGCTTCCATGTTGCGCGACTCAAGCGCAGCCACAAGGCGCTTTCCCAGTAATTCGTTTCTCATTTTTCTTACGTCCATAGTGTAAACCTCATTTCATGCTTATTGCCAATTCCCATTTGTGCAATTAGCTTTATTAATTGTTGTTATTATACTACTTCACAGGGGGTGTCTGCAATTTATTCAGAAATAAATAATCGTATAGTTTTATGTTAATTATCATTCTTTTAATAATCAAATCATATAGTTGTTCTATACATTTCCAAAATAGCCAGGTATTTCATAATAAACTGCCAGCTGATTAAAGCCCTGCATATTCGTGATATGCAGGGCTTTCGTTAATCTTCTCTTATATAATTATTATTTACTACTTTTTGCACATCTTTCGGATCAGGCATTGAGCGGATTGCGCCTTTCTTTGTTGTGACCAGATATGCGGCAGCGTTGGCAATTTGCAGCATTTCTATCAAATTTTCTTTACTCAAATTCTCTAAATCATGATCCAATAGATAATTTAACACACTTCCACAAAATGTATCGCCTGCACCTGTTGTATCAATTGTTCCACCAAGCAAATATGAAGGTACGTATGCCCTAATTTCTCTATAATAAGAATAGCTTCCATCAGCACCGGCTGTTATATTAAGGAGTTTTATATTTGGATATCTCTCCATAAGAATATTTGCTCCTTTGTCAAAATCAGATGTTCCTGTCATAAACTCAATTTCATTATCCGAGATTTTCAAAACATCACACTGACTTAATCCATATGCTATCTGGTTTCTCGCATCATCCAGACTTTTCCATAATGGTGGTCTGAGATTTGGATCAAAAGAAATGATTAATCCGTTATTTTTAGCGGTCTCAATTGCTCGTTTTGTTGCCTCCTTTACATTATCATCAGTCATAGAAAGAGTTCCAAAATGAAAGATCCTAGACTGCTTTATCTGTTCATACTCAACCTCATCCGACGATAACATCATATCCGCTCCCGGATGACGATAAAACGAAAATTCTCGGTCGCCATTTTCATAATTTTTATCTATAATTAATCCTTTGTGATCAATTCCGGTTTCATCCAATATAGCAGTCAGCATTTTCCCAAAAAAATCATTACCAATTTTGCCTATGAATGTACAGGATTTATTATATTTTCTTAATAAAGCAAGTACATTACACGGAGCTCCTCCCGGATTTGCTTCAAAAACCGGATTTTCCTGTCCACTCATTCCATAATCAGTAAAATCTACTAGTAGCTCGCCTAAAGCAACAACATCATATTTTTTCAATTGCTATCCTCCGAATTTCATCCAAGCATATATCGTTCAAATTCTAGTGCCTTCTTTGCGTCACGATCCAATGCTTCTTCGCTTGTGTCAGGTACAATATCTCTCCATACCTTAATATTCTGTCCTACAGTTCCTCCCGGCATAACAAAAGGCTCCATCACAACTGTCTTATCATAATTAATGTCTCTTAATGCCTCTCCAATCTCTCTCCAAGGTGTTCGTCCTCTTCCCGGAACCATACGATTACACTCACCTGTATGGAAGTGTCCCAGTAAACTGCCAGCCTCACGTATTGCTGCACCAATACTTTCCTCTTCAATATTCATATGAAAAGTATCTAACATTACACTTACATTAGATGCCTTAGGCTCTAATTCACGAACACTTTTCACAAACGCAGTGCATTCCTTTGATGTATTAATAACATGATTTTCAAAACGATTTAAACTTTCAAGGCCAAGCACCTCAATTCCGCATTCTGCTGCTATCCTTCCAAGTTTGGCCATTCCTTCTATTCCTCTCTCCCAATCGCCCTTTTTGTCAACCGGTTTAGAAAAATCAATAGGCCAGCATGAATATAAAGCTCCGCCAATAAGAGTTGCTCCAATTTTTTCCATTCTTTTAAACAAATCAGTATAGAATTCAAGTGCATGCTTTCTTACCGCTGGATCACTGCTTGAAATATTATTTTCCGGCACTGGACCATATCCAACAGTAAGTCGTATATTTTTATCTGCCGCATGCTTTTTTAATTCCTTTAACTCTTCATCACTATATTCCGGGAGTGGCCCGGCAGCAATTTCCAAAATGTCAAAACCAAGACTCGAAACCTTGTCTATGTAATAATGATAATCTCCATCCCATTCATGCTCCCAATATGCGTAATAAATTCCGTGTTGCATAATCTTATACCTCCTTTTTATTTAGATGCTGCCTTTTTTGCACGTCGTTTTGAAATGTAAATGTTAAATACTAAAACTGCAAGTAATGCTATGCCCCAGATCATATCTCTGTAATAGTTGCTGATAGCTGGAAACTGATTTAAATAAGAAGACAGTGTCTGAAGAATAATAACCGCAAAAGCAATTCCCGGTATATTACCAAAACCACCATCCGGATTAATTCCACCTAAAACAGCGACCAATATTGTCTGCATTGTATAGCTTGTTCCAAAATCCGCCTTAGCAGAATTCAATCTCGATAAGCTCACAAGTCCTGCAACTGCGGATAAAATGCCTGAAATCATGTAACAGCACAAGGTCGTCTTCTTAACATTTATTCCTGCAAACTTTGCAGATTTCGCATTTGTTCCAACTAAATATACCTTATTTCCGAAACTCGTTTTACTCATAATCCATGTGAGTATAATTGTACAAATTATAAACAAAATAAATGGTAACGGAATTCCAAAAATCGTCATTGCTGAAAGAATATTAAACTGTCCATTCGCAGAGACAGTACTTCCCTTGGACAAAACAATGGATATTCCCATATATAGTTCATAACTACCTAGTGTTGCCAGCATTGGCGGAATATTAAGAAAGCTAACAAGGAATCCGTTAAAAATACCACATAAAGCACCTACAACAAGTGCAACTACACATGCAAATATTATTCCTGCAACTCCACTTGTATTACTCTGAATAATTAATCCTGCACTTATTCCACATAAATTTGCAATATATACTGTTGATAAATCAATTCCTCCGCTTAACATACATATACCCATTCCAAGTGACATAAGGCCATATTCTGTAAGCTGCTTTCCAATTGACTGTACATTTCCTACATTCAAAAACTGTGATGACTTTGTAATTCCAGTTATAAAAAGCAATACCACCAAAATAATGATTAATCTTCTCGAATTTTCATCAAAAGGTAAGGTAATACTTTTTTTCATTTTCTTTGATTCATTCATGTTTACTCTACCCCCTTCTTCTTCGCGGTCGTCTTCGATGCACTTTTTGCCTGCATAGCAGAAATTGCAGTACCTATTATTATAATTGCTCCTATAAATACTTTTTCCCAATATACTGAAATTCCAAGCAAAATCAAACTATTTGCAACCATTGTAAGAAGCAATGTTCCAAGCAGGCATCCTCTGAGAGTACCAATTCCTCCTGTCATACGTGTTCCTCCCAGAATTACTGCAGCAATTACCAGCATTTCTTCTCCAGCATATTCATTTGGGAGATAAAAATAAGACATCATTGCATAACATAAACCTGCAATTGCAGCTATTCCACCATTTACAACAAATACCAGAAATCTGACTTTTCCGACATTTATTCCTGCTCTCTGTGCGCTGACTTCATCTCCGCCTACTGCATATACGCTTCTTCCTGCCATTGTGTAATTTAAAATCAGATATGCAATTACATACAGTACTATCATAATAATAAATGTAACCGGAAGAGATGAACTCAGCCCTGATTTTGCATTTGTAACAGTTGCAATATTTATCTTACTCAGCTTATATAGTTTATCTGGCAGTTCTGTTCTGCCAGCTTCAAATGCGCCAAACAAAATACCACTACAAATAGATGATGTTCCAAGCGTTACTATCAAACTATTAAACTTATACTTAACAATAAAGAACCCATTAATACAGCCAATAAGACATCCAACCCCAATTGCTATAATAAATATTGGAATAACACCTAATGAAAAGTTATTTCCAAGTGTTACAGCAATATACGCTGAAAGTGCTGCAATTAAAGGAAATGATACATCCGCACCTGTACTTACAAAACTCAGCAATGCACATAATGCGTAAATAGCAGGTATAATCATTGACCTTATTAAATCCATTAAATTGTTACTTGTAAAGAACTGACCTGAACGCACCTGAATTATTACCGAAAATGCGATAATAATACACAAAACATAAAATTCCGTCTGTTTCATGATGCTTTTCACATTAAATTTCATCTTTACACCCCCTATATAGTTGACTTATACAGATTGTCATCTGTAAGTTCTTCGCCTTTAAATTCGCCTGTCATTCTTCCAGCTTTCATAATCAAAGCTCTATCACATAAGGCTGTAATCTCAGCTACATCATCTGACACAACAAGTACAGCCATCCCACCTTTAGCTAATTCACGTAATAATTTATGAATATCATACTTTGCACCTATATCCACACCTACAGTTGGACCATTTAATATAAGAATTTTAGGATGAGTCGCCAGCCATCGTGCAAGTACAACTTTCTGCTGATTTCCACCCGAAAGAGTCTGAACCGGCAGTGTATGGTCTTTAGTGGCAACTCCAATTTCTTTAACCCAATGTGCTGACAACTCTTTCTGTGCCGCTTCTTTTACTACACCAAACGCTCCTGAAATTTCTTTCAAGCTTGTTACCGATATATTTTTATAAATTGACTGTGGTAAAAATAATCCCTCTGTCAAACGGTCCTCTGGAACCAATGCAATTCCATTCTTTTGAGCCTCAGCCACATTCTTTAGATGAACCGTTTCTCCAGAAACACTAATATTTCCATTCGTAGGTTTAAGCATTCCAAATAAAGCAAGACTGAGTTCGGTGCGGCCTGAACCAAGCTGTCCGGCAATACCAAGGATTTCGCCTGCATGTAAATCAAAGCTTACATGTTCAAATCCCTTTGCTGAAAGATTCTTTACTTCAAGCACTTTATCAGATTTCGAAAAATCCTTTACTTCTTTAACATCGGTAGTGTCAATATTCCTTCCAGTCATGTAATAAGTGAATTTTTCTTCTGTCATTTCCTTTGCAGGACATTTATATACATTTTGACCACTTCTAAGAATTGTGATACTATCCGAAATTTCAAATACTTCATCCAGTTTATGTGAAACAAATAAAATTGTAATACCCTCTTTTTTTAATTCTTCTATAATTCCGAATAATCGAGTTACTTCTTTCTTTGTCAAAGCTGTAGTTGGCTCATCCATAATAATGAGCTTAGCATTATGTAATAAAGCCCTCGAAATAGCAATCAGCTGCTTATCCGCAACCGGAAGTGTTTCAACTCTTGCATCTAGATCTACATCAAAATTAATCTTCTTGACAGCTTCTTCTGCAATCTTTCTAAATTCTCTCTTATTAACAAATTTTTTCTTCTCTGCCAATACTTGATTAAAAGCCAGATTCTCCATTACTGTTAAATTGGGAAAAATTGAAAAATCCTGATATATTACCTGAATACCTGCAGCAATCGCATCAGCAGTAGACATATTTGTATATTCTTTTCCATCAATCTCTATTGTTCCTTCATCCGGTTTATAAAACCCCGAAATTACTTTAATAATAGTTGATTTTCCACATCCATTTTCACCAGCCAGACAATGTGTCTCGCCCTTCTTAATTGTTAAATCTACACCTTTTAATGCATGCACCCCGCCAAATGACTTTTTGATATTTTTTACACATAAAATATTTTCTGACATTAACCCTCACTCTCCTTCAAACTGTTATTTTCTGAAAATCCGGATGTTTTTTAATTAAATCCATCCGGATTTTCACCAGACTACTTCATAAGTTAAATACAGTTTTATATTTAGAAATCGTAATCGTCAATATTATCCTTATTTAAAATCAATGGAGCATTACCTAATACGCAACGATTTACACCTTCCTGGATTTTTACACTATCATACCCATCCTGCTCAAGGTCAATTCCTTCTTTTATTTCATCGCCTGATAACACCTTGTAAGCCAAATCACACATAGCATATCCTGCTGATGCCGGATCCCACAGGCACACCGCATTTATCGTACCATTTTTGACATACTCTCTTGTTGCATTTGGTGTTCCAACACCAACAATTGATACTTTATCAATTAATCCCAACTCTTCAACTGCCTGAGCTTCACCTAAGATATCAACGGAAGCTGCTCCGGTAAATCCAGCAAGCTCAGAATTTGCCTTTAATAACTCTTTCGCCTTACTATAAGCTGTATCAACCTTTTCTGATGATTCTGCCGATGGTACAGTATCATTAATCAGCGACATATCAGGATAATTTTCTTTCTGATACTTATACTCTGCATTAGAATATTCCATATGAGTTGTTGATGTAGTATAGGCAACCATCTGAGCATACTGCCCTTTCTCACCCATTGCTTTTGCAAGCTCCTGCATCATTGTATTTCCAAAATCCTCAGCGGTGAATGCTTCTACATCATATAATGTGCTTTTTAAATCTGAGGCTTCGTGACTAATTACTACAATGCCCTTTTCCATGGCTTTTTTCAAAACTGATTCCAATGCACCCGGATCAATTGGGACAATACACAACGCATCAACACCTTGATTAATCATGTCCTCAACCAGTTGAACCTGTGATGCCGCATCCGCATTTGCTGGTCCCTTCTGTATTACATCAACTGTCTTTTCCTTGCCAAATTCATCCACTCCAACCTGCATTCTCTTAAACCAGTCCGACGTACCATCTTTAACGACAACTGCAATTGTCCAATCCGCTGGTTCCTTATCTGATTTATACTTTGCAGCATCTAATAATTCAGCGCTGACACTTACCTGTGTATCAGCATTCTTATCATTAGAACCAGAACCGGTGTCTACTGCAGAGCATCCTGCTACACCTATCATCATTGTTAACCCTAAAACCATTGCCAATAATTTTTTTGCCATAATTTTGTCCCCCTGTGGTATTTATTCAATATTTCTGTGACGGGCTTCCATCTCTTCCTTGGAAATTCCCATTTCTTCACTTAGCATCATTACAATTACATCGAAGAATACAAGCAATGCCTGCTCAAACTGATTCCCCATCATCTGAGCTGTCGGTACATACTCATCCTCTGAGTTGTATACCGCCTTATAAGCAGTTGCAGGAATCCTTATTACCTTATCTGCAATTTCTAATATATGTCCTTTTGCAGATGGAGTAATTAAAAGAATAGTGGCACCTGTTTTCTTTGCATTATCACAAATTATGTTTTCATGTGCCACGTCAGCACTTCCGCATGCGCATATAAACAAATCTCCTTTGTTCATAGCTGGAGTGGTATCATCCCATATCCAATGAGACTCCTTTCCTAAATGCATTAAGCGCATAGCAAACTCTCTCGTGGAAAGCCCTTCCCTTCCTGCACCAAGCAGAAAAACACGCTTTGCATTTTTGATTTCCTCCAATAGTTCTCTCACGTTTTCATCACTCATTCTTGCAAAGACTTCTGATAACTCGTCCAACGCAATTTTAGATAATTCTTGAAAACGATCCATATTACATCACCTCCTGGTATTTTTTATTATCAAGGCGACTAAGCGCCAGCATGCCATCTTCATGTGTTCCTGTGTATCCGGAAAATAACCATGCATGAATCATTGCCATTGTAAAGTCAATGCCTTTCTTTTCCATGAACCATGCTCCGGTACACAAAACATTTCCATTATTATCATTTTTGCTAAGCACTGCCGGAAAAACATCATAACAAAGTACTGCTCTTATTCCCGGAATCTTGTTTGCTGCCATTGCCATTCCCTGACCTGTTCCACAAATCAGAATTCCATAATCACATTCTTTTGATACAACCTTGTTAGATACTATTTCTGCAATCTCTGCATACTTTCCACCATCTGCTTCATTTTCCGATTCGCAACCTGTATCTACGATATCATAACCTTCTTCCTTCATTCTCTCTAATAATTTTTTATAGAACCGGTACGCAGCCGGATCACAGCCCATTGCTAATTTCATATTTTTTCCTTCCTTTATCTGTTTTATGTAACCGCTTTCATTGTTTTGTAATAAGTAAGTGATTGTGTATTTTATGAGTAATACACAATCACTCATTCTTAAAATGTCTGATGAACCAGCGGAGAATTCAATATCATATGCTGAAATGTTTCATCCGGCTGCTCCAATCTCTTTATCAGCAGTTCCGCTGCTGAATGTCCTAATTCGTATGCATCACGTTGGATACAATTATACGGAATTCCAAGATACTGCATCATACAGCGAAGTTTATCCAGATATGCAATAACCTCCTCAGCGCTTCTCATATCCGGTTCGGAAACAATCTCGATCAGAGGTACTCCGCTTC
>OHHB01000497.1_pt1 | contig 9382 bp, 10 predicted proteins | sample 1567921 | NCBI WGS metagenome assembly OHHB01 (sample SAMEA3879522, study PRJEB24766) | human gut metagenome | biome: human-associated habitat; feature: feces | place: USA | collected 1985/1987
TAATTTAGGGTATAACAAAATAACCCACCCGAATATCGTTTTTTTTATTTGGTGAGTTTGTTCTTTCAAATACGAAACAAAAAGAGCCGATGATTCGTGAATTGTTCCACAATTTCATCGGCTCTGCGTCTTAAGCGTCTGGCTCTTTGATGACAGTTATCTTCAAGTTGTCAACTTTAATCAATCTTTCTTGTCTGCATTTTGGACAATAAAGGGGATAATTCTCCAAAACAGTGTCCTTCCTAATTTTATTACGGGTTTTGCTCCCACAAACAGGACACAATATCCATTCGCATTTCATCATAATTAGTCTCTAATCCTTTCAAATCTCATTTTATATGACTTTTGCAAGCTGTTAAGCTAACTTGTGGAACATATGCCGAACCTTATCTATACGGCTATTCGGGCGGCGGGGTTGGCAAATAAATTTACCAATAGCTGGCTGGTATCCTTTTAACTCTGTCAAGCAGACTCCCTGCCCATTTGTGAAATAAGTTAAATCGTTCCTGTATTCTTGAATACATCTAGCAGGGATTTCTCCTTTCAGAATGACCTCGTCATTCTTTATCTGAGTACTTACAATATCTGCACAATACCTTGGAGCATCATGATACGCCCGTGAGAGATATTCCTGCGGTGCATAAATTTCAAAGTGGAGATATGGCTCTAATAGTTCTGTCCCTGCTTTTTTTAAAGCCTGCTCCAATACGATAGGGGAAAGCAGCCGAAAGTCTGCGGGGGTACTTACAGGACTATAATACAATCCATATTCAAAACAGATTTTACAGTCTGTCACTTTCCATCCATACAGCCCCTGCTCGCAGCCATAAAGAACCCCCTCCATAACCGCATTTTGGAACGATTGATTTAAATATCCAAGTGAAACTCTGCTTTCATACTGCACTCCGCTTCCAATAGGGAGCGGCTCTATGGACAACCCGACAGAAGCCCAGAAAGGATTTGGCGGGACTTCTATGTGGATGGTATATTCTGCTTTTCTAAGCGGTCTTTCCATATATATAACAGTAGGCTCTTTTATTTCTGCCTCCACATGATATTTTTCCTCAAGGATGGCACAAATGACTTCCATCTGCACATTCCCCAAAAAAGAAAGTATAATCTCATGCGTTGTAGTATCCACATAATATTTTAAAAGAGGGTCGCCATCTGAAATTTCTGTAAGTGCCCCAAGCAATATTTCCCGCTGTTCAGATTTCTTTACTGCAATCGTTGTTTGGAGCATAGGGAGAGGATTTTCAATAAATTTTCTCTGCGGCAACAGTATTTCGTTCCCCAAAATACTGTTTAGCTGCAAAACATCATTTGGTAAAATTACAATATCACCAGAGCAGGCTGTATCGGATGAATATAATTCACCGTTTGTCGGAACACACATCTCTGTGATTTTTATTTTCTCTTTTTCAGATATTCTAATAACATCCCTCAAATGCAATGTTCCGCTATATATACGCACATAAACAAAACGCCGCCTTTTCTCTGAATATTCAATCTTAAAAACCTGCCCGCATAGTTCAGATTGACCTTCAGGCGTTGATGAATAAAATTTACTGGCAATTACTTCTATAAGCTGCCGAATCCCCAGATTGTTTTTAGCGCTTCCGTGATAAACGGGAAATAACGTTCCGTTTTGGAATCTCCTGTTTTCTTCCTGTTCCAGTTCTGACATTTTAAACGGTTTCCCTGACATATATTTCTCTAATAGTTCATCGTTTCCCATAATTACCGCATCCCACTGTTCCATATCGTCATTGTCCGTTACATTTATATGGGGATGCTGCCCAACCTTTTGCTTCACTATAATTTCCGAAGAAAGCTTTGCTTTCATTTCCCGATATACCATTGGCAAATCAATCCCCTCTTGGTCAATTTTATTGATGAAAAAAATTGTCGGAATCTTCATTATCTGTAGTGCATGAAACAGTATACGGGTCTGTGCCTGTATGCCATCCTTTGCAGAAACTAATAATACTGCTCCGTCTAATACGGATAAAGAACGGTATACTTCCGCCAAAAAATCCATATGGCCTGGCGTATCTATAATGTTGACTTTTACATCCTCCCACTGAAAAGATGTCACTGCTGTCTGGATAGTGATTCCCCTTTGACGCTCCAAATTCATTGTATCTGTCCTTGTTGTGCCTTCATCTACGCTCCCTAGTTCTGCAATTGCACCACTGGTATACAATAAACTTTCCGTTAATGTTGTCTTTCCTGCGTCAACGTGAGCCAGAATGCCTAAGTTAATTATTTTCATGTGATTTTCCTCCTATCAACACCCAAAAAAGGGCATAAAAATACCCAGTGATAAATACTCCTATCACTGGGTAAATAACTCCAATAGCCCCAAAACACTTATATGTTTTCGGGCATATAAAATTACATGATAAAAGTATTCTTAAACTGGGTACAAAAAACTAAGCCCCATATTAAAAGTGAAACGGGACTGCTACTTTTTGTTCCCACTATCAAATTGACAGTTTATTTAAGAATACCTTGCCGCATATTTATTAACTCCTTGTATAATACTGAATCTAATTATATTCCTTAACCCTTTATTTGTCAAGCTGACAAACTAAAGCAGAAAAAGCGGCAGGATTTCCCCCTGCCACTAATCATCTGTTTATGCAAAAATAATTTCCTTTTCCACAATCTCCCTCGCACAAGCCCTTATGTTATTGAGGCATCCTGTCCATTCTAAGGCGTTTTCTGCCTTTAGCTGTTCCGTTATGCCCTGTGCCTGTTTCATACCCTCTATGAGCCTTTCAAAGCGTTCCTGTGCCTGTCTGTTGATGTCGGCAAGGTAGGCGTTTAGCCTGCCGCTTGTAAGAAGATTGGTGTATGTAACTTTACGGTACTGTTTTAGATAATCTAAATGCCGTTGCCCCCAGATGCCTATTGCCTGTTCTTCTTCGGCGGGTACAGTTAAGCACGGTATCAAATAATCCCCTTGCCTTTCGTATTTGCCGCCCAGTTCCTCAAATAATGATTTTGCCATTGTCTGTTACCTCCACATTCTTTTTTATTTTGAATGTCCGCAAAATCCGTCCTACATCATCTGGTCGGCGGCTTTCAGTGTTTCAGTGATCTCCTGCGCCTCGGCCATCTGTTGCATGATAGTGTCCATCAGATCTTGCGCTTGCTGGTCAATACCGGCGAGATAGGCATTCAACTTCCCGCTCAGCAGCAAAGCATTATATAATGCGGGACGGTACTTTTTGAGATACCGTTTGTGCCGCTGCCCCCATACGCCGACAGACTGTTTTTCTTCAGCAGGTACAGTCAGGCATGGGAGATAATAGTCGCCAGCCAGTTCATACCATAGGCCGTTATCCTCGTTAAAAATATGCTTGTCCATATTGAAATCCTCCACTATAATATATTCGCACATACATCACAGTCCCCCGATTGCCACACGTTCTTATATCTTGTTACGAGATTTTTCTGCCCTTGCTTCTGCCCTTATGGACAGTCAGGGCAAGAGTAAACTCGTGTGAAACTGAATAAAGGGATAAAGCGAACACACTGCGAAAAACCCTTTATTTTCAATGCTTTTGGAGGATTTTATTGAAAACCTACGGCGAGCGATAATCGCTCATAATATCGTGGTATTCAAATTCTGATTTATCTAACCACGAAACAACCGACTAAACCATCCCTGTTTTTTCGGCTCGTCTCCACTTCCCTCGCTCTGATCGGTACCGGAGGTAAGCTGCTGCTGTATTGTTCCCGCGTGAAGTGCCTGGGCAGCCTGTGCCGTCTGCTGGGCGGCAACCAATGCAGCGTTGCTCTCGGAAAGCCTTGCGTTCAGATCCTCGATCTGCTTGTCCTTTATCGCAAGCTGTCCTTGCAGCGTGTCGATTGTGGTCTGCAATACTGCTATCACACCCACATTTTCAGACTGCTCCAATACCTCTCCATTGGAGCGCTCCGTATGCGCATACGTATGCGCTCCAACGGAGCACTCCTTTTGCAGAAAGTCTTGTTTTATAAGGGTTTCACCCTGCTCCTCTATATACAAAACCCCCTGCTCCGTATGCGCATACGGAGCGCAAACCGTATGCAGTTTGCCTTTGTACCGCTTATAAACCGTTTGCTTCGATACGCCTATCTCGTCGGCTATCTGCCGAATCGTTTTCATGGCCTCACACTCCCCACACTATCGCTGGCGGGTGTGTCCAACTGCTTTGCTATGTACTCCCTCAGATCATCATCAAGCTCAAATGGGAGCCGCCCCAGACGAACGGTTTCCTCAAAAAATAGAATCGTTGCTTCTTCCAAGGTCATTCCATTTTCTGCAAAGACCTTTTCTGCCTGTTCTTTCAGCTCGGCATCGATCTCCAGCGTAACTTCAACCAACCTCTCCATTCCCATCACTCCAACAGCCGGCCATAGTCCCGTTTAGCATAGACTACACGGGCAACGGTCACCAGCCTTTCTTCTTCATCCACCCAATAAAACATCAGATAATTTTGTACCAAAATTTTTCGGTATTCATGTTTCAGTGACCGGATCGGCTGGTAGGCCGGAGCAGCATACGGAAAAGTCAGCACGCTTTCCGCTGCATTCACCAGCTCTACCGCCAGACGATCCGCCGCATCCGGGTTTTGCAGTTCTCTGCTGATATACCGAACAATTTCAATCATATCTTTCCGGGCAACAGGTAAATACTCTAATTTATACAACCCGTTCCCCTCCAATGGCATCTTTCATTGCCTTCAGCACATCTTTGGAAGAATAGCGTTGATCCGTCAGCTCCGCCTCTTTCTCTGCCTCCTGCAGCTTGAAATACACCTCGCTTTCAAATTGCAGGTTCTCAAATGCCTCCATACTCAAAACAACCATATCACCGTATCCATTCTTTGTCAAAAAAACAGGTTGAGCAGTTTCATGCACGGTCTTTGAAATGTCAGCAAAATTGTTTCTCAAATCAGAAACAGGTCGAATCATATTCATATTATCATCCTCCTTTGCTTTATCTTATCATAATTATGCTAAATTATCAACACTGTTTCCTTGCCATAAATAACTTTTACCTATGTTACCATTTAGGGGTCGAAAAAGCCTTGATTTATGCGGTTTTCCGTCCTCGAAATCAGAGGGGGCAGTATCCTTACCCTACCACGCCAAAAAACGGCGTAGAGGCCATTCTGGGGCGTTTACAGCCCTTTCCGCAAATCCTCCTGTATCAGATCGCTCAACGCCTGTGACGGGCGTATTTTGACCGTCAGACCGCCATCCTCATACCGCACCGTTGGAGGGTTATCCCACCACTTATAAACGGTGTTCTTCGATAGTCCAGTGCCAGCAATACAATCTTTCGGTCTGCCATCCGGGTTCTGCTGCCGCCAGTCATATACTCGCTGCTGCGCTGATGGCCGCCCATTTCCCTTCCTCCAATTTGGATTTGTAACTGTTTGAATAGCCCGCATAACCTCCATATGCTGTTCCTGCGTTCTACCGTTTCTCTTATTTCTCTCAACTCGAACATTGGTCAGTTTCTCAATATCTGCAATCGTGAAATTATAATACTCCTTGTCGTATGCCTCCAGCGCACTCCGTATATCCTCCTCAGTCAATGCGTTCTCATGCTTCACCATCTGCAAGTCCTCAAACGCTGTCCGCATATCCTGCCGGAGCTGCTGCTTCGGCACATCGCATTTATAGGCGTAGATAGCAAGGCACATCAAATAGAAATACCGATGGCCGCCCTCGATGCTGCCGATCTGCCTCAGCCACCAATGGTAAAGGGCATACGGATCATCGCCGTGTACCTTTCCGGCTATATCCCACTTCTTTTTTCTCTTATTGCCCTCTATCACCACACGCTGATACCATTCCGGGTATGCCTCCTTCGCCTGCGCCCTCGTCATTCTGGACGGATGAAACGGCTTATTTATATCCACCCGGTTCTCCGGCTTGATTGCGTAAGCGTTCAGATAATCCAGCGTCACACGCTCCCCTGTGCGGAAGGCCACCAACTCCGTACCGTACTTGGCGTTGATGCTCCCCACCATGCGGAAACCCTGATTGATGGACTGGTACTGGATCGCCTTTAGCTGGGATGTTCCCTTGTACTCCCAGATGCGGAATGTGAGGTCATATTTGAGGCTCTTAAGCTGGACTTTGATATTGGGGTATAGATCTATCGGCTCCTTGAACACATAGTACAGGTGCAGACCGTTCCCGGACAACACAAGGAAGGTCGGCATAGGCAGCCGCCGAACACGCTTCGGATCTCCGTCAAATCGGAGAAAGAGATTGCGCAGCTCCCCAATACCTACCCCGTCCAAATCAAAGATAAGGGCATTCATCCGCTGTGCGTGCTCCAGCCGGTTCTTATTCCGGCGATAGACAAGACCGCTGCACAGTGTCAAGGGATTTTGCTCCACAAACTCCGTATAGTCCTTCTCCCATGTATCGTGATACATCTTCCGTCGATGAAGCCGCTCATCTTCGCCCTGATAGAGATACACCGCACTCGGATGAGAGAAGTCATCGTACTTAACCCCGTACAGCTCATTGTCGGGAAACAGCTCCCGGTAAAAGTCATAGCCGCCCACCTGCTCAAACTGCGCCGACAGGTATTCATAGCACCCTCTGTAATTTTCGGTCATGTAAAGCCACCTCCAAAAGAAAAAGAAGCAAAAAGAAAATCGCTGCGGCGGGAAGGGGGAAAAGGGGGAGCCAAAGAGCGGCCTCCCGCTGGTCGGCCTTAAAGAGAAAGTCACCTCCCCCTTTTCCCCCTTGTTTCGGCCATGGAAATGATGGAAAACCCTAACGGGTTTACCACATTCCCACAGCCTCCACTCACCCCCTTTTTCCCCACCGACTTTCTCCCTTCCTGAGAGAATATTTTTGGGTTTTTAGGGATACGATATAAGGGGCCCCTACCCCTTACAGGTCGCTTAGATTATCAAAACTTTTTTTGGGAAAATTTCTAATGCCATTATACCGTGCCGGACTTGCGTTTGCAAGTCCGGCTTTTACCGGCTCATTCCGCCCATGCTCATACCTCTGTCATGCCTGTGCTCCTGCTTGGGCTCCGGCATAATATGCGCCCTTGCCCGCTGGACATATGGCCGAAACTGTTCCGGCAGCTTCTCCTCCAAGAAGGTCAGCGCAGCCTCCACTCGCTGCATCAGTCTCGCCATGAGATCCTTCTGACGGTTCAGCTCGTACTCCAGCGCCATGTTCTCGTCCTTCAGGTCAGACAGCTCCTGCGCCTCCTTCAGCCGCTTCTGTATGGATGGCCGGAGCTGCCGCTCCAGCGAAGTGATCTGCGCCTTCTGAAGCTCTATGGTATTGGCCTGCTGCTTTACCGTCTGCTCGGCCTCTGCGCCCCGTACCGCCAATGCCTTCAGCTGCTTGATCTCTTTCAAGGTAACGCCCTTGATATTGCCCATCATGGTTTCTTCCGGCTTAATTCTCTCCAGATCCAGCGATACCTTTTTCGCTGCCTTTAACTCTTTAACCGTTCCCTGCAGCGTTTCCTTTTCCGCCTGCAGCTCCGACACTTCCGCCCTCGCTGCTTCTATCTCCTGCCTTGCGGCCTCCAGCTCCCTCGCCGCCTCTTTGTACTCCGGCAAGGACATATGCGGTCGGCCTCCGTCACCGTGGATCACTTCAAAGCTGTGCTGCTGGGCGATCTGCTCCAGCACCAGCTTCTCACTGTTTACCCAGGCATTCCATTCTGTCTGCCGTTTTGACTGGCCTGTAAATCCCTGCTGCGCCAACGCCTGTTTCAGCGATACTCTTTTCGCAAGCCCCCGCTTCTGCTCCGTTGCCACAGGCACGAAATCTATATGGATGTGGGGCGTGGCCTCGTCCATATGAATGACCGAATTGAACACCCGCAGGTGCGGGTTCCGTTCTTGAAATGCCTCGGCAAACTCTTTGAGAGCTGCCGCAGCCCGTTCTCCCTCCGGCGTCTCGCAGCCGCAGTTGTCCTTGTTGCCGATCTGGAAGATGACCTCATGGAAAAGCCGCTCCTGCTTGCTCTTTTCAATGTGCCGATAGTAGTCCGGGATCTTATCTCTCGTCTTTGTTTTCTTTGCGTTATACTCCGCAAGGGCTTCATCGAAAAGCTCATGGTAGACCTGTTTCAGATTTTCCCTGCACAGCGTAATGTTCTGCTCGGTTCTGGCCGGATCTACATTCTCGGTAATGAACTTGCGGTTATTATGCCCCATGCTTCCGGTTCCCATCATACCGGATATTTTGACTGCCATACTCGCACCTCCTGTCCCGTTTATTATACCATAGATTTCCGCTGAAGTCACCTCTTTGTTACTTTCTCTGTGAGAAAGTAACGCAAAAGCACTTTCCCACTGCAGCACCGTTGGTGCAGCAGTAGGAAAGTGCTTTGCGCCCCTAAAGGGGAGGGTTGCCGGAGCAGCCTGCCTCGACGCTTATGCGCTATTAGCCGGACTGCTCCGGAGGGGCGCTGCCCCTGCCGCCTGCGGGCGGCTCCCCGTTTCCACGACAAACTTGGATTTTATTTATTCAGCAAGTCTTGTAATTCATCCAAAAAACGGCAAACATGAAAGCCATCACAAACGGCATGATGCACTTGAATCGATAAGGGAATATAGTATTTTCCGCCATCCTCATAATACTTCCCAAACGTAAATATCGGCAGTAGATAGTCATATCCTTTTTTTAGATTTAAGTTAAAGCCTTCAAAGCTTGTCCACGGTATCATAGAAACAGGGAAAGTGTTTTCCGGAGGATTAGGCTTTGCGAACATTCCCTTTCGTTCACCATAAGCGTCTATATCCTTTTGATAGTTCTGAAGAAACTCAGTATGAACAGGGAATTCCCAACGACATAGAAAACGGAATGTTTGTTGAGTTTATAACATCACGAATTGATTTGTGGTAAGTAGACTGTTCAAAGGTACGGCGAACAGGGTAAAGCATATTCTATGTTCGGCAGTTAATTGAGCAGACAGTTGATGGAGGTGGACAGCATGGGCGCACAATCTTATAAAATTTTGCTGCTTGTTTTGACAGGACTGCTCTTGCTGTCCGTTCTGTCCGGCTGCGGCCCAGAATATCTGACGGAGGAACAGGTCAAAGAAGAAACGCTGGATTACCTTTCCAGCCGGTACAGCGCGGAGTTTACGGTCACTGCGACAGAGGAAAAAATTTCAGGGCCAAGCCCAATTCCAAGTTTTAAGTCGAAGCCCACCTACTGGATATTGACCGCAGCGTCCAGTCAATTCCCGAATGAAACATTTACTGTCACACGCTCAGCAAGCGGTTCGTGGTACGATAATTATTACTCTCTACTTCTAAATGATGAGGCTAATTTAGGGTATAACAAAATAACCCACCCGAATATCGTTTTTTTTATTTGGTGA
>OHHB01000505.1_pt1 | contig 9281 bp, 6 predicted proteins | sample 1567921 | NCBI WGS metagenome assembly OHHB01 (sample SAMEA3879522, study PRJEB24766) | human gut metagenome | biome: human-associated habitat; feature: feces | place: USA | collected 1985/1987
ACTCCCGCCATATCAGACGGCAAGTGGCTGTGTTGACATTTTAATGCACACCATGGAACGCTATTTTAACCAGTGTGACAATATGGAACTGACAGACGGTATCAGTGAATCTTTAATGCGCACCGTTATGAAAAATGCAAAGATTTTAAAAGACGAACCTGATAATTATGATGCGCGTGCAGAAGTCATGTGGGCCGGCAGTCTTTCCCACAACGGACTGACCGGCTGCGGCACGGACGGCGGTGACTGGGCAACCCATAAAATGGAGCATGAAGTCGGCGGTCTGTTTGACGTGGCACACGGTGCCGGACTCGCCGCTTTGTGGGGTAGCTGGGCAAGATTTGTACTGGATGCCCGTCCTGCCCGCTTTGCGCAGTTTGCCACACATGTCTTAGGCGTAACCGCCGGTGCAGATGATACGGAAACCGCTTTAAAAGGCATAAAAGCCATGGAAGACTTTTATCATTCCATTGACATGCCGGTTTCATTATCCGAACTCGGCGTTACCCCGACACCGGAGCAGATTCGCACTATGGCTGAAAAATGTGACATTTCCACCCACCACAATGCCGGAAAAGTAAAACACCTGTCTGTTGAAGACATGGTTGCTATTTATACAACCGCTTTATAATGCTGTCGGGGCAAAGCCCACAGCTATAAGTTTTAACATCATACAGCAAAAGGCAGGAACACAAGCTATGCGGTGTCCCTGCCTTTTAATTATACAATTTTCTGCTCTTTATTTTTCAAGTTTCTTTTTCTTCATAACAAGGCATCCTGCAAAACCTGCTGCAGCTGCCATCAGAATTACATAGAACCACATTGCAAAAGAATCTCCTGTCTTTACGCCTGTATCTGTATGATCTGATACTGCTCCGCCATTCTGGCTGTTATTCTGATTATTGCTGTTCTGGTTTCCGTTATTCTGTCCACCGTTGTTCTGATTGCCACCGTTCTGGTTTCCGTTATTCTGGTTGTCATCACCAGTGTTTGAATTGTCATTATCCTTGACTACTGTTTCATCCACAATTACATAATTGCTAAAATGAGCCACTGTAAATGTCATTTTACCATCTGCATAAACTGCATTTACATCTTCCATGCTTCCATCCTCTGCAACATAGAATACTTTTGTTTTTGCAGAGTCATAACCATTTGGAACTGAAATCGTAACTGTAACTGTTCCATCCGGCTGAATGACATTTCCTTCTGTATCCAGCAGTCTGATATCCAGCAGTGAGAACTTCTTATTGTCAAAAGATTTCTTTACTGCATCATATGCATTTCCTTCTCCCAATGCTGTTACTTTCAGCTGGCTTCCTGATGGAATTACACCTGCATCTGCCTTTACTGCAACCGCTATATTTGCACCGGAAGCATCTGTTACAGCAGAATCCGACTCATATCTGGCACTCAGTGTTGTGCTGATGCCCTCTACGGTCCAGTTAAAGCCTGCCATCTTATCATATGTTCCCATAGTCTGTGCAGCTTTCCACCATGTATCGCCTGCCTGAATTGTAAATGTATGGTCTTTTGTTAAATCAAGACCTGTTACTGTATAAGTTGTTTCAGCCGTTGTATAATCGCCGTTTACCGGATTGAAGTCCTTACCTTCCGGTACAACCGGTGTTCCGTCAACATATACACGGTATCCGCCGACTGCGGTGTCATCTGTTGCTGCTGTCCATGTAAGAACAACATCGTTATCCTTTACTTCTGCCGTTACTTTTGCATTTTCTGCAAATACCGGTGCTTTGTAATCATAGCTGCCAAGTGTTGTAATCTGTGCCAGTGGGTACTTGTATTCAACCCCTGCATCTGTAAATGCAACGATTTCAACTGTATTTTCTGTACCCGGTGTCAGTCTTCCAATCTGCTTTGATACGGTTTCTGCCGTTGCAAATTTCGGGATCTGATAGTTATACACTGTATTGACAAGCTTTCCGTTTGCGTAAATCTTATAACCTCTGATTCTTGCATCACTTGAACTGATTGCTGTCCATGTTCCCTGTGCATGTGTATAAACTGCACTTGCAAGTTCTGATGTCACATTTTCCGGTGCTTCAATATCTGCTGTATCTTTTTCACCGTCTACAGTAACAGTTACTTCGCCGAGTAATGTTTTATTCTGTCCTGTAACACTCATGCTGTTTGCATTGTCACCTTTTTCACTTACATATACTTTAAATGTATAAGTTACACCGGATGATAATCTGTCCATAATGGTTTCTGTTCCTGTAATACCATCTGTAATATCAACCTTTTCACCATTTACATAAGTATCTACACCGTAGAATACTTCTTCTGCTCCATTCTCAACCGCATTCCATGAAAGCTTTACCTGACGTCCGTCAGAAGCCTTGGCGGTCTGTGCCTGTACTGCTGTCGGCGCTGCTGTACCGGCTGTCTTTGTAGCAAATGTAATCTTTAAAATATTTGCTGTTGCGCCGTTTGCATAAATGTAATAGGTCTTTCCAGCCTGTACCTGTGCAGTTAATGTTTCATATTTTGCTGCTGTATCCTTTGCATTGGTATTCTGATAGTCTACAACAACTTTACCATCTGAATCCACTACATAAAATCTCTTGGTTGCAAGCGTCTTCTGGTCAATGCTTAATACGCCGTCTTCTGCAGCTTCATATGTAAGGAAGCATCCTGATACCGGAATGGTTCCCTTAGACTGTGTTTTACCGTCTGAATCCATTGCCTTCGTCTTACCGGATACGACATATTCTGTTCCGACCGGCCATACAGCACCTTCACCTGTTGTATCGGCTTCTGCTACTGTTGCAGTCTTCCAGCCGCCGTTTGCATCATTGGCATCTGCATGTGCTGTCAGTCCGTTGGCAGTTGTTGTAGCTGCTGCGATTGCCGCTGCATCCCATGCTGCCTTAACGGTTGTTTCTTCACCTTCTCCACCCGTAGAACCTGAATCCGGTTCTGTAACAGCCGGAACAACTTCTGCCTTTACGGTTGAATCCTTTACAGCAATACCTGACATCATGTTCTGCATCTTATCGGTACAGTTGTTGACTGAATCCCATGTTGTGCCCTGGAATACAATGTCTTTGCAATACTGCATATTATTCCATGTCTTATCCGTCTTTTTATCTACTGCCTTCTTTGCATAAGATACGGTCTTAAAGTTATAGAATACTGAATTTTCACAGCCGATTAATGATTCCCAGCCGTTCTTATTCTTAAAGCCGCCATTTGTTCCGACATTACCAAAGGTAATATCCTGGAAGTATAAGTGGCTGTGTGTATGCCATGGTTTCTGTGGATTGCTGACCGGATCAACATCTGCAAGTACCTGTACGGTATTATACTGTACGCCATATACGGACACATTGTACGATGCAAAGTTGTAGAATTTTCCGATTTCTGCAAATTCTGTTGTAGATGCACTGTTTGGGTCACTGTAGCTTGTTGTAAGTACCCATGCCTGCTGTGTATCTGCAACTGCGCAGTCACGCATTGTAATGTTGGCAATAAAACCACCGTTCGTCGGTGCAGATTTGAAACGGAATGCCATATCAATGTGGTTCATGACGGTATCTTCAAATAATACGTCCTGAATACCGTTTCCTGTGTGTGAACCTGCTGCCAGACCGCCGTGACCTTCACGAAGGAAGTTATTAAACATCCAGATTTCTGAATTGGTCTGAATATCGCTGTCTCTTGCGCCTTCACCAACAGATGCACCGAAACCTAAGTTATCATCACCTGTATCTGTGAAGTTGTTCCAGCAGATTACATTCTGTGAACAGCCAAATCCAAGTCCGTCACCGTTGTTGCCGTCATAAGAGAATACCTTGACATTTTCTGTTGAAATATTTCTGGAATCCAGAATATTAACAGAGTGGTTTGCCGGATTTTCAACGGTAATGTCACCTACATAAACGTTGCTGACATTTCTCATAATTAACAGGCTGGAACGTGTCGCATAAGCATTGGTAATATCTGCCTTTTCAATACCTGCATTATTTCCCGTTTCTACGTCGATAAATTTATCCTTTCCGTTTTTATCAACCTTACCGTTATCTGCCAGATCTTTTTCAATATAGCCTGACAGCGAATTAATCAGTTCATCGGAATACTTTCTTGAACCGTCTTCGTTTGTGAGGTTGGCAAGATATTTCTTTGCAGAATCGGCAGCCTGGATACCATAGTAATAAACCTTTGTATTACTGCCGCCCATGTATCTTGGCAGACCATAGTTTTCTGTATCTGACGGGTCACCTGCCTGCGTATTTACACCGGCATTGGAGGTGTAACCGTCTTCATACATTTTATCGCCTGCACCATACTTCCAGCCGTTGCCGTAAAGTGTACCGTTACCGGTAATACGGATATTTTCAAGCGGAGCATTTTCATCGGCACTTGTGGCATTCAGTAAGCCCCAGCCTCTTGTATCGGTGTAGAACGGATACATTAAGAAACCGATTTCAAAATGGTCACTGTTTGGTGATGCCCAGAGTGTACCGTCTAATTCTACTGTAATGTCGCTCTTTAACCAAAGTGCACCGGATACGAAGACCTTTCCGTCCTCAGCCTGCGGAATCACAACCTTTCCGCCCGGTGTACAGGCATCAATTGCTGCCTGAATTGCCTTTGTATTTTTTTCTACAAGTGCATTGACTTCATCATTATAAGAAGTGTAACCTTCTGTTGCCACTGCACCATAATCTAAAATGTTAAACTCCTCCGGCTTAACTGTCGTTTTCTGACTGATTTCCTTTGCCGTTCCGAGTTCTTTTCCGTCCTTATCAACTGCAACAACCTTAAAGGTATACTCTGTGTCAGGTGTAAGACCTGTTGCACGATAAGAATGAATATCCACATTTACCATATCTACGTCACTATTGGTTTCATAGTATTCATAGAAGGATTTCATATATGTATCTGCCCATTTGGCATTTTCTTCATAATTCTTTCTTGCTGTTCCATCAAGTGTGCCGTTGACGTAAACGTTATAATCTGCTACATTATCATATTTTTCCGGCTTATCCCATACAAGTGCGATGCTTGTATCGTCATATGCCAGTGTTGGAACCTGTAAATTACTGATGTCACTGCTTCCCGTTGTCTTGTCAAATAAAGGGTTCTCCAATTCCTTTGTACCAAAACTATCATCAGAAATCACATTAAAGACTTCACTGTTGACATATTTGTTATGTCCGTCGGTTGTCGGCAATCCCGCTGCATTTACTGACAGCCCCTGAAAACTGATAGAACCGACTGTCATCGCAGCCGTAAGTCCGACAGCCATCATTTTCTTCAAGCTTCTTCTCATAGCACTCCTTTCTTATCTGCGCCCAGCCACAGATAATCCCAATACATTCTATATTCCACTTAAAAAAATGCTTATGCAAAATCTACATTACAATATTTTCAGGAGTTTTTTGAAATACTTTTGCATAAACATTTTATCTAAGTTCTTTATTAAAGTAACACTTTATTGGCATTTAGTCAATGATACTTTGGTGTTGTCTTTCATTTTTGTGTATTTTCAATATGTTTATGTTTATTTTGTCAGTTTTTTGACATTTTTTTGTGCATTTCGTATGCCAAAAACGGACAAACAAAAAAAGGCAGACAGATTCTTTTCAAATCTGCCTGCGGGCTTTTGGTTCTAAATTCCTATTTTTGTGCCAGCAATATAAGAAGCTGCGTGATTTTTTCCATAGATTCTACACAACAGTATTCATACCGTCCGTGAAAATTGTGACCGCCTGCGCACAGATTCGGACACGGAATGCCCATAAAGGAAAGTCTTGCGCCGTCTGTTCCGCCCCGTATCGGCTGGATATGCGGTTCAATGTCCAGCTTTTTCATACATGTCTTTACATTTTCTATTAAAAACAGATACGGTTCAATTTTTTCTTTCATATTGTAATACTGGTCCGTGATTTCTGCCGCAAAAAACGCTCCACCATGTCTTTCATTCAGTTTACTGCAAATGCTTTCCACCAGCTGCTTTTTCTTTTCAAACTTTTCACGGTCATGGTCACGGATAATATACGATAACTGTGCCGCTTCCACACTGCCGTGCATGTCGGTCAGATGGAAAAAGCCCTCATAGCCGCTTGTACGTTCAGGACATGCCTGCTTTGGCAGTTCACTGTGAAATTCCATTGCCATAACTGCGGCATTTTTCATCTTATCCTTGGCATCTCCCGGATGAACGCTTCTTCCGGTTACATGAATCACTGCCTTCGCCGCATTGAAGTTCTCATATTCCAGCTCGCCGAGTGCCCCGCCGTCAACAGTATAGGCATAGTCTGCACCGAACCGCCCCACATCAAAATGGTCCATGCCGCCGCCCACTTCTTCATCGGGGGTAAATGCAATGGCAATATCCCCGTGTACGATCTCCGGATGGCTGCACAGCTGTTCTGCCATCGTCATAATCTCTGCCACACCGGCTTTATCGTCTGCGCCAAGCAGTGTTGTACCGTCTGTCGTAATCAGCGTTTGTCCGGTATACTGCACAAGCTCCGGAAATTCTTCCACCGATAAGACAATATTTTTGTCTTTATTTAACACGATGTCTTTGCCGTCATACTGACGGATAATCTGCGGTTTTACATCCGCTCCCGATACTTCGGGAGAAGTATCCATATGTGCAATAAATCCAAGCACCGGCACTTTTTCTCCATCTGGCCTGTTGGATAAAATCTTTGCATAGACATAACCGTACTGTTCGTCAATTTCTACCTGCGGCACGCCCATCCGGCGTAATTCCTCCACTAGCATTTTTGCAAGTACCTTCTGCTTTTCTGTACTCGGAAACGTGTCTGAAGCCTCATCGGACTGCGTATCTACTGCCACATATTTTAAAAAACGCTGCGTAACCCGCTCTTTCATTGCTGTATCTGCCCCTTTCTGTCTTTTATATTATTCGTTATACTGCACCTCTCCTGTTTCGGGATTGACCGAAATACCGTTGACTTCCAGATGCTCGTCAATCTGAATGACCAGGTACTGCTTTCCTTCGATTTCCATGGTTTCAACCAGGTCGGTTCTTTCAGGATTGACCTTTTCCACAACATCGGGTGTCTTTACCTCAAACTTGCGTGTTTCCGCAATGTTTGCTGCCATCAGCCGTGTATTTTCTCCTATCGCCTGCTCAAAATGTTCCTCAAAATCCTGTAAACGTTCTTCTTTTACACCGCTTTTTTCCAGCAAATCCCGCATCTCGGTCTTATCAATTGTCACCGGTTCAGGATTTCCTTTCTGTTCCTGAATCATTTCATTGAGATTCTCATGAATATTTTTAATTGTTTCATAATTACATTCTTCGCCCAGTGTTTCTTCTACCAGTACCTGAAAATTTTCCTTCTGGCTGCCTGCAGAAAGCGGCACTTCACAGTTTAAAACCTGTGCCAGAAACAGCTGTTCAAACGCATTGGCATCCTTTGAATAATATAACACGCCTTCCCCGTCTTCACTCCTGTTATTAAATGCCGGAAATAAAAATCCAATATCCGGCAGATCCACCATGTGATTTTGCTGTTGGTCATGAAAGGCGTGGTCTTCTTCAAAATACCCCAGTCCCGGCTTTGAAAGAGATACATGGCAGATACTGCACAGCAGATAGCTGTACACCTCGTCTGATGCATCTTCCATGTCAATGCCGTCACTGGTCCGTCCCGGCACGTCATACACCTGATTAATCAGCAGAATCAGATAATTCCCCGGATGACTGTATGATTCAATGACTTTATCATAAAATTTTTCAAGCAGGGCATCATCTTTTAATTCGCTGTCGCGCAGCTGATATAAAAAGGTTCTCGCGCCGCCATCTGCATAGGAATCCATGGTAAAACGCATATCCAAAAGATTCTTGCCCGGTGTTCCCGACAATGTCTTTCTAAAAATATCGAAGTATTTATGTTTTTCTTCCTCCGGCAGATTTAAAAACGTCTGGTTAAACCGTGCCACTTTTTCCTTGTCACCGTTGACATAACAGCCACACAGTCTTAAAATACCACACTCTTCCAATGTATATTGTGATTTAATTTCATTAATCTCTTTTTTAATCATTTTGCCTTCCTTTTTTGAGGGGCGAGGCACTTGGGTTACTTGATGGAAGAACTTCCATACGATAGTAGGCTTTAAATCAGTAATCTTCATAATGTTACAATGTATTATAGATGTTACTCTAAAGTTAATAAAACCGCAACTGAAAGAGCTTAGTTCGAAAAAAAGTAGAATAAAATGCCAAAAAGACACTTAGTAATCACTTAAACTCTTATATTTGCGTCCACAAATATAGAGAAAATGCTTACAACGTTATTATTTACGGTCATAATTCTTGTTATCAGTGTCGTGTTGCTATCGATAAAAGTGCTGTTGAAAAAGGGAGGAAGGTTCCCGAATACGCATATCGAAGGAAACAGGGCGTTGGGTAAGAAAGGTATATTTTGTGCGAAGACCATGGATCGTATGGCGGTGAAGCAAAAGGGACTCTATGACATCATGAACGAAATAAAAGAATAAAAAAATAAGATTTAAATTGCACTTTATGAAGAACATTAACTACGTTATTAACGGTGTGCTAGCGGTGGCTGTCGTAATCTTGTATATTATGCAATTTTCCGGCAAGAAAGAATCAAGCGTAACAAGAACATTCGCGTCAGCGGGAGACACAACGGCCTTACTTCCGATCGCTTATGTAAATGTGGATTCCCTGTTACTTAATTACAATTATTCCAAGGATCTGAACGAGATCATCTTGAAGAAACAAGAGAATTCCCGTGCTAACATCACCCAGAAAGCCCGTAGTTTACAAGGCGAGATGCAAGATTTCCAGCGTAAGGTAGAAAATAACGCTTTCCTTACCCGTGAGAGGGCGGAGCAAGAGCAACAACGTTTATTGAATAAGCAACAAGAGTTGCAGAACTTAGATAACCAATTGGCTCAAGAGTTGATGCAAGAGCAGCAGAAGTTGAACGAGCAATTACGCGATACGGTTGTTTCTCAATTGAAGGCTTTCAATCTGGGTAGAGGCTATCAAGTGGTATTCAGCAATACGGTAGGAGATAATATCCTTTTGGCTGGCGATTCCTATGATATCACAGGCGAATTGCTGGAATACTTGAATAAGAATTATTCCTCTCCGGCCAAGTAAGCTATTAATAGAATTTATAAAAGAAAGGGTGTATCAAAGGAACGTTTGATACACCCTTTTTTTAACGGTGCTTACCGGGGACTTTATAGAAGATATACTGTATCTGCAAAGTAATATATACTGCGTTGGCCTGGTCAGTATAACG
>OHHB01000506.1_pt1 | contig 9268 bp, 10 predicted proteins | sample 1567921 | NCBI WGS metagenome assembly OHHB01 (sample SAMEA3879522, study PRJEB24766) | human gut metagenome | biome: human-associated habitat; feature: feces | place: USA | collected 1985/1987
CGATCACAAATCCACTGATCCATCCTATTCCAAGTTTGATCAGGAAAACAAATGCGTCTTTTCTCTCCTCTTTTGTTCCGGTCAGCAGATCATCAATTGAATCGATAAACTTATCATAAAATCCAAGTAAAAATGCAATTGTGCCTCCGGATACACCCGGAACACTGTCTGCTAATGCCATACAGAAACCTCTGATAAACTGAATTATAAACATATCATTCCCTCGTTTTTCATTATATTGTTTTACAGCACTGCATAACATTATAACTTATATAGGTTCTATTTGTCTATATATTTATCCAGCTGGTGTGATACACCTTATTTCCGTATCAGATCTTTTACCACTTCCCCGGCAATGATCAATCCTGCCACTGAAGGAACAAATGCCACGCTTCCCGGAATATCACGTCGCTCTGTACACTTATGCTCTGCTCCCGGCGGGCAGATACAGTTTGTACGGCAGCTAATGAACATATCTTCAATCGGCCTTGTCGGTTTTTCTTCTGAATAGACAACTTTAAGCTTTTTTACACCACGCTTTTTTAACTCGCGGCGCATGACTTTTGCCAGCGGACAGACCTTTGTCTTATAAATATCTGCCACTTTAAACTGGCTGCCGTCTAACTTGTTGCCCGCACCCATGCTGCTGATAATCGGAATTTGCATTTCCTGTGCCTTCATTACAAGCGCGATTTTTGCCGTCACCGTATCCACGGCATCGACAATGTAATCATATTCATCAAATGGAAATTCCTCTGCATTTTCAGGCAGGAAAAAACACTTGTGAATTCTTACGTCCGCCTGCGGATTAATCTCTGCGATTCTTTCTGCCATCACTTCTGCCTTATATTTTCCGACTGTTTTTCTGGTTGCTATAATCTGTCTGTTTAAATTCGTCAGGCATACTTTATCATCATCAATCAGGTCAAATGCACCGACACCACTTCGTACAAGTGCTTCGACCACATAACCGCCTACGCCTCCGACACCAAACACAGCAACCCGTGACTGTGCCAGCCGCTCCATTGCTTCTTTTCCAAGCAAAAGTTCTGTTCTTGAAAATTGCGTGAGCATCTGTTCATTCTCCTTTATCCTAGTAATCCGATAGGATAAATTCTATAACAGTTTTCCGCTTTTGTCAATTCATTTCGATAACCGTATCGGCAATCGCCATGGTTGACTTTCTGTGGGACACCAAAAGAATCTGCTTTCCCTGCTTTTCCGTATACAGACTCTTTAAAATAATGCTTTCGTTCAGACTGTCAATATTGCTGGTTGGCTCGTCTAAGAAGATGACCGGGCAGTCATGTAAGAACGCGCGTGCAATGCCGATTCGCTGGCGTTCCCCGCCGGAGAGTGAATCGCCAAGTTCTGAAAGCTTTGTATCATATCCGTTTGGCAGGGATTCGATAAATTCGTGAATTGCCGCCTTTTTCGCCGCCGCACACACTTCCTCTCTTGTCGCATCTGCCTTTGCCACTTTGATATTATTTTCAATCGTATCCTGAAATAAAAACGTTTCCTGTGTGACATAGGAAATGTGTCTGCGCAGTGCTTCCGTATTGATTTCATTGACATTTTTACCGCCATACGTAATTGCACCGCCGTCTGTTTCGTAAAAACGCATCATCAGCTTTAACAGGGTGGACTTTCCACAGCCGCTCTTTCCTAAAATACCGTAAATACGGTCCGGCTTAAATTCTGCCGAAAAATCCGAAAAGACATGGCGTGTACTGCCGTCCGTTTCGCTGTAAGTAAAGTCGAGATGCTCTGCCGCAATCACGACCGGTTCTTCCTCTAAAAGATTTAATACACGGTTTCCGCTTGCAAGTGTCTGTGTCAGATTGTTTGAAAGTGCGGATAATGCCGATACCGGTCCGAATGAACCAAGCATTGCAACCGTACAAATCAGTACCGCGTTAAAGGACACTGTTCCGTCCCAGTAAAGGTTCATACTGACTGCAAGCATAGACGCTCCCGCAAGTAAAATCACGGCATCGGTTACAATCCGCTGTACCGCTTCGTTGCTCTTTAAACGGCTGTTGACCTTTTCAAGAGAATCAGTATAGCCCTCAATATTTTTCAGACGTTTTTCCTTTGCCTGATACTGGATAATTTCTTCCATGCCGTAGAGATTGTCAAGCACCGCCGTATTTAATCCGCCATACTGCTTCCGGTACTGTCCGCCCAGCGCACTGCCGAGTTTTCCGTTTACCAGTGGGATACCCGCACCCACGATAACATAAAATACAAAAGCAAGAAGTCCGAGCCGCACATCAAACCGTCCGATAAAAATGCTCATAAACAGCGATGTAATAATTGCTATCGCAATAGGAGAAATTGTATGTGCATAAAATACTTCAAGTAACTCGATATCGGTTGTGATAATGGAAATCAGATTTCCCTTGTCACTGCCGTCTAACTTTGCCGGTGCGAGCTTTCGCAGTGCCGCAAATACCTGATGACGGATTTCTGCAAGCAGTTTAAATGCAATGTAGTGGTTGCTTGCCTGCTCCGCATACCGCAGGATACCGCGCAGTACCGAAAATACCGCAAGGAGTGTAAATATCACCGAAAGCTTTAATCCGCCGGTCAGTCCAAGCAAGGTTGTCAGTCCGTATGCACCTAAGACGGTGATAAATGTCGCCATCAGATTGCCCACACAGCCCATTAATACTGCGAGGCACATTTTAGAAAGCAGGGGACGGATCATGCCAATCAGTCCTGCCATTACCTGTATACCGCTTCTTGATTTCATTTATACCGCCTCCTCTCTGAAATGCTCTAATTCCTGCTGTTTGTTAAACAGCGCCGCATAGGCTTTATTCTGTGCCATAAGCTGTTCGTGGGTTCCGCTTTCTGCGATTTTTCCCTGTTCCATATATAAAATTTTATCTGCCGCGGTCACATTTGCCAGTCTGTGTGAAATCAGAATAACAGACTTTTCACGTGCCAGATCCTGTACAATTTCCATGATTTTATTTTCGCTTTCCACATCGACGTTGGAAGTGGCTTCATCAAAAATGTAAACCGGACTGTCATGCAGTAAGGCGCGTGCCAGTGCCAGACGCTGTTTCTGTCCGCCGGAAAGATTCGCACCCTTTTCCAGAATTTCCATGCCCAGTCCGCCGTTTTCTTCGACAAAACCAAGCAGGTCGACCTGTCCGAGCGCTTCCCGCATTTCCGGTTCGGAAGCGGTTTCACAGCCCATTGCCAGATTTTCGCGCACCGTGCCTTTAAAAATATAGCTGTCGTGCGTAATTCTTGTAATCTTTTTCATCAGCCCTTCTGTCGTAAAATCAGACAACACTTCGCCGCCTAAGGTAATCACGCCGGACTGCGGTCTGTTTTCCTTCATTAACAGGGATGTGATTGTACTTTTTCCACAGCCGGAAGTACCGACCAGTGCCGTTATCCCCCGTTCTTTGGTTGAAAAGCTGACTTCTTTTAATACCTGTTTTTCCGGTGTATATGAAAAACTGATATTTTCAAAACAAATGGTCTGTCCTTCTGTTTTTTTAATACTGCCTTCTTCCGGTTCTTTGGTATCGAGTAGTTTAAAAATCTTATCCGCCGCCGCATTGCCATTCATCGCAATATGAAAAAATGAACCGAGCATACGAAGCGGCAGGAAAAATTCTGCCGAAATCATAATGATAAAGAAACACTCCGTCAGTGTAACTGCACCGTTTTTTAATTTTAAAAGGCTGAGTGCAATACCGAGTGCCGCACCGCCGTATGCCACCAAATCCATGATACTGATGGAATTCAACTGCATAATCAGCACACGCATTGTCACTTTTCTGAACTTTTCGGCTTCCTCATCCATTTTTTTCGCATAGCGTTCATCGGCACTGTATATTTTTAAGGTTGTCAGTCCCTGAAGGCTTTCCAAAAAGGAGTCACCAAGCTCTGTGTATGTTCCCCAGTATTTTGCCAGCATTTTCTTTGCAAATTTCTGCACGGCAATAATGGATACCGGTATCAGCGGTACACAGATTAATAAAACCACCGCAACCGTCCAGTTCATCATGCCGACAATGACAAAAAGTGTCAGCGGCGCTAACATACTGTAGAAAAACTGCGGCACATATTTCCCGAAATAAATCTCTAACTGTTCTACGCCCTCCGTACTAATCTGTACCGCTTCCGCACTGGAGAGATGTTCTCTGTATGAACCCGAAAAACGCATGAGTTTTTCATAGACCATTTTACGGATTCTGGATTTTACATTGCAGGAAGCCGCAAATGAAAGTCTGCTATTGACATAGGTGCTTACCGCACGCACTGCGATAACACATGCCAACACAATAAAAATCTTCTGCAAATCTGCTGTCTTTGCCGTGCCGCCTGCCGCACTGCTGATGAATCCGGCAAGCGTATACATAAAAAATACATTTGCAATCAGCATGAGCCACTGTGTTGCAACCATGCCCGCAACGTATTTCATGTTATCACGAAATTCCTGCATGAGCCGTTTATGAAACATTTTTCTTTTTCCTCTTTTCTTTTATGGTCGTCCGTATGTGCTTTAATGCAAGTACCGGGTGAGAAAATATCATCCGCGGTCCTGCATAACGCATGACTGCACGAATCTGTTCCCGCTGTTCTTTTGCATAACAGTGAACCTTACAGGCACTGCAAAAAGTCTTTGTTTCCATAAATGGGCATTTTTCTGTCCTGAAAAGCGCATATTCCTCCAGTTTTTTGCAGGAATCGCACAATTCTTTTTTATTCCCATCATTGCCGCCGTGATTACCACGGCAGTATATTCCTATCATAACGGACAAAAGCTTTTTTTCTTCTGCCCGTTTCTTTTCCACATCTATTTTATTCGCACTCATTTTCAAGCTCCATGCTATCCTGTTCGTCTACTGTTTTAATCCGGAACAGGAAGTAGTAAAAGTGTCCCGCCGCTACAATCAAAATAATTATTTTTGCAAACAGCGGCGAAAAGTATAAACCAATGGCAAAAATAATCCCCAGTGTTACCAGCAGATTCCGCTTTGCTTTTTTTGTCATCTGCTTTTTATGTACCGCATCCCCGATATACCGCTGATACAGCTTTGTGGACAGCAGCCATGTGTGAAAGCGTTCCGAGCTTTTTGCAAACAGCGCTGCCGAAAGAATTAAAAACGGCGTTGTGGGCAGTACCGGAAGGACTGCACCAACAATGCCGAGTGCAAGGGATAAAAATCCCAGACAAATACAGATTCCATTTACTATTTTTTTCATCTAAGCCTCTTTTCTTTTTAGTTTTCGTTTAATGACAGTGTCCGCCACAACGGCTGCAATCCCCGCCGCATTGCGATTTTCCGTTTTTCTTGTCACGGTGCAGGCTGTATGCCGCACCGCCTGCGATTGCAAGTACAATGATTCCAACAATAACTGTTCCCATAATACACCAATCCTTTCTGATACAAATACAAATTTTTCCATTTGACAAAAAGGGTCTGCATCAGCAGATTGTTGATACAGACCCTTTTCCCTATTCATACATTATTTTGCAAATGCTTTCTTTTTCATATCGACTTTTAATGTATCGCTTTCCTTGTAAGGTCTTACTAACAGATAAATAAAACCGGCTACAAAAAGAAGTGCGATAATCAATCCAACTACGTGGATATTTCCCGTAAATACAGAACCAATCTGATAGATACAGAATGCTACAATATATGCAAGAACTGTCTGATATCCGATTGCAAACCAGAACCACTTTGTGTTGTTCATTTCTCTCTTAATCGCACCCATCGCTGCGAAGCAAGGAGCACAAAGAAGATTGAATACTAAGAAACCGTAAGCGGCAATCGGTACGATACTTGCACCGAGCTGTCCCCAGATTTCTGCACCGTCTTCTGCAACTTCTGCAAAACCAAAGAGGATACCAAATGTTGCTACTACATTTTCCTTTGCAATCAGACCTGTAATAGCTGCTACTGCCATCTTCCAGTTGCCCCATCCAAGTGGTGCAAAGATTGGTGCAATAACACTACCGATTGCTGCAAGGATACTGCTGTCAAGCTGTTCAGCTTCAAGCATACCGAATGAGCCGTCTGCCCATCCAAAGTTCATTAAGAACCATAACACGATTGTTGAAAGAAGAATAATTGTACCTGCCTTCTTGATGAATGACCATCCTCTTTCCCACATGCTGCGCAGTACATTTTCAACAGTCGGCATATGATATGCCGGTAATTCCATAACGAATGGTGCCGGTTCTCCTGCAAACATCTTCGTCTTCTTTAAAATGATACCTGAGCAGATGATTGCGGCAATACCTACAAAGTAAGCGCTCCATGCTACCCAGCCTGCATTGTCAAAGAACGCACCTGCAATTAAAGCAATGATTGGAAGCTTTGCACCGCAAGGAATAAATGTTGTTGTCATAATGGTCATCTTACGGTCTCTGTCGTTTTCAATAGTTCTTGAAGCCATGACACCCGGAACACCGCAGCCGCTGCCGATCAACATTGGAATGAAGGACTTTCCTGAAAGACCAAACTTACGGAAAATTCTATCCATGATAAAGGCAACACGTGCCATATAGCCGCATGATTCCAGAAATGCAAGGAAAATAAATAATACAAGCATCTGTGGTACGAAACCTAATACCGCACCGACACCGGCTACAATACCGTCAAGGATTAATCCTGAAAGCCAGTCAGCACAGCCGATTGCATCCAGTCCGTTACCGATTAATACCGGAATACCAGGTACCCATACACCATAGTCAGCCGGGTCCGGTTCTTCCTGCTCCAAAGCTGTTTCAAATGTTGCTACATTCACATTTACGAGTTCTTCGTCCTCGTCTTCTCCTGCAATGTTAACCTCTGTTGTAAGAGATTTGATTGCACTGTTTGATGTAAATGCCTTGATTGCTGCATCGACATCTGCTTCCTGCGCATCTTCGTCATCATAAACTTCTGTAAATTCTTTTGTGACATCCGGTGCTTTTTCTTCTGCTGCTTCTAAGAAGCCCTTGATTTCAGCATCGTATGGAGCATATTCATCAGCTGCATCGTTGTAAGCAGATGTACCGATTCCGAATAAATGCCAGCCATCGCCGAACACACCGTCATTTGCCCAGTCTGTAGCCCATGAACCGACTGTTGTTACAGAAATATAGTAAACAAGGAACATTACCGCTGCAAAGATTGGAAGGGCTGCCCATCTGTTTGTTACAACCTTATCAATCTTATCGGATACAGAGCCGCCTTCTGATTTCTTGCTCTTTGTACAGCAGTCATGAATGATGGATGAAATGTACTGGTATCTTTCATTGGTAATGATACTTTCCGTATCATCATCAAATTCATCCTCTAACTTCTGTACCTCTGCGGATACATCCGGTACGGACTTCATCATATCTTTAATCTTATCATCTTTTTCGATTAACTTAATGGCAAAGAAACGCTTCTGTTCGTCTGCCACATCGCTTCCGATTTTTGCTTCCACTGCTGAAATCACTGCTTCTACGCTGTCTGCAAATGAATGTGCAATTGTTACAGTTGCTGCTTTCTTTGCTAAATCAACAGCTTTGTCTGCTGCTTCCTTAATGCCTGTTCCCTTTAACGCTGAAATTGCTACAACCGGGCAGCCAAGCTTTTCTGAAAGCTTATCTAAATGAATCTTATCCCCGTTCTTTTCAAGAATATCCATCATGTTGACAGCCATGATGACCGGGATTCCCAGTTCCATTAACTGTGTGGAAAGATACAGGTTTCTTTCAATATTCGTACCATCTACGATATTTAAGATGGCATCCGGTCTTTCCCCAACCAGATAATTTCTTGCCACAACTTCTTCCAGTGTGTATGGAGATAATGAGTAAATACCCGGTAAATCCATGATGGTTACATCGCTGTGTCCCTTTAGTTTTCCTTCTTTTTTCTCTACTGTAACACCAGGCCAGTTACCTACGAACTGATTCGAACCGGTCAGTGCATTAAACAGTGTCGTCTTACCGCAGTTTGGGTTACCTGCAAGTGCAATTTTAATCGACATTTCAATGCTTCCTTTCATATAACTTATTTTTGTTAGCGTTTTCTAACCCCTATGTAAAAAAAAATTTCTGTCTATCACCCCGCAAGAAAATTATGCTTCCACTTCAATCATTTCCGCATCGGCTTTTCTTAACGATAGCTCATATCCTCTTACTGTTACTTCTACAGGATCTCCTAAAGGTGCAACCTTGCGTACATACACATCGACACCTTTTGTAATGCCCATATCCATAATCCGTCTTTTTACAGGGCCTTCACCGTGAAGTCTTTTTACCTTCACCGTCTGGCCGCAAGCTGTTTCCTTCAGCGTTTTCATAACTCTGTTCCTTCTTTCCTCATGAAATGTTTTCTATATAAGCATGACTAAACCATAATTTTGTTCGCCATGTCCTTACCGATTGCAACTCTGGAATCTTTTACATTGACTATCATATTGCCATTTATCTCAGATACTACAGTAACTTCCCCACCGGTCACAAATCCAAGATTTTCCAAAAACTTGCGGACTTCTTCCTTTCCGCCAATCTTTCTGATAATATTTGTTTCCCCCGCTTTAACCATTGATAACGGCATCATTGCAGCTCCTTTCTTGTGTATCATAAATAACTTTTGATAGTTCTTTCCTACTTTTGTTAGTATATGCTAACGTTCATTAGAAGTCAAGAACTTTTTGAGAAATTTTCTTAATTACTTGTCCATCGTTTTTATGATTCCGGGATATCTTCCAGCCGCACAGCACTGTATAAGACGACGGCATCGGTAAATTTACGCGGATTGTAGCCGGTCAGCTGCGCAATGCCTGTGTAATCGCCGACTGTATCATAAACAAATTATTCGGGTTGTAACGCACATTCAGCCGTACAATGACCACCCGGCACAGCGCATCCTCTGATAAGCCTTTTTCGTCAATAAAATTAATATTCTGGCTGCACACATCTTTTACCGTATCGACAATCTGCTGTGCTGCTTCTCTACTGACAATTTCCATGTTATAATAACATCATCAAAAACACGCGTGATACAAAACACTATGAACAGATGATTCCAAACCAAATGATAAATAAGTTGAAAGATTGTGAGGTTGATTTTATGAAAGCAGTAATTGCAATTGATTCTTTTAAAGGAAGCTTATCTTCCTTTGAAGCGGGAAACAGCGCCGCAGAAGGTATCCGGCGCGTCTATCCCGATGCGCAGATTGAAGTCCGTCCGCTCGCAGACGGCGGCGAGGGAACGGTTGAAGCACTGACACTCGGCTGTGCCGGACA
>OHHB01000512.1_pt1 | contig 9233 bp, 7 predicted proteins | sample 1567921 | NCBI WGS metagenome assembly OHHB01 (sample SAMEA3879522, study PRJEB24766) | human gut metagenome | biome: human-associated habitat; feature: feces | place: USA | collected 1985/1987
AAATAAGCAGGAGCCACATCAAAAACTGTTTTGCAGCCTGTCTGTCCTTCCTGGCTTAAACGATATGCTGCTCTTGCGTATGCTGCAATTACAGAAGAAGTAAATTCCGGATTAGAATCTAACTTCAGACTGTATTCAATCACATGGTCATGCTCATCCTCCCAGCCGGTTTTTCCGGTACGGATAACAAAGCCTCCATGTGGAAGTCCCTTATGTTCCTTCTCCATTTCTTCTGCTGTAATAAAATGTACAGTTGTATCATATTCATCAAAATAATTTGGCATGGTTTTGATTTCGTTTTCAATACGTCCCTGGTCTGCACCTTCTTCTGCCACTACAAACACTTCTCTTGTGTGTTTTTCTCTTGTTGTAAGCTCCGGATTCTCTCCGTTTCTTACTGCATCCAGAGCAGCCTCTACCGGAATGGTATACTGTCTTGCATCCTTAACGCCTGCGATCCGTCTGATGGCGTCAGAATGTCCCTGGCTTACGCCCTTGCCCCAGAAGGTATAATCAGCGCCGTCCGGCAGCACGCAGTTTGCGTACAGGCGGTTTAAGGAAAACATGCCCGGATCCCAGCCGCAGGAGATCACCGCCACTTTCCCGGCAGCCTTCGCTGCTGCGTCCACATTTGCAAAATGCTCCGGGATTCTTGCGTGTGTATCAAAACTGTCTACCACATTAAACAGCTTTGCATACTTTGGTGTCTGCTCCGGTAAATCCGTTGCACTACCGCCGCACAGAATCATGACGTCAATCTTATCCTTCCACTGTTCCACATCATCAACGGAGCATACTGCCGCACCTTCTGTCAGGATAGACACCGTTTCCGGCGCACGTCTTGTAAATACAGCCGCCAGCTCCATATCCGGATTCTGCTTAATTGCACACTCTACCCCTCTGCCGAGGTTTCCATAACCTAAAATGCCAATTCTCATCTTTGTTCTCCTTCTATTATAAATAGTCTTTATTTATTTTACTTTTTGTGTCCGTAACTGTCAACTGCCGTTGCTTTCTGCTTTACCTTTTTAACAAATGTGTTTTTATAAAGAATCCCTGTACTTTTCCTTCATAGAATCCCAATCCATAATTAATACATAAAACACTTTTCCGTAATGACCGCTCTCCACAATTCTGCCATGGTCAAGCACCTTAAGATAGGTACCATCTTTCTTTTTCAGATAAAAATGCACATAATCATTACACTGCCCTGTTCCAATCTGCTGCCAGATACTCTGCTCCACACCTTCTCTTTCGTCCTCACGAATCAGACTGCGGAAACTCCGCTGTGTATATGTCATAAATTCCTCAATATTTTCACAGCCTGCCAACCGTATTAATTCACTGTTTGCAAATAGAATTTCATCATCCGTATAGTCTGCCTTGTAAATAATAAAGGCTCCCGGAAGATTTTCTGAAATATCCCGCAGTGCAAATCCAAGCTGTGTACGGACTTCTGGATCAAATCCCTCATCATATACCAGGCTTCCCTTTTTTCCACGCAATTTCACCTCATAAAGTGCCGCATCGGCACAGTGCATTAATTGCAGCTGCGATTTTGCATGAACCGGATATTCTGCATATCCAAGCGAAATGTTAAATGCGCGTTCCTCACCTTCATAAACAAAGAAACGCTTTTGTTTTGTAAACTGTACCAGTTTTTCTTCTGCTTCTTTGCAGGTGCAGTCCGGCAGAAAAATGCAGAACTCATCACCACCGTTTCGACCAAGCACCGCATGATCTGGAAAAAACTTCCGCATGCTTTCCGCGAGAATCTGCAGTGCCTTATCCCCGGAAGCATGTCCGTAAATATCGTTAATCAATTTAAAATCATCAATATCAAACTGTACACCGACACAGTGCTTTTCGGGATACTTTTTCATATATACTGTCACATGCTTATCAAAACCGTGACGGTTATAAATACCTGTCAAGGCATCCGTCAGCGCAAGTTTTCTTAACTCCTGACGATTCTCATCAAGAATCAGCAGTGCTGCCGTTAATCCTGTCAAAAGCAACACTATCAGCAGTCCACCGCCAAAAATACTATATAAATAGCTTTTTTCCACCCAGCCGTTCTGCGGCATAACTTCAAGCTTCCAAACACTGCCGCCGATTTCAAATGTATAGGAAACCGGAGCACTGATACTTCCGCCTGAACAATCCACAACCTCATATGCTTCTTCCCAAGGAGAACCTGTCTTGGATAAGCAGTACTGATATCCAAAATCTGAAAGCGGTTTTACGGAATCTGAAAAAATTTCCGGCACACGGATAATCACAATCGTAAATCCCCAAAAAAACTCCTGTCCGCTTTCATCCTCCAAATAAACCGGTTTTCTTACGGCAATCCCGTAACCACCCTGTTTTCCCGTCTGGACAATGATTTAAAGGCAGCTTCCGCTATTTTACATAACAGGTGCATTTTTCTCATCTTCTATAAGGTTATCCATCAATTCTTTATACCGCACCGCATCCAGGGGAAGGTCAACACGAATCCCTTTACATGCCGAATAATATGCCCCCGCACAAAGCATCAGTGAATGAAGCCCTTCCGCACCTTTTGCCACCAGACAGCCTTCGTCGTGTTTTAAGGCAGCCTGTGCAAATTTTTCAAGCAGTTGTGTATAAGGCTCTGCTGACTTTGCATACATAATTTTTTCTTCCGTAAAATGCAGATGCTCTCTTGAGTTGACATCTTCTGTTTTTATGTATTTTTCAATATCATCAAACCTTGTAATTGACAGCGTGTTATCCTCCAAAAGCAGTCTTGCCTTTGTTCCTATAATTTCCATTCTTTCTTCACAACAGGCCTCTCCTGTGGTTAAAATAAATGAAGCTGTCATACCCGTATCGTATTCCATCACAATCGTATCTTCATCATCAACCGCAAACGGATTGTATTTGCCAAAAGGAATCACTGCAAACAATCTCTGTGGCATTCCAAACAGATACTGGAATATATCCAGAATATGCTGTCCCTGATTAATAAGCGCTCCGCCGCCTTCACCTGCAAAGCTGCTTCTCCACGAACCGGACTTATGATAATGTGAAGTTCTTAAATATCTGGAATTGATAAGACTGACCCTTTTTAATTTCCCTATTTCGCCGGAATCTATCATTTCTTTTATCTTCATATATTTAGGATATAATCTCTGGTGAAAAACCAGCCCGTAAATTCTGTCATTTTTTTCTGCTGCATCATTCATTGCAAGTGCTTCACCAATATCTGCCGCCGCCGGTTTATCACATAAGACATCTTTTTTTAATTCAAAAGCTCTGACCGCCAGTTCCTTATGGGTCTTATGTGGTGTTGCTATAAGCACAGCATCAAATAAAGACGGGTCTGATTCTGCTGCATGAAACAATTCATCTGCACTTCTGAATATCTCCACCGGCTGTCCGTCAACATTTACAAGTGTTTTTCCCCATGCTATCTGCTCATCCCGCCTTATAACAACAGCTGCCAGCTTCATATGCAAAACTTCACCCGATACAATCATCTGTGCATACTTTTTTCCCATATTTCCTACACCTATCAGTGCCATTTTTAATACTTTATCCTGCATATTTTCCGCCGTCCTTCCTTATCTATATCATCTATATCCCGATATTCTTATTCCTTAATCCATTTCATATCACTTCTTATACATTTTCCCGTCTTTACTGCCTCTTTCAGCAATATAGCGGCATACGCATCTGCAATTGCATCTTCCACGCTGTACGGTGCAGGCGCTTCATCCCTATTATATAACGCCGTTTTTATCATGAGTGTGGCAACCGCCGTTTCATCTTCTGATAAACCGCGCAGTCCCCATTGTGGTTCATATAATACTTTTCCCGCGCAGGATATTTTTTCTACCTCATAAATTTCTGACAGATTTGGATTCGGATTATCCGTCCGGGTAATATGAAAACCGGTTATAATTTGATCCGCCTGCCCTTTGTTGTTCTTATCCAGATAATAAATGCGGTCATCTATCATTTCACCCCGTATGCCCTGAACTTTAACGGTATTTTTGCGGATAGGGGATCTGTACTGTTCAGAATCAAAGTCATACCATGCCGTCTTACCGCAGTCATATTCAAATGCCGCAACACACCTTTTCTTATTGGCAATTCTTCCGTCCGTAAACTGCTCATATCTTGTAAGCGTTTCTGTTGTTGGAAATTCATACATTTTACCTGATACCGTAAAATTTTCATCCGGGCGGATTCCAAGATAAGCACGCATAAGACTCACTCCGTGATATTCATGCGCAAGTGAAATATTCATACAGCTTACATCGCCTATAATACCGCTGCCAATCAGTCTAAGTGCTGCCTTATTGGATGGATATTCCCTGTACTGTTCTGCAACAACCTGCTTTTTACCGACTTTATAATATCCGTAAAGCTTCTTTAGTGCTTCTATATCCAGCGCGGCCGGTGTTTCAGAAAGAACTGTTATGCCTCTGTCCATCCACTCCACCGCCACATTGCATATCTCCGCTTTATTCACCGCTATAACGGCAAAATCCGGTTTATATGCAGCACATTCCTCTTTTGATGTTGTGGTATGTATCTGATATTCCCGCGCAATCTTGTCTGCCTTTTCCTGCGTTCTGCAATATACCGCATCCAGACAGAATATATCCGGCATTGCCTTTGCAATTCTTACATAATAAAGGGCTCTCCAGCCCGCTCCAATAATTATAAAATGATACTTTCCCATAATAATCCTCATTTCTGAACAGCTTGTTGTAAAGCGGCGATTTTTCACACTATTTCCCATTCCGTAGGCATTTTAATGCCGGAGGAATCGCGAGCCAAATCTTATTTGGCTCGGCGATAAAAAGCGACTTTGTGACGCCTGCGGCACAAAGTGCTGTGTGAAAAATAAGCGCATCAGCGTTATTTTTCACACTACTTCCCATTTGTTTTATTATAACCATTTTGTCTTTTAACAAATACTGAAATCATTGTGGATTACATATCTTTTACATAAAATTTTTATTATTCGGCATTAAACACACACACCGGCAGTAAAAAACAGAGCCGGATAAGACTGCGCTGTCTTATCCGGCTCATGATATTCATTGTCTATCAGAGGTCAACATCTTGTCATCATTTTTAAGCATCTATTCCTCAATCCGTATCTGACAGCCCTTCATTGCATCAAGTGCTGTCTTATGGGACTGTGGTGTAACTCCTGCACAGCATCCGGCATCTACACTGATTTCTACTTCAGGGTTAAATGCCTTTATCGTCATTGCATTGCTGATAACACAGATATCTGTACAGACACCGATAAGCTCCACTTCTGTATATCCCTGTTTGCGAATCCATTCTGCCAGTCCTGTTGAACCAAACGTATTTTTTTCAAAATGTGTCTTCTCCTGAATGTGTTCTAATTCAGGAATCAGTTCCCAGCCCGGTGTTCCTTTTATACAATGTTTCACAGGAAGCTTTCTGCCTTCCTGTGTGTCCGGATAATCCTCTCCGTGTGTATCCAATGTATACACAATATCTGCATCGGTGTGATTTACCTTTTTAACGACATTAGAAACTACCGCCCGGCATTGTGCATTGCCTAAAGCACCGGTAATAAAGTCATTCTGCATATCTATGACTGCTAATAGTTTTTTACTCACACTAACCCTCATTTCTGAGCAACTTGTTGCGAAGAGGCGGTGAGAAATTCGCGTAGGCGATTTCTCATCTGCCATCATAGCTATTTGTTTTTGCTCAGAAACAAATAGCCGTGTGAACAATCAGCACATCAGTGTGATTTTTCACACTAACCTCCATTCCGCAGGCATTTTAATGCCGGAGGAATCGCGAACTGAATTGATTCAGTTCTGCGATAAAGGCAGCTTTGTGACACAGGTGTCACAAAGTGCCGTGTGAAAAATCTTAGATTTAAGGATTTTTCACACGGACCTCCATTCCGCAGGCATTTTAATGCCTTTTCTAAGCATTTTCCCCTGCACGGTTACATACGGTACTTATCGGATTTCTGTCTTTCCACCCATATATGGCTGAAGTACCTTTGGAATCTTTACGCTTCCGTCTGCCTGAAGGTTGTTTTCCAGAAATGCGATTAACATTCTAGGTGGTGCAACAACTGTATTGTTTAATGTATGTGCAAAGTACTTCTTCTTATTTTCATCCTGTACTCTGATTTTTAAACGTCTTGCCTGTGCATCTCCTAAGTTAGAGCATGAACCAACTTCAAAATACTTCTTCTGACGAGGTGACCATGCTTCTACGTCAATAGACTTCACCTTTAAATCTGCAAGGTCGCCAGAGCAGCATTCCAGTGTTCTTACAGGAATATCCAGTGAACGGAATAAATCTACGGTATTCTGCCACAGCTTGTCAAACCACATCTTGCTTTCTTCCGGCTTACACACAACAATCATTTCCTGCTTTTCAAACTGATGGATTCTGTATACACCACGTTCTTCAATACCATGCGCACCCTTTTCTTTTCTAAAGCATGGTGAATAACTTGTTAAAGTCTTTGGCAGTTCAGATTCCGGTGTAATGGTATCAATAAACTTACCAATCATGGAATGTTCGCTTGTTCCAATCAGATATAAATCTTCGCCTTCAATCTTGTACATCATGGCATCCATTTCATCAAAGCTCATAACGCCTGTAACAACGTTGCTGCGGATCATAAACGGCGGAATACAGTAAGTAAATCCTCTGTCAATCATAAAATCCCTTGCATAAGAAATAACAGCTGAATGAAGTCTTGCAATATCTCCCATCAGATAATAGAAACCGTTACCGGCAACCTTTCCGGCAGCTTCTAAGTCGATACCGTTAAACTTCTCCATAATATCTGTGTGATATGGGATTTCATAATCCGGCACAACCGGTTCACCGAACTTTTCAATTTCAACATTTTCACTGTCGTCTTTTCCGATAGGAACGCTTGGGTCAATGATGTTCGGAATGGTCATCATAATTTCCTTTACTCTTGCGTTTAATTCACTTTCCTTTGCTTCCAGTTCCTTTAAACGTTCTGCATCGGCATTAACCTTTGCCTTTACTTCTTCCGCTTCTTCTTTCTTGCCCTGTGCCATTAATGCACCAATCTGCTTTGAAAGCTTGTTACGGTTTGCTCTTAACTCATCGGCTTCTGTCTGGGTTGCTCTTGCCTGCTCGTCCAGTTCAATCACTTCATCTACCAGCGGAAGCTTTCTATCCTGAAACTTATTTCTAATATTCTGCTTTACAATTTCCGGATTTTCTCTTACAAATTTTAAATCTAACATTTTCCATAATCTCCATTTCAATTTTTCAATTCATTGCCATCATACAACGTTTTTTTATTCATTTCCAGTCTTTTATATAATTTTCCCCATAATTAATCTACGGAAACATCTTTTTGAATCGCATCATTGATTTTTCTGCCCAGATCAGCATCACCCATGCGTCCTGCCACAGCCTGCTGTAATGCCTGGTTTTCCTCATCGCCCAGCTCAATGTACGACTTTCCGTCAACAACCTCTTTAATGTAAGCAAAACAGCCGTTATTGCTGTGCATTACATTGATAATATATCCGTTATTGACTTTATCCAGCATACATAATGCGAAGCTTAACTTTCCACCCATTTCATGAAACGCATCATACTTCACAATGCCCACCTTCTGAAATGTATACTGCATTTTTTCGTAAATATCTTTCACTGCCGCACTGTTTTTCTCACCGACTGTCCGGATACTTTCAATCTCATCGAGATGTTCATGAATCAAACTCTCAATCGACTTTCCATCTGCACCTTCCATAAAGGAACGGTATTTCTTTTTTAACTTTGCTGCCTTACAAAGCGCAACAATTGCAAGAATCAGCGTAATCAGGCTTACCCCGGCAAGTCCCAAGACAATATACAGGGTATCCACTGAAAATAAATCAAAAAAATTTATCATAATCGTTTGCTCCTATATTTATAGTATAAGTGTAAAAAATATTGAATTATTCATTTTTTATCTGTTTCAGCAAATCATAGATTCTTTCCAGCTCTGCCTGTGAATAATATTCAATTTCAATTTTACCCTTATCGTGTTCCCGGTTTTTAATAACGACTTTTGTACCCATAATTTTATTCATCTTTTCCTCAATATCCCGGTACACAAAATCATTCTGTGGCTTTTGTTTTTCCGGTTTTTCAGGACGGTTCAGATTTTTCATCAATTTTTCCGTTTCACGGACACTCATCTGCTCGTCAAAAATTTTCTGTGCTACCTGATACTGCTGGTCGCCGTCTTCTATTCCGATAATGGCTCTAGCATGACCATTGCTTAATTTGCCTTCCATAACCATTTCCTGTACACGTTCATCAAGCTTTAACAGACGCAGCGAATTCGTAATTGCCGCACGGGACTTTGATACCTTTTCCGCGACTTCGTCCTGCTTTAACCGGTAATCTTTGATTAAACGCTGATATGCCTGCGCTTCTTCTATTGGATTTAAATCTTCACGCTGAATATTTTCAATCAACGCAATCTCCATGACTTCCTGTGTAGAATAGTCTTTTATAATAACCGGTACTTCTTTGACACCTGCCAGCTTTGCCGCACGCCATCTTCTTTCACCGGCAATTATCTCATAATAATCTTTTCTCTTTCTGACTAAGAGTGGCTGAAGTACGCCAAACTGTTTGATAGAATCTGCCAGCTCAAGAAGGGCATCTTCATCAAAATCTTTTCGCGGCTGCTCCCGATTTGGTTCAACTTTATTTATCTTCACCATGATCGGTCCTGCCTCTAGAATTTCTTCTTTCGGAGCTGCCTTTTTCTCGTCCGCTTTTACAGAAGGTTTTGCGCTTTTAACGTTTTTGTTTGGGATTAGACTATCCAATCCTTTTCCAAGTCCGCTCTTCTTCACAGGCATACTTATTCTCCTTTATTAATCACTTCTTCTGCTAAAAGCATGTAACTCTCTGTTCCTTTGGATTTTGGATCATACAGATTGATTGGAAGTCCATAACTTGGTGCTTCAGCCAGTCGGACATTTCTCGGAATAATTGTCTTATAAATATTTTGGTTCAGATTATCCTTTACATTTTCCACTACCTGTAATGATAAATTTGTTCTTGCATCGTACATTGTAAATACGACACCTTCCATTTCAAGTTTCGGATTCAGTCTATCCTGAACAAGTTCAATCGTATGCATCAATTGACTTAATCCTTCCAGTGCATAATACTCACACTGAATTGGAACAATCACCGAGTCA
>OHHB01000517.1_pt1 | contig 9105 bp, 9 predicted proteins | sample 1567921 | NCBI WGS metagenome assembly OHHB01 (sample SAMEA3879522, study PRJEB24766) | human gut metagenome | biome: human-associated habitat; feature: feces | place: USA | collected 1985/1987
AATAAATAATTATCCAATAATAATAATTGTATAGGAGAAGAATGATGAAAAACGCATTAATTACAGGAATCACAGGACAGGACGGGTCTTACCTTGCAGAACTTTTACTGGAAAAAGGTTATAAAGTATATGGCCTGATGAGAAGAAAGAGCGTAGTAGATTATGGTAACGTAGACCATATCAAGGATAAGATTCACTTTATCTATGCAGATATGCAGGATATTGTATCTTTAATCACAGCCATGAAGATTTCGCAGGCAGATGAAGTCTACAATCTGGCTGCACAGTCTTTCGTTGCAACTTCATGGGATACACCATGTACGACAGCAGACATTGATGCTATCGGTGTTACCAATATGCTTGAAGCAATCCGCATTGTAAAACCGGAAGCAAGATTTTATCAGGCTTCAACATCAGAAATGTTCGGTAAGGTACAGGCAATTCCACAGGACGAAACAACACCGTTTTATCCGAGAAGCCCATACGGCGTTGCAAAGCTTTACGGACACTGGATTACAAAGAATTACAGAGAAAGCTATGATATGTATGCCTGCTCAGGTATTCTTTTCAACCATGAAAGTGAAAGACGTGGTCTGGAATTCGTAACAAGAAAGATTACACATGCGGTTGCACGCATTAAGCTGGGTGTACAGGATCATGTAGAACTGGGAAATCTGGATGCAAAACGTGACTGGGGTCACTCAAAGGATTACGTGCGCGCAATGTGGCTGTTATTACAGCAGGATCATGCAGAAGATTACGTAATTGCAACCAATGAAACAAGAACGGTCCGTGAATTTGCACAAGCTGCATTCAAGGCAGCCGGCATTGAGGTGGAATTTGAAGGCGAAGGCGTGAATGAAATTGCAAAGGATAAGGCAACAGGAAAGGTTGTATTAAAGGTAAATCCGGATTTCTTCAGACCGGCAGAAGTAGAACTTTTAATTGGTAATCCTGCAAAGGCAGAAAAAGAACTTGGCTGGGAAAGAGAAATCAGTTTTAACGAACTGGTAGAACGCATGGTAAAGAATGACCTTGCAATCGTAGAAAAAGAAATCAAGTCAGCCAACTAAAATACATGCCAAATGGGAGAAAACTATGAAAGCATTGATTATCGGGGGCGGCGGATTCGTAGGCCCGTATCTGGTAAATCATCTTCATGATGATTTAGGATATGAGGTCGCCGTAACAAAGACCGCAAAAGAACAGCTTGCCCTTTCAAATGCAGTCGTCTATGATTGTGATATTCTGAATAAAAGTGAGATTACCGATGTGTTGGAAACAGTGCGCCCGGATTATATTTTTCATCTGGCTGCACAGTCTTCGGTATCGGTATCGTGGAAAAATCCGGCGCTGACCATTGATGTCAATATCAAGGGTGCGGTCAATATGCTGGATGCTGTTCGCGAACTGGATTATAAGCCGCGTGTACTGTTGATTGGTTCAGGAGAAGAATACGGACATATCCGGCAGGAAGAATGTCCGATTATTGAAGATACGGTGCTTCGTCCGGGAAATATCTATGCGGCAACAAAGTCCTGCCAGAATATGCTTGGCAGCATTTATGCGGCGGCATACCATATGGATGTCATGATGGTCCGTGCATTTAATCATATCGGTCCGAACCAGACACCGCTTTTTGTAGTTGCGGATTTCTGTAAACAGGTGGCAGAGATTGAAAAAGGAATCAAAGACCCGGTGATGTATGTCGGAAATCTTTCGGCAAAGCGTGATTTTACCGATGTGCGTGATGTTGTAAGAGCATACGCCCTACTGGTGCAGAAGGGAAAAGCCGGTGAAACCTATAATATCGGAACAGGACATGCACTGGCAATCCAGGAAATTTTAGACCGGATTATTTCACTCTCGGATAAGAAAATTGAAGTCCGGGTAGATGCACAAAGACTGCGTCCGGTCGATGTGCCGATTATTGAACCGGATATTTCAAAGGTACATGACTGTACCGGCTGGAAACCACAGATTCCGTTGGAGCAGACCTTACGGGAAACACTGGAATACTGGAGAGTGCAGGACTTATGTCAGAAGTAAAAGTTTTTAAATTTATAAAAAAACAATTGCCAACGACATAAAGATATGATAAAATAACAAAATGTGAGCGATATGCTCACGTTTGGACGGATTCCCGAGTGGCCAAAGGGGACAGACTGTAAATCTGCTGGCGATGCCTTCGAAGGTTCGAATCCTTCTCCGTCCATTCTGTTTCATCTATATAAAAGAAACGGAGTAACAATCAGGCCGGCGTGGCGGAATTGGCAGACGCACAGGACTTAAAATCCTGCGGGACTTATACTCCCGTACCGGTTCGACCCCGGTCGCCGGCATTTATCACAACAGCAGTTGTGATTATTATGGAATATTCCATACGTACGTGTAGCTCAGCTGGATAGAGCGTCTGGCTACGGACCAGAAGGTCGCGAGTTCGAATCTTGTCACGTACATGAGTCCTATCTAAAGTAATTTAGGTAGGGCTTTTTTGTTATATAAAAAGGGGATATTTGTCAAAAACAGAGTAAAAAAGAGGCTCTTTGTTAAGAATGGGGGTAAAAAATGGTGTTTTTTCAAGAGTGGTTTTAAAACTTACCCCCAAGTAAAGCATAGAATTGGAAATGGAGGGAAAAGTTATGGGGAAATTTTTTAAAGAATTGAAAAATCAAAGCCGCCCAAAGACAGTATTGATGGAAATGTTTTCCTATATTAAAATTTTTAGTGCTGCGATTCTCATTGCATTTGTGCTTACAAGATGTGTAATTGTCAATGCAGAAACGCCGACAAGTTCAATGGAAAATACGATTATGACCGGAGACAGATATTTTGGATTGAGAATCTCGTATCTTTTTGAAGAACCACAAAGACAGGATATTATTGTTTTTAAATTTCCGGACGATGAAAGCCGCGTATTTGTAAAGCGGATTATCGGTATACCGGGAGATATTGTTGAAATAAAAAATGATACGGTATATGTAAACGGAGAGCAGTTAGAGGAACCATACTTAAAAGAGCCGATGGCTTTGGGGCAGAACATGGTATTTGAAGTGCCTGCAGATTCTTATTTTGTTATGGGTGATAACAGAAACATTTCAAATGATGCACGGTATTGGAATAATACTTATGTAAAAAAAGAACAGATAATAGGCAAGGCAATCGTAAAATATTATAGCGGAAAAGTTACATTTGAAGTGATGAAGTGATATTGCGGTAAAAGATATTAAACGATATTTTAGTTTTAGTGTTATATCCAACAATTCTGAAAAGGTACATTTGGGTTTTAAGTGATTTTTGAAAGAATGTCAGGAATTTTTTTATGATAACACCATATTGTTGTCATTCTGTTTATGAATAATTTCAAAAAAATAAGAGATACTATGCAATGTAATCTAATATAAAAGGAGGACATTTCAGTATGTCTAAGAATTATTCTAACAGCACAAATTCATCAAATGCATCCAACAGTTCAAAGAATTCAAGTAACGCATCTAACATGAGCAATGCTTCAAATTCAAGCAACGCATCAAATGCATCAAACAGCTCAAAGAACGCATCTAACAAGAATTCTTCAAAGAATTCCTACAGCAATGCTTCTGATGAAAGCAACATGTCTGATACAACAGACTGCCACAGATAATTCGTAAAAGTAATGCAAAGGCCGGCGGAAACAAATCTGCCGGTCTTTTGTCATTTATATAATAGCAGATTTTGTATCGGAAATATAATCACCTTAATATAATCAGAAGGCAATTTTGAAAATTCAGACAGGAAAGACCAAAGTCAGCAGGCTTAAAATTCACATCAGACAGGCACGGGACACGCATCATCGAATATACTAGAGTAAGCACTTGATTAAAGGTTTAAGAAAATATGAGATGTGAAAATATCAGTACCGGGCGGCTGGATTACTATGTGGAAAATTCAGGAGCCGTTTTTATAGATTTAAGAAGCAGACAGGAATATGAAAAAATGCACATTAAAGATGCAGTCAATATTCCGTTCGAGGAAATGGAGCGGCAGCTCCAGAATAATTACAGCAACAGGAATGCAGGTTTTTATGACAACAGTAATGACCGCAGCCGTGCAGGCGGAATCGTTTTAAATAATATATTTTATGACAGAAATACGGTTTTTATCGTGTATTGTGACAGGGGTTCCAAAAGTATGATGATTTGTCCGAAGCTGGCGGCAAGAGGATTTCAGGTGAAGACAGTTGTCGGCGGGATTCATCAGTATCACGGAAAATATCTTGTCTATCATACAGATTTTTATAAGGATTTTTAAAAGGGTTGTGAAAGACTGTTATAAAGATTAAAAAAATTTCAGGAGAGGCTTTTCAAAGATTTCAGAAGAAAGGAAAGGGGTTCTGAAAGACTTCTGAAAGCTGTAATATTATTGTAAAGCACCGGGATATATGGTATATTGAAGAAAACAGGTAAATGATTATCGGAAATGAGGAACAGTATGAATACATATGAGTTAATTGCACCGTGCCATTTTGGACTGGAGGCAGTTTTAAAGAGAGAAATTTACGATCTGGGATATGAAATCGTTTCAGTAGAAAATGGTAAAGTGACCTTTACAGGTGATGCAGAAGCCATATGCAGAGCCAATATTAATTTAAGAACAGCGGAGAGAGTTCTTTTAAAGGTAGGGCAGTTTAAAGCGGTGACATTTACAGAACTTTTTGATCATGTTGCAGAACTGCCGTGGGAAGAATTTATACCGGAGGACGGAAAGTTTTGGGTTACGAAAGCAAATTCTGTAAACAGTAAGCTGTTTAGCAGTTCCGATATTCAGTCCATTGTCAAGAAAGCGATTGTAGAGCGGTTAAAGAAGAAATACCAGACGGGCTGGTTTAAGGAGAATGGCAGTGCCTATCCTCTGCGTGTCACGATTATGAAGGATATTGTTACGATTAGTCTGGATACGACAGGGGATTCACTGCATAAGCGCGGATACCGTCCGGCATCGGGCAAAGCACCGATTTCAGAAACGCTGGCGGCGGCGCTGATTATGCTGACACCGTGGCATAAAGACCGCATTTTTGTGGACCCGTTCTGCGGAAGCGGTACATTTCCAATAGAGGCGGCCATGATGGCGGCGAATATTGCACCGGGCATGAACCGGGAGTTTACGGCAGAGCAGTGGGAAAATCTGATACCGAAAAAAGAGTGGTATATGGCGATAGAAGAAGCAAATGACAATATCTGCATGGATATTGAAACAGATATTCAGGGTTTTGATTTAGATGAAAATGTGATTAAAATTGCAAGGCAGAATGCGGCCAATGCGGGTGTAGACAAGCTGATTCATTTTCAGGCACGAGATGTACGCCAGTTAAGCCATGCGAAAAAATACGGCTTTGTGATTACCAATCCGCCATACGGTGAGCGTCTAGAGGAAAAAGAAGCGCTTCCGGCATTATATACGGCGCTGGGACAGCAGTTTGCAAAATTAGATTCATGGTCAGCGTATGTGATTACTTCCTATACGGATATTGAAAAATATTTCGGCAGAAAAGCGGACAAAAACAGAAAGATTTATAACGGTATGTTAAAAACGTACTTTTACTCATTTTTAGGCCCGAAGCCGCCGAAAAAGAATGTATAATGCAGTGTGCCTGCGGAATGGAGATTAAAATGACAAAGATTATTCTTGCATCGAATAATAAGGGGAAAATTAAAGAAGTGAAAGAAATCTGCAAAGATATGCAGGTTGAGATTGTATCCATGAAAGAAGCCGGAATTGACATTGATATTGAAGAAAACGGTACGACATTTGAAGAAAACGCACTGATTAAAGCGGAAGCGGTCATGAAATTGACAGGGGAACTTACGATTGCAGATGATTCGGGACTGGAAGTAGATTATCTGAATAAAGAGCCGGGTGTATATTCTGCAAGATACATGGGACATGATACATCGTATGATATCAAAAATCAGGCGATTATTGACCGCCTTGCGGGGGTAGAAGACAAAGACAGAACGGCTCGTTTTGTATGTGCAATGGCGGCTGTATTTCCGGACGGAAGACATTTTACCACAAGAGGAACAATGGAAGGGATTATCGCTCATGAAATCAAAGGGGCAAACGGCTTTGGTTATGATCCGATTGTGTATCTGCCACAGTACGGAAAGACTTCGGCAGAACTGACGCCGGAGGAGAAGAACAAAATCAGCCACCGCGGAGAGGCATTGGAAAAATTGAAGGCACAGCTTGCACAATATTTAAATTAGCGTGAAATATGGAGGTCAGATATGCAGAGAATTCTGATTGTAAGTGATACGCATAAGCGCCTTGGCAATCTTTATGAGGCATTGGAAAAAGAGGGCAGCGTAGATGCAATGATTCATCTTGGGGATTTGGAAGGTGATGAAGATATTGTCAATGAGATGATACCGGGACCGGTCTATATGGTGCCCGGCAATAACGATTACTATTCGCAGGCACCGCGCGAACTGGAAATACAGCTTGCCGGAAAAAATGTACTGCTCACGCACGGACATTATTATTATGTATCGCTGGATTTGCAGACCATCCGTCAGGAAGGAATTGCAAGGGGGATGGATATTGTGATGTTTGGACATACCCACCGTCCGGTGATTCAGGTGGAAGATGAGATTACATTAATTAATCCGGGAAGCATTTCTTATCCGCGCCAGCAGGATGGAAAATGTACGTATATTATAATGGAAATTTCAGATTCCGGGGAATTTACATTTGAGTTAAAAAGAGTGTAAGGCCGTATTTATGCGGCTTTGCGCACTTTGAAACTACGTGTCGAAAAAAAATGAAAAAAAATTAAAAAAAGTGTTGACATTATGCAGATCATATAATATAATAATCCATGTCGTTGCGGAACAGACAACAAACGGCAACACAAAACACCAACGGGGTGTGGCTCAGCTTGGCTAGAGCGCTTGATTTGGGATCAAGAGGTCGCAGGTTCGAATCCTGTCACCCCGACTTTCAACTGAATATCTGCGGGTGTAGTTCAATGGTAGAACACTAGCCTTCCAAGCTAGATACGTGGGTTCGATTCCCATCACCCGCTTCGTGTGTTCGTAGCTCAGCTGGATAGAGCAACGGCCTTCTAAGCCGTGGGTCGGGGGTTCGAATCCCTTCAGGCACGCTGTGGTGGGTATAGCGCAGTTGGTTAGCGCGCCAGATTGTGGCTCTGGAGGCCCAGGGTTCGAATCCCTGTATCCACCCTTTCGCCTTTGGGCTATCGCCAAGCGGTAAGGCACAGGACTTTGACTCCTGCATTCGCTGGTTCGAATCCAGCTAGCCCAGCTAACATGGTTACGGACGACGAGTGCGCCCGTCATTTAACTTTATGGAGCACTAGCTCAGTCGGTAGAGCACCTGACTTTTAATCAGGTTGTCGGGGGTTCGAATCCCCCGTGCTTCATTTCTCAAAGACATCGGAATCCCGTATAGATACAGGATTTCGGTGTTTTTTGTTGTATATGCAAAAATGCAGGATAAATAATAAAATGCCGTTTATACGGTGGAATGAGGGAAAAATGCTTCGAGATGTGGATATGTCGGAAATTTCCGACGGAAAATTATATGATGCGGGCGATCTGGTAAAGGTGGGCTGTCAGGACTGCGCGGGCTGTTCGGCGTGCTGTCGCGGGATGGGGGACACGATCATTCTGGATCCGAGGGATGCGTTTGAGCTGTCATGGAATCTGGGGAAGCGATTCGAGGAGCTGCTTGCAGACAGTCTGGAACTGCACGTGCAGGACGGTGTGATCCTTCCCAATCTGAAAATGCAGGGGGAAAGGGAGTGCTGCGCGTATTTGGACGGAAACGGACGGTGCAGCATCCATCCGTTCCGTCCCGGCATCTGCCGGCTCTTTCCGCTGGGAAGGCTTTATGAAAACGGAAGCTTCCGGTATTTTCTGCAGACGGGAGAGTGCAGGAAAGAGGGGAGGACGAAGCTGAAGGTAAAAAAATGGATCGGTGTGCCGGAGTTTGGAAGATATGAAAAATTTGTGGCGGACTGGCACTTTTTTGTGCGTGCCCTTCAGGAACGCCTGACGGCAAAGGAGGATATGGAGGCGGCGCAGAAGATCAACCTGTATGTGCTGGAACAATTTTATTTTAAAGGCTGGGAAGCAGAGGATTTTTACGGGCAGTTTGAAAAAAGGCTGGAAGAAGCCGGAAAAGCGCTGGGGATATAAGCCTGGGACGGGTACGGAAGATTTTTTCCCGAAGGCAAAAAAGAGCTTGCATTTTCCGAACATATGTACTATATTATAAATATAAGAACATACGTTTGGAGGACGGAATGGCTTTTCAGATTGCGGCAGGCAGGAGCCTGATGGAGAAACTGAATATTTTATCCGATGCGGCGAAGTATGACGTGGCGTGTACGAGCAGCGGCAGCAGCCGGCGGGGCGACGGCAGGGGGATCGGCAATACGGTAAGTGCGGGGATCTGTCACAGCTTTTCTGCGGACGGGCGCTGTATCAGCCTGTTAAAGATCCTTTTGACGAACGAATGTATTTATGACTGCAAATATTGCATCAACCGGTGTTCCAACGACGTGGAGCGGGCATGCTTTACGCCGGAGGAGGTATGCCGGCTTACGATAGAGTTTTACCGGCGCAATTACATTGAAGGGCTGTTTTTGAGCTCCGGCATTTTGAAAAATCCTACTTATACGATGGGGCTTTTGTATCAGACGATTTACCGGCTGCGCACAGAGCATCATTTTCAGGGATATATCCATGTGAAAGCGATCCCGGGGGCGGATCCCGAGCTCATCAGGCTCACGGGCTTTTTAGCGGACAGGATGAGCGTGAATTTGGAGCTTCCGACGGCAGAGGGGCTTTCCCGGCTTGCGCCCAACAAGCACCGGAAGACGATCCTGACTCCGATGCGGCAGATCCAGAATGGGATCGTGTCGAATCGGGAGGAGCTGACGCTGTACCGCCATGCGCCGGAGTTTGTCCCAGCGGGGCAGTCTACGCAGATGATCATTGGAGCGACCCCGGAGCATGATTATGAGATCCTGACGGTGGCGGAGAATCTGTACCGCAAGTTTGATTTAAAGAGGGTGTTTTATTCCGCCTTTGTCCATGTGAA
>OHHB01000534.1_pt1 | contig 8850 bp, 6 predicted proteins | sample 1567921 | NCBI WGS metagenome assembly OHHB01 (sample SAMEA3879522, study PRJEB24766) | human gut metagenome | biome: human-associated habitat; feature: feces | place: USA | collected 1985/1987
AGTATCACGGGCTGGTCTATTCCGTCACGGACGACAAGGGTAACAAGGTGGGCAACCCGTTCAAGTCCTCGCTTTTCGGGAAGTCCGCAGGTTATGAAGCCGTACAGAGAAAATTTATCCGTTCCAAATCAGAGATTAAGGACAGGAAGCTCGCCGACATGACGAAACGCACCGTCCTTTCCGTGCTGCAAGGCACTTATGACAAGGACAAATTTGTATCCCAACTCAAAGAGAAGGGCATCGACACCGTACTGCGCTACACAGAGGAAGGGCGCATCTATGGGGCTACCTTCATCGACCACCGCACGGGATGCGTGCTGAACGGTTCGCGCATGGGTAAGGAGCTTTCGGCGAATGCCTTGCAGGAACACTTCACCCTGCCATACGCCGGACAACCGCCGATACCGCTATCCATCCCTGTGGATGCTGCGGACAAGGCACACGGGCAGACCGCCTACGACAGTGAAGATATATCGGGCGGTATGGGCTTGCTCACTCCCGAAGGTCCGGCGGTAGATGCCGAGGAAGAGGCTTTCATCCGGGCGATGAAGCGCAAAAAGAAGAAAAAACGCAAGGGCTTGGGTATGTAATCAGAGTATCAACAATTAAAAAATCAATGTATGTCACAACAAGAAGACGATTTGAGGGCATTGGCGAAAATCATGGATTTTCTACGTGCCGTGAGTATCATTTTAGTGGTCATGAACGTGTACTGGTTCTGCTACGAAGCCATCCGGCTGTGGGGCGTGAACATCGGCGTGGTGGACAAAATCCTTCTGAACTTCGACCGCACGGCGGGGCTGTTCCATTCCATTCTCTACACGAAGCTGTTTTCCGTCCTTTTGCTTGCCTTGTCCTGTCTGGGTACGAAGGGTGTCAAGGGTGAGAAAATCACTTGGGGGAGAATCTGGACAGCATTTGCCGTCGGGTTCGTGCTGTTTTTCCTGAACTGGTGGTTGCTGCCCCTGCCGCTGCCGCTTGAAGCGGTGACGGGACTGTATGTCCTTACCATTGGAACGGGCTATGTCTGCCTGTTGATGGGTGGTCTGTGGATGAGCCGCCTGTTGAAACACAATTTGATGGAGGATGTTTTCAACAACGAGAACGAGAGTTTCATGCAGGAAACAAGGCTTATCGAAAGCGAGTATTCGGTCAATCTGCCGACACGTTTCTATTACAGGAAACGCTGGAACAACGGTTGGATCAATGTAGTTAATCCCTTCCGTGCGTCCATCGTGTTGGGTACGCCGGGCAGCGGCAAGTCCTATGCCGTGGTAAACAATTTTATCAAGCAACAGATTGAAAAGGGCTTTAGTCAATACATCTACGATTTCAAGTATCCCGACCTATCTACTATTGCCTACAACCATTTGCTGAACCACCCGGACGGCTACAAGGTAAAGCCGAAGTTCTATGTGATCAACTTCGACGACCCGCGACGCTCTCATCGGTGCAATCCCATTCACCCGGATTTTATGGAAGATATTACGGATGCCTATGAGAGTGCCTACACAATAATGCTCAACCTCAATAAAACGTGGGTGCAAAAGCAGGGCGACTTCTTCGTGGAGTCACCTATCATTCTGTTTGCCAGTATTATCTGGTATCTCAAAATCTATCAGAACGGGAAGTTTTGCACGTTTCCCCATGCTATCGAGTTTCTGAACCGCCGTTACGAGGATATATTTCCGATACTGACCTCTTATCCGGAGCTGGAGAACTACCTTTCGCCGTTCATGGATGCGTGGCTTGGAGGGGCTGCGGAGCAGCTCATGGGTCAGATAGCGTCGGCAAAAATCCCGCTTTCGAGGATGATTTCACCGCAGCTCTACTGGGTGATGTCAGACAGCGAGTTTACGCTGGACATCAACAATCCCGAAGAGCCGAAAATCCTCTGCGTGGGTAACAATCCCGACCGTCAGAATATCTACGGTGCGGCACTCGGTCTGTATAATTCCCGTATCGTGAAGCTCATCAACAAGAAGGGGATGCTGAAGTCATCGGTCATCATCGACGAGTTGCCCACAATATACTTCAAAGGGTTGGACAATCTTATAGCTACCGCCCGAAGCAACAAGGTTGCCGTGTGTCTGGGCTTTCAGGATTTCAGCCAGTTAGTGCGTGACTACGGGGACAAAGAGGCGAAAGTGGTGATGAACACTGTCGGCAATATTTTCTCCGGTCAGGTGGTGGGGGAAACAGCCAAGACGCTCTCCGAGCGGTTCGGTAAGGTGTTGCAGAAACGGCAGTCCATCTCCATCAACCGGCAGGATGTTTCCACCTCCATCAACACGCAGATGGACGCGCTCATTCCACCGAGTAAGATTTCCGGGCTTACGCAGGGAATGTTTGTCGGTTCTGTATCCGACAACTTCAACGAGCGTATCGAGCAGAAGATTTTTCATTGCGAGATTGTGGTGGATGCCGAAAAGGTGAAACGGGAAGAAAGTGCCTACAAGAAAATTCCCGTCATTACAAACTTCACGGACGAGGACGGCAACGACCGCATGAAGGAAACGGTGCAGGCGAACTACCGGCGCATCAAGGAAGAGGTGAAGCAGATTGTGCAGGAGGAACTGGAGCGTATCAAAAACGATCCGGTGCTGTGTAAACTGCTACCAGATAATGAGACTGTCTAACAAGTCCCCAAAATTGAAAATTATCCCTATCGAAGTTTGAAGTGACCCCCAAAAGTTGGATACAATTTTTTTGGGGGGCACTTCAGTTCTGACGGGTAAAATCGTAAAATTCGGACTTGTTAGACAAATACTTACGCGGTTTCAACCTCAGGTACTGAATCTATCGAATTGACAAATTTAACCAATTGCGGATCTGAATCTTTTTGTATGAGGTTTCGGAGACTCTTTTTCAATTCATAAGCATCATCCCCTGCTGTATTTATTAAATCCATATAAAAATCTTTGTTTTGCAGAATCAATGAACGGCATGCCCCATCGGAAATTACAGGTTTCACTATTTTATCAATAACGTCTCCAGCTTGACTTTTCAAATTACCATGCGATCTAAGCCATGTTTCGAAAAATTGAAACTTTATTGCATTGATAGTCTTTTTACCGATGCAGAAATCATTTCTTATATCGGTAACTGTCGATTTAATTTTTCGTTTATCCAATCTTTCAACTATATTCTTGAAACAATTAGGGAAAGGATTCAAACTTTGAGTTCCAGAAGCAATATCCATCAGAATCTTTTTGCCAAATTCAGTCAAGTTATCTGGCAAGGATTTGATTTTAGCCAGTAAATGTTTTATTGCGACAAACCAATAATATGATGTATGTGCTGTTCTTTGGGCGTATAATGTATCAACACTTATTTCAGACAACGCTTCGAACGCTATTTTATTGATATGATCGGTCAGGACATTGCTTATTTTAGTGGTCAAATCGTAAAAAGATGCGTCAGGAATTACATCTTTAATATTGTTCTTAGTGATATACTTATCCAAATCGGTATTCCACTCTGCTAAATGCTCGATAAATACCTCATCCGTTACACCTATTCTGTTCTTAATATCTTCAAATTGGGGCAATATGTCTGAGAGCAATAATTTATAGCCAAGTTTATGATTTACCATGTATTGTAGTGTTTCATTTAATAGCGGTATATTCCATCCCACACTATTTACTAATAAGTCTCCATGATCCACATAATAGTCCATGAGTTCTGCAACATATTTTATATCTCCACCCTCTATTAAGGAAACGGAATGACCATGTGCCAATTGCATGGCGACTAAATCGTAATATCCAGACTCTTTAATGTTTCGGCCATCAGTTTCTAATTCAGAATGCAACTGATTTATGTAGGTTGAATCTAACGTTACAGGTAAAGGTCTTTCTTCGTCAGATGCCAATAAACGATAGGTTGTAAATATAGCCCCTATATTATCTTTATTTACATTCTGTTCATCAATGCAATTCGTGATCGCTTGCAAAAGCGTTGGAAACGTATAGGTAGAATTATCTTTTAACGTTTTTACAATATCTGCATGGTCGAAATTATCGGGTAGTAAGTTTGCCAAATAATTATCGAGCGCCTCCGAATTTGTTGCTACTTGATAATATTTATATGCTTTAGTTGTCGCGTTATCCCGATAGGCAGCATCTGTTGCATTTGCAGCTTGAATATAATCGATAAATGTATTTGGCTTGACTGTTTTTGCTTCAATCAATGACGTAAAATCGCACGCCAACTTATTTTGCGCAATAAACCTGTCTATTGCATCTAACGTTTTGAAATAGTCGCCGCCATTGAAGTCATTGAACCGAACTATCTTCTTATATAATTGAGCAATCACATGGTTTTGGCTTTCCGTGTCTAAATGCAACAGCAGTTCTTGGTATTCGACAGGGAACACCTGCTTCTCTATGGATTCTTTTAATTTCAATTGTGCTATTCTTTGCCATACACGCAGAATAACATCGCTCTTTCGAGTTAATTTATGCAAACAATGTATAATCTTATCGATAAGCGCATTGTCCATACATTGTATAACTTCTTCTAATACAGTGTCAAATTGTTTATTAGTCTCTGCATATTGATTTATGTCGTGGTCTTCTTCTCCGTTGATGCAGCCTTCAATATATTTTTTCAATGGAATTTGTCGAGCATCTTCAACATCGACACCATATACCAAAGCTGCAATTTCGCGTTGTGTTTGCAGATCATTGTTAATTATTGTTTGAATGCCATTCAGATAGTCGCCGGACAATATTTGTTCTACTGGATTTGCCAGAATATCCGTCTTCTTCAAACAGAACAATGCTATGTTTATCATCAAAATTTCGTTACACCACTCTTGTTTAAGAGCGACCATCTCATTGATATATGATATAATTTCCCTAACATTGGCATTAGGATTTACCAATCTGAATATCCGATTTATAGTTTCTTTCGCTTCATTTTCTGTTTCTCCAAATGCTTCAACAAACAGTTTGTTGAATATACTTCGATAGTCGGTAATAACAGGAGGAGCAACACGATAAACAATAGGGAAAGTTTTATTGATAAAATACTTGGTCAGTTGTTTCGTTTGTTCGTCGGTCTCATCTCCGAATGCACAAGCTAAATGTGTTTCATCGAAAGGAATAACAGCCCAAACATTTTCAAAACCGCTATCGGCGAAGAACGTATGGATAGAAGACCATAATTCTTTTACTTTTTCAGCGGGGAGACGATCCATGTTGTCAAAAACAAGGACTAATTTACGTTGTCCTTTTTCCTTGATAAAATCAGAAATGTCTTGCATCCATGTTTTGAACTCGTAAACCGTTGGTTCGTCTTCGCTCAAAGTCTCATAGCAAACGTCCTTTTCGACTTTATCTTGATAAATAGCTAACATATAACTCCATCCATATTTATGATCTTTGCTATATGCCCATTTCCAAACGCACAATGCAATAAGAACTGGCAGTGCAGCTATGATAATAGACAATAAAGAAAACCACCATGTTGTGGGTGTAGGTTTTACTGCATACGCAATAAATGTAAATATCGGAGTTAAAACTGCAACCAAAAATGCCGCAACCATACCATTACTGATAAGGGGATATTTTTCGGTTACGGTCTCCGTTTTACGGGCTAATAAATATTTCAGCTTTTCAGACCATGATACGGTTTTCGTACCTCCACCTTTGACTTTTATTGTTGCATTTCCAGATAGGATACCATCATCAATAAGTTTGCTTGTAAGCAATTCCAATATAGAGCGGCGTTGCAAGTCCTCTTGATGTCCCCATGCGTCATACTCAAAAAAGTAATAGTCGTCTGATAATTCACGTTCCAACATTTTAACCACGTTGGATTTTCCAGATCCCCAAATACCTTCGATGCCGATAATTCGAGGTAAAGTACATTCCTCATCCAATGAATCATTCTGACAAAAATGGCGAGCAATAGTTTTTGCCAACCTTTCTTGCGAACCTCCATCGAATTTGTCAATACCACACGGTTTATTTTGGATAAACCGCGGATATTGCTGTTTGGATTGTAGTTTTGTTTCCATATACGTAATTTATTGATTATACGAACTCCAAATAATTCTCCCGATTTACCACATGAAACTCGGCATAGGGATAGGCTTCTTGGAAGGCTTTCGGTGCGGCCGGCATTTTATTTCCCCACTTGAACTCCAAGGCGGTAAGACTGTCGGCACTCTCCTCAATCAGGTCGATTTCCTGTTTGTCGTAGGTGCGCCAGAAATAGAACTCCCTGTGCAGTCCCTCATTGAAGTTCGCTTTGCGCCGCTCTCCGATGATGTAGTTCTCCCACAGCGCACCGACATCCTGCCGAATGGCCAGCGGTGAGAAAGCCCCGATAATGGCATTGCGAATGCCGTTGTCGTAGAAGTACCACTTGCCAGCTTTTGTAACCTCCTTGCGTAGGTTACGCGAATAAGCCCCCAGACGATAGATAACGAAGACCTTTTCCAATAGGTCGAGGTATTTTTCAACGGTCGTCTTGCTCATGCCGAGTTGTTTACCTAACTCTTCGTAAGAAACTTCGCTGCCCAACTGAAAAGCTATCAATCGCAGTAGATCGCGCATCTTGCTCGAATTTTTTAAGCCGTCAATTGCTAAGATATCTTTAAGCAGGTATGCACCGACAATATCACGTAGGTAGTCTGTTTTACGTTCATAGTTCTCCATCATTACTACTTCGGGATAGGAACCGTAAATCAAGCGCGCTTCGAGGTTCTGGCGGGTTTCAAGTGCCGTTTCCGTCTGTGCGATTTCCCGTTGCGAGAATGGTGTAAGGAGAAATTGCGTACTGCGGCCGACCAACGGTTCACCAGTCTTATTCAGCAAATCGAATGACGAAGAACCACTTGCCAAGACACTTATTCCCGGTATTTCATCAACTATCAACTTCAGAATACTACCGATTTGTGGTATGTTCTGTGCCTCATCAATAGCCAGCAAATCAATACCATCCAATAAATGCCGATAATTGGCTATTGAGCGATTCTCCAATAGTGCTAATGTGTCGTAGTCTTCGCCGTTGAGCATCATCGTCCTACCTGAATAGTTGTCCACAATTTTACGCATCATTACCGTTTTACCAACACGGCGAGCACCAAAAATCAGTACTGCTTTATTGGGCGCGATTCGTGCTGTAATCTTCTCTTGAAGTATTCTATTTACTGTTTCCATACCTTATAAAATATAATGCAAAGATAATCATATTTTTTTAATTGGCGAATTTTACAAAAAAAACGGGCTATTAAATGGCGATTTTTACAACCACAATCTTATGGAAGTTGTTTCATTGTTTTTAGTAATGATATATGTTCATACTATGATGACTCAATAATTTACCAGACATACGTTTCTGAAATTTGTCCTTATAGGAATGAAAAACTCACATATATTGTGCTAATTAATATATAATTAAATGAAAATAAAAAGACAGGATACGAGTATTCCTGTCTTCTCATATGTAATGGATATTTTTTTATTTTCTCATCCGCTCCAACTCCTCATCACGCAACATTCTCTCGTTCAGTTTTTCCTGCATCCTGTCAATGAAATAGGTGCGGCTTTCGTTCTTCCGGCGTTTGATGTCGGTGTAGAAGCGATAGCAATCCTTAGATTCGATGCCGAATATCTTGTAAAGAAGCGGGGCGAGCTGTTTGAGCGGCATATTTCCATTGTTGACGCAGCCCATCTCGTCGATGCCGTAGATAAGTTCCACGAGGTCGATGGCGTTGCCCGTCCATTGAAGGATGCTGGTGTTGTTCTCGGTTGTGCTGTTGGCGGATATTAGTGGTGGCACTTGGGGCGTGGCAAGGAACTTCTGCATCTTCCTCACAAAAGATAGAGCCTTGCTGACGTATGCGGCAATTTCTTTCCTTTCTTCGGAAAGGTTGCGCACGGGATGGTGCTGCAACTCGATTTCGATGTAGGCAAGCGCGATGACGGTAAGGTTCATGTCCATGCCGCCGTTGCACAGTTCGATCACTTGGGTGGCGAAAGCCGTGTATGCCGTTTCCATATTGCAGTCGCCGGCTTCGTTTATCAGGCGGAAAAAGTCGGTTTCCGCCAGCAAGAAATAATTCATGGTTCTGTCAATTTTGAAAATTACACTTTGTTTTCTGCGTGCGCACATGAATATAATTGGCAAAAAACGCGGCAGAAAATAAAAAATCCAACACTCAATTTTACAAAGTGCTGGATTTCAGAGGTATAAAATTCAGTATTTTTTCACAAGGACAAATTATCTCCGACTTAAATTGTTTGTAATCGGAACATTTATTCTATTCCTGAAAATAGAAATGTATGCTTGCCGCACATTTTGGCTATCTTGCTTTTTTATCAAGGATATAGATAATGCGACATACACCGTTGGGATAGCTTTTCAAAGAGGAAAGCGTCCAGTGTTGCTCTGGCAGAGCCGACTTAAAAAAATGTCGTCCGCTTCCGGATATGAAAGGAACGGTGTATAGTATGATTTCATCCACAGCGTGCATCCGCAGCAGTCCGTTTATATAGTCTGCCGTGTCCGGTGTGGCTTCCGCGAGGTAACGGATGTTTGTGCAGTCTTTTCTCCATTCGTGCAGCATTGAAATGGAATAGTCCGGTGTCACACGGTAAAAGGCTTTCTTCCTGATTTCATCAAGACCGCAACGGTCAAGGCACAAATCCTGATGTGCTTTATCATATAACTCTGAAGAAAGACATCCGTCCATCGTCAGTACGGCGAGAATCTGAACTTTACCCATAATCGTTTCCTTTCGTTAGGCAAGGGTAAAAAAGTAGCGTGCAATTCACACTACCTTCAAGCGATGGCTCTGGTAAAGCCTTTACGGAGAGTACGTGAATGCACGCTATG
>OHHB01000539.1_pt1 | contig 8799 bp, 8 predicted proteins | sample 1567921 | NCBI WGS metagenome assembly OHHB01 (sample SAMEA3879522, study PRJEB24766) | human gut metagenome | biome: human-associated habitat; feature: feces | place: USA | collected 1985/1987
GGCACTGACGTTACCTGGCAGAAAGCCGTTGATGCCATGAACACCGCCTTGCAGACCGCAGGCTCAAAGTGGCGTTACGAACTTAACGGAGCATTGCCTACCTTGAGGAAGTTGTAAACCGTTGCGGGCGGAAAAGTTACGCCCGCAACGGAAAGAACCAGAGTAATAAAATAACAGATATTATGAGGATAAGATTTTTTGCACTTGCAGCGCTCGCCCTCTCACTCGCCGCCTGCACACAGGACGAAGCGGGCTTCCTACCAGAAGGGGCGGAAGGCACACCCATCGTCTTCACCGCCACGGGGCTGAACCCCGCCGCGACAGCCACCGCCGGCACCCGTGCCCCAGCGGATGGCAATTGGACGGGTGTGCAGAGCGTGGCAGTTCTGATGGACGGCACGGTGAAGACGTACAACGTGACGCCCTCCACCGTCGATCTCACCAGCGCCACGCTGACCTCCACCGACCCGCACTACTGGACCAACCACAACGACATCACCGTCACAGCGTGGTGGCCCTACACCGCTGGCGAGACAACCCCACCTGCGGTAAAGGTAAAAGCCAACCAAAGTACCCAGAAAGACTTTGAGGGCAGCGACCTCATCGTAGCCGACGGACAGACGGTGACCTACGGTAGCCCCACGCTCCGCTTCACCCACCGCACGGCGCGGGTGACCATCGTTCTGACGGACTATACCGAGGAGTCGATGGGCGTGCAGCTGACGGGTCTCTCCACCGAAGGCGGCAACCCAGCCGAAATCATCCCGTATGACAAGGGCAGCAACACCTACACCGCCCTCGTAGCCCCACAAAGTGTAGCAGCTGGCACGGCCTTCATTACCTGCACCTTCACTAACGGCAAGACCTTCGTTTATAAGATGAAGAATGCTACCGACTGGCAGGCGGGCGGTGAATATACTTACACAGTCTCCCTCGCTGCGGCAAAAGACCCAGGATATACCATAGAGGGCAACGGCAGCTACACCGTGACCTCCGCTGATGGTCTGATGAATGTAGCCGAATTAGTGAACGGAGGTAAGACCGACATTAACATTACCCTCGACAAAAACATTGACCTGACGGGCAAAGACTGGACGCCGATAGGCACAAGCTTCGACAACTCATACACCGGCACCTTCGACGGCGGCGGCCATACCATCACGGGGCTGACCATTACGACAAAAGACCAATTTGTGGGTCTGTTCGGCTATCTCAATAGAGCTGGTACGGTGAAGAACGTGGTGATGGAGGGCATACAGATAACAAGCAATCACATGTTTGGCAATACTGGCGGCGTGGCAGGATTTAGCTGGGGCACCATTGAAAACTGCTCGGTGTCGGGCAGCGTCAGCGGCACGAAGTGCGTCGGCGGTGTGGTGGGTGCTCAAAAGGCCGGTTCCATCACCGGATGCAGCTCCTCGGCCACAGTGAAGGGAACGGTCGATGTCGGCGGCGTGGCAGGAGAAAAATGGGGCTCCATGACCGCTTGCTATGCCACAGGCAACGTGACCTTAGAAATAGCCCCCATAAATAATATCGATGTCGGCGGTGCGGTGGGATTCAACGGAGGAAGCAGCGTCCTTGCCTGCTATGCCACGGGCAACGTAACCAGTACGGGTAGTAGCACTGGCAATGTACATATCGGCGGCTTTTTGGGAGATAACTACACCACCGTGACCGCCTGCTATTGGAAGAACAATCATGAACAAGGTATCGGCTACAATAAGAAAAGCACCGGAGCCACGAAGGTGGACGGCACTGACGTTACCTGGCAGAAAGCCGTTGATGCCATGAACACCGCCTTGCAGAACGCTGGTTCAGAGTGGCGTTACGAACTTAACGGAGCATTGCCTACCTTGAGGAAGCAGTAAACCGTAGGGCGGAAAAGTTCCGCTCGCAACGGAAAGAACCGAAGTATAATCCCAATAAAGAAAGGAGGACGTGATGGAACACACGGAGAATCCACCATATTGGTTTTGGCATCAAGGCATTGTCAATAATAATATAGTCTCCAGTGTAAATATGGAAGCTGTAAGCCGGACATTGTCAAGATTGGTGCTCATTAAAGACAACAAATCAAGTATTTAAATTAAAAACATGGGACTTTTTCACAGAGGCAAGAAAAATAATGACGATGAGCCGGACAGTGTTCAAACCAATTCATTCTCTGATATTATGAATGGTTTGCAGTACGCCGTAAACTGTGCACAAGATACATTACAGAATCATCAGATACAAAATCTGACCAGACTTTTTGAAGGAACAAATGCAAATAACGCAAATACGTTCCAATCAAAAAAAATCATGGTTGGAGACAAGACTATTGATATTCCACTTATAGCCTTGATATCCCATCATTATCTTGCAATGGATAATGTGCAGATAAAGTTCAAGGCGAAGGTCGGAAGCGTGGAATCACAGATTCCGGAAAACAACTTATTGTTATCCAGCCCACAAAGAGCCAATCTCCAGATGCAGATGAGCAACATAAAACCGAATGCGGATGATGTCATGGAGGTTTGCGTCAATTTTAAGGTTCAGGAGACTCCGGAGAGCATTTCCCGAATTATTGACGATTTTGTAAAAAATATCTAACAATTTTAAAATTCAAATGTTATGGCAGAAGAAATAAAGAACCAAGGGCAACAAGAAAATGCGGAAAACTTGAATGAAAATGTAAGCGGACAGGCGAAAGAAATTATCTCCGCTGCATTGGAAGAGACTCAAAACAGAGAAACTTCTCCAGTTCTTAAAGCAGATTCAAACGTGACTGACAAATTCAAGGGGCTTCCCATGCGGGAACTTATTGCAGCTCCACTTATTGCAGCAGCCGAAGCACAACAGGAATTGGCAGCGACAGCATGGAATTTCTACCAGCAAATTGCATTTGATGGTAAAAGCGGCAATAAAGCGCGTATATTGGAATTCGATGTCGAAAGACCGATACAGCAGGATGGAAAAATGACAACAATGTCACAAAGTGTCAAGGCTCCGTTTATAGGATTGGTGCCTATTCCTTCCCTGCTCATAGATCGCGTGGATGTCGATTTCCAGATGGAGGTTACCGATACATCAAACGTAAAAAGCACTACCAACGCAGAAGTAGAGGCAAAAGCTTCTGCAAAACATTGGTTTATAAATGCGGAAATCAGCGGCAAAGTCACGACCGCCCGCGAGAACACCCGCATGACCAACCAAACGGCAAAATACCAGATACATGTGACAGCCAGTCAGCAGCCGCAGACCGAAGGTCTGTCTAAACTGATGGATATAATGGCATCATGTATCGAGCCTATAACAAACGAAAGTAACAGTAAGTAAATATATGAATTTGATTCAAGCATTAAGATTGCCAAACAGTCGAGCAGTAATGACAAATATTGCACGGTTTCATTATCAAAATATTTATAATGTAGGTTTGACCCCTCCGATTGTCACGCAAAGTAATTTGACATTTCAAATAAAAGGATATACCCGTAACTATCGTTTTCTTAGATTAGACTATGCCTGTGTCATATATATTGCGGATGGAATAGCAGTCGTTGCTTCAAATGGCATAGATACTTTAAGTTCAGGTTTTTCGGGGTGTTATATGGCCAGTTTTAGGCACAATGGCATTAGGTATGTTGCTCATATTCCAACGCCTAACAATAGTATTAAAACATCATGGAATCGGGCGGTTAAAAATCGAATAATAGATAATGTTGTTCTTTTTAAACCTACTGAAGGATTGGCGAGAATCCCAGGAACCATTGGTATTTGGGGAATTATAACATTTAACGATAGATGTTATCGGCTTGATGTAAATGAAAACGCTCCTCCAAGTCAAGCCATACGTGGCCAAAGAATTTTTAACTCAATCCCGAGAAATCCCATACTAACAGAAATTCCACCTATCGCCGGTGGTCAGATGCCTTAATAATTATAACAATTGTAAATAAGGGAAGAATGGTTGTTTCATTGAGGAGTAGAATTCTATTCGGATATATAATTCTGGTGGCGGTCATAGGCAGCATGGCCGCCATTCTCATCCATGAACCTGCGAAGTTCCACGACCTATATGCGTATGTTGAATAACGGTATTTACACAAACAGCAAATGAGCGAACAATTCGTTACCACTACCAAGCATTTCCGCAAGCTGCTTGCCGCAGGCTATCTGCTTATAGTCCTGCTGGTGGGCGGCATCATCTGCACGTGGCTCGGCGAATGGCGCGACTTGGAGTTGCTGGAACGGGAGAACCGTGAAATCAACCGCTTCCGCAAGGAAACACACGATGCGTATGTGGGTGTGGTGGAGTTGTCTCTTTTGGGCGAGTCGGTGCTGGAATGGGACGATAAGGATGTGGCGGCATACCGGCGGCAACGGATGACGGTGGATAGTATGCTTTGCCGCTTCAAGAGCCATTACGAATCGGTGCGCATAGACAGCGTGCGCCACTTGCTGGAGGACAAGGAAAAGCGGCTGTGCGCCATCATGGAGGCTCTGGAACAACAGGCGGACATCAACCGCCGGATAGCCAAGCAGGTGCCGGTGATAGTGCAAACGAGCAGGCAGGAAGAGCCGAAGAAACAGAGGAGGAAAGGTTTTCTCGGGTTGTTCGGCAAGAAACAGGAAGCACCTCCGACGACGACCACCACGATGCTCTACACACTGAACCGTGATATGATAGCGCAACAACGTGCCCAGAGCCATCGTCTGTCGGAGTATGCCGACAGCCTTGCCAGCCGCAATGCGGAACTGAACCGCCAACTGCAAACCCTTATCCAGCAGATGGACCACAAGGTGCAGGCTGACTTGCAGGAACGTGAGGCGGAAATATCCGCTATGCGTGAAAAGTCGTTCTTGCAGGTAGGTATCATAACGGGTGTCATGCTGCTGTTGCTCATTATTTCATACATCATCATTCACCGCTATGCCACCCGCATCAAGCAGTACAAACGTAAGACAACAGATTTAATCGGGCAACTGCAAAAGTCCGTAAAACAAAACGAATCGTTGATAGCCTCACGCAAGAAAGCGATGCACACCATCACCCACGAGCTACGCACACCACTGACTGCCATACATGGATATGCGGAACTGATGCAGGACAACGAAGAAGAAAAGATAAGCGGTTATGCGGACAATATCCTGCAAGCCTCCAAGAGAATGACCGACATGCTCAACTCCCTGCTTGACTTCTTCCGCTTGGACAGCGGCAAGGAACAGGCGAATGTCCGTCCGTTTCGTTTGGAAAACATCGCGGAGCTGTTGCAAACGGAGTTTACGCAACAAGCAGAAGCAAAAGATCTTAAACTTACCATCGAGTGCCCGGAGGGTATTATCCTGAATGGCGACAAGGAGCGCATCATACAGATATGCGACAACCTGCTGGGCAATGCCGTCAAGTTCACGAATGCCGGAAGCGTTTCACTTGTCATAAGCTATGACGGCAATAGGCTGACCCTTGTAGTAGAGGACACCGGAACCGGCATGAGTGCGGAAGAACAACAGCGAGTGTTCGGAGCGTTCGAGCGGCTTTCCAACGCCGCCACGCAAGACGGTTTCGGATTGGGGTTAAGCATTGTGAAACAGATAGTCGGGATGCTTGGCGGCACTATACGCTTGGAAAGCGAAAAAGGAGAAGGCAGTCGTTTTACTGTGGAGTTGCCAATGAACACTGCCGATATTGGTATTGAAGAACAGACAGCCGCAGAAAGTCTGGCTCATATAGAAAGACCTTATTCTGTCATCGTATTGGACGACAATCCGATGGTATTATCCATGACAAAGGAAATGTATGCTGGTATAGGTGTGCATTGCGACACGTTCACCACTATTGGCGATGCAATGGAAGCCATGCGGCAGCACACATACGACCTCATGATAACCGATATGAAGATGCCGGAGATTAACGGCTATGAGGTGTTGGAGTTGTTACGCTCGTCAAGTGTCAGCAACTCGAAAGAGATTCCCATTGTCGTGGCGACCGCCTCCGGCAGTTGCAGCGAAGAGGAGCTGTTGGAAAATGGATTTACCGCCTGCCTGTTCAAGCCATTTTCCATTTCCGAACTGGTTGCTGTATCAGACAAATGCCTTTTGATAAGTACGGACAAGGATGAACTTCCCGACTTGTCCTCTCTGCTTGCATATGGTGACAAACGGGCGATGCTCGACCGTTTGATAACCGAAACAGAAAAGGATATGCAGGCTGTCCGGGAAATCATGGAGAGGAATGACCGCAAGGCGTTGGACGAATGGATACACCGTCAGCGAAGTTCATGGGCTGTTATCCGTGCTGACAAACCCTTGTGGAACCTGTATGAACTGCTGCATCAAGAATCTGAATGTTCCGAAATGGAATTGCGGAAATGCGTGGATGCCATGCTTCGTATGGGAACAGTTATCATAGAACTTGCGCAAAAGGAAAGGAGGTTGTCGGATGAAAGTATTTGTGATTGAGGACAACCCCGTCTATAACGATTATGTCTGCAACCTGCTGAAGAAAGACAGCTTCGATACTATGTCGGCATATAATCTTGCCACTGCCAAGAAACTATTGGCAAAGTCAGAGGTGAATGATATTGTCGTTGCCGACCTACGCCTCCCCGACGGTGAAAGCATAGAGTTGTTACGGTGGATGCGTGCCAACGACAAACAACAGGTGTTTATCGTTATGACCAATTACGGGGAGGTGCATACGGCAGTGGAAAGTATGAAGCTCGGCTCAAAGGATTACATACAGAAACAGTTGTTGGAGGATAAACTGATACCGCTTATCCGCACCCTGCAAAAAGAACATGAAAAGCGACTACAATGGAACATTCCGATATTCGTCCGGCAGGGCGAAGCCTATCAGAAAATCAAGAAACGTGTGCGCCTTGTAGCCACCACCCGGATGAGCGTGCTGATACTGGGCGAGAACGGTACGGGCAAGGAACATATCGCACAACATATACACCAACAAAGCAAACTTGCCGATAAACCTTTTGTGGCAGTAGACTGCGGAGCCTTGTCCCCGTCATTGATACAATCCGCCTTCTTCGGACACGTCAAGGGCGCGTTTACGGGTGCCGAAGCAAACAAGACGGGGTATTTTCTGGAAGCGGATGGCGGCACGCTGTTCCTTGACGAAGTGGGCAACCTAACAATGGAGATGCAACAGATGCTGCTCCGCGCCATACAGGAACGCCGTTACCGTCCCGTCGGAGCAAAGGAGGACAAAACAGCCAACGTGAGGATAGTGGCTGCAACCAACGAGGATTTGCAGAAAGCCGTAACGGAAAAGCGGTTCCGGCAGGATTTGCTCTATCGCTTGCAGGAGTATGTGATAACCATGCCGCCCTTGCGCGACTGCCCGGAAGACATCATGCCATTGGCCGAGTTCTTCCGTGAAATGGCAAACCGTGAGTTGGAACGTGAAGTAAAAGGTTTTGCCGCATCTGCCCGTAATGCCCTGCTCGCCCATGCGTGGCCGGGCAACGTGCGCGAGTTGAAACAGAAGATACAGACGGCAGTCCTGCAATCAGAAGGCGATATGATAACCGAAGCCGATTTGGAACTTGACAATGAACCGTCCGCTACTTCCGCTTGTTTTACATTGAAGAGCGGGGATGAAGAAAGAGGACGGACTTTGCAATGTGATGGCTAATTTAAAGCCTGGCATGAAAGAATATCAGACACAGGCTGACTTTGAATATATCATAAGACGTGGCGGTGCAGAGTGGACAGCTTTTCCTACAATTGCCGGAAGCGGAATGAATGGAACAATGCTTCATTATGACACAAATCGTGAGACGATGGAGGATGGAACACTGGTTCTTCTTGACCTTGGAGCCAGAATAGATGGCTACAATTCGGATATTACGAGAACATATCCGGTAAATGGCAGGTTTACCGAGCGCCAGAAACAGGTTTATGATATCGTGCTCGCCGCAAACCGAAAGATTGTCGAGGTTGCAAAGCCGGGAATGACTACAAAGGAATTAAATGAAGTATGTAAGGATGTGCTTGCAGACGGGCTTATGAAACTTGGACTGATAAAGAATTCGGTAGAGATTTCTAAGTATTACATGCATGGCGTGTCACACCATCTGGGAATTGATGTGCATGACGTGACAGTTGACTCAAACAGCAGGCTTCGTCCGGGGGCAATCATCAGTGATGAGCCGGGACTGTATATAGATGAATGGGAAATCGGTATCAGGATTGAGGATGATGTGCTTATCACCGAGGACGGTGCAGTGTGTCTGTCGGAGGATATCATCAGAACCACAGAGGATATAGAGGCCTACATGGCAGAGCACAAAAAGAATTAATCGTGATAAATGATAAATTTTACGGTTTATAATATTTTTATGTGACATAATCTGATTTATGTATTATAGTAGTGCTAGTACATCGAATAATAAGTTTCTGATGCATTGTTATTTCTTATTTGGTGTACTATAGTATAGCAGTTATTTTTTATTGCTGTATAGGTGCAACGAAAATAATTCGTTCGACAGATGGAAGGAGAACAACTATGGTAAAGAAGATTAATAGCAGTGAATTTGAACAGGTTAAAAATAATAAGGCTATCATTGTTGATTTTTCGGCAGAGTGGTGCGGTCCATGCAAGATGCTTGCGCCTGTAATGGAGCAGCTTTCTGATGAAATCACAGATGTGGAGTTTTACAATATTGATGTGGACGAGAATCCTGATCTGGCAAGAGAGTATCGTATAATGAATATTCCTGCAGTTATTGCAATCAAGGGCGGTCAGGTTGCCGGTCAGCAGATTGGTCTTGTGTCTAAGGATGATATGAAGGGTTTTAT